>SXGU01559328.1_pt1 | contig 70126 bp, 68 predicted proteins | sample 3174531 | NCBI WGS metagenome assembly SXGU01 (sample SAMN11356863, study PRJNA531348) | freshwater metagenome | isolation source: freshwater sample F1-140 | place: China: Fuxian Lake, Yuxi | collected 2017-12-25 | reverse complement strand
TTCAGGACCATGATAGACAGCATACATCGAGGCCATCACTGCCAATAAAACTTGTGCTGTGCAAATATTGCTCGTGGCTTTTTCACGACGAATGTGCTGTTCACGCGTCTGCAGGGCCATGCGATACGCGCGGTGACCGTGCACATCCACTGAGACCCCGATGACCCGGCCCGGCATGTGGCGGACGTAGTCCTGGCTGGTGGCAAAGAACGCCGCGTGGGGACCGCCGAAGCCGAGCGGCACACCGAAGCGCTGCGAGTTGCCGAACACGACGTCGGCGCCCATCTCACCCGGTGAGGTCGCCAGCGCGAGAGCCAGCAGGTCGGTGGCCACTGCGACGCGCACGCCGGCGGCATGGGCCTCGTCAATAAACGGCTTGAGGTCGTCGAGGCGTCCCGCCTCGTCTGGATACTGCACCAGCGCGCCGAACACCAGCGGGTCGTCGAGCGCCATTTGATCGGCCGGGCCGATCTTCAGCTCGATGCTCAGCGGTTCCGCGCGGCTGCGCAGCACCGCAATGGTCTGCGGGAAGCAGCGATCCGAGACCAGGAAAATGCCGTTGGCGTCGCCGAGCTTTTTTCCCTGCACGCGGTGCAGCAGCGCCATGGCCTCGCCCGCCGCGGTGCCCTCGTCCAACAGCGACGCGTTGGCCACGGCCATCCCGGTGAGGTCAGTGACCATGGTCTGGAAATTGAGGAGCGACTCGAGGCGGCCCTGTGCGATCTCCGCCTGGTACGGCGTGTAGGGCGTGTACCAGCCCGGGTTCTCGAACACGTTGCGGCGAATGACGCTGGGAACCAGCGTGTCGGCATAACCGAGGCCGATGAAGCTGCGGAATACCTTGTTCTTCTTCGCAATGCCCTTCAGGCGCGCCAGGTAGGTCGACTCGCTCTCGGCGGGCGACAGGTCGAGCGGCGCCGTGACGCGAATGCTCGCAGGAATGGCTTCGTCGATCAGTTGATCGAGAGACGCGGCGCCCACGGCCCTGAGCATCGCCGCGACCTCGTCGCCGCGAGGACCGATGTGACGGGGAGCGAAGGTGTCGAGGGGGTCGAAAAAGGGAACTGGTTTCATTTCGCAATCAGCGCTTCGTAGGCGGCGGTGCCCATCAAGGACCCGATGTCGGCGGGGTTGGCCAGCTTCACCTTCACCATCCAGGTCTCGTGCGGCTTGCTGTTGACGTGGTCGGGGCGCTCCTTGAGGTCGCCGTTGGTGGCCACCACTTCGCCGGTCACCGGCGCGAACAGCTCAGACACGGCCTTCACCGATTCGATCGTGCCGAAGACCTGGCCGGCGGTCATGGTCGATCCCACTTCCGGCAGTTCGAGATAGACGACATCACCAAGCTGCTGCTGGGCGAAGTCGGTAATGCCAATGGCGCCGGTGTCGCCGTCAACGCGAATCCACTCGTGCTCTTTCGTATACTTCAGGTCGGTCGGATAGGCCATGGGTCAGTTCTTCTTGGAACGTTTGTAAAAGGGCATGGGAACAACTACCGCCTTGGCGCGGCGGCCGCGGATGTCGATTTCAATCTGGGTGCCGGGCGCCTTCAGCGCCGGCGGCACATAGGCCATTCCGATAGCCTTCTTCAGAAACGGCGTCTGGGTGCCGCTGGTGACGACGCCCACCTGCTGGCCGTTGTGGAACACCGGGTGGCCGTGACGGCCAATCGCGCGTTCGGTCATCTCGAAGCCGACGAGGGTGCGCGCGGTGCCGCCAGCCTTCTGCGCGTGCAGCACGTCGCGGCCGAGGAACTCGGTCTTGTTCCAGCCGACGATCCAGTTGAGGTCGGCCTCGACCACGGTGGTCGTCTCGTCGATGTCGTTGCCGTGCAGGCGCATCGAAGCCTCGAGCCGCAGCGTGTCACGCGCGCCGAGACCGGCGGGAATCAGGCCATGCGGCTTCCCGGCCTGCAGCAGCGCGTCCCACACGGTGGGCGCCATCGCCGGCGGGACCATGATCTCGAAGCCGTCTTCGCCGGTGTATCCGGTTCGCGACACGGTGCCGCGCACGGCGGCAATCTCGCCGTGGGCAAACCAGTAGTACTTGATCGCCGCCAGGTCGATGGCCGTCTGCATCTGCAGAATGGCTTCAGCGTTTGGCCCCTGGATGGCGATCAGCGCATAGCGGTTGCTGGAATTCACGATCGCCACGTCTGGCGACGCCTCCTTGGCCCTGGCCGAGATCCAGTCCCAGTCTGTGTCGATATTGCCGGCATTGATGACCAACAGGAAATGCGACGGCCCAAACCGGTAGACCAGCAGGTCGTCCACGAACGTGCCATTTGGCGAGGTGAGACCGGAATACTGAATCTGGCCAATCTGCAGCTTCGAGGCATCGTTGCTGGTGATGTGCTGGACAGCTTCCAGGGCGCCCTTGCCGGCGATCTCCACCTCTCCCATGTGTGAGACGTCGAACAGGCCGGCGGCGGTGCGCACGGCGATGTGCTCCGTGGTGATGCCCGAGTACTCCACCGGCATGTCCCACCCGCCAAAAGGGACCATGCGGGCGCCGAGGCCAACGTGCGACAAGTGAAGCGGGGTCTTTTTGAGCGGAGGGGGCACGGAGTCAGTCATTTGATGAGGGGGTCCACCCGAATAAGCTGGACCTCCGAAAGGTACTATGCCGCTCGGTCACGGTCAAGACGACTCGCGAGACCGGCATTCCACCCGGGCAGCTGACCAGCCAGAACCAGGCCCTCGAGCCCTTCAAGCGCCGCCGAACCAGCAACGCGATTCCCACCAACAGTTTTCGATTCATGACTTTCTCTGAATCGAAGATCGGCGCATGACCGCACGGCACTTCCGCCCTGCCTCGCCGCCTTCAACCTGCCAGAGGCCTCCGGCGAACCTGTGGACACTCTTCGAACGGCCGGCACCTCCGCAGGGATGCCCGACCGAGCTCTCTACTTGCTGTCTGCCTACGGTCGCGACACCAGCTCGCTCGTCGCATCCGCCTGAGGCGCCAGTGCGGCCGGACGGAAGCGGAGATACGCGTTGAGCGTGTGGTAACTGATGTCGAGCTTCTGGCACGTCTGCCGCTTGTTACCGGCGTGCTTCTCGAGCACGAGCCGGGCGTAGCGACTGCCCCACGCGCGCATGGTGTCGCCCAACCGGAACGCGGGTACCAGGACCTCGCCATACATGCCGCGCAAGCTCACCGGCAGATCGTCGACACGAATCTGCCTCGACTCGGCGGTCGCGATGGCGCCCTCGAGCATCCGTTCCAACTCGCGCACATTGCCCGGCCAGTCGTAGGCAATCAGCGCGTCGACTGCGGCAGGCGTCATGCTCAATCGGCCCCGGCTGTCATGGCGCGCCAGGAAATACAACGCCAGTTCCAGGATGTCGCCCTTGCGACAGCGCAGGGGTGGCACGGTAATCTCAACCCCGCTCAGCCGATAGAAGAGGTCGGTCCTGAACAACCCCTGGTCTACCAACCCCGACAGCGGCCGGTTGGTCGCGGCGACAATGCGAGTATTGATCTGCCTGGCGCCATTGCCGCCCACCCGCTCCACGGTGAAGTCCTGGACTGCACGCAGCAACTTCGCTTGTGCCGCCATCGACAGGTCGGACACTTCGTCGAGGAACAAGGTGCCACCCTCGGCGTGCTCGAACTTGCCGCGGCGCCCCCGTACACCGGTCGCCGTGCGCTCCTCAATGCCAAACAGCTCGGCCTCGACCAGGGTCTCGACCAGGGCGGCGCAGTTAATCGCCACAAACGGACCGTGACGCCGCCGGCCAAGTTCGTGAATCTGGCGGGCAACCAGTTCCTTGCCCACACCGCTCTCCCCTTCGATCAACACCGTGAAGTCGGTGCCCGCCACGCGCTCCACGCGCTCGCGCAAGGCCTGCATGACATCGCTCGACCCAATCAACGGGGCCGCGCCATCGCGATCACCCGCCGACAGTGGGGCCGGCGAACTCCCCAGTCGCTCGGCCTCAATCAAGAGTGCCGCCAAGTACGCGGCCGCCTCGATGACCTGGCACGTCCACGCGTCCGGGCCCCGGCGAGTGTCAAACTCCGCCTCGAGCATGACCTGGCGCCCCGGCTCTTTGACGGGGACAATGAAGGCCACGTAGTCGCGGGCGCGGATGGGCTGCCGCGACCTCGCCGGCATGGATGCCGCGAGCTCGTTCAACCGAATGCTGCGAATGCCATCAAGACGCGCCAGCCGTTCGGTCAGAAAGACCGCCAGATTCCGGCGGGTAGTCGTACTAATCAGATCGCTCGCCACCTGCTGGATGATTGGCAAGATGCCGCTGCGCCGATCGGCGCCGCGTGGCTGCAGACCAACCGTTCCTGCTGAAGTCGTGACCTTGACGACGCCGCTCATGGCTGCCCCTCTCGTGACTAGTGCTGGGACAGCTACCAAAACTGATGCCAAGTCTCGTCGGCACTTACTCATCGACATTGGCCGTAAGCCGTTCGTCATGTCGTATCTCCTCTCCGGCGCTGTGGGTATCCGCTGCCCGTCGGACCGGCACGCGGGGCTGGCGAACCAGGGAAGCCACTACTCGCTACCCTCCACGCCGATTCCCAGATCCACAATCTCGTCAAACACGAGCACGCCGTGATACCGAAGCGGGTCGAGACGCACGACCTGGCAGCGATCGACACGCCCCGAGACCCTGGTGCGAGCGTCGGTGCCGCTAATCTGCAGTTCGGTGTGCAATCCGGGCCGAAGGTGCGAGCCCGACTCGATCAGCGCGGCGCACCGGCTGATGTTGACAAGGACCACGGTTTGGCCCGGGCGCAAGACTGCCACCGCGCCATACCGTGGTCCGCCGCCCGCGATTCGGCGCTCGTGACGGCGTTCGTGCCGCCGTCCGGTCCCCTCACCTGCTACGGACGCCACTGCCGCGCCTGCGCATCGAACCTCAGAACACGCACGCGGCCGGTTGCTCCATAAATACGAATCGCCATCTGTGGTCCTCGCCCAGCCGCCACATACAGAGTGCCGCTGGTCGCACTGCCCAACGGGCTGAACGACACCAACGACGAGTTGCCAATCCGTACTGGATCGTCGCCGGCTACCAGGTCGGCTCCGCCCCCGACGTCGGCAATTGGCTGATTGATCTGCAGCGACACGCCGCGCGCGTGATCATCAAGCCATTCCCGAGTAGTCAACGCCGGATCGATACGCCGATTGATGTCCTTTTGCAGGACGCCGTTGCCGTTGCCGTCGGCGAAGAGCTGGACGGATGCCCGGCCGTCCAGCTCTTCCAACCGCACCGCGACGGCAACGACCCGCTTCAGCGACTCGAGACGGGCGCGCTGTACCTGAGCCGACAGGTAGTGCACACCGATCAGGGTGTGCTCGCGTTCGAGCGTCCCGCCAATCACGGGAACCGCCACAGCGGCCATGACTACGCTGAGACCCATGGCCGCCAATACGTCGACAAGCGCCACGCCGCGCGCGCTAGTCCCCACCGCCGGCCTTGTCAGACCTGGCCACGCTCACAAGCGACTTGATCTTCAGAAAGCTCTTCTCACCGATGCCCTTCACGTTCATCAGCTCTTCAATCTTCTTGAAGCCGCTATTCTTGACGCGGTATTCCAGAATGCGCTCGGCGACCTTGCGGCCGATGCCGGGCAGCGTCTCGAGCTGCTCCACGGTGGCCGCGTTGAGGTTGAGCGGCGCTTTTTCCGCGACCTGCGCGGGGGCTTGCAGTGGCGAGGCCACGACGGACGTGCCGGCAACGAGCACAGCAAGTAGAGCGAGCGTGGTCGACAGGATCTTTTTCATGAGGGTTCCTCCAGTTGGTTTCGTGAGTTGGTGACTTCGCATACCAGTGATCAAGTGACTGCGCGAGAGGAGTCCGGGACTACTTGCGGTCAGGCAGGCATCAGGAACAAGCCCGCGCAGTCGCCCTCGACAGAGCAAGGCGCGCACCCAATGAGCCCATTTGCCGCAAGTGGTTGATCTGTCGTGCCTTGTCGCAATGCCGTAGGGAACGCCATCTGTCAGGTCGACATGACAATGACAACCGCAGTTGGCTTGAGGGGGCGGCTAGCCTCAATCGCAGGCGCAATAGTGAGGAATCACCAGGACAACCCTGGTTGCGGCGGAAGCAACCATAGTTCCTCCGCGCCAGCGCGCTCGCCTTTGTGGCCGCCGCCCTGCTCAGCACCACGGTCGCAGCCCAGAGCCCCGTCACCCGGGCCTGCTCGGCGACGACGGCCGCCAACACCTTGATCGACGCCGCCAAGGGTGCCGGCAAGGAACCCGATCGTCCACAGCTGAACGCCGCGCTGCTGATCGAGGCGCAGGAGATTCTCAAGCTGGATAGTTGGACCGTCGTGGCGGGCGAAGGGGCGCTCTAATACCGTGAGCTTACGCCACAACAGTCGCGTCGCATCACCGTCCGTTTTGGCGGACGCGCTCACGGCGATCTACGAGGATGGGGCGGTGCCGTTGGCGGTCTCGAACCAGGCGACCGTCTGGCGCAGCCCTTCTTCCAGCATCACGGCGGGACGGTAACCGAGCAGGCGTTCCGCCTTGCTGATGTCAGCCTGCGAATCGCGCACGTCGCCCATGCGCGCTTCCTGGTAGCTCGGCGCCACGTCCGAGTCGACGATCTTCTTCAACGTCGCCAGTAATTCGTTCAACGTCACCCGGCTGCCCGTTGCGACGTTGAACACTTCTCCGCCCACCGCCGGCGCTTCGGCGGCGCGCAGCACGCCGTCCACGACGTTGGTCACAAACGTGAAGTCGCGCGTCTGGCCACCGTCCCCGTAAATCACCGGGCGCGTGCCGTCGAGCAGCGCCTTGATGAACAACGAGATGACGCCCGAGTACGGCGAGCTGGGATCCTGCCGCGGTCCAAACACGTTAAAGTATCTGGTCGTCACGACTTCAAGGCCATAGAGGCGCGTGAACATCTGGCCGTACTGCTCGCTGACCAGCTTCTGCAGCGCGTACGGCGTCATCGGCTTGGTCGGCATGTCCTCGCGCTTGGGCAAGGTCGGCTGATCGCCGTAGACCGATGATGAGCCCGCAAACACTACGCGCCTGACCCCGGCGTCGCGCGCGGCGAGCAGGATGTTGAGCATGCCATCGACGTTGGCGCGGTGCGATTCACGCGGGTTCTTGACCGAGCGCGGCACCGACGGAATCGCCGCCTGGTGCAGCACGTAGTCGATGCCCTGGACCGCCGCATGGGCAACCTCGGGTTCGGCCAGGTCACCGCTCGTGAACTCAACGCCTGGCTGCAGGTTGTGTTCGAAGCCGGTGATCAGGCTGTCAACGACACGCACGCGGTGTCCGCGCGCGACCAAGGCCGACGACAAGTGCGATCCGATGAAGCCGGCGCCACCGGTAACGAGGTATGTAGACATGCTCTGTTCGTTCTTCCTGGGTCGTTTCTCTCAGTAAGTGCCGCAGTGAGCCTATAAGCCGAATTCTGTCCCACGACTGCTCTTGCGAGCGCCGCGAGGGTAATCATTCCTCTAGCCCCGACATTGCTGGCGGGATCGAGCAACCTACCCGGAGACCTCAGGCGGGCCGCCTGTGACGGGTCACCCCGCCGCGTCTCCCTATTTGGTCTTGCTCCGTGCGGGGTTTGGCCTGCCACGCTTGTTACCAAGCGCGCGGTGGGCTCTGACCCCACCATTTCACCCTTACTCGCCGTCGCCCTCGACCTTGCGGTCTCGGGCGATGGCGGAGCGGTATATTTTCTGTGCCACTATCCGTCGGGTTGCCCCGCCCGGGAATTACCCGGCGCACTGCCCTGCGGAGTTCGGACTTTCCTCTCCCGCCAGCACTTCTCCCGCCATCGCCCATGAGGGCGACGGCGGAGGTTACTGATGGCAGCGATTACCCGGCTCACTGCGGCGACGATCTAGTTTCCGTCCTTCTCCTGCGATATCCGGTACTGCTCAAGTTTCTTGTACAGATTGCTGCGCGGGGTATCAATCACCTCGGCCGTCTTCGAGATGTTCCAGCCATTCTCTCTCAGCCTGGCAACTAAATACGAACGTTCGGAGCCTGACTTGAATTCCTGCAACGTCGCCGCGTCCAGCCATGACGGCGACCCGGACGCCGCGGCCACGCCCTCGCTGCCGGCCAGCATGGGGGCATCGCCCCTAATGGCGCCGCCCTCGGGAATGTCGCGCCCATCGATCGCCTCGGCGCCGGTCATAATCATCAGGCGCTCGACGAAATTGCGCAGTTCGCGGATGTTGCCGCGCCAGTGCTGCTGCTTCAGGCGTTCCATGGCGGCCGCCGTGAAAGTCTTGCGATGGAAGTTGTTATCGCGCGCGAACAGGTCGGCGAAGTGCCGGACCAACGCGGGAATGTCGTCGCGGCGCTCGCGCAGCGCCGGCACGTGGATCGGGACGACGTTCAGGCGATAAAACAGATCTTCGCGAAAGGTATGACGGTCGATCTCTTCCTCGAGGTTCTTGTTGGTCGCCGCAATCACCCGCACGTCCACCTTGATGATGCGGTTGCTGCCGAGCCGTTCCAGCTCTTGCTCCTGCAACACGCGCAGCACCCTGGCCTGCGTCTTCAGGCTCATGTCGCCGATCTCGTCAAGGAAGATCGTGCCCTTATCAGCCAGCTCGAACTTGCCGATCTGCCGGTCGGTGGCGCCGGTGAATGACCCCTTCTCGTGACCAAACAGCTCCGACTCGATCAGCTCGTCGGGAATCGCAGCGCAGTTGACCTGCACGAAGGCGCCCTCTCGGCGCAGGCTCTCGCGGTGGATGCCGCGCGCCACCAGTTCCTTACCGACGCCGCTCTCACCCCAGATCAAGACCGTGGCGTTGGTCGGCGCGGCCTTCTGGATCGCACTGCGCACGGCGGCCAACGTCGGCGAGTCCCCGACGATCTGATACTTTTTCTCGGCGTCGCGGCGGTAGCCCTTATTCTCGGTCTTGATGCGACGGGTGTCGACCGCATTGCGGACCGTGACCAGAATGCGGTCCTGTTCGAGCGGCTTGCCGATGAAGTCGAAGGCCCCGAGCTTGATCGCCTTCACGGCCGTGGCCATGTCGGCGTGTCCCGAGATCACCACGATCGGCGTGGTCTCGACCATGTGCTCAAGCTTCTGCAGCACTTCAAGGCCGTCCATCCCGGGCATCTTGATGTCGAGGAAGACCAGGTCCGGCGCTTCACGTTCAACCAGCTTGACGCCTTCGTCGCCGGTCGCCGCGAGCATCACTTCGTAGCCCTCGTATTCGAGGACCATCTTCAGCGAGTCACGAATCGCCGAGTCGTCATCAACCACGAGGATGCGTGGTTTCACCGCGACTCCGTGCGCACCGTGCGGATCGCGCGGACGTCGGCATCCGGGTCGTAGAGCAATACTGCGAGGATGTCGCCGCTGCCGACGGCATTGATGACACGGCGGAAGCCGGCGATCGAGTTCACCGGCTGGCGATTGACTTCGAGAATAATGGCGCCACGCTCGATCCCGGCGTCGTCGGCTACCGACCACGGCTCGATCCGCTGCACCAGCAATCCGGTCATACCGGCCGGAATATCGAAGCGATGCGCGTTGCTGCCGTCGATCTCAATCAAGCTCAGGCCCAACTCGCCAGAACCGGTGCGTTGGGCCGATCGTTCCACCGGCGAGACCGTCCGGTCCGGCGCGCGTTGCGGGCGTTCGGCCAGCTTCAGCGTCACGTCACGGGCGCGGCCATCGCGCACAAACTCCAAGTGCGCGCTGGTCCCTGGCTGGCGTGACGCAATCTCGCGGCTCAGGCTGTCGTGAGTGCGGACGGGCTGGCCATCGACGGAGGTAATCACGTCATAGGGCCGCAGGCCGGCCCTGGCGCCAGGCGAGCCGGCCGTCACGTCCTGCACCAATGCGCCGTCGCCGCGCGGCAACTTGAGTGACGCCTGGATGTCCGGGTCGACATCCCGCAGCGTCACGCCGAGGTAGCCGCGCTCGACCCGGCCGAGGGCCCTCAACTGCGGCAACACCCCGCGCGCCTGATTGATCGGCACCGCAAACCCGATGTTGTTGGCCTGGCGGCTGATCGCTGAGTTGATGCCAATCACCTGGCCGCGGCCGTTGATCAGCGGCCCGCCGCTGTTGCCAAAGCTGATAGCGGCGTCGGTCTGGATGTAGTTGTCGAGGCTCGAGTCGAACAGCTTGCGGCCGATGAAGCTGACCACGCCGACCGTCACCGTATGCTCGTAGGCCAGTGGATTGCCAATCGCGCACACCCATTCGCCCACCCGCAGCGCACTCGAATCGCCGAGCGTGGCGTGCGGAAACGGCGTGGGGCCAGAAATCTTGATCAGGGCAATGTCGGTGTCGGGGTCTGACCCGACCACCTCGGCTCGCAGGCTGCGGCCGTCGGCCAGCTTCACGGTCAGGCGCTCAGCGCCCTCGATCACATGATGGTTGGTGAGAATGAACCCGGATGGGTCGATCAAAAAGCCGCTACCCGTCCCTCGGCGCGGCACATCGGCGCCACGACGGCCCAGGTCGAAGGGGTCGCCATCACGCTGCGCGCCCTCCAGAATCAGTTGCCGAGCCCGGCGACTGCGCGCGCTCGCGTCGATGTTGACGACGGCGGGATTCAGCCGGGCGGCGATGTCGGCAAAGTTAATCGACGCCGGGTTGAATTTCCCCTCCGACGCTGTCGCCAACGGACTCGCCTCGGCCGGCAACGCGACCGGCACGCCAGCCGTTCGCCGCGAAAGCTTCAAGCCGGAGTCGTCCCCCACCGGCATGCGCGGCGTCGACAGAATGATCCCGACCAGGATGCCGATGATGCCGGTGAGCGTGGCGGTGATCCACGCGAACTGCCGCGTCATGATGCTTCCATTATACGAGGAGGAGGTCAGGAGGTTGGCGAGCTCAGGAGGACCAGGAGCCCGGCTTCATCCAATGTGGCGATGCCCAGTGCGCTGGCCTTCTCGATCTTGCTCGTCCCAGGTTCGGTGCCAACGATCAAGGCAGTCGTTTTTTTGCTGACTGAACCGGTTACTTTGGCGCCAAGCACTACCAGCTTCGCCTGGGCGTCGTCGCGTGACATGCCGGACAGCTCGCCGGTAATCACATAGGTCTTGCCCAGCAGTGGCTGGGGGCCGACCGTCGCCACTTTGCGTTCGCCGGTCAGCGTCAGGCCGGCCGCCTGCAGACGGGCGATCAGCTCGCGATTGCGCGGCTCGTCGAACCACGTGCGCACCGCCTCGGCGAGCACCGGGCCAATCTCGTGGACCTGCTGCAGTTGCTCAAGCGACGCTGCCTGAATGTCGGCGACTGACCCGAAGTGATCTGCCAGCACCTGCGCGCCGCGTTCCCCGACGTGCCGAATCCCCAGGCCGTAGAGCAGGCGCCACACGAGATTGCGTCGCGACTTGTCGATCTCGCCCATCACTTTCGCGGCCGACTTCCTGCCCATGCGCGCTAGGCCTTCGAGCGCCTCTGCCGAGAGGTGATAGACGTCGGCCACGCTCTTGACGAGGCCCGATTCGATCAGCTGCGCGACCAGTGATTCGCCCAAACCCTCGATGTTCATGGCGCCGCGCGAGGCGAAGTGTTCGAGGCCGCGCCGCAGCTTCGACGGACATGAGCTGTTCTCGCAACGCCACACGGCTTCGTCGTCCGGCTTGTGCAGGGGGCGGTTGCAGACCGGGCAGGCTGTCGGCATCAGCCACGGCGCCGGCCGCTCCAACGCCTCGGGATGCGCCGGCCCCACCACGCGTGGAATCACGTCGCCGGCCTTCTCGATAATTACCAGTTCGCCCGGCCGAATATCCTTGCGGATGATGTCGTCAGGGTTGTGGAGCGTGGCCATTGAAATGGTCGACCCAGCGACCACCGTCGGCTCGAGCACGGCGTACGGCGTGGCCGCGCCGGTGCGGCCGATGTTGACTTCAATGCGGTGCAGCATCGCGATTTTCCGTTCGGCCGGGAACTTGAACGCCGTCGCCCAGCGCGGGAACTTCGACGTCGCCCCCAGCCGCTCGCGCATGGCTACGTCATTCAGCTTGATGACGACGCCGTCGGTCTCGAAGGCCAGGGTATGGCGCTTATCACGCCACTCGTCGCAGAAGGCGACCACGGCATCGATGCCCGCGCATTCCCGCCAGTGCGGCTCGACGGCCATTCCCCATGCCTTGAGATCCTGCAGCATGCCCGAATGCAGAGGCGAGTCTTCAGACTCGCCCACCGCGATGCCCACCACCTGGTAGCTCCACGCCGACAATCCGCGTGTTGCGACCAGCGCCGGGTCGAGGTTGCGCATTGCCCCCGCGGCGGTATTCCTCGGGTTGGCGAACAACGGCTCGCCCGCAGCCTCTTGCTCCTGGTTCATCCGCTCGAACGCCTTCTTGGGCAGGTATACCTCGCCGCGGATCTCGATGCGGCCCGGCGGGCGGCACTTCAATGACAGCGGGATGACGCGCACAGTCCGCACGTTGGCGGTCACGTCCTCGCCTCGCGACCCATCGCCGCGGGTCGCGCCGCGGACCAGGCGTCCTTCGTCGTAGGTCAGGGCAATGCTCAGGCCATCGATCTTGAGTTCGGCCACATAGGCAGGAGAGGCCTCAATCGCCAGGCCCTTGCGCACCCGTTCGTCAAACGCGCGCAGGTCGTCTTGGTTGTAGGCATTGTCGAGACTGAGCATCGGCTGCAGGTGTTCGACCGTCGCGAACCCTTCAGCGGGACGGCCGCCAACCCGCTGGGTCGGTGAATCACTGGTCAGCAACTCGGGGTGAGCGGCCTCGAGCGCCTTGAGCTCGTTCATCAAGACGTCGAACTCTGGGTCAGACACCTCCGGCGCCGCGTGCATGTAGTACAGCTCTTCGTGCCGGCGAATCTCGTCGCGAAGCTGGTGAATGCGGTTGGCGGCGGTCACAAAAAAGCCACGGGGTGGCGCCGGCGAGCTAGCGATCGCGCAGCAGAACGTAGTCGGCCAGGCCCATCAGGGCCTCGCGTTCGCGGCCAGACGAAAACTGGCGTAGCTGTCGCTTGGCGGTCTCGCCAAACTCGACGGCACGGTCGTAGGCGTAGTCCAGCGAATTACACTCCGCCAGCAACACCTTGATCCGCGCCCAGTTCTCGGCGCTGACGTCGTGGTCGCGAACCGCATTGCGAATCAAGTCGCTGGCCTCAGCGCCGCCGTGCTCGAGCAGATGAATGATCGGCAGCGTGATCTTGCCTTCGCGCAGGTCGCCACCGACCGGCTTGCCAATGACTTCGGCGGCGCCGGTAAAGTCGAGCAGGTCGTCCACGAGCTGGAACATCGTGCCCAACCCGAAGCCGTACTCGCGCAGGGCCTGCTCTTTCTCGGCCCCGACCTCGCCGAGGATACCGCCGATCTGGGCGCAGCCGCCGAACAGGTACGCCGTCTTGCGGTGGATGATGTCGAAGTGCTCGTTCTCAGTGAGATCGACCACGCCATTCTTGGTGAGCTGATAGAGTTCGCCTTCGATCATGCGCAGCGTGACGTCACACAGCAGGCGCACCACGTCGAGCGAGTCCTGCGTCAGCGCCATGGCCATCGACTTGATGTAGAGGAAATCGCCGGCCAGCACCGTGACGTCGTTGCCCCATTGCGCGTGCGCGGACTTGCGCCCTCGTCTTACATCGGCATCGTCAATGATGTCGTCGTGCACCAGCGTCGCGGTGTGAATGAACTCGACGACCGCGGCATTGGTAATGGCGCGCGAGCCGGAATAGCCACAGAGCCGCGCGGCCATCAGCAGCACGGCGGGTCGCACGCGCTTGCCACCGCTCATCTGCAGGTAGTTGCCGATTTCAGGAATGATGCGAATCTGCGATTGCACCTGTTCGGCGAACTCACGTTCAACCGCGAGCAGGTCGTCGCGGACGGGTTCGAACAGCTGGATCAGGTCCGCCTGAGTCCGGGGTGCGGCGTTGGACACGTAGCATTAATCTCACCATAGGCAGAGGGCGGTGTCAACGAAAGGAGACGCCCGTTAATGCTTACCGGGGTGAGCTTGGCAGGAATCCTACGGCCGGAACAGTTCGTCAAAGCTGCGATCGGTATCTGCAGAGACGACGCCGGCGGCCACGTCACGCGCCGCGGCGACATGGTCGACAACCTTCGACACGTAGGCCGGTTCGTTTCGCTTGCCACGGTGCGGTACCGGCGCCAGGTACGGGCTGTCGGTTTCGATCAGAAGCCGATCGGCGGGAATCAGAGCGAGCGCCGCCCGGAGCGACTCGGCCTTGGGAAAGCTGACCACCCCAGGGATCGATAGATAGAAGCCCGTTGCCAGCGCCCGCGCGACAGCGGCGGCATCACCCGTGAAGCAGTGAAAGACACCGCGCAGAGCCGTTCCGCCCTCCTCCGCGAGGATACGCAGCGTGTCGTCTTCGGCCTGCCGAGTGTGAATGACGAGGGGCAGGTCGCGGCTGCGGGCCAACTGGAGTTGGGCGCGAAAGACCGCGTGCTGCACGTCGCGGGGTGAGAAGTCGTAGTGGTAGTCGAGGCCGATCTCGCCCACCGCGCGCGCCAGCGGCAGCGAGTCCAGGCGCCTCGCGACGACGGCCGCCGCATCCTGGGGATTGGTCGCAAACAAGTGCGCGTGATGCGGGTGCACGCCCACTGCGAATCGGCACTCGGGCCACGCCGCCGAGACAGTCGACACGCGGGCGATCTCGGCCTCGTCTTCGGCGGCCAGAATCACGAGCGCGCGATGCACGCCGGCCGCTCGCGCCCGTTCGACAACGGCGTCGAGGTCAGCGACGAATTCCTCGCCCGCGATATGGCAATGCGAGTCAGTCACGGTGTTGCAGGAGATCAGAAGCGCACTGGGCGAGAAGACTGTTGATCAACTTTCCTGAACTCCTGAAGAGGGCAGTGCTGTCTGCAGATGTGCGTCACGTGTGCCGACACCGCCAGACGCTTCCCGCCCGCCGGCCATTGTCAAGGTCGTCTTGGCGTGATCGTCAGACAGCATCCCGTCAAACCGCTTCACATCCGAATGTTGAACCGCACCGATGTAGTCCTCGTTAAGCGCTGTCAGCTGCGCCAAGTCGCCGTTCATAGCGTGTCCGGTTCAATTCTGTGCGTTCGATCAATACGCAGCGACGCGACCAACCCGCCAGCGAGTGTTGTGAGGACGGCCAGCTTTGGCATTTTTTCTGCTGCTTGAGCATCATGCCCTAAACTCCTGCCCTCTTGTTACCTCACCCGCGTTCCAGGTGTCGCGGGTTCAACGTCCAGCACGATCGCCGCGCCGCCGTCGGGACTGGCCGCCAGCACCATGCCGTTCGACTCGATCCCCATCATCTTGCGCGGGGCCAGGTTGGCGACGATGACGACCGTCTTCCCCACGATGGCTTCTGGCTCGTACGACTCGGCGATGCCGGCGAGGATGGTCCGCGGCTCGGCTTCACCGGCATCCACCGTCAGCTTCAGCAGCTTCTGCGACTTCGGCATCCGCTCGGCTTCGAGCACCTTGGCAACCTTCAGCTGGATCTTCATGAAGTCGTCGATGGTAATCAGTGCCGGTGCCTCAACAGGGGCCAGGGTCGCCACAGGTGCCACGGGTGCGGGTGCCACAGGTGCTGAGGCTCCAGGTGCTTTCGGCGTTTCGTCGGTCACGGTCACAACTCCCTTGTCGGCTTCAATGCGGGGCCACAGGGCGCCCGCGTTTAGAATCTGTTTTTCGCCTGACGTGCGCCAGGCGGTATCTTTGTCGAACCGGCGCTCAGACGCCGGCGCTGAATCGCCGAAACGACGGAGAATCTCCGTCGCCGACGCCGGCATCACCGGCGACAGCAGCACGGCGGCAATGCGCACCGCTTCGGCGGTATCCGCCAGCACGCCGTTCAGACGGTCTGCATTCGCGGCATCCTTCGCCAGTGCCCACGGCTGCGTTTCCGCGATGTAGTTGTTGGCGGCGCTGATCAGCCGAAACGCGGCCGCGGCACCCTCGTGCAGCGCGTGCACATCCATCGACGCCTTGTACGACGCAACATTCTGAGCGGCAATGGCGGCAAGCGGGCCGCCCCCAGCGGCGCGAATCGCCCCCAGCTGATATCGCTCGGTCATCGACGCGATGCGGTTCACCAGGTTGCCCAGGTTGTTGGCGAGATCGGCGTTATACTTCTCCTCAAACCGCTCCCAGGTAAAGTCGCCGTCGCCGCCGTACGGGATCTCTTTGGCCAAATACAGTCTCAACGGATCGGGACCGAAGCGCTCCGCCGCATCCAGTGGATCAACGATGTTCCCCATCGTCTTGCTCATGCGCTCGCCCTTGAAGTAGACCCAGCCGTGGCCGAACACCTGCTTCGGCAAGGCGACGCCGGCGCTCATCAGCATGGCCGGCCAGATCACGCAGTGGAAGCGCGTGATGTCCTTGCCGACAATATGCAGGCTGGCGGGCCACCATTCCTTGAAGCGAGCCTCGTCCCAGCCGTAGCCCACGGCCGCGGCGTAGTTGATCAGCGCGTCGAACCAGACATAGACGACACTCGTGGGATCGAACGGCACGGGGATGCCCCACGACTGGCCAGCGCGGCTCATCGAGATGTCCTCAAGGCCGCTTTCTACCAACCGCAGAATCTCGTTGCGTCGAATGTCGGGCTCGATGAAGCCCGGATACTCCTGGTAATGCTTCAGCAGCTGCTGCTGGTACTTCGACAGACGGAAGAACCAGTTCTTTTCCTTGATCCACTGCGGCTTGGTGTTGTGAATCGGACAGTTGCCGTCGGTCAGGTCCTTTTCCTGCTTGAAGGCCTCACAGCCCACGCAGTAGAAGCCTTCGTAGGCACCTTCGTAGACGTCACCGTTGCCCAGGCAGGCTTGTGCCATCTTCTGGACGGCGGGAAAGTGGCGCTTCCGATCGGTGGTGCGAATGAAATCGTCGAACGACACGTCGAGCCGCTTCCACACGTCTCGAAAGACGCCCTCCATCTCGTCGCAATATGCGAGCGGATCTTTCCCCTGCTCCACCGCCTTGCGAAAGACGTTCTGCGAATGTTCGTCGTTGCCCATCAGGAAATGGGTGTCGAACCCCGCCAGTCGCCGATAGCGCGCGATAATGTCCGCGGTGATCTTTTCGTACGCCGTGCCCAAGTGCGGCCGGCTATTCACGAAATCAATCGCCGTCGTCAAGAAATACTTCATCGCTCGAACCATGTCTTCTGCGCCAACGCTTGCACCTCTTTGATTGGGATGCCCCGCTCGGCGGCAAGTTTCGCGAGGTCATCAAACTCCGGTTGAGCGTTGACAACCTGTCCGTGCTGACTCGCCACCTTGAAGCGAACCGGCCCAAGGGCGGTGTCGACAGTCACCATCTCGCGGTTCAGACAGTCTCGCGACATCTCCTGGTATCGCACCCCAATGGTGGTCGATTCGCGAAAGACGATCGCGGTCAGTTTCTCACGATGATCCGGCCGCGCCACAATCGTCATCAGGGTGCCCGGACGATTCTTCTTCATCTGGACGGACGCGTAGAACACTTCGAATGCTCCGGCGGCATACAGGGCGTCCATCAGCGGACCGAAGATTTGCGGGTTCATGTCGTCGATTTCGCACTCGATGACGACCACGCGGAGATGCAGTTCGGGACCCGGGGTCTCTGCCACCGAAACACCCTCGCCCACCAGCACCCGGACGACATTCGGCGTCTCGGCCAGTTCGCGATCACCGGCGCCGTAGCCCACTTTCTGCACGCGCATGGCGGGCACGGGGCCGTACGACGAAGCGTACTCGGACAGGATCAGCGCCCCAGTGGGCGTCAGCAGCTCGGACTGAATGCCCGACGAGTAGATGGGCGCATCCTTCAGCAACGCTACCGTCGCCGGCGCGGGCACCGGGAAGATGCCGTGGGCGGACCGCACCATACCGCCACCGACATTCAACGGCGAGACGACCACGCGCTCGGCCGCAAACCATTCCAGAGCGAACACGGCGCCGACAATATCGATAATCGAATCGATGGCGCCGACCTCGTGCAGGTGCACCTGCTCGAGCGACACGCCGTGAATAGCTGCCTCCACGCTGCCCAGTCGGTGAAACATCGCGATCGCCTTCGCCTTGCCGGCCGTTGATAACGACGAGCGTTCGATTGCTGTTTTAATTTTTTTCAGCGAGTGGTGCCCGTGCTCCTCGCTTGCCCCGCCGAAGCCCGCATGGGAGTGACTGGCGGACGCAGGCGGGTGCACGCGAAACTTGGTCGCGGTCATCCCCTTCTTGATGACGCGATCGACCGACACCTCCAGTCCGTCGACCGCCAGGCTGCCGAGCGCGTGCGTCAGCTCGTCGAGCGGCAGACCCGCATCGAGCAACGCGCCCAGAATCATGTCGCCGGCCGCGCCGGCAAAGCAGTCGAAGTAGAGAATCCTCACCGTTTCGCTTCTTCCTTGAAGCTGAAGTACGTCCCATCGCCCAGAATAATGTGGTCGCCTAGTTCGATCCCCAACATCTCGCCGGCGACGTCCAGTCGCCGTGTCAACAGCCGATCCAGGGTACTCGGCGTCGGGTCGCCAGACGGATGGTTATGAAACACCACCACGGTCGCGGCCGAGCCTGCGACCGCAGTCCGGAAGACATCACGCGGATGCGCCAGTGTCGCATCGAGCGTACCGGTTGACACGATGGTGATCCGAATCAACCGATGCTTCTGGTCCAGCAACATCACGCCCATCCGTTCGACGACGTAGCTGCCGAACCGTGGTAACAGATAGTTGGCGGCGTCCGCGGGCGTCAGGAACCGCGGACGATCCGGGCTGTCGCGGGTCAAGGTGCGCCGCCCCAGTTCCACCGCGGCCAGCACCCGCGCCGCCCGCGACGCGCCAATGCCCGACACCCGCTCCAGTTCGTCCATCTCCAACCGCGTCAGGCCGGCCAGGCCATCGGCAACCGCAAGCACGTCCTGCGCCACGGTGAGCGCGCTCCTTGCCCGCGTCCCGGAACCAATCAGCAGCGCCAGCAACTCGTTGTCGCCGAGGGCATCGACGCCGACGCGCGCCAGCTTCTCGCGCGGCCGGTCGTCCACCGGCACGCTGGTCATCGGGCCGGACCCAACATAGTAGCCGATTGACGCGCGTTCTGCCGTCGCCGCCGACCGGTTGCGGCGCGTGGCTGACGTATACTCGTGAGACATGGTTCGTGCCGCTCGCCTTCTGGCGTTAGTCATCGTCGTCTTCTCCGCTGCCTGCTCCGAACCCCCCAACAAGGAAATGAACCTGGCGCAAGGCGCCATCGAAACCGCCCGCGCCGCTGGTGCCGAGCGGTTTGCCGCCGACGAACTGACCGCTGCCATCGACGCCCTCAAGCGATCGAATGACGCCGCGGCGGGCGACGACTATCGCCAGGCGTTGAGCCATGCGCTCGACAGCTTCGAACGGGCACAAAACGCGGCGAAGCTGGCCGTGGAAAGCCGCGCCAACGCGCGTGGCGAGGCCGAACGCGCCGTCGCTCAAGTCGCGACTTTGCTGACCACCGCCGAAGGCCGTTTGAAGTCGTCGCCACTCCTCGCCCGCAACCTGAAAGCCCCGCAGCAGGCCCTGCGCGCTGCAGAAAAATCCCTGCAAAAATCACGCGCAGCGTTGGCGACGGAAGACTACCTGGCCGTGGAACCGGCCCTGAAGGGCGTGGCGGCTGACATTGAGGCCGCTATGGCGCAGATCGATGCACGGCCGGCCGCTGCGGCGAACCGCCGTAAGCGCTAGGGCGCCTGCCCTGCGATGGCAGTTCTTGCCATCGCCAGCATCAATCCGGATCGAGTTTTTTGATCGCGTGGCCGGGACTCGGTCGCGTTATGACAAGTCGGAACAGGACGGCACCCAGTGGCCGTCCACCACCACTTCAGCCCATCCCGTCAGGAAAATGCCGTCGCCGGTCCACTCCACGCGTTGTGTGCCGCCGGGCGCAATCACCTGGAGGTCGCGCGCCGCGCCACCGTGGGCGATGGCGGCTATCGCTGACGCGCTGGCGCCGGTGCCTGAGGCGTGGGTCGGCCCGACGCCACGTTCCCAGATCAAGATCCGCACGCGATCCGGCGCCTCGACGACCGCGAACTCGACGTTGCTGCCTTCGGCGAAACGCGGATGCGTGGCCAGTGCCGGGCCTAGTCGATGGAAGCGCGCCATATCTGGAAGTTCTGTCATCAGCGCGACGCACTGCGGATTGCCAATCGCGAGTGTTGTCACCGTCAGCGTCTCCCCTGCCGCTTCCAATGATTCTTCGACCACCCGTTCCGGATGGCCAAGGGCGGCCCGAAAAGTGTAGCGGCCGCCGGCGCGGCTGACGAGTACCAGCGTCTTCCAGCCAGCGTCGGTGTCAACTCGCACTTCCGAGATGGGCGCCAGGCGCGCCGCTTCGCGCTGATGCATCACGAGCGCAGCCAGGCAGCGAAGGCCGTTGCCGGACAACTCCGACGGGCTGCCATCGGTGTTGATCAACTTCATCTGCGCGGTGCCGTCGGGCGCCATGGTGTAGTAGATCACGCCGTCGCCGCCGAGACCGGTGTGCCGATTACACAACCGGCGCGTCAGCTCGTCGAGGCGGAGCCCCTCAACCTGCTCGGCCGGCACGAACAGAAAGTCGTTGCCGTATGCATGCGCCTTGGCGATCGACAACATCACGGCACCTTGAAGGCGTCGAAGGCCCACGTCAAGCCGGTGGTCAAGCCGAACTCAGGATCGTACGAGGTCAGGCCGAGCAGGATGCTGCCATCGATGCGCACGCCACTCTTGGTGTAGCGCGCGCCAAAGCGCAGCAGGCCGCGATCCTCTGCGCCCGGCGTGACGAGGTTCGCGAAGTTGGCACGACCGACGAACTCGCCAACCAGTTCCGAATTGGCGCTGACCGCGCGCGCCACCGACAGGCCGTAGATCAACAAGTCATCCTGCGCGACGGCTTCGGTCGGACGTCCGATCATCAACATGCCGATGTTGGCGACGACCCGCACGGATTGCACCGTCTTGCCGATGGTTACCGCCGACGCAAAATCCTGAACATCCTTGCCAAGGCCGGATTCATTGCCGGCGTTCGGCAACCGCGTAGAAAACCAGCTGCCAACGGCGGGCCGGCGCGCGGTCTCGGACAGCAGCCTGACCTTCGCGCCGATGTGGATATCGCCAAAGTCGTCGGTGCGGTCGCCATCGACCAGCAGCAAGTCCGAGAGTGGCGCTCTCGCGACTTGTTCGGTGATGTTGAGCTTCTGATAGATGCCCCAATCGAACTGGATCTCAGCAATGGAGCTCACCCCAAGGCTGAGGCCAAACGCCGGCACCGTGAGGTGGTTGCCGCGCAATCCCGAGACCGGGAGAAAAACGTCGCGGTTATAGTCGAGACCCGCTTCGATCAGGGCTCGGCCAGAACCGACCGTCTCCGGATCTTCAGTTTTCAAAGGCCGCTGTTGCCCCAAGGCCGGCCGGGCCGCCGCCAAGACAAGCACCAGGATGGACGTGGTGAATATGCGGGTCATCTGATTAGAACGTTTTTCGGCTATCAAGAAGAATAGTCACGGGGCCGTCGTTGACGAGCGACACCTGCATCATGGCCTGGAACTCCCCGGTTGCGACCGGTAGCCCACTGGATTGCAATTCTCGCACGACCTCTTCGTAGAGCGCGCGGGCAATCTGCGGCGGAGCTGCTGACGCGAACGATGGCCGCCGGCCGTTGCGGGCATCGCCGGACAACGTGAATTGCGAGACGACGAGCACGCCGCCCCGGACATCGAGCACCGACTGGTTCATCTTGCCGTCGGCATCCCCAAAGATCCGCAAGTCACGCACCTTGGACGCGATGTACTGCAGATCGGTTGGACCATCGCCCTGATCGACACCTAGCAGCACCAGCAGCCCCGGACCAATCTCGCCGGTCACGCGTTCCCCTACCGTGACCTTCGCGGAGGTCACGCGCTGGACGACGGCTCTCACAGTCCGCGGGGCCTGGACATCATGAGAGGGACGAGCGGGACGTCCGCCGGCACGTCATCAAATTCCTCGAGCTGGGTCGCGATCGCCTGCCGAACTTCGCCGGGAGGATTGAGGCGGCGATCGAGCAGCCACCTCGGCATGACGTTGGCCAGTGCCTTGATCATCGAATTCTTCACAGCCGGATGGTCGCGCTCCAGCTCCATGATCAGGCGCTTGACTCGCTGACGCTGCAGGCTGAGGTCGCCGCAGGCCGGGCAACAACAGCCGATGATGGGCAGCTCGCGTTCCTTACAGTAGGCCCGCGCCTCGGCTTCCGTCACGTAGACCAGCGGACGAATCACCACGTGCGCGCCATTGTCCGAGGTGAGCCGCGCCGGCATCGCCTTCAACGCACCAGCGAAGAACAAGTTCAGTAGCGCCGTCTCAATGAAGTCGTCCAGGTGGTGACCGAGCGCGATCTTGGTGGCTCCGGTTTCCTTCGCCATCCGATACAGCACGCCCCGGCGCAGCCGGGCACAGAGCGAGCACGGCGTATCGTCGCTGTCGAGCTTGTCGTCGATGATCGCGCCAATATTGGTGTGCTCACTGTAGAACTCCCACCCGCGCTCGCGGCAGGCCTCGCCCACTTGCTTGTGCTGATAGCCCTCGTAACCGGAGTCCACGTTCACGGCGACGATCGAGAACTGGATCGGCGCGCGCCTTTGCAGCTCGGACAGGATCTGAATCAACGCCCAACTGTCCTTGCCACCCGACAAGCCGACCATGATCCGATCGCCGTCCTCGACGAGGTTGAAATCAGTGATGGCCTTGGTGGTCTTCTTGGCCAGGCGCGTTTCGAGCGGCGAGCGGTAAGCCATGGTGCCCCTCCAGCCTAGCAGACCAGGGGCGGGTTAGAATGGCGCTCGTGCCCCACGCGATCCGACCTGACAGGCCGACATTAGCCCTGTGCCTTGCACTGCTGGCGTTGGTCGCCGTCGACCACCCTCGGGCCCAACCTGAAGTGCCGCTCGAGCGCCTTCGGAATGACGGCGTCACCGCAACCCGGTCAGCCAGGAACATCAACTATGACATCGACGTGGCCCTCGATCCGGCAGCGCGCCTGCTGACCGGTAGCGAGACCATCACGTGGCGCAACACCGGTGTAGTGGCGGCCTATTCAATCCGGCTGCACCTGCACTGGAACGCGTTCAGCACCACTGACTCCAGCTGGCTGAAGCAACGCGCGCTGTCGGGTAATACGCCCTTCCAACAACGTCTTGGGAGCGACTTCGGATTCATGGAGGTCACCGGACTGGAAGTTGTGGCGGCGGATGGCACGGTGGTCGAGAACCTGATGCCGGGGTTCCGCTACATCTCGCCCAGCGACCGCAATACCAGCGACCGATCGCTGGCCGCCGCGCAGATGACCAAGGCCGTGGAGCCAGACGAGACGCTGCACCTGCGTGTCCGCTGGCGCGGGCGGTTTCCGCGCAACTTCGATCGCACCGGTGCAATCAACGACTACTTCGTTGCCGCACAATGGTTCCCCAAACTCGGCATGTTCGAGGCCGGCGGCTGGATGGCGCATCAATCGTTCGCCAACGCCGGCGGCTATAGCGACTTCGGTCGTTACGACGTGCGGATCACCGTGCCAGCGGATTGGACCGTCGGCGCGACCGGCACCGAGGAGGCGCGCACCGCGGCGGGAGCCAACGTCGTCCATCGCTACCTGCAGGATGACGTCAACGACTTCGCCTGGACCACCAGTCCGGCCTTCGTGGAGCGACGGCAGCGCTTTGAACACCCTGGCATCCCGGGCGTCGAGATGCGCCTGCTGCTGCAACCTGAGCACGCACAGCAGGCCGACCGGCACTTTGCCGCCACCGCTACTGCCCTCCGTTACTACGGCGAGTGGTTCGGACGTTATCCTTACCAGCAGATCACCATCGTCGATCCGCCGTTTCAGAGTACCTCGGCTGGTGGAAGCTACCCGACGTTCTTCATCGCCGGTACGCACTGGCTAGCGCCGGGGGGCAGCAACCAACCCGAGGCCGCGGCCATCCAGGGAGCGGGTCGCCAGTTCTGGCAGAGCATCATCTCCCCCAACCAGGTAGATCACGAGTGGCTGTCCCAGGGCTTGAATCAATATGCGCAAGCGCGCGTGCAGTCGGTGGCGTTTGAATCAAACCTGCTGATCGAGCGCTTCTTCGGCGGGTTGATACCATGGCAGTTCCGTGAGATCCCGCTGACGCGTGCGACCGACCTCAACGGCATGGACCGTTATCGCCGCGACGGCGATCGCGACGCGTTGGCGACGCCGACGCAGTTGATGTGGCCGGGCGCCGACGAGACGTTGTCCGCCAACAAGTCCGCGCTGATGCTCCACACGCTCGAGCGGCGGCTTGGTTGGGAGACCATGCGGCGCGTGATGGCGACGTATTTCGATCGCTGGCGCTTCCGCTATCCCACGCCGGAGGATTTCATCGCGGTTGCGACGGAGGTATCCGGCAAGGACCTGCAGTGGTTTTTTGATCAGGCGTATTACAGCTCCATGCGATTCGATTACGCGATTGAACGACTTGACAGCGAGCTCGTCAGCTCCCGAGGAATGATCAACAGCCCAGCTGGACCAACCTTCAAGGACGTCACCTCCGCCGACACCTACCGCACCACGGTTGTGGCGCGGCGGCTGGAGGCCGGGCAGTTCCCGGTCGACGTGCTCGTCACGTTCTCGAACGGCGAACAGGTCCGCGAGACGTGGGACGGCCTGGCGCGCTGGCAAACGTTTACGTTCGATCGACCGGTGCCGGCCGTCTCAGTGAAAGTGGATCCGGAACGGGTGCTGCTGCTCGACACGCACTACACCAACAACAGCCGCCTGATCGCGCCCGCCAATGAAGCAGCCGCGACCAAGTGGTCACTGCGGTGGATGGTGTGGCTGCAGGACGCGCTGATGGTGTACGCGTTTTTCGTTTAGGCCGCAGATTTAACGCAGATTACGGAGACCGGCTGCTAGACCAGCAACTTCCGGATCGCGCCGGACCAGGTCATCCCAACGGCCAGGGTGTGGCCCGCTTCTCCCAGTCGGATCGCCAGGTTCCTGTCGTCGAGCACGCGGCGCATCGCCAGGGAGAGCGCCTCTGGGGTCGGGGACGTGACGTAGCCGTTCTCGCCATCCCGCACGAGCTCGGCCGGACCGCCGCTGTCGGTGCAGGTGATCACCGGCTTGCCGCACATGAAGGCTTCGACGGTGACGAAACCGTAGTCTTCGTTGAACGGCGGAAAGATCACCGCCCGGCAGCCCGCCAGGTGCTCGATCAGGCCCGCCTCGTCGATGCGGCCGACGAACGTCACCCGGTGGTCGATCTCAAGCTGCCTGCTCAGGCGCTTCAACGAATCGAGTTCGGCACCCTCGCCGGCGATCACGCACTTGATGCCGGCGGCCCGCGGCTCGGCCAGCGCGCGCAGCACCAGGTCGAACCGCTTCAACGGCGACAGGCGCGACACGCCGAACAGGTAATCGCCATAACGATCGGTGCGGTACTCACGCTGCGGAGGCGGCGGATACAGCACGTCGGACTGAATGCCACCGAAGCGCCGCAGCCGCGTCTGCACCGTGCCCGAGATCACAAAGCGGCGCTGCATCTTGCCCAGCAGGTGGTTGTCGACGCGATGAATGATCGCGCGGCGCGTCCGCTCCTTGAGCTTGCCCTTCCACGACAGGTGCGAGCTGAACTGATCCCACAGGTCGTAGTACTCGCGCATCCGGTGATTCAGCCACAGCACATGGTGCGGATGTCGTACGGCGTAGCCTGGAAACCGCAGGCTGATTACCTGATCGACCCTCTGCTCCTCATGCGCCAGCTGGACGTCAGTGCACCACGCCGCAAGATACGCACTCGCCTGCCGGCCGAACCGGTTCTGCGGCGTGACGACCAACCCGGCCTGATGTCCCTCTTCCTTGAGCGCTCGCACCAGCTCGCGCGCCATCACCAAGTGACCGCCCTCGGCAAACGGCGGACTCGACGTCACAACGGCGATGGTCGCCACTACTGCGACGCTCCATAGGTCGGAATCAGCCGCACCATCACACCGAGGAAGCGACTATCAGGCGAACTCGATTCAAACATCGGTACGAAACCGGAAGACGAGGCAATCGACAGGCTGTAAACGTAGTTGGTCGGGTAGTCAGGGTGGTACTTGTACGGCACGCCACGTGGCATCTCCACGTCGAAGATCTGCTGCGAGCTGGCAGACATCTCGACGACCCGCGGACCAGTGCCGGCGTTGATGGTGACGCGATTGGGCCGCGCTCCAGTTTCGAGAATCACCGTCAGCTTCTCAATCCGCAACGAGCGTGCTTCCTCGACGCCGGCCGCCCTTGTCTCTGGCGAAATCGGCGCGCGCAACAACAGGTCGGCGGTTGACTCCCCCTTCACCCAGAACGCATCGCCCTCGCGGTTGTAGATGTTGTCGTCGATAAAATACGCAAAGATCGGCGGCGTACCCCCCAGCGGTTGCCGCGTCCGATCCGGCTGCAGATTGATTGGCAGGTCGTTGACCATCGTCAACTCGATCGGCAGACGACGGAAGATGCCCGACTTACTGTGCTCGGAGGGATGGGTCGAGGCATAGAACGGGTTGGCGACAATCCGCATTACGAACAGGCCACTGATCGCCAGCGTCAACAACCCACCTACGGCCGTCTGCAGCGGCGGCACCAAGAACAGGAAGATGCCATACGTGCCGAGGAAGTAACGATTGCCGACCGGTCCACCGCCGCCGGACCACGTGAACGGCATGTACAACAGCAGGGCGACCGCGGTAGCCGCGCCGGCGGTGAGGGTCAGCCATTGCCACATCGCGCGATCGCGTGTGGCGGCCAGGAACAGGATGATGGCCATCAGGCCCGGGAACAGGTAGATCGCGAAGCCCGTGTGCCGGCCAACGACGAAGTACGCCAAGTTGCGACGGAACACTTCAAGCAGCGTGTCGCGCCTGAATAGCACGTCGAACGAGCCGCCGCCGACGCGCGCGAGGCCCACCGAATCAAACGTCTTGGCGTCATCTTGAAACGGGAAGCCACCCTTGAAGTCCACGCCGCCGCCGCTGTAGAAGGTCTTCCGCTCGCCGCCCTGGTAGTTCCACTCGCCAGAGACTGCTGTATTGAGCGCGAACAACGCGACCACCACGAGACCGAAGGTCGCACTGATCTTGACCGCGCGATGCCACTGGCTGCGCAGCAGCGGCGATACCAGCAATGGCGCGATCAGCAGGATGTTGGTGGGCTTGGCAAACGCGCCGATCCCGAGCAGCACCGCCGCAACGAGGTCAGAGCGCGGACCGAGCAGCCAGCGGGTCCGCCACGTTGCCAGTTGAAGCTCTGAAATCAGCGGGGCTACTTCCTTGTAACACCAGAAGTAGTACCCCACCAGCACGATGGCGAAGATGAAGAAGTCTGGCGCGATCTGCACCGCGTAGACCGGCACGATCGAGATGAACAGGAACGCGAACGCGAACACCAGCGCGCTCACCGGATGACTGCGCGCGGACAAGAACGAATAGGCGCACAGGAAGCACAGTGTCATCAGGATCGCGTGCAGCACCAGGAAACCGTTCGTGCCGAACAACCAGATGAAGGGCGCCGCCGCCAGTGGATAGATGTAGGCCTTCGCGTAGAACAGCCGGCCATCGCCGCCCCGCTTGAGGAACAGTCCCTCGGGACCGGACGCGTATTCCTTCCAGACCCGCGCCAGGTCGTCACGTTGAAACTCGAAGTCGAGATCGGTGGCCAGACTATGGCCCAGCGTGTAGTACGTGGCGGCATCGCCGAAGAAGCCGGCGGTCGAGACCTTCACGAAGTCCACCGTAAGTGCCCACGTCAGCAGCACGACACCGATGGCAGCCGTGGTGCTGGCACCCAGCCGCCAGGCCAGGCTCCGGCGCTGCAAACGAGTGGCGACGTCGCGGTCGAGTGTCATCTCTCAGTCGTCAGGAAGCTCAAGTCTGCCTGCAGAATACCCGCTCGGCCCGTGGCGCGCGAGGTTTCGTGCAGAATCAGGTAGAGGCGCTCCATCTTTTGGACGAACGCCGCAATGTCGTAGCGCGCGCCGGTTTTGCGCGCCCCGGCGGCGAGGGCCATGCCGAGCTCCGGGTGCTCCACCACCCGGCAGATCGCCTCGACCAGGCGGTCAGCATTGGCCTTAGGCACCACCAGGGCGTCACAGCCGTCGGTCAGCACATCCAGCAAGCCGTCGGCATCGGTCGCGACAATGGGCTTCCCCATGGCCAACGCCTCAAACATGGTGAGCGGCGTGCCCTCCCACAGCGACGGAAACACGACGATGTCGAGGGCCGAGAGCGCGGCGGCGACGTCGCGCGTAAAGCCAGAGAACACGAGCTGGTCGCCCAAGCCCAGTGCCGTCGCCTGTGCTTCCAGTTCCGGCTGCAACTCCCCTTCGCCGACGATGAAGACGCGCGCGGCGGGATGCCGGGCGAGCACCTTCGGAGCGGCGGCGATCAGATACTGATTGCCCTTCGAGGGCATCAATCGCGTGATGGTTCCAACCGCGATGGTCCCTGGCGCGATGCCGAGCGCCTGCCGGGCCGCGGCGACCTCGGCAGCACTGCGGCTCCGCGCAAACTCGTCGAGCGGCGCGCCCAGGTAGACAACCTTCGTGCGCTCGGCTGGCATCAGCCGGGCGCGCATGGTGAACTCGCCAGTCGATGCGGACACCGCGATCGCAAGGTCAGTGTGCGGCGCCAGGAACTTGTCGGCGACCTTCTGAAACCACGGCGTGTCGGTGTGGTTCGCGTGCTCGTGCAGAATCGCGGGAATCCCCATGCGCCAGGCACACAGCCGCCCGAAAGTCGTCGCGCCATAGCCATGCAGGTGCACAAGGTCGGCCTGCTTCTCGCGCAACACCTGCAATAGCGCCGTGAACGTCGCCGGATCGAACTTGTGCCGCGCCAGGTAGGTCACGTCGATGCCAAACTCTTCGAGCGTGTCGGCCGACAGGTCCTTCTTGCGCAGGCTGACGAGCGACACGTTGAAGCGCGATCGATCGAACCGCGGAATCATCCACGCGAACAGCCGCTTCACGCCGTGCATCCGTGACCCCTCCCAGCCGAGGTGGTCGCAAATGTGGACGATGTTCAGGCGGCGGGAGGCGGTCATAGCAGACCCTCACTCCGGTACCACGCCGCAGTGCGATGAATGCCTTCTTCCAAATCTACCTTCGGTGCGAAACCCAACTCCGACTTCGCGCGAGTCGTATCAAAGGCGCGGCTTTTTGTATAGAAGTCCACGCGCCGGCGGAAGATCGGCGGTTCAATGCGCAGCGGCACGCACACCATCTCGCAGAGCAGACCCGCGGTCCAGAACGGCCACACCGGCCAGTGCATCTTCGGCGGCGCCACGCTCAGATCCTTCGCGACCATGCCGACTAACGCTTCGAGCGTGGTGTAGCGAGGTCCTGCGAGAATGTAGGTGCGTCCGGCGGCGCCGGGCGCCGTGCCACACAGGCGAAAGCCTTCGACCAGGTCCTCGACAAAGGTGAGGTGATAGAACACCTGGCCGTCGCCGATCATCGGAAAATTGCCGCGCGCGAGGCCGCGGAACATCTTTAGGAACCGCATGTCACCCGGGCCATAGATGCCAATGGGCCGCGCCACGACGACATCAAAACCGGTGGTGCGGCCGTACTCGCGCACCAGTTTCTCGGCTTCGAGCTTGGTGTCCTGGTAGACATCGCCGGGATTGAACGGCGCGTCTTCGTTGGCCGGCGGATTCTCGATGTGGCCGTGTACTCCGCCGGTACTGCAATGCACCACGCGGCGAGCGCCGGCCGTGCGAGCGGCTTCCAGCACGTTGCGCGTGCCATCCACGTTGATGGCGCGATACGCAGCATCAGGCTGACCCGCTTCGCGGTAGGTCGCGGCAATGTGATACACGATCTCCACGCCTTCCGAGGCGCGGCGCATCGAGGCGGCGTTGGTCAGGTCGCCTTCGGCGGCCTGCACGCCAGCAGCCGCTAGCGGCGAGCGATCGAACCGGGCGCGGCTCTTCGGCCGCACCAGCGCGCGCACGTCATCGCCGCGCGCCACGAGCAACTTCGCCAGCTGGCCACCGGTGAACCCGGTTGCCCCGGTGACCAGCACCTTCACCGGCGCGCCAGCTCCGATGACGACGACAAACCTAAAGGTTTATCGCCACGATTGTTCAGACGCTCATAGGCCTGCGCCGTGCGGCGCACGTACGACTCACGGCTGTACTTATCCTGCGCGACGAGCCGCGCGGCGGCCGACAGTCGCTCACGCTGCTCGGGCTGTTCGATCAACTCGAGCACCGCCTGCGCGAAGGGCTCGGGCTCCGGTGCGACCAGCTTCGCAATCTCCGGTGTCAGCACCTGCGTGTGCGTCAACAGGTTGGTGGCCACAATGGGCTTGCCCGATCGCAGGTACGAATAGATCTTGAGCGGCGTGTTGGTCCCGCGAATCCGCGGCGACACCAGCAAGTCGGCGGCCTGGACAAATCCGGGGATCTCACGGGCGGGCTGTTGACCGGTGAAGATCATCACGCTCGATGCGCCACAAGCCACCGTCTTTGCTTTGGCGGCTTCGACTTGCGCCGGTTCTCCACCGACGACCAGGACCCTGGCGTCGGGCCGCCGTTCGGCGATGATCGCGGCCGCATCGATCAGCATGTCGACGCCCTGGTAGGCCTCGAACGTTCCGGTATAGAGCGCGAGCGGCGTGGCTGGTGCAATGCCCCAGAACACCCTCACTTCGGCCGGCGTACGGCTGGGCAGCTCTTCGACATCCCCACCCATCACGTTCTCAATCAACAAAGAACGCTCGCCGACGCCCATCTCGGTGACGGTGTCCTGCAACTCCTGGCAGATGGTGATCACCACCTGCGACTTGTGCACCATCTGGCCTTCGGCCCAGGTGAACAGAGCGTGCAGCACGCCCGACTGGCTATATTTGAAGTTGCTCAGCTGCTGCGGCAGGCTCGAGTGCATGTCGTACAGATGCGGAATGCCCAGCCACCTGGCCAGCCACACGCCGAGCAGGCCCATCTCTTCGTGTGAGTGAATGGCGTCGTACTGCTCGGCAATCACCCGTCGCAACACGGTGAACAGCATGAGGCCGTCGAGCAGGGCCTTGGTGGCCGACGGCCCAATGCGCACCTTACGGACAAACGGCGGACGCCACGCTCGAAAAATGCGCAGGTTCGGCAGCTCAACGTCCCGGCCAATCGGATACGTCACCAGATCGACGTGATGGCCGAGCTCGCCCAGGGTCTTGATCCGGTGGTACTCGCTGAACGGGGTCCCGCGTGGCTCGAAAAACGGCTCGGGCGCGAGCATCAGGATGCGCACGAGTCATTATATCTAACTGAGCCTACGGTAGTTAGGATACAATCAACGCCTCAAACACAAGACCAGATGAACTCCTTGGCGAAAGTTCTCGTACGCCTGCTTGTGAGCGCAGTGCTCTTGTATCTTGTGCTGCGATCGATCGACCTCGCCGCGCTCTGGCAGCGCGTACAGGGGATGAATCCTGCCTGGATCGCGCTGGCGCTGGGGGCATTCGTCTTCATGCAAGCCGTGTCGGTGTGGCGCTGGCATCGGCTGCTGCGCGCGCAGCATATCGACATCACGTCGCGCGCGCTCACGGAATCGATCTGGGTCAGCCTGTTCTTCAACAACTTTCTCCCGAGCAACATCGGTGGTGATGTGGTCCGCATCGCGGACACCGCCAGCGCGGCTGGGTCAAAAACCATAGCCACCACCGTCGTGCTCGTGGACCGCGTGCTGGGTCTCACGGCGCTCATCATCGTGGCTTCCTTCGGTGCGTTCGCGGCGTCGCTTGTGGGCATTAACGTGCCTGGCGCCAGGTGGCTATGGATCGTGGCCGCCACCGGTGTGGCCCTGGCGATTCCTGTAATCGTGATACCGAAATTGACGACGTACTTGTTGCGGCCCTTGCGCCTGCTGCGGAAACCGTGGGTGAACGAACGGGTCCAGCGCCTCGAAGACGCCATTATTCGCTTTAGAGAAGCGCCCTCCGCACTAGTCGGCGCGTTCGCCGGCGCTCTTGTCGTCCAGGTCATCATGGTGGCCTTTTATTTGCTGACTGCGCAAGGGTTGGCGGTTCCGCTGCCAATTCTGTTGGGCGCCGTACTCATCCCAGTGAGTCTGGCGGTCCAGATGGCACCACTCTCCATCAACGGTTTCGGCGTTCGTGAAGCGGTATTCGCGTTCTTCTTTCGTCGGTTCGGGCTCCCGGTCGATGCTGCGGTGGCACTCTCCCTCGTGTCAACGGGCTTGGTGATGGGCTTGTCGTTAGCTGGTGGATACATGTTCCTGCGGAGGCGCTGGGCCTGACCGGGGCGTGTCAGAAAGTGTCGCGGTGTAAAGGTGCGGGCAATTGCGGCCGATACTCCATCTCTAGAGGGTACCCTGCAGTGCGAAGACTCCACCCCTATCGAGGGCTAATTGCCCTGATCGCAACAGTTTGCCTTGGTGGCTGTGAAGCCGCCAAGAGCGCCAATCCCACGGCCCCAAGCGTGGCCGGTCCCATTCCAGGTGTCTCGATTACCGCCCCGAAGCCGCTCGAACCGGGCGCCGGTTCGACCCTGGTCTTCGGCGGTGAGCCGCCCACCCTGCTGATCGAAAACTCAGGCACCAGCGGCGTGCGCACCCTGTGGTTGCGGGTCGAGGTCGGCACCGATGCGGGCTTCCAGCAAATCGTCCATAGCGCTGACCGGCTGACGCCAGGCGAGGGCGGACGCACCACCTATCGCCTGCCAGAGCCGCTCGGTGCCGGTTACACCTACTACTGGCGCGCCCGCGCGCAGGACGGCGCCAACGTCGGGCCGTACTCGGCCGTGTCGAGCTTCAGTGTGGTTCCTCCGGTGGTGATCGACGCGCCGACAGCAACGGCCCCCAGCGGTACGCTGACCACCAACAAGCCCGACTTCCGCCTGACTAACGGCGCCACCTCCGGCACATCTGGGGTCGTCTACCGATTTGAGATCTCGCAGTCGGCCAGCATGAGTCCCCTGACGGCGCTCGTCACGGCCACGCCCGGCTCTAACGGCACGACCACCATGACACTGGGCGAATTGCCGTACAACACGACCTACTACTGGCGTGCCTTCGCGACCGACGGGACGAAGCAGTCGAATTATTCATCGACGCTGTCGTTCCGCACGCCTGCTCCGCCGCCCCCGCCGGCGCCTCCGGCCCCGACGCCCGGCCCGAGCAACGGCGTCCCGCTCGGTAACGGAGGTCGCACCCCCGATCCGGCGTCCGGCAGGCTGCCGCTCCCCAACATGGCAAGTGTGGTCCAAGCGGTCGCCAGGGCTAACCCGGGCGCACTTCAGAACTCCTGCCAGGACAACGGTGGCAATTGGCAGTTCATGGATCTGGTGGTCGACACCCTGCGCACGTATGACACCCGCTGGGGCTACAACGGCAAGCGCGGCAACGCGAGTGACCCGTCGCATGACGTGGTGGCCTACCACTACGGTTCCGGAAGTGACCAGGGCACCACGAACGTGTACATCATCGACATCATCGGCGGCCACTGCGGAAGTGCGCCGACAGCTGGCTGGATCGACGTGACGTCTGTGACCGCCAACGCCGGCTCGATTGGCCGGTGGACTTCGCGCGGGCGCTTCTGAGAAAGAACTCAGGCGCGGTGCGAGGTCAGACTCACGGAAGCTCGAACTGTGAGCGGATGGCGTTGTAGAAGGTCTCGGCGATCTTCGCATAGCCGGCCTCATTCGGATGCAGGCCGTCCACGCCAATGTAGCGGGTGACATCGGCGGCCAGCGCAGCATTGATGTCGATGAGGGTCGCGCCGGTCGACGCCGCCACCGAGCGCATGCGGTTGTTGTAGTCGGTCAACAAGATGGGCGCAATGGCCTTGCTGCCTCCCGGCCGGCCCGGGGCAATGGTGGCCAGGAAGACGAACGTACCACGGCGGCGCGCTTCGCCGACCATGATGCCAATTTCCCGCGCCGCGCTGCTGGCGGCCCCGTCTTCACCGAGGGCAATGTCGTTACTGCCCTCCATCAGCAGTACGACGTCAGGCCGCACGGTATTCAGCGCGGCAAAGAATCGATCCCTGGCGTTGACCGCCTTTTCTCCACCCAGGCCATAGTTGGCAACAGAGATGCTGTCTTCCTGGGACGAGTATCGCGCGACGAGTTGCTTGCCCAGTACAGTCGGATACGCCGCCGAAGGCACCTGCACCAGCTTGAACGACGTGCCAAGACCGCCACCGGACGAGACCGGAAAACTCACTTCACCGTAGGTGATGCTGTCGCCGAAGGCGAGAAACCTGGTCTTCGAAATGGACGGAATCCTGGTCACCGTGACCGTGAAGGAACACGACGCCGTCCGCGCTAACGAGTCCTCCGCCGTGCACTCCACGCTGGCTTGGCCGATGCCGAACATCGTTCCTGATTCCGGCGTGCAGGTCACGGTGACCGGCGACTGGCCACCCTCGGCTGTCGGCGTGTCGTAGCTGACGGCAATACCGGTCGTCGCGGTGGAGCTCGCCGACACCGGATTGGGGCAGGCCAGGGTCGGTGCGGCCGCGACCGGCGGCGGTGTTGGGGTCGGCGTCGGCGTCGGCGTGGGCGACGTTGCGGTAGAGCCACTACAGGCCGCACCGATGCAGAGCACCAGCGTCGCGAGAATGAGGAGACTGGCGAGGATTGGCCCACGGACTAACATAGGAGACACTGGCACCACGACGAGTCTTCGATCCTACCGCATCAGCTGGATGCCGCTCAATTTTCTCAGGGAAAAGACCTCTCAGGGTCGGGCAGAATCCGGTAAACGCGGCCCTCCCCCTCCACGTGTTCAAGTCGCAAGTGACTGGCAAATCGCCGGAAACGCTCATCAATCTCGCCGCGACGCTCGGCCGGATACTGGTCCTCGTGGACGACCACGTACGTGACACCAACATCACGAAGGCTCGCGAGACTGACCGCATCGGGAAACCGCGAGAGCTCGTCGTAGAGGCGTTGGTGCAGGGCTGGCTGAATGCCGCTGTAGCCATGGACCGTCCGCTGCCAATGAGCCGTGGCGTGCAGCATGGCCATGGTGTTGTGGCGCGTGTAAGCCCCCAGGTCACCGATTCTGGGCATTGGCACTTCGGCAATTGCAAAAGGCTTGGGCAAGGTGTTCAGCCATCGGTCGATAGCCGGCACCTCCACCGTGTACGGGACGAAGGCCAGCGGCATGCTCGCATATTCAGCCAGCAACAGACTGCCGGCCACCAGGGCGGCCGCGACCCGCGGCCCCACCTTGCGCCCACCAAAGAGCCGATCGAAACCCGCACCGAGCAACACCGCCAGGGCAAGCATGGCCAGAATCATGAAGCGCGACGGAACGCGAATAAAGTTGAACCCGGGCCACGCGTAGACCCAGGGCCACGGGCTGAGTGGCGGTGGCACGAACATGCTGACCGAGACGATCAGCATCAACAGATACAACACCTCGGGCCGCCGGCGCAGTCGCTCGCGCCAACCACCGGCCGGTTCGACGGTCGACGGACCGGGCAGAAACGCAGCAGTCCCCAGAATGAGCACGGTGATGCCAGGGAAGAGCCAGGCACTGGCCAACCCATTGACGTCCGTACTTGTCAACCAGGTTTGGAGGTATTGGTGCAGATGTGAAGGAGACGCAAGATAGCTCTCTGGCGTCGGCAGCCAGTTCTCGAGCGAGCGCTTCAAACCGACCCCGACTTGCGCGGCGCGGTACGGGACGATCATCGCGGCAATCGGCGCCAGCAGCAGGAGACCGGGGACGCCCAGATTACCGAGGCGGCGCCCGACGGCCACCGGTTCCCCAAGCGAGACGCGATACAGCATGACTAGCGTCATCGCGACGATCAGGAAAACGGCGCCGTGACCGCTGCTGAACACCTGCAGCGTCAAGAACCCGAGTGCGATTCGCAGGTTACGCTTCCCGCCGTAGTCCAGGTAGGTGTGGAAGTATGCCAATGCAAACGGCACCCATTGCACCGCAGTGAGGTGCAACTGGCCGATGCGGAAGAACCGCGGCGGAGCCGCGAGATAGACCACGCCGCACAGCACGGCGGCGGCACGGCTGAAGCCGAGCCGCCGCGCCAGGACATAGGCGCCCAGCCCGCACAGCACGCACGTCGCGAGCTGCACAAGATTGAGTGCCAGCACCAGGTTGCCCGTCAGCCAAATCACCGGCGCTGCCAGCAGCGCACTGCCCAGCAAGTTCTCGGAGTAGGCCAGCGTCCCTAAGTTCGGATGGAAGATATTGGCGTCGAAGAGGGTCAGTGGCTGGCTGGTGAAGGCATGAACGTCCCAGGCGAGCGTCCACAAGAACAAATGCGTATCGGGGTTGTCGGCGATCACCATCGTCCCAGGGTGCAGTGAGACCGGATACGCCAACAGCAGCGTCAGGAGCAAATAGCCGAACGCGACGATCGTGGCGTAGCGAAAATCCGGAGTCGCAAATCTACCGAACATCGGGAACGCGGGCGATGGCAGCGTAATCCTGGAATGTGAACAAGCGGCTGTTCAGCCGATCAACATTGTGGTTGAACGTCGACACCAACTCGGTGACCGGGTCGGCCGCTTCGCCAAAATGTTCCGGCCGCGGCGTGACACGTTGCAGGCGTCCCCCCTCGGCGATCGGCGACCGATACACGACATCTACCGACGCGAACCCACTCGCCTGCAACATGTACTGCAACGTCTCAGGATGAATCGGCTGTTCGTGCGTGAGGTCGCGAATATAGCTCTCGAAAAACGCGACCCAGCAGGCCGGGTTGATCGTCTCAAGGATCAGCGGCGCACCGGGCCGCAGCTTGAAGAACGCGGTCTGCAGGAACTGCGAAAGATAGGCAGGCTTCAGGTGCTCGATGACCTGTACCGCAATCAGCCCGCCCAGGGATTCATCAGGCAACGCGCGCAGCGTCGCCAGCGCATCGCCTGTTGCCGCCTCGAGACCGCGCGCGCGACAGGCCTCGGCCATTTCGGGGTTGAGGTCGAGCCCTCGCGCGGCGACGCCACGCTCTTTCAATAGCTGAAGAAACTCACCCCGGCCGCACCCCACGTCGAGCACGCTTGAGGCGCCGTCAAAGTACGGAAGGTAATCGATAAGACGGGCCCGAATCTCGGCTTCGGAGCCACGGAAGCGATCCTCAAAGCCGAGGTACTTAAGCGCGTCGGCGGCATTATTGGGTTGGCCTGCCACGACAGCGGCTGGCGCTTGCCCGCCGGCGGTAGCCGGCGACACGGTGCCGAGGCGCTCGATCTCGCGGCTGGCTCGCGCCGATGCGCGCTGCGCTACTTCTGCGACCCCCTGCAGGCTCGCGATCGCATCCCGCAGCTCACGGTCACCGGCGTCGGCGAGCGGCGTGATCTGCTGAAGGAACTGGACCAGCAATGACTCGAAACGAATCAGCGACTCGAATCCGGCCCGCGTCGCGGGCAACGCCGCAGCCAGGGCGGCGCTGACCTCACGATGGGCGACCGCGTTGCGATTGAGGTGTTCGACGAGGGCCGCGTTGAACACCGCCTGCCGTTCGAACATCGGGCCGATCACGCGCCAGGTGCTGTCGACGATGGTCTTGTGCCACCACGACGAGCGGGCTGGCTGGCCTGCAGGAATGCTCCGCAACGCCTCGTTGATGACCGGTAGCTGTTGCTCGTCGTAGGGGGGCGGTGGCGCCGGGAGCTCAGGCAGGGCCTGAATGGCGCGATCGAGGGCTGTCAGCGCCTCGTTGTATCGTCGATATGCTTCCGCACGTTCAGCGGCCAGGCGGCTGACCAATCCAGGACTCGATTCGGAACTCACGCTGGGAAACTACTGCTGGAGCATGAGAGTGTCAAGGACGGACCCCAGAACACCGTGAGGGCTGGCGGTGGCCGGCACACGCTCAAGGCGCATGCCGGCCCCAGGATCAAAGCCTAGAAGCGAATGCGGCCGCCGAACCCGATTTGCAAGCCACCGACCGTCGTCGGCTGTTCGGTCTGCAGCATCAGAACAGTTGCGTTCGCCGTCGTGTACCGAACAAAGGCGCCAGCCCCGAGACGAACCGAGTCGTTCTGCCAGACCACATAGGTCATGTCCGCGCCGACGTTGTAGCCGGTTGAACTCTTCTTGCGGGTATCTCGCGTGCCGGTCACCGCCACCTCCGAGTAGGGTGCGCCCTTCTCAGTCACGGTTACTGACGAGATCACTTCCTGCTGGAGGCGGAAGAACGAGGGACCGGCAAACACCAGGACATCGAACTTGGTCCCGATGGGCACCATCCAGCCAAACTGGGCGTGCACGGCGCTTTCCTTGCGTTCCAGCGCCGAGGCCTCAACGGGGGTGAAGGTCCGGGGCTGATTGAAGAAGATGGGATGCGGCACCGAACCGGTGACCAACGCATTAGCGCCATTCTGTTCCTGATGGTACGAAGTGCCGACCGACAGGTTCTTCCAGAGGCGGAAGCCGATGCCCACATCGAACAAGCTGCCCGACGTGAAGGTGCCGGTCGTCGAGACGCTACCGGTTTCCTCGTAAATGGTCAGGGGTCGGGTATCGGCCAGCGTGCTGTCGCCAGACTCAAGGCCGAATCCGATGTTTACATGGACACGGTCTTCCCACGGTTTCTGAGCCGAGGCATCTCGTGCCGCGGCCAAGATCAGGCCCGCGACAACAATGGTCATTGCAATTCTGCGCATCGTATTGTTTTCGCTCCGAAAAATTGGGTCGTGTGATGAACCGAACTCCAAGACTTTAGCATAGCCGCCACCGGCAGATTCTATTTGCCGACAAATGGCGCTAACTTGCCTTTTCACAGCATTTACGGTAAAAAATAAGGGTGTTTGCTTCCCGGTCCGTCTCCAAGCGTCGTGATGCGCAAGGACTTGAGAGAGGCAACAGGAGATTCGAATTGAAGAAGACGTTTTGTCAGGCTGGCTTGGGCTTTGTTTTGGTGGTGGTTCTGGCCGGCTGCTCTTCCTCGCCCCAGAGTCCGACCTCGCCATCGGCAGCGAGCGTCGGCAGCGCTGCAGCGACCGCGAGCGACGGGTCAACCCTGAAGGTCACCTCGCCCGCCATTATTGCGCCGATTGATGGCGTGACCGTCGACACCCGGACGCCAACCTTGTATTGGGCCAATCCGACGGGCCACTACGGCTCCATCGGCTTGGCGTACACCATTGAAGTGAGTACGCCAGCGGCTGTGGTTTACACACGCACGGTCGGCGAGACCTCCAACACGGGTACCCACCGGGTCGAACTCGAACTGACGCAGGGCACCGTGTATTCGTGGCGCGTGCGCGCCCAGCTGGGAACACTGGCCGGTCCGTGGTCGATTTGGGCTGAGTTCAGGGCCACGGCACCGGTCGTGGTCGTGCCGCCTCCGACCACCGGAAGCCCAAGCCCAAGCCCAAGCCCAACCCCAACCGGGTTTCGCACACCCGACCCACCGGCGGGACAGCGTCTGCCTCGCGTGAATGGACTCCCTGTGGTGCAACGGGTGGCAAGTTCCAACCCCAGGGCTTTGCAGAACTCGTGTCAGGATCATGGCGGCAGTTGGGAGTTCATGGACCTCACGGTCGATGCCCTGCAGGCCACCGACCTGCGATGGGGCTATAACGGCAAGCGTGGCAATTCCAACGACCCATCGCACGACGTCGTGGATTACCACTACGGGGCCGGCCCCAGTGAGGGCAGCACGCAGGTTTACATCATCGACCTTATATCCGGGCACTGTGGCGCGTCGCCTAGTGTGGCCTGGCTGGATGTGACCGACGTAACGGCCAACGCCGGCTCAGTCGGCCGTTACATCACGCGCCGCCCGGGTCGTCGCTAGGACGACGACCGGGACGTCGCTAACCTAATCGTCCCGATCAGACGCTTCCGGACAAAAGCCGGCCCAATCGGGCCGGCTTTTGTTTTTGATCCACGTCATGAAATTGAGCCGTCAGTCGGCCTGCCAGCCTCAGCGTGCCCGCGACGACACCGATCATCACGGCAATTGCGGTACAGAACAAGGGCAGACCCGTTGGCCTGCCTTTAAAACAATCGAGGTCGCGGGGGTACCGCTCAGCGCGACGGCGTCCGGGTCAGCGTCCAGAAGCCAGGCTCTTCTCCGGTAAAGTCCCGATAGGTGGTCGCGGGGTTCGGCCCGCAGTGTCCGGCGAGCGCGTCAATTAAGTAGACGTTTCGCGAGTTCAGGCTGTCGCCGGCACCATAGTGATAAGCAATTTCATCGCCGGCACAAGTGACCGGGAAGCCGTTGTTGTCAGCGGCCGTGCGGGTGGGCTTGCCGTTGTAGCCCCAGCGCGCATCCGACGCACGCAGGCTATCCACCAGCTTGTCGAGCCAGGGATTGCTCGAATACTTCCGGCCATAGGGGCACGATGGCAAGGTCGCCACCTGACCGGACATGGCGTTGATGAAGGGCCTGGCGTTGGGCAGCGGCAAGCGCCCGCCGGCAGGCGGATCGTTCGGGCGCGGGCCGATGGCCGGCGCATTCGGATCCGTTGGCGTCGTCGGGGTCGTCGGGATGGTGGTGCCGATCGTCGTGAACGAGAGCACCTGCGACCAGGGACCGTACTTGTCGCTCTGCTCGGCCCGGCTGCGCCAGTAGACCTTCCTGGCGGCCGGCAACGCCGACGTGGTGTAGCGCATCAATCCCTGCGAATCAAGCGAACCGTTGCCGCTCGACAGCAAGGTCGCGAAGCTCTCAGCGTCGCTGACTTCGAATCGGTGCGGGAAACTGGAGGTGATCTGGGTACCCCTCGCCGCCTGAACGGTCAGGATCGCCTCCACCGGCACGCTGGTCGCATCCGGAAGCGGGAAAACGGCGTTCGGCGCGGTGGCCTTCAGGTTCGATCCGTCGGAGTTCAAGGCGTTGGTTCCACCCGTGGTGGCTGACGGGGAAACGGGCGTCGACATGCCCCCCTCGCAGGCGGCAAGGGTCAAGGCACACAACGCGGAGAAGGCGACCGGTCGGACAAGATGTCGATAGGCTCTCATACTCGTCTTAACTATAACCGGCTGTGAGGGTCGACTGCAATTTTCCCCTCGGGAACGGCATCCTGTACAATGTCGGCGTTTGCCCGAACCATCGACGTTCTACAAGTCCTTTTCGGAAAAGAAGCTCACGGGCTACGGCAGCGCCCGTCGCGGACGAATTGAGCAGCACCGACTCAACTTGCTACACCGGTTTGCCGCGCCTCCTGGCGACCTGATAGAGGTCGGTCCCGGCCACGGTACGCTGGCGGAACAGGCCGTAGTCGCCGGCTGGAACTACACCGCCATTGAAGCCAGCCCCCTCCTGATCGAAGTGTTGCGCGGCAAGGGGCTGCGGGTCATCGAGTCATGGGCGCCTCCGATTCCGGTGCCCGATGCCAGCGTCGACGTCGTCTACGCCGACCAGGTGCTCGAGCACATGAGCGGCATCGATACGGCTCGCGCGCTTACGGCCGAGGCACTCCGAGCGCTCCGCCCCGACGGTGTGCTCTTTGTGGTGGTCCCCGACTACCTTAAAGAACGCACGTTCTTCTGGGATGTCGACTACACCCATAATTTTGTGACGACGGAGCGGCGGGTCAAGCAGCTGTTCAACGATGGCGGCTTTAACATCCTGCACGTGGAGCGTGGCATTGGCCGCGCCACGGGACCGGCTCGAGATGCCCTGGCTGCGGCGGCGATGCTGGCCAATCTCCCTGGGCTCGACCCCCTCTCTCGCTACACCGGCACCGAGGACTTGCTGTTCAAGGTGCGCAAGAACCTGTTTGAGACGTTGACCTTCGTAGCACGCCCGGCCGCGCGGTGAAGGCCTGGGCCTGGACGGCGACCCGGGTCGTCGTCACCGTCAGCATCCTGGCGTGGCTGGCCCGCGACCTGGATGGACCGGCCGCCGTCACAGCGCTCGACCGGTTCCCTCTGTCTGCTGCGCTGCTGACCCTGGGACTGGTGGCCGTCGACCGGGTGTTGATGTACCTGCGGTGGCGGATTCTGATTCGACCATTCGCGACTTTGCGCGAGGCGGACCTCGCCCGCATCTTTTTCGTGAGTGCATTCCTTGGTAGTTTCCTTCCCGCGGGTATTGGCGGAGACGCCGCGCGCGCCTATTCGGTGAGCCGTGGGGGCAGCACCTCGGGCGCCGCCGTGGCCAGCGTTGTCATCGATCGGTGGCTCGGCCTGCTGGCGGTCGGCATCTCGGGCTGCCTCGGGCTGATGCTGGTCCCCTTCGATCTGTTCGCGCCGTTGCTCTACCCGATGATTGGCCTGACGGCACTGCTCGCGGTGGGCAGTGGTGCAGGTCTTTATGCCGAGCGTCTGGTCGAGCGATTCATGCCGCCAGCAATGCGCCACTCATGGGCTGGGCGACAGCTCGTCCGGCTCGGCGATGCGCTGGCCGCCTACCGATCGCACCCTTCAGCGCTGGCACGCGTCGCCGTACTTTCTGTGGCGGTGCAAGGCAGTCGGATCGTACTGGCGTGGCTGATCGGCGCCAGCCTCGGCATCCCGCTGCCCTTCGGCTACTATTGGGCGTTCATGCCCTTGAACATCCTCGTCATCTTGATCCCGGTTTCTCTCGGGGGATTTGGGCTGCCGCAAGGCGCGATGGTGTGGACCCTTGGCCCGCTCGGGGTTCCCGCGACAGCAGCGTTCCTGTTGTCGACAGTGTTTGTCGGCGCCGGCGTGATTGGCAACCTGCCAGGCGCCCTCCTGTTCGCCACCGGCCGAGCGAGAAACGAAACCTCATGAGCACGCTCAGTACACTGCGACGATCGATCGTTCACGAGATCAAGACCCTGCGCGGCGCGCTATACCGCCGGATTTCCGTCAACCCCAAGGACGAGTGCGCCCTGGTCGACGAGTTCCACCGCTTGTACTTCGACGCGCGCGCGTTCAACATGACATGGCGAAACACCTATTGGATGGGCCACGCGATCCTGAAGTGTCCGCTCGACCTGTGGCTCTACCAGGAGATGCTTCACACCGTCCGCCCGGCGGTCGTCATCGAAACGGGCACAGCCTTCGGTGGCAGTGCGCACTTCCTAGCCTCGATGATGGACCTGCTCGGCCACGGCCGGGTAGTTACGATCGACATCGAAGAGCGTCCCGGTCGCCCGTCGCATCCCCGCGTCACCTACCTGACGGGCTCGTCGACCGCCAGCACGATGGTGGCGCAGGTGCGCGCACTGGTCGGCGACGCCTCACCGGTGGTGGTACTGCTTGATTCAGACCATGCCCGGGATCACGTCCGGGCCGAACTGGAGGCCTACGCTCCCTTCGTAACGCCCGGCAGCTACCTCGTCGTGGAGGATACCAATCTCAACGGCCACCCGATTGAACCCGACCATGGTCCAGGCCCGATGGAGGCCCTCATGGACTTTCTGCCCGGCCATCCTGAATTCGCCCATGACAAAGCGATGGACAAGTTCTTCCTGACTTTCAATCCCCGGGGGTTCCTCAAGCGGGCGCGCTAGATTCGTGATGGCCAGCGGTTTGCGTGGTTACTGGAAATCCTGTAGAATCTTACAGTTAGCATGGCCCAGACATACGCTGCCAAATATCTCGCCAAAGCGGCGATGAGTGCCCCCCGCGACCTGGTTCGCGGCATGGTGGCGCGGTACACGCCCCTCCACCCGACCGTCTTCATCTTCCACTGCACGTTTGTGTGCGACGCCCGCTGCGAGATGTGCAGCAACTGGACGCGTGGCAACCGCAAGGAAGACATGACGCTCGAGCAGATCGAAACAGCGTTCAGCTCGCCCCTGTGGAAGGACATCGAGAACGCGTCGCTATCGGGCGGCGAACCGACTACGCGCAACGACATGGTCGAAATTTGCCGAGTGATGATCGACAAGTTTCCCAAGCTCCGCAAGCTGACCCTCAACACCACCGGCATCACGCACCACCGCGCCATCCCGATGCTGACCAAGGTGGTCCAATTGTGCAACGAGCGCAACATCATCTTCTCGATGCGCGTCTCGATCGACGGCGTCAACGAGATGCATGGCTCGGTGCGCAACGTCCGTAACGCCTTCGAGAAAGCCGGCAAGACCATTGCCGCCATGCAGGCACTGCAGAAGACCCACAAGTTCAACTTCGGGATCTCGTCGACCATCTTCTCGAAGAACCTCGAGGACGCCGACAACATCCTGGCGTGGGCCAAGAAAGAAAAGCTCGACATCGTCTTCAACATGGTGCGGTTCACCGACGCCATGCTCGGCAACAGCGAACTCGAGGACGGCCTGAAGCCGATCGGTGCCGAAGAGCAGACGATGCGCAAGTTCTTCATGGACCGGGTGCGGCAGGACCCGCTGCTCGACGGCCAGAACTACATCTACATGCACTACGCGGACATGATCGCCAACGGCTATCACCGCACCGCGCCCTGCCCGTTCCAGACGCAGGGTGTCATGTTGAACCCGAACGGCGACCTGTTCTTCTGCGAACTCAGCGAGATCATGGGCAACGTGACGCAGGAAGATGCGGAAGGCATCTACTTCCGCGAGACCTCGCAGGCGCATCGCCGCGAGATTCGCGATCACAAGTGCCCGACCTGCCTAAGCCCGTGTCAGATGAACGTGGCCGCCATCAAGCAGGTCATGCCCTACGCGCGCTTCCTCGTCCGCGCCTCGATGGAAAAGCGCCGTGGGCCGTCGCCCCAGCTCCACGCGCCCGCGTAGCCCGGCACGACGGCGAGCGTGGACATTCACCGACACCGCCTGCTCGCGTTCGGTCTCTTCGCGCTCCTGGCCATCGCGCACTCGTGGCCCATGGCCAGCGACCTCGCCCATCTATCGCGCCTGGACAATGACGATGCGGCGCTGAACACGTGGATTATCGCCTGGACCGCCCACATTCTGCCACTGGCGCCGTGGCGGCTGTTCGCAGCACCGATCTTCTATCCCGAGCTTCACACCCTCGCCTACTCCGAGCACATGTTCGTACCCAGCGTGATGGGCGCGCCTCTGCTATGGGCCGGTGCGGGGCCAGTCCTCGTCCACAATTTGCTGTTCCTGGCCGGGCTGGGCGCGTCAGGATTGGCCATGTGCCTGGTGATGACCAGGTGGACCGGCAGCCGCAGTGCCGGGGTGATTGCCGGCCTGCTCTACGGGTTCAACGCGCATGTGCTGATGCGCTTTCCCCACCTGCAGGCACAGCATGCGGAGTTCTTTCCGATCATGCTCTACGCCATGGACCAGGTGCTGACGCGAAATGCGCCGCGCGACCGGTGGCTGCTGGCCGCGACATTCGTGCTGCAGTCGCTCTGCTCGAACTACTTCCTGGTGTTCTCGACCTTCGCGCTCGTGATCGCAGCGGTAGTGCGATGGAACGAGTGGCTGCCGCGCGACCGGCGACCGACGCTGGCGAGCCTGGGCCTGGCCGGCGTGGCCGGCACCCTCGCGGTCGCGCCGTTTCTGTGGCCGTACTACCAGGTGCGGACCGGCCAGGGACTGGTTCGATCCCTCGATGAGGTCGCGCGATACTCGGCGCGTTGGCAGGACTACCTGGCGACCGGCGCGCGGGTTCATGAGTGGTGGAGCCACCCCTTCGTCAACGGCAACGCGGCGCTATTTCCGGGCGTCATCGGCGTGGTGCTGGCGGCCGTGGCCGTGGGCTCTGGACTTGCGTGGCGCGATCCCCGGGCTCGCATGGCGGCGGCGTTCGGTGTGGTCGGCGTCTGCTTCTCGTTTGGCGCGGCGTTTCCGGGGTATGGCTTTCTCCACACCCACCTGCCGTTGCTAAGCGGGATGCGCGCGGCCGCCCGCTGGGGCTGGCTCGGCCTGGTGGCCGTCGCGATCCTCGGCGGCTTCGGCGCGGCGGTCATCGAGCGGCAGGGCTGGCTGGCAAGGTGGCGCCGGCCGGTCATGGTGCTTCTGGCTCTGCTGGTCACGGTTGAAGCCCTGCGCGCGCCGGTAGGATTCACCTATTTTTCGGGCGTGCCCGCCATCTACGACCGGCTCGCCGCAACCTCTCCGGTGGTGTTGGCCGAGTTTCCGTTTTATTCAGGACCACGCGCCAATGGCAACGGGCCGTACGTCCTGAACAACACGCGCTACTTCGCGCCACTCGTCAATGGCTACAGCGGTTTTGAGCCGGCCACCTATGCCCAACGGGCGCGGCACCTGGAGACGTTTCCCGAGACCGAAGCCATCACGGTGCTGAGGGCGCTCGGTGTGACGCACGTGACCGTACACGTGGCCGAATTCGCACAACGGTCAGGGGCCGAGGCGCTCGAGTCGGTCGGACTGCGACCTGAGCTTCACCTGCTCGCCGAAGACGGGGGCATCCGCCTTTATCAGGTGCGGTAATTGCCATCTACGGGGTCCGTGCGGCGCGCTAGCCTTTGCGGCAGAAGGCCATCAGGTGCCACCCGAGAGGACGCACCCATGACCGCGGCAAGGCATTGAAGGTGCCCACAAAGAAGGTGTTGAACGCCAGGCCTTTCCAGCCACCGTGCAGGCGCGACTTCACCGGGAAGCGCTCTGGCACGATCCGCACCTCGGCAAACGGCGCCAGCAGGGTCTTGAACTCGGCAATCGAGTACTTCACCAGCACCGGCGCGTCCTCGTGCTCGAGCGGCACTTTCATCACCTTCGACAGCGCGTTCAGCCACGACACGCGGTTGTAGACCATGAAGATGCCGGTGCCGTCCGGCTTCAGCACGCGATGGCACTCGCGAATCAATTTCGCGGCGTCCGCCGTGTATTGAACGACCCCGTGACCATAGACGACATCGAATGACGCGTCGGGATAAGGCAGGGCCTCGCCGTTGGCCACCCGCAGATCATCCGCGCTGAGTTCATGGAGCGCGAAGTTTTTCTGTGCTAGGTCGATGGCCGTCTGCGCCAAGTCAACGCCGGTGACCAGCGCACCGCCAGCGGCAAACCGAACCAAATCGGTGCCGATGCCGCAGCCCACTTCGAGGAGCCGCTGCCCTTTGTAAGCCGAGAAGTCGACTAATTGCGGCAGGTACCGGAGTTTGTCGTAGCGGTAGTCGTCGAGGTCGTCGAAGAAGCCACGGGTGCCGACCGGTTCGTCGGTCATTTTCAAATCGTGGATGCGGTGGTTCCAGTAGGCTTGTATCTCGTTGATCACGACCCTCTATCGTACAATGACAAGCTGATGACGCGCGACCTCCGCCGTCTGGCGGACACGAAATTTGACCTGATTGTGGTCGGCGCCGGCTTCTACGGTGTGACGGTGGCGTGGGACGCTGCCCAACGGGGCCTGGCGGTCGCGATTATCGACAAAGACGACTTCGGCGCAGCCACCTCCTTCAACAACCTGAAAACGCTCCACGGTGGCCTGCGGTCGCTCCAGAGCTTGAACTTCAAGCAGATGCGATTGTTCATCCGGGAGCGCCGCGCGCTGGCCCGCATCCTCCCCCACCTGGTCCGGCCGTTGCCCTTCGTCGTCGGGACCACCAGGAACCCCAAGCGCTCGTCGTTGGCCATGCGCATCGCGTTGGCCATCAACGATGCCGTGGCCCACGACCGCAACGAGGGCCTGGCCGACCCGGGCTCGCACCTGCCGGCCAGCGAAATCATCTCGAGGGAAGAGGCCCTGCGCCTCAACTCGATCATCTCCCCCGACGGCGTGACGGGCGGCGCCGTCTGGTACGACTACCAGATGAACAGCACCGATCGCGTCACGCTGTCGTTCCTGCTGTCGGCGGTCGATGCCGGTGCGACGGCTGCTAACTACGTCAAGGCCAACCGGTTCATCCGCGAGGGTAATCGTGTGGTCGGCGTGCGTGCCGAAGACGGTCTGACCGGCAATACCTTCGATGTGCGTGGCTCAGTGGTCGTCAACTGCGCGGGCCCGTGGGCGGCGTCGATGCTGACGGACCTGCCGCAGGCGGCACAGGGCTCGCCGCCGCCACGGCTGTCACGGGGCATGAACGTGATTACCCGCAAGGTGGTCAACTCCCACGCCTGCGGCGGCCTGGCGGGCGGACGGTACCTTTTCATGGTGCCATGGCGAGATGTGTCGATGCTCGGCACCAGCCACGACGCCTACGACGGCTCCCCCGACCAACTGAAGGTCTCTCGCTGGGATCTCGAGGCTTTCCTGAAGGACGCCCACGAGGCCTTTCCGCACGCTGGCATTAGCACCTCCGACGTGCGGTTGGTTCACCGCGGGCTCCTGCCGATGGTCTCGGGCGATGGCCACAACGTCCACCTGTTGAAGGAGAGCCAGGTCGTGGACCACGGACGACATGGACTCCCCGGACTGGTCTCGGTCTTCGGGGTGCGCTACACGACGGCGCGGCACACCGCCGAACAGGCGGTCGATACGGTGTTCCGGTCACTGGGCCATACCACGTCGCCCCCGTGCCGGACAGCCGAGACCCCCTTGCTCGGGGGCAGCATGAACCACGTCGATAACTTCCTGAAGGCGGTCCTCCTGCGGAACGTCGACGGCATCAGCACCGACACGCTACGGCGCATCGCCTCGACCTACGGCACCGGCTACGACCAGGTGCTCCAGATCGCCCGCGACGTGCCGGCCCTGGCGCGCCCACTCGGCCGCTCCTGCGAGGTGCTGGGGGCTGAAATCCTCTATGCCGCGCAGCGGGAAATGGCCCTCAAGCTGGGCGACGCCGTGATTCGCCGGACCGAGGCCGGCGCGGCCGGGCACCCAGGCACCGACGCCCTCGAGCGGGCCGCCGCCATCATGGCGCGCGCGCAAGCCTGGGACGAGTGGCGCATCCGCAACGAGGTCGCCGAAGTCGAGGCGTTCTACCGGCTCCCGAGGGACTAGGACGGGGCGGACGTACTTTTCATAGGGAAAAAGTGCGAACTTATAGTAACCTCGCCTCTGCAACGCTGTCGTTGAGCGGTTGCCTAACTAGGAGAACAGATGGCCAAGACTGCGAAGAAGAAAGCCGCGAAGAAGCCGGCTCGTAAGGCAAACGCCGCCTTCATGAAGCCCGTTACGCCGAGCGCTGCTCTGGCGGAAGTCGTCGGTAGCAAGCCGATCCCGCGTACCGAGGTCACCAAGAAGCTCTGGGCCTACATCAAGAAGAACGGCCTGCAGGACCCGAAGAACAAGCGCATGATCAAGGCTGATGCCGCCCTGAAGCCCGTCTTCGGTGGCAAGGCCACGGTCAATATGTTCGAAATGACCAAGCTGGTCAGCAAGCACCTGAAGTAGGACGACGCTTCGGAGATCACGGGCGCACGGGTCAACCGTGCGCCTTTTCTTTTGTACTCGGACAGACCCAAAGGTTTGTCCCTACGAAAAAGTGGCCTACGAGAGATGCGCGGTCGCCCAGCGCTCGAAGACCATCAATGAAAATAGCGTATGCGCGTGATTCTCGCTGCCGGCCGTGTGCGCGTCCATCATTGTCGTCACCACCGCGGGATCGAACAGGCCCCGCCGCGCCACGCGCTCGGGTGACAGCAGGTCGCGCATCAGCGGCTGCAGCTCACGACGCAGCCAGTTCTTCATCGGGATGCTGAAGCCTTCCTTAGGCCGCGACAGGATGCGCTCTGGCAGAATGCCGCGCATGGCCTGCTTCAGAATCCACTTGCGCTCACCGTGGCGAATCTTCAGGTGTCCCGGCATCGAGAACGCCAGCTCCATCAAGTCGCCATCGAGGAACGGCGCGCGGGTCTCGAGCGAGGTCGCCATGCTCATGCGATCAACCTTCACCAGAATGTCGTCGGCGAGGTACAAGCTGAGGTCGGCGTAGAGCTGGCGATTGAGCAGATCGTCCTGGCTGAAGCGGCCCAACGCATCCCGCACCGGCGCGTAGACGTCGGTGGCCCCGAGCGCGTCCTGCAGGCCGGCTCGATACAAGCGGGCCTTGTCGCGCGCGCCGAGGTACACCATCCAGCGGTAGTGCCCCAGGTCGGCTGGCGCACTGGTGGCGCCGGCACTGAAGCGCTTGACCTTGTTGACGAGGCCCTTCTTTTTCTTTGTCGGCGGCAGCGCCGAGGCGACGCCGGCCAGCGCCGGCATCAAGGCATCGCCCATCCACCCCAGCTTCGCCGCCAGCGCCTGCGCCTGGTACGCGTCGTAGCCGCCAAACAACTCGTCCCCACCGTCGCCCGACAGCACCACCTTCACATGCTCGCGCGCCAGCTCCGAGACGCTGAACGTCGGAAACATCGAGACGTCGGCAAACGGCTCGTCCAGGTGAACGACCAGCCGCTCGAACAACTCACCGAGTTCCGGCGACACGCTGCGTTCGCGGTGGTTGGTCTTGAACAGCGCCGCTACTTCGCGGGCGTACGGCAACTCGTTGTAGGTGCCGTCGCTGAAGCCGATGCTGAAGCTGTTCACCGGCTGCGAGGTCGCCTGGCTCATGAACGCCACGAGCGAACTGGAATCAATGCCACCCGACAGAAAGGCGCCGAGTGGCACATCGGCCATCAGCTGTCCCTCGACCGCCCGGCGCAAGGCGCTGCGTAGCGCCTCGGTGGCGTCTTGGTCACTCCACTCGCGCAACGGCACATTGGCGGCGTCCCAGTAGCGATGCACCGACACTTCGCCGTCGCGATAGCGCAGAAAGTGCGCCGGCGGCACCTTGTGCACGCCCTTGACCATGGTGCGCGGCGCCAGCACGTACTCGTAGGTCAGGAACTGGTCGAGCGAGATCGGGTCGAGCTCACGCGACACTTCAGGGCGCACCAGCAACGCCTTAACCTCGGAGGCGAGCAACAGGCCCTTCGGGGTGAGCGTCCAGTAGAGTGGCTTCTCGCCGGCACGATCGCGCGCGGCAATCAGCGTCCTGGTCCGGCCATCCCAAATCGCCAAGGCAAACATGCCGCGCAGCCTGGCTAGAAACTCCTCGCCCCACTGCTCGTAAGCGTGGACCAGGACCTCGATATCCGAATAGCGCGAGCGGAACGTGTGGCCATGGCCTTCAAGCTCGTCGCGTAGCGCCTGGAAGTTATAAATCTCGCCGTTGGCGACAATCTTGATATCGCCGGTCTCGTTCAGGATCGGCTGCTGCCCCGTCGCCAGGTCGACAATTGCCAACCGACGCATGCCCAGACCAACGCCGCTGAGCGTGATGGTCCCCTCTTCGTCCGGACCCCGATGGTGCAGCATACGCACCATCTGCTGCAGCTCGCCGTTGGTGACCGGGCGACTCAGATCACGATCGACAATCCCAACGATGCCGCACATGGTTAGTTCGCGTCTTTCGGATCCCGGATCCCGGGTCCCGGATCCCGACGGTCTCTGACCACCTTGGCGGGAATACCGGTCGCGATCGCGAATTCGGGGACCTCGCCGACCACCACGGCGCCGGCGCCGATGATGGCGTCGCGGCCGATGGTCGAGCCGTCGGTGACGACGACGTGGGTGCCAAGCCAGACGTTGTCCGCCACGTCGATGCCGCGGGCGGTGCGCCCCTGCTGCAGCACCGGGATGTCCGTGCGCTCGTAGAGGTGATCGCCGCCGACCAGGTAGGTGTAGGCGGCCATCAGGAGGTCCTTGCCAAGGTGAACCCTCGAGGCCGAAAAAATCTCGCAGTTGAACCCGATGTTGGCGCGGTCGTCGATCACGATGTCGCCGTTCTTGCAACTGAGAATAGTGTTGCGGCCGATGAATACGCCGCTGCCGATCTGGATGCCCTTGTTGTCGGTGCCCTTGGCATCGAGACAGCACAGGTCGTCGATCACGACATTGTCACCGAGGTGGATCTTGTGGGGGTGCCGCAGGGTCACGTTCACGCCGAAGACGACGTTACGGCCGACCGACCCCAGGACCAGTGGGAAGAGCTTCGCTCGCAGCACCAGACCCAGTGCCCCGGGCACCCAACTGGTGAGGACCATGACCAACTCGTACTGGATCAGGGCCCAGGTCCCGGGCCGGCCGACGAACAGCTCACGGTACTTGTCAGCCTTCGAGCGGTTCTCGTTGAACAGTTCCTGCTGGATGACGGTGATCCGCGGATCGTTCTCGCGCCCGGGCCGGGTCGCCATCAGCGGGCAACCGCGACGACGTCGGGCGACTCGCGCACCTCGCGAATCACGTAGGTCGGCTTGTCTTGGGATTCGTAGTAGGTGCGTGCCATCACCTCGGCGAGCAAGCCGAACGTCACCAGCTGCACACCAATGAAAACCAACATCACGCCCAGCAGCAGCAACGGGCGGTCGGCAATAGCCTGGTGCAGGAACAACCGGACGTAGGCCAGCCAACCAGTGATGAGCACGCCCAGGCCACCGGCGATGAACCCAAACAAGCCAAAAATCTGCAGCGGGCGCGTCGAGTAATCGAGCAGAAACTTTACCGTGGCCAGGTCCAGCACCACGCGAATGGTTCGCGACAGGCCGTACTTGGTCGTGCCGGCCTGGCGGGCGCGGTGGTTCACTTCCATCTCGGCGATCTTGACGCCAATCTGGCTGGCGATCGCGGGCAGGAACCGGTGCATCTCGCCGTCGAGCCGCAACGGCTTGACGACTTCGGCGCGGAACACCTTCAGCGAACAGCCGTAGTCGTGAAGCGCCACACCGGTGGCCCACGAGATCAGCTTGTTGGCCATCACCGACGGCAAGCGTCGCGTGATGAACGTATCTTTGCGGTCCTTGCGCCAGCCGCACACGATGTCGTGGCCCTGGTCGATCAGGACCACCATCGCGGGAATGTCGCGCGGGTCATTCTGGAGATCGCCGTCGGAGGTCACCACCAGCCGGCCGCGGGCCGCCGCGATGCCGGCCGCGAACGCCGCGGTCTGGCCAAAATTGCGGCGGAAGCGGATCACCCGCAACCGCGGGTCGCGGGCCTGCAGCGCTGCCAGTTGCTCGAACGAATCGTCGGTACTCCCATCGTCCACGATCAGCAATTCGTAGGCGCGGCCGTAGTGTCCCAACACCCGGGTCAGCTCCTCATAGAGTGGCTTGATGTTGGGCGACTCGTTGTGGACGGGGATGATGATCGAAAGCTCGGGATGCATTGAGCGGGACGGGGCATTATATAGCGAGACCGTGCCTCGTTTCGATCCCCTCTCGCGCGCGCTGGGCGCCGTGGCCGCCCTGCTGGGCGCGGTCGCGGCGGCGGTCTATTGGTCAGCCGGCCTGTCGCTGAGCCATTACGACGCCAAGGCCCACCTGGTCGTGGCCCGGCGCATCCTCGACAGCCTGACCCCCAGCTGGGAGCAAATCGGCGCGATCTGGCTGCCGCTGCCCCATGTCCTGAATGCCCTGCCGGTCCAGATCGACTGGATGTACCAAACCGGCGCCTCGGCCATCCTGATCTCGATCGTGTCATTTGCCGTCACGGTGGCGAGTCTCTCGGCTCTGGTGATGCGCGTGACCGGCTCGGCCTGGGGCGCCGGCCTGGCCGCCGCGATCTTCGCGGCCAACCCGAATGTGCTCTACCTGCAGAGCACGCCGATGACCGAGCCACTGCTGTTCGCGTTGTCGAGCCTCGTGGTGTTGCACCTGGCCGAGTGGGCGCTGTCAGCGGCCGTGCCCGTGCGGCGAGCGGTGGGATGGACCGTGGTGGCGGCCTGCCTCACTCGTTACGAAGCGTGGCCGATGGTCGGCGTTGCCATGGCCCTTGCGGCGTGGGTGAAGTGGCGGCGCGGCACGCCCCTGGCTCAGGTCGTCGCGAGCACGGCACGCCTCGCCTGCTACCCCGCCGGCGCGGTGCTGTTCTTCATGGGCATGAGCTTCGCCAGCATCGGCGAGTGGTTCGTGGCCGGCGGCTTCTACGTGCCCGACCCGCAGCTGCAGGGCCAACCGCTCATGGTCTTCGAGGCAATGCTCGAAGGCGTGGCCGACCTCGGCGGGACACGCCTGGTCCTTGCTGCAGGTGTCGCGACCGCGGTGTTGCTGGTCGCGGCGCTGACTTCTAAAACTCATCCGGCAACGCTCGTGATGCCACTCGCGCTTCTGGCCTCTGCTGCGCTCCCGTTCTACGCGTTCATCTCGGGGCACCCGTTCCGCATTCGCTACGAGGTGCCGTTGATCCTCGGGTGCGCGGCGTGCATCGGCGCCAGCGTCGGACTGGCCCGGCGTGCGGCACCTGGCATCGCGGTAATTCTGTTTGTCGCGATCGTGGTCCAGGCACGCCCGTTCGATCGTCAGGCGCCGATGATCGTCGAAGCGCAACTCGATCGCCAGAACGGTATTGGACGGCAAACTGTCACGGCGTGCCTCCGGCAGTCGTACGACGGCACCACGGTGATGGCGAGCATGGGCGCGCTCGCGCACTACATGCAGGAGCTATCGCTCGCCGGCTTTCATCTCGCGGACTTCCTGCACGAAGGCAGCGGTCCGACCTGGCAGGCGGCCTATGCCACCGGGCCGGTCGCGTTCACCGGATGGGTGCTGATCGAAGAAGCCGCCGAGGGCGGCGACATGCTGCACCAGAAGGCCACCGCGTGGCCGGCGTTCTTGACGGGATATGAGCGGGTGTGTGAAGGCGGCAACGTGGCGCTTTATCGGAGGATCGCCAGGACCTCGTCGTGAATGAGTCCGTTCGTCCCCAGAACGTCGGGGCGCTCGGGCTGCCAGGGCCCGCCGTCGATGCCCGTGACTCGTCCGCCGGCCTCTCGCAGGATCAGCGCTGCCGCGGCCGTGTCCCACGGCTTCAAGCTCGCCTCCCAAAACCCTTCCATGCGCCCCGCCGCGACCCAGCACAGATCGATCGCCGCCGATCCCAGGCGCCGCACCGCGCGCGCGTGCCGCAGCACCCGTCCAAACACCTTGACGAACTCATCCGGGTCCTGCTGCACGTGATACGGAAATCCGGTCACCAGCATCGAGTCGAGCACCGTCGCATTGGTGGACACCTGCAGGCGGCGGCCGTTCAGGCGGGCACCCTCCCCGGCCTCCGCGGTAAACAGCTCGTTCCGGTTCGGATCGTAGACGGCGCCGAGAACGGCCTCGCCATCGATCTCGAGCGCGAGCGAGGCGCAAAAGATGGGGACGCCGTGCGCGAAGTTGGTGGTGCCATCGAGCGGGTCGAACACCCAGCGATGCCGGGCGCCGGTCGGCGGCGTGTCGAACTCCTCCGCGAGGACGTCGTGATCCGGAAACCGCTCGGCGACCAGCGCGCGGAACATCCGCTCCACTTCGACATCAACCTCGGTCACCAGGTCAATGGCGCCCTTCTTGTCGACGCGGACACCGGTCCCGACCTTGGCCATCTGCAGTTCGCCGGCGCGAATCACCGCCTCGACCGCCGTGGCGAGAAATTGGGGATCGTTCAAGCCCCAAGGCCTTTCGCGATCTTCTTGACCATCCGAATCTCCATACCGCCCGGCACTTTCTTCAGCACCGTCTCGTCCATGAAGTTGCGGATGAGGAAGAGGCCGCGGCCGCTGGACTTGAGAATGTTTTCCGGCGAGAGGGGGTCGGCCACTTCCTCAGGCACGAAGCCTTCGCCCTGGTCTTCGATGCGAATCACCAACTCGCCGGCCTCGGTCGGCGGCACCGGGCTGAACTCGACAATGACACGCTTGCTGCTGTCGTTCTGGTTGCCGTGCTTGATGGCGTTGACGACCGATTCGCGCACTGCGACGCTGACCCAGTGGAGCTGATCTTCATCGAGCCCCGCCGTTTTACCAACGTAATCGCTGATGACCTGCACGAAGTCGAGCATGTCAAACGCGCTATTGAACTCGAGACGGACCGTGTGCGGTGGGATCATCGAATGAACAGCCTCCACAGGAGTTCAAGAGGGCAGGAGAGGCGCAAGCCTGTAACTACCATAGCGCCTCAAAGCCGGTCAAGTTGCTATAGTTGAATATGATGCGAATAGCCGACCGAATTGCCGTGTCCCCCGCGCGCGCCGTTACTGGCGTGCTGCGAGTGCCGGGAGACAAATCTATCTCGCACCGTTACGCCTTGCTTGCGGCCATTGCCGATGGCCCTTCCACGATCGCCAACTATGCGCCCGGTGCCGATTGCGCATCGACGCTCAGCTGCCTGGCGTCCCTGGGGATGATTGTTTCACGAACTCCTGCTCCCGACGCCGTGGATCCGCCGATCGTCACGGTCCAGGGCCGCGGGCTGCGAGGCCTGCAGGCCGCCGCCGGCCCTCTCGACTGCGGCAATTCCGGCAGCACCATGCGGATGCTGGGAGGAGTCATCGCCGCTCATCCCTGGGTAGCGACCCTGAGTGGCGATGCCTCACTGTCGCGCCGTCCCATGCGTCGAATGATTGGCCCCCTGACCCAGATGGGCGCGACGGTCACCGCCGGCCCGGGCGATCGGCCACCGGTCGTCATCCACGGCGGCGCCCTCACCGGCATCCGCTTCGCGCCCGACACCCCCAGCGCCCAGGTGAAGTCGGCCGTGCTCCTGGCCGGACTCCAAGCCGCTGGTGTGACCCAGGTGATTGAGCCGGCATCGACCCGCGACCATACGGAGCGGGCCCTGGTGGCGTTTGGCGCTACGATTGGAATCGCGGGCCGGGCGATCACCCTGCGCGGCGGGCAACGGCTCTCGGGCCGCCCCCTGCGAGTGCCTGGCGACCTCTCCTCCGCGGCCTTCATGGCGGTCGCGGCCTCAGCGATGGCGGGGTCTGACGTCACGATTACCGCCGTCGGCCTGAACCCCAGCCGCTCCGGGTTACTGGCCGTGCTGCGGCGCTTCGGCGCGCAGATCGACATTACGATCGAGGATGAGTGGAATGGCGAACCGGTCGGCCGCGTGCGCGTACGACACGGCGCGATGCGCGACCTTGTGATTGCGCCGGAGGAGGTGCCTGAGGTCATCGATGAACTGCCCGTGCTGGCCACCCTCGGCACGTTTGGCGGCAGTGTGACCGTCTCGGGCGCCGGCGAACTGCGGGTCAAGGAGAGCGACCGCATTGCCGAACTGGTGGCGGGCTTGCGCGCCATGGGCGCCGATGCCGAAGAGCGGCCCGATGGCTTCCAGATTCGATCGGGCGCCCGGCTCACTGGCGGCACCGTCCATGCCAATCACGACCACCGCCTGGCCATGGCCTTTGCCGTGGCCGCGCTCGGCGCCGCCGGCCCGACCATGATTGAAGGCGCCGATGCCGTCGCCGTGTCCTACCCCGCCTTTTTCGAGGACCTCGAGAGGCTGGCGCGTGAAGGCTGACAAGGTCTACCTGGTGGGGTTCATGGGCGCCGGCAAGACGACCGCGTCCCGCGCTCTGGGCAAGCGTCTCGACTGGAAAGTAGAAGACATCGACGCCCGCATTGAAAGCGCGGAGCGGCGCGACATCCCCACCATTTTTCGCCAGGATGGCGAACCCTACTTCCGGTCCCGCGAGCGCCAGGTGCTGGTTGGCCTGCTACCGGAGCGTGGGGTGGTCGTCGGGTCTGGCGGCGGAACCTTCTCGGACCCCGCCAATCGCGAGCTGATGCTCAATGACGGCGCGGTGGTCTGGCTTGATGCCCCGTTTGCCACGATTCTGGCGCGGATCCCCATCGATGGCCGGCGTCCGCTCGCCGCCGACCGCCTGGAGATGGAACAGCTCTATAATCAGCGCCGCGCGGCTTACCGTCAGGCGCACCTCAGGGTGGACGCAGGACGAGGCTCGGTTGAGGAACTGGTCGATCACATCGTGGATTGGCTAAATACCTAATGCGCTACCTGGCTATCAGCGACATTCACGCGAATCTTGAGGCCTATGAGACCGTCATGGCCGCGGCGGCTCCGCTCGGCTACGACAAGGTACTCGTGCTGGGTGACCTCGTCGGCTACGGCGCCGACCCCAACGCGATCTGCGACCGGATTCGGGCGCTGAACCCACACGCGCTCATTCGCGGTAATCACGACAAGGTCGGGTCTGGCGTCGAAAGCGCCGAGGGCTTCAACGCCGTCGCCCGCAGCGCCATCGGCTGGACCTGCGGCGCGCTGACTCAGAGCAATCGCGGGTGGCTCGCCGCCCTGCCGGCCGGTCCGATCGCCGTCGATGACTTGATCGAGATTTGCCACGGCACACCCTTCGACGAGGACGCCTACGTGTTCGATGACCTCGACGCGCTGCGCGCGATGCATGCCGCGCGCCGACCGCTGTGCCTGTTCGGTCACACCCATGTTCAGGTCGGCCACTACCTGTCACGCGATCAGTTCGGCCTGTCGACCGCCGACGACCAGCGTCCGCTCACGATCTCATTGGCTGACGCCAGCCGGTACTTGATTAACCCCGGTTCGGTCGGGCAGCCCAGGGACGGCGACCCGCGCGCCGGATTCGCCATCGTCGACACGGCCGCGCGTGAAGTGACGATCTATCGCGTGGAATACCCAGTGGCGAAGGCGCAGGCACGCATTCTCGAGGAGGGGCTGCCCGACGTGCTGGCCCAGCGGCTCGCGCAGGGACGCTAGGTCCTCTTCGCGCGCTCTTCGCGCTTGCGCATCTCCGCCGCCAGCGCGTCCTGCGCCGCGCGGGATCCCAAGATCCAGCCGAGCACCACCCCGACAATCAACACGCCGGGAATGAAGATGAAATGTGACGCGTTGGGAATGCCGAATTCCATCTACTTGGCCCGCGACTCCAGGTCGGCCAATTCCGCTTCCACCGCCTGCAGGCGGCGGGCGATCGACCACACATACCCAAGCACCGCCACCCACACGAAGCCGTAGGCCGCGCCGACAATGTTCATGGCCGGAATCTGTTCGCCCGGCGGAATCTCCGAGACCGGCACGAACTCACTCTGCGACGGCGGTTGCATGGCGCTCGCGTGAATGACGGGCGCCGCGACGGCCAGTGCCATCAACATCAGGAAGGTTCGACAGAATCGCATCACGCTTCGTCCTCAGCAAGGTAAAGAGCTTCGACGCGGGCGCGCTGGTGTTCGAGCCGGGCCCGCAGATTCAGCAGGGCGATGAACAGCATCGTGAACGCCGCAAAGCAGTACCACAGCGGAAGTCCCATGTCGGTCGGCAACGTCGGCACGACCGAGGTCTGCGGGTGGAGCGTCCGCCAGACGTTCACTGAGACATAAATAAACGGCACGTTGGCCATGCCGAACAGGGCCATGCCGGCGGCCAGCTTGTCAGAGCCAGGCCCGCCGTAGCGGCGCAGGAGCAGGTAGGCGCTGAAGATCATCCACAGCAGCAGGCTGGAGGTCAGCCGCGGATCCCACACCCACCACACGCCCCACGCCTTGCGGGCCCACAGTGGACCAGTCACGAGCGTCAGGCTGCCGAACAGCAGGCCCAGTTCAGCCGCGGCGATCGCCCAACCGTCGGCGCGCGGCCGCTTGCCGAACAGGAAGATCGCACTCGCGACGCCGCAAATGAGCGCCGCCACCAGGAACAGGATCGCCGACGGAAAATGGAAGTAGAACACCTTCTGCACGAGCCCCATCGTCGACTCGTATGGCGCCCGGTCAATCATCCAGGGCGCCGCGCCCAGCATGACCGCGGAGAGACTGATCAACAGCGGGTTCAGTTTCGTCATTGCGGGTTGCCTGAAATTCTACTCCGTCATGACCGGCTCGAACGTCCAGAGAGCCAGCGTAATGAAAATGGCATCCCAGACAATCAACAGCCCAATCCAGAACTGGGCCATCGGCAGGTCGGGCGTTTCCTGGAACAAGGCCGCCGTGCCCCGCACCCCGGCGATCATCACCGGAATGGTGATGGGATACAACAACACTGGCAGCAAGGTGTCGCGGCTCCGGACGCGAACCAGCATCGCCGCGAACAGCGTCCCGACAGCAGAAAACCCGACCGTGCCCAGCACCAACAACGCCGCCAGTGTGCCTGGGAACGCCAGCACCGGCGCATTGAACAGCAATCCCACCAGCGGCACCAGCACGATCTCCACTAGCGCCAACAGCACCAACAACCCCAGCAACTTGCCGGTATAGATGGCGGGCCGATCAGACGGCGCCAGTAAGAGCGCACGCAGCGTGTCGTTGTAGCGTTCGCGCTCGAACGTGCGGCCCATGGCCAGCGTTCCCGAGAACGAGACGGCCACCCACAAGATGCCGGCCGCCACATCGTCCGGCGCGCGGCCCTCGCGCACGATGGCAAAAGAGAAGACCAGCACCACCGAGACCGCGAAGAACAGCGTGGTGAGTAACACTTCCTTGCTGCGCACTTCGACCGTGAGGTCCTTGCGCATCACGTGCCAGGCCACGCGGAAGAAATCACTGATCATTGAATCGCTAACCGATATCGCTCGCTCAGGCCATGACTGTCGGAATCGGTGCCGACGAGGCGGCCGTTCTTCAGGTAGATGGCGCGGCTCAGCAAGCCGTCCGCGACGTCGAGGTCATGCGTGGCCATGACCAGGATGCAGCCAGCCTGCTGGCGCTCGCGCAGCCGGGCCACCAGGGCAGCGGTTGAAGCTTGGTCGAGGCCGGTGAACGGCTCGTCGAGCAGCACGAGGCGTGGCTCGTGCAACAGGGCACGCTCAAGCGCCACGCGCTGGCGCATGCCGCGCGAGAATCCCGACACGAGGTCGTCGCCGCGATCGGCGAGGCCGGCACGTGCCAGGCTGGCTTGGGCCACCGCCCGCACGTTGGGCAGCCCGTACAGTTGGGCAAAGAACACCAGGTTCTCGCGGGCGGTCAGTTCCGGATACAGAAACAGATCGTGCCCGAGCATCCCGATGCGGCCACGTACCTCGGCGCCGCCTTCCGCGGCGGTGCGGTCACCGTACTCGACACGGCCGCGCGAGGGACTAATCAACGTCGCGAGGATGTTGAGAAGAGTCGACTTACCCGCGCCGTTCGGCCCGAGCAGGCCGATAATGTCGCCCGCGCCGCAGGTGAAGTTCACCTGGGACAGCGCCTTGCGACGGCCGTAGTGTCGCGCCAGGTCTACGACCGAGAGCGTTTCAAAGTCGTTGTCCATTGGGCGCGAGATCGAGCGCGGCCATGACCTTCTCGAGATCCGACGTCAGTCGTTGCAGGCGCATCTCGTCAGCAGCCGCCAGCGGCTTCTGCCGCCGCTTGCGCTCGAGCGCGACCACCTCGGAGAGCAGCCGCTCGCGGCGTGTTTCGAGCTTGGCACCTTCCGCCGCGCGCGCGGCTTGGGGGGACACCGCCATCCATAGGCCCACGGCGAAGACCAGCGCGGCCGCACCGAGCGCCACATTGCGGGGCCACCGGCTCTGCGCCGGCATGCTCGACAGGTTGACGCTCACCGTCTCCCCGGCGTTGATACGCCCGCCCGTGCCCATGATGAACTGCTGCCCGTCCGACGTTATCTCACGCGTATCGGTCAATTGAGGCGACGACATCTGCATGGCGCCCACCTTCTCGGCAGCCACGAACAACTGCGCCAAGGCGATCGGCCACTTCTGCTGGATGGTCGAGGCCGCGCCGACCTGCGGCAGCGAGAAGCCAACCTGCGCCGAGGTCTTGCCCGGCGCGAAGGGTCCGGTAATCGTCAGGATGTCACCACTCACCGAGGCGGTCGGCGACGACCCCGTCATCATCGACACGCCCGACGCGCCGGTCGGCAGTTCCATGAGGATGGGGCCGCCAATGTCAATCGGCGTGCGCGCGCTGTTGACGACTTCAAGCAGGTAGAACACGGTGAGCGTGTCGTTCTGGAACTCGAAGATCAGCCGCGACTCGGGGCCGAACTCGACCACGCCGGGCCGGGCCGGTTCCTTCGCCGCGGCCGCCGCAGCCGCCTTCTCGGCATCGGCGGCTTTCTGAATGCCCGAAATCAGCGCGACGCGAATGCCTCCCCTGGCAGGGACCGGGAACTCCTGAGACGTGAGCACCTCACCGTCAACCGTCGTCGAGGCCTGGACGCTGGCACCGGCCGGCAGCGCCGAGAACTGGGCGCGGCCCTGCGCGTCGGTTGTGGCCGTGCGCGACTCGGTGCCGACCCGCAGCGCCACGAGTTGGCCGCTGATGTTGTTCCCCATGCGCTCACGCAGCACCCGCACCGTGACGCTGGCGTCGGGCAGGTCGCCGACCGGCAACGGCAAGCCAGCCATGGCGCTCGGGTCGGGTGTCGCCATCTGGGCGAACGCCGGCACAGTCAGCAACCCAAGAATTGCCGCAATCGCGAATGCCTGCCGCCATGGAAAATGGGAATTCATCGATGTCTAATCTGCGGCTGTCTTCAATCGGTGGCCGCAAGACTTGCAGAATCTGGCGTCGGGATCGTTGGTGGTTCCGCAGCGGCAGGTTGGCTCGGACTCGACCGCGGCCACGGGGACGCCAATTCGCCTGGCGACTTCGCGCTCGATTTGCTCGCGATAGCCACCGCCGGCGTCCAGCTGCTCCATCAAGCCGAGCGCACGCTGGCGCAGGCGTCCAGCCATCTCGTCGAAGTCGGCCTGCGACATCTTGCGCATCGCGAAGTCAAATTCGAGTTCCTTGATCGAACGCAGCACGAGTGCCTTTTCACGTTCGAGGGCCACGCGCGTGCGGCCGCCGATCGTCAGCGGCGCATCGACCTCCGGCGCGACCAGCGGCGACAGCATTCGATAGGCGCCGAGGCCGACGAAGCTCACGGACACGACCGTCAGGCTGAGAATGATGATGTTGGCCGGCGACTGCCCGGTCGCGACGATTACCGTCGCGGTAGCGGCCAGCATGCCACCGAGAAGGAAAAACTGCCACGGCTGCAGGAACGGTTCCTCAGCCTGTAGGGACAGACCATCACGCGGGGACAAACCTTTAGGTTTGTCCTGAGAAAGTGACCCGGCCATTAATCGAGGTTGCGCAGCTCGTCGTTCAAACGCGCCGTCATCTCGAGATCGGCAATGCCCGCCGGCATGCCCGCGACCGAGGTGGTCCGCGATGACCAGCGCCGGGCCAGGTAGGCGGCGGTCAGCAGTCCACCGACACCGACTACGATCGGCATTAGCCACACGACACGGCCGGAACCACTGTTGGGCGGTTCACTCAGAATCTGATTGCCGCCAAAGGTGTCGACATAGAACTGCAGGATCTGGCTCTCGTTTTTGCCTGCCGTCAGCATCACGTCGATCTTCGCACGCTCCACGGCGCAGTGTCCGCACGAGCACTGCCCCACCGGCAACTTCGAACAGCCGCCGCACCAGCAGGCCAGCTTGTGCGCAACCTCCCTGGCCTCGGGCGAGGTGATCTGCTCGAGGCGCGGATCCTGTCCGGTTTCCGCGTGCTGGGCGAACGCCACTCCGGTTGGCAGCAGCAGGCATAGCAGCAACACGGATGCCGTCACCGCACCCGCCGGCGCACTCGCGACGGCGAAGGCCATGGCCGTTTCCGGTAACAGCGCGAGGCCGGTACCGATTGCGAGTATGCCAAAGCCGAACCACACCCAGTTGACGAGCGGGTTGATGTGCACTTCAATGCTCGCGGTCTGTTCTTCAATCTCGAACGCCGGCATGACGACATACAGGTCTTCGGCGAACATGCGCCGAATCGCGACTTCGGTGGTCGGCTCCTCTTCGTGCTTGCGGAAATACCACTTGGCCGGCTTCATCTGCTCAAGCACGGCGCCGTTCTGATCTTTCACGGTGATGTGGCCGGTAACCATCTGCTTCTGGCCATCGTCAGTGACCCGGATGGCATCCAGATGCAAGGTGTAGTCACCGACCGTCGCCTCTTCGCCCGGCTTCAGCAGCAACTGCTGATCGCGGCTGAAACCCTCGCCGGCGAAGCCAAGGAAGATCAGGACGATGCCGACGTGCACGATGTAACCGCCGTAACGGCGCTTGTTGCGCGCCACCAGGCCGATCATCGCCGTCAATAAATCAGTGCCGGTCATGCCACGGCGCACGTTGGCGCCACGAATGAATTCCTGGCTCAGCGTACCCAACACGTAGGCGCTCAGCGCGAAGCACAGCCCCGAACCCCACACGCGCACGCCCATCGCCACGACGATGCCGCCGACGACCAGGCCGCAGACCGTCGGCCACAGGAACTGATCCTTCAAGTTCATGATGGTCGACTTGCGCCAGGCCAGCAGCGGACCGGTGCCCGTGAGCAGGAGCAAGATCAGGCCAATCGGCACCATCCAGCGATTGAAGAACGGCGGCCCGACGGTGAGGCGCTCGCCGTTGATGGCTTCGGTGATGGTCGGGAACAGCGTCGCGAACAGCACGAACACGGCCGCAAACAGCAGCACCCAGTTATTGGCGAGGAACGCGGCCTCCTTCGACGCCCACGAGTCGAGTTCGTGACGCGCCTTGAGCAGCGGCAACCGGTAGACGACCCAGCTGAAGCTAAACACGATGGTAAAGATCATGAAGGCGATGAAGTAGCGCGCCAGCTCCGGATCTTCGCCGAAGGCGTGAATCGACTGCACCACGCCCGAGCGGGTGAGGAACGTCCCGACAATCGTGAGCAGGAACGTGATGATCACGAGCGACACGTTCCAGACCCGCAACATGCCGCGCCGTTCCTGAACCATCACCGAGTGCAGGAACGCGGTGGCCGTGAACCACGGCAGCATGCCGGCGTTCTCGACCGGATCCCAGCCCCAGTAGCCGCCCCAACCGAGTTCCTCGTACGCCCAGATCATGCCCAGCGTCAGTCCCAGCGACAGGAAGAACCACGAGAACATTGTCCAGCGGCGCACCGCGCGGAGCCACGAGTCGTCAAGATGTCCGGTGATCAGCGCCGCCATGCCGAAAGCGAACGGGATCGTCAACCCGACGAAGCCGAGATACATCGTCGGTGGGTGAATCGCCATGTAGAAGTTCTGCAGCAGCGGGTTCAGCCCGCGGCCATCGGTCGGCGACTCGGTGAGGTAAGTCGCAAACGGGTTGTTGTGGATGATCATCAGGAAGAGGAAGAACATCTCCACTGACGCGATTACCGCGACCACATACGGAATCAGCTCGCGATGACGATCGCGGTTGACCTTCACCGCCACCGAGCCGAAACACGACAGCAGGAAGACCCAGAACATGACCGAGCCGTCGAGACCGCCCCAGTACGAGGCGATCTTGTAGAACACCGGCTGGACGCTGTCGGAGTAGCGCTGCACGTAGCGGATGGAATAGTCGCCGGCGACGAAGGCGTAGATGATGATGCCCGAAGCCACCGTCATCAGCGCGGCGACGGTATAGAACGCGGCGACACCGCTTTCGATGAGGCGGGTACTACGCCGGCGGGCGCCGGCCACGGAGGCTGCGACCGCGTAAGCCGCGGTCACGAACGTAATCAGCAGGATCAGCGCGCCGAGTGAAGCCATGCGGCGGCCCTAGTACTTTCCGGAAGGGGCGGTCGCGCCGGTGGGCTTGGCTTCGTACTTCGACGGGCACTTCGCCATCACGCCGTTGGGCTGCGTCTTGAACCCATCAGCCGAGAGCACCCCCTTCAGTACGACTTCAGAATCGCTCTTGAAGGTGTCGGGCACGACCCCGGTGTAGCTGGCATTGACGACATGGCCGTTGCTCTGCACCTGAAAGATGTAGTCCAGGCTATTGGGACGCCGCTTGATTGAATCCGGCACCACGAAGCCATGCATCTGCAATTTCTTGCCGTACCACGGCTCGGGCTGCGTCATCACCTCGTCGACGTGTTTGTAATATTCAGTACCCTCGGCCATCGTTGTGTACAGAAGACCGCCGAAGGTCAGGGCAAGAACCAGACTCGTGAGACCGATCTTGATCACTTTGTACTTCATAATTAACGACTTGGCCGGATTGGCTTCTCCGCAATCAGGATACTACTGACCAGTGCCACCGGCAACCCCACCACGTTGGTGTACGACCCTTCGATTCGGGGGATAAACCGCGACGCCAGCCCCTGGATGGCATACGCTCCAGCTCGATCGACCGGCTCGCCGCTGGCGACGTACCAGGAGATGTCTTCGTCTGTCACCGGATCGAACCAGACGCGCGTGCGCTCCACGGCGGATCGCACCCCGGCCGTGCTGACGACGGCGACGCCCGTGAACACGTCGTGGACGCGGCCCCTGAGGCGCCGCAACATCTCGGTCGCTTCCTCTGCATCACTTGGCTTGCCGAGGGTCAGGCCGTCGATCACAACGGTTGTGTCGGCGCCGAGGACCACGAGATCAGGTGGCGACAAACCTTTCGGTTTGTCGAGCAACAACGCCAGCACGGCGGTAGCCTTCTCGACCGCGAGGCGTTCGACATAGGCTTCGGGCGCTTCATGGGCGTGGGGCGTTTCGTCGATGTCGGCCGCCAGCACCTCGAACTGGATGCCGGCGGCCGCGAGCAGTGCCGATCGACGTGGCGATCGGCTGGCGAGCACAATGGTCCGGCTAAAGCCGGACGCCACATCGCCGGTCATTTCGCCGGCAGGTTCTCGTACCACTTCAGCGACGTCCCGCCGGTGCACGCAAGATCCATCCGCTTGTCGTTATTGAAATCCGCTACCGTGCAACCGCTACCCGGCATAACGTTATCTTCAAGAACGGATTTGGACCACGTACCGTCAGCGCTACGCCGGTAGACATACACGCCGCTCGGCTTGCCGTTGGAACCCGCAACGAGTTCGTCAGCACCGTCACCGTCAAGATCCACGGACACCAGCGCGTGTCCATAGTTCAATCCCTTATCGATCACTGTTCTTCCGCTCCATTGGTCGCCACTCCCCGAATAGGCAACGACTTCGAGGTCAGGGCGAGGCGCCACGTTGCCGTGAAACGGCTCCATCGTGGCCAGGATGCGGCCGCTCTTCGTACGAACCGCAGCGACCTCCCCGGCGCCGTTACCGGGCCACGGCGCCGGATACCCTTCGACCAGCCGGGTGCGCGTCCACTTGCCGTCGTTAAATCGATGGATGTGGACGCCAAGGAAACTCGCCGTCAGCAACGCCTCGCGACCCTTGCCATCCCAATCCGTGGCCAGAATGCCGTGCATCACGCCATCTTCAGCATCGGTGACAATCTGACGCTTCCAATCGGTAGGGTCATACGCGTAGACCGTGTTCTTCGACTTGTAGTCGGGCACAGCTGCGGTGGGACCCGCGAGGGGTGCGTTGATAAGCCACTTGCGGCCGTTGCCCTCGGCATCGATAAATCGCAAGCGATGGGACACGGGCACGCGGTCGATTTCCTTCGCCGTCCATGGCGCATTGACATCCGCGCCGTGCGTATACACCGTCACGACGCCGGTGCTCTTCTCGGGCACCGTCGCGAAACCGGCGGCGATCGCAATCTCTGGGATGCCGTCTTTATCCGTGTCGGCGGCGGCCGCGTTGATCAGCCCCATGACTCCCGACGCGATGACGTGGCGCGTCCACGATGGGTTCTCGAACCAGATGAGCTGCTGCGTAGCGCCCGCGACGGCGATCAAATCGACGCGGCCGTCCTTGTTGATGTCGGCGGCATCGACCGCATACGCGCCGCGGAGGTCGGTTGCGACCTCGTGCGGCACCAGGTTCCACGGTGTCGCGGCCTGGCCCTGCACCTGGGCCAATCCAAATGCCGCCACCGCCACCGCTCCGAGCAAACCAGCCACAGTCTTGCGCATAGAGTGAGTCTCCCCGGGGCAGATGATATTCTTAGCGCGGTGATTCAAGCGAATAAAGTGATGCCCGCTGTCCTGGCAGAGGTCATCCGCAAGGGGCCCATGTGCGACGAGAAGGTGACGCTCGCCTGGCGCCTGGCCGTGGGGCCACAGATTGCCAAGGTCACCACGGTCCGGCTGGTGCCGGACGGTACCCTGCACATCAAGACCGACTCCCAGGCCTGGATCGACGCGGTCCGCAAGTCCACCTCCCTGATCCAGATCCGCATGGGCGACTTGCTGGGTGACAACTTAGTCAAAAGACTTGAGTTCAGATAGCAAGGGTGCCAGGGTGCACCGTGGCACCGTGGCACCTTTGACAGGTAAGATGGCTTCGCCATGCGAAGTGCATTTATCGTTAGTGCCGCACGTATTCCGACCGGCAGATTCCTCGGCACGCTGAAGGACTTCACGGCCCCCGAACTCGGCGCGATGGCCATTCGCGAAGCCATTTCGCGCGCGGGGATCGATCCCGCAAGCGTGGACGAATGCATCATGGGCAACGTCGTGTCGGGCGGGGTCGGCCAGGCGCCCGCCCGGCAGGCGGCGCTCAGGGGCGGGCTCGCCGATCACGTCGCCGCGCTCACCATCAACCAGGTCTGCGGCTCGGGCCTCAAGGCCGTGATGCTGGCCCAGCAAGGCATCCAGACCGGTGACATCGACATCGCGGTGGCCGGCGGCATGGAGTCGATGAGCAACTGCCCCTACATCGTCCCCAAGGTCCGCGAAGGCCTGCGAATGGGACATGGCAGCGTGGTCGACCTGATGATTCACGACGGCCTGTGGTGCCCGTTCGAGAACTGGCACATGGGCAATGCCGGAGAGACGGTGGCCGACCTCTACAAGGTCACGCGCGGTCAGCAGGATCAGTATGCCGCCGACAGCCACAAGAAAGCCGCGGCCGCGCAGGCTGCCGGCAAGTTTGCCGCCGAGATTCTGCCCGTCTCGATCAAGCAGAAGAAGCACGACCCGCTGGTGTTCTCGACAGACGAGTCGGTGCGTGGCGACACCACGGCCGAGGTCTTGCGCAACCTCAAGCCGGCGTTCAAAAAGGACGGCTCGGTGACGGCCGGCAACGCCCCGCCCGTCAACGACGGCGCCGCCGCACTCGTGGTAATGGGCGACGACCAGGTCGCAGCCCTTGGCCTCAAGCCCCTCGCCCGCATCGTCGCGCAGGCCACCAGTGGACTGGCGCCGAAGATGCTGTTGATGACGCCCGTGGAAGCCACGCGCAAGGTCGTGAAGAAGGCCGGCTGGTCAATCGCCGACATCGACCTGATGGAACTGAACGAAGCGTTCGCGGTCCAGGCCGTAGCCGTGATGCAGGAACTCGGCATCGACCCAGGCAAGGTCAACGTCAACGGCGGCGCGGTGGCCCTGGGCCACCCGATCGGCGCCTCGGGCGCGCGCATCCTGACGACGCTGATCTACGCGCTGAAGGATCGCGGGTTGAAACGCGGCGTCGCTACGTTATGCCTGGGCGGCGGGAACGGCGTCGCGCTCGCCATCGAAGTGCGGTAAGCAAGAGGAACGGTGGGCCTAAGACCAGAGTCTCCTTGATCACGGCCCACGCGTTATGACTGACAAAGTTCGGTAGCCAATACCGCCTCGAGATGGCCTCGAACACAAACGCATCCCCGAAATAGAACGTCGAGCTCAGGGGCCACAGGGCCATGACGCCCAGCGGCGGCGTGTCGTCGGAACCCAGCCAATCGAACAAGACGTGCGTTGACCACGCGAGCGTGACCGCCAGCACCAATCGCGGGTTTCGGCCGCGCGTCCACGCAAGAACCGCCAGTCCGGCCAGCACCGCGGCCCCCAGGCTGTGCGTCTCTCGGTTATGCCCGCCCCACGCGAAATCGATGTCTGGTACGACCGCCGCCAGAGCGACGAGCGTGAAAGCATTTCGCCCAAGCCCCAAGGCCCGCCACGCCGAAGCGCCGTGGCGCGAAGGCGGGCCCCAGGCCCCAAGCCCATTGGGAGCCATCACCAGGCTCACGATGGCTCCTCCTAACGCGTGTCCGATGGGGCTGGGCATTCCCTCACCGTACGAGGTTTCTGCCTTACCGGTCAAACTTTCTGGTGGTAATCCCTGCGATCTGGCCTGAAAACAGGCGAAAGTGATTGATTCCCCTAAAGTGTTGAAAATGAACCTAAAGCAGCTAATGGATGCACGGATTTACGCTTGACTTTCGCTTGGCACGTTTCTAGGATCAATCCTGTCCTGAAAGGACCCAATTCACATGGCATTAGACGAACGACAGGAACGCATCAAGGCCCTCGACATTGCCGTTGGCCAAATCGAAAAGCAGTTCGGCAAGGGATCGATCATGCGGCTCGGCCAGAACAAGGCCGTCGGCCCCGTGGAGGTCATCTCGACCGGCGCGCTCAGCATTGACTATGCGCTGGGCATCGGCGGCGTGCCCCGCGGGCGCGTCATCGAGATCTTCGGACCGGAATCTTCCGGCAAGACCACCCTGGCCCTTCAGGTGATTGCCGAGGCCCAGAAAACCGGGGGCCTGGCGGCCTTCGTGGACGCCGAGCACGCACTCGATGCTGCCTACGCCAAGAAGCTCGGCGTGGACATCGACAACCTGCTGGTATCGCAGCCCGACAACGGCGAACAGGCCCTCGAGATCGTCGAGGTGCTGATCCGCTCCAACAGCGTCGACGTCGTGGTCGTCGATTCGGTGGCAGCCCTGGTCCCCAAGGCTGAAATCGAGGGCGACATGGGCGAAGCGCAAATGGGCTTGCAGGCCCGCCTGATGTCGCAGGAACGCGCGATTTCGTGGTTCGCGCGTCGAGCTGGATGCCTTTGCAACTGCGCTAGTGCCGTAACCTTTGGCCTGCGGCAAGCCCGGGCGCGCCGCCTGCAATTAGCGCCGCGGAATTGATGCGGTTGCACCGGGCGTGCATCAGCGGGTCAACTGCGCAGCGTTTACTGCCGGCTGCGCTTTTGCG
>SXGU01561466.1_pt1 | contig 70188 bp, 62 predicted proteins | sample 3174531 | NCBI WGS metagenome assembly SXGU01 (sample SAMN11356863, study PRJNA531348) | freshwater metagenome | isolation source: freshwater sample F1-140 | place: China: Fuxian Lake, Yuxi | collected 2017-12-25 | reverse complement strand
TGTGGGAATCTCCATCTTGTCAGGAAGATGGATGCCGACCTTCGTGATTTTTTTGTCCTCGTCCTTGCGAATGAGAACGCGCTTGCCGATTGGCTCGACGACTTCAATCGCGGACTTGGAAATGCTGCGCTCTTGCATGACAGTGACATGATACGCCAGCGATTGGGCGCAGGCGAACAGAAACGCCGACGCAATCGCGTCGGCGTTTCGAGGAAATCACAAAGCGGATCAATCAGTTGTTGGGTCGAAAATGAGAACCACGACCAACGCGCAAACTCCGAGTGCGATCCCGAGGAAACCCAAACCCGTGCCGATGACGCCAAGGATGCGACCCGCGCTGGTCTTTCCGCGACCCGATGGATCCATCGTACCTGCACTCATTTTCGCTAAGTCGCGATTGCCCATGACCCACGCGACGATCGCGAGCACCATCGGCGCGATCACGACGAACGGGCAGCAGCAATAGCCTATGTTGACCAAGGCCAATCCAACAATCCCAAACACCAAGATCATGGTGCCACGGTGAGGCGCTTGCGGGCCACTCGATCCAACACTCGTCATCTGTTTCTCCGAAGTGTTAAGGTCGCTTCCACGAATACTCTGACGGAGCACACGCGCCGTCCCGTTCACTCGCACCATCGTCCTCTGCCCTTCCAAAGCCCGCCCGGGAGGCGCACCCGCGCGCTACACCTTCGCAAGGTCTTCGAGAACGCCCAAGAAGTACACACAAAACAGCGGAACGGCCACGATCAAGAGCACTGCCTGCACGACATTCGCGATCCCGATCCACTTGCACCACTTCGTGTGCTGTCGACCACTCGAATCCATTAGACCTTGATCCATCGCGCGTAGGTCCGCCGACGCCATTGGCCATGCGATGATTCCGATCGGTGCGCAAAGGACAAAGCCGCCGCAAGCAATGGCGAGCAAGAGCGATGCTCGGTGCGGCCGAAGGTTTGAGTGCGATGGCTGCTGCGAGTCTGCGCCAAACGGGATGTGTGACGGCGGAATCTGCGTCATGTGCGCTTGAAGAGTACCATTGCGATCTTCCTATGCGCGATCAACTTGCTTCGCTCATTCGCGATGTTCCGGACTTCCCCAAGCCTGGCATTCTTTTCAAAGATGTCACGCCACTCCTAGCGGATCCAGCTGGCTTGGCGCTTGCTGTCGAGATGATGGCGAATCCGTTTCGCGGCGCAGGCATCGACATCGTGGTCGGTCCGGAGAGTCGTGGGTTCATCTTCGGAACTGCAATCGCGACGAGTTTGAGCGCGGGATTCGTCCCCGTTCGCAAGAAGGGGAAACTTCCATTCCGGACGCGCTCGATCGAGTATGCACTTGAGTATGGAACTGACTGCTTGCAGGTCCATGAGGACGCAATCAAGCCAGGAACCCGGGTGCTCATTGCGGACGATCTCCTCGCGACGGGAGGCACGATGCGCGCATGTATGGAGCTCGTCGCCCATCTAGGCGGCGAGGTGGTTGGCGCGAGCGTCCTGATAGAACTTGCATTCCTCGGCGGGCGCGATTTTCTCACTCTTCGCGCAAAGGAAGATGGGAAATCCTGTGATGTTCGGACGGTGCTGACTTACTAGAATGCGGGCATGACCTCGCTGAGCTCTGCCCCATCCCTTCAAACTTCGACCGACCCGCTTCAACTCATTGATGTGGATCATGTCCGCTTCTTCGTTGGCAACGCGAAGCAAGCGGCGTACTACTACGCCAGTGCATTCGGCTTCGAAGTGGCGCAGATTGCGGACCTCACCACGGGGAACCGCGAGAGCGCGATGTATCTGCTCACCCAGGGCAACATTCGCTTACTGCTCGAGACCTCACTCACAAAGGATGGGCAAGCTGGTCGCGAAGCAAGCATGTTCGGCGACGGCGTGAAGGACATCGCGATGACGGTGTTCGATGCGGAGAAGGCGTGGAAACAAGCCATCAAGAATGGCGGAACAAGCGCGTATGAACCGCGGGTGTATTCCGACGCGAGCGGCACGGTCACGATGGCAGGCATCCAGACCTACGGTAGAGCGATTCACTCGTTCGTTTCGCGTACGGGTGCGTATGCACTCCCTGCACTGAAACAAGGCGGTCTCTTCATGCCTGGATTCAAGCTGGTCGAAGGCTTCGCCCTGAACGACTTCAATCGTAAGAATCCATGCGGCTTGAAGTATGTCGATCACGCCGTGGGCAATGTTGAACTCGGCAAGATGAACTATTGGGTGAAGTGGTATGAAGAGGTGCTCGGTTTTGCGATGTTCAAGCACTTCGATGACAAGGACATCGGCACGGAGTATTCCGCGCTGATGTCGAAGGTCATGGCAAGCGGCAATCACCTCATCAAGATGCCGATCAACGAACCGGCCGACGGCAAGAAGAAGAGCCAGATTCAGGAGTACCTCGACTGGCACAACAACTCGCCAGGCGTGCAGCACCTCGCGCTGCGGACCGATGACGAACTTGCATCCATTACCGAGCTTCGCCGACGCGGCGTCGACTTCCTCTCGATTCCAGACACCTATTACGAAGCGGTGTGGAAGCGCGTTGACGCGATGCTCACCCAGCACGGTCACTCGATCGTCAAGGAAGACCATCAGCGGGTGAAGGACCTTGGGATTCTCGTCGATGCGGATGACGAGGGATACCTCCTGCAACTCTTTACGAAGCCACTGCAGGATCGCCCCACGCTCTTCTTTGAGATCATCTGCCGCCGCGGCTCGCAGAGCTTCGGCAAGGGCAACTTCAAGGCACTCTTCGAGAGTCTCGAAATCGAACAGGAACGCCGCGGGAATCTGTGAGCAGTGCGAGCGCGCGCGATTCAGATCGCGAGCAAGGTCTTCAGCGTCTCGTCGATGACGGAGATGTATTTCGCCGCTGCTTGATACTGCCGCTGGAATTGCAGGAGATTGATCGACTCCTCGTCGATCGAAACGCCGCTGAGCGCTTGCGCTTGCCCATCAAGCCCTTCGCGAACCACGCGCGCTGTCTCTGCCTTCGTGTTGGATGCCTGCGTACGCACGGCAAGCGCAGTCGTCGCACTCTGCCAGTAGCCGCGAAGCGTGCGACCGCCAAGTTCAGTCACTGACTTGTCTTGGAGCGCCGCAATCGCGAGCGCGGTTCCATTCGACCCGTCGATATGTCCTGAGCCCGCCGCAAGAAGTTCGGGGTTCCCGACGATGAATTGATTCACTTCAATCGTCGCGGCATCCGAGCCACCGAAGAGCGCATTCACGCCAAGCGAGGCAAGAGCGCCAGAGGTGTCGTTGGAGAAGTGCATCGTGTAGCCGCTGCTCGCATCGAGTTGCAGCCGACCGTCGGTCGTCACACTCGCCGTTGCAGTCCCCGAAGGAACCGCGGCGTTGATGGCCGCAGCAAGATCAACAAGGCTCATTGTCTGCGGATCGACGGCGATCACGGCTGTCGTCAGGAGGCCCGTTTGCGCATCGCGCATGCTGATTTCAAACGACCCATTGCGAATCGCAAATGGGATTTCGGCCGCGTCCGCGCCGAGATTTGCGCTCGGATCCGCGACCCGTTGCAGGCCTGTGATCTGTGACCATCCAATGGAACCCTGTCCCTGCGAATGCACACGATTGACCTGATACGCGAGTTGCCCCGCGAGCGTGTCCAACTCGGCGATGGCGGGCTCCACCGTCTCTGCACGCTGTCGGAAGAGTGCGCCGAGTTGTCCCTCTTGCGGCGCGAGGAACGAACCGTCATCGCGAACGCGAAGCGAGAGTTCGACAGCATCTCCACTGGCGTCAGCGCGTAGTTCAAGCCCGCGCGATCCTCCCGAGAGCACAATAGGGATAGAGCCAACCAAGATGTCCACGGAACCATTGGGCTGCTCGACGCTGTGGCAATCGATGTATTGCGAAAGCTCATCAATCAACTGGTCACGACGATCGCGCAGCGCGTTGGCGTCGCTTCCAGATCCTTGCTCGGTGTTCACGATCTGTGAATTGAGCGTCGCGATCTGATCGAGAATGCCGTTGGCTTGGTCCACCGTCGCATCGAGGGCGCGATCGATCTCCTCTCGCACGACGACATGCTCGTTGCGCAATTCACGAATTGCGGTCGCCAATCCCGATGCTTGCTGCACGACAACCGTGCGAACCGCTTCGTCGTTGGGGTTGTTCGAGAGTTCGCTAAAACTGTTAAAGAAGGCACCGAGGCGACTCGACAAGTCCTGATTCGTGAGTTCATTCCGAATCGTCTCGATCGAGTTGAGAAACCGCTGATCAATCGCGGCAGAGTTCTCGTCGCTGATCGCGGATCGGAGGCGCGCTTGCAGCGCCGTGTCCACGGCTCGCGTGATCGCGGTCACGCTGACGCCGGTGCCAACGAATCCTGCTCGACCAATGTACTCAGGGCGCGCAGGAGAGATCCGCGCGACTTGACGGTGATAGCCAGGCGTCGATGCATTCGCGAGGTTGTTACCCGCGATCTGCAGTGCAGCCTGACTCACCATGATGGCTGAGTGTCCGATGTTGAGTGCGCCGTTGATACTCATGCTGCGTTCCTTGCCGCCAGCGCGGCCATTTCAACTTCGTAGATCAATCGTCGAAGCGACTGCCGCGCCAAGCGCGACGCGCCCGTGTCGGCCATACACACCAGTTTGCGCCAACGCGCCGCGGACGGTCTGCAAGACGCCTGCCATGTGCTGCGCAAGTCGCTCTGCGGCGGCGCGCAAGATTCCACCTTCATGGCGGGTTTCCTCGATGCGTTGCTTGAGCAGCGCGCGCAAGCCCTCGAGTCGAGCACGGCTCGCCTCTGGAAGTGCGCGCGCAATCTCAAGAACGCTCGCTCCCTTCGCGAGGCCTAAGCGCGCAGCGAGTTCCGTCCCTAACGCCGTTCGGCGAGTGTCGAGTTCTAACACGGCCGCGAGCGCGCGCTGTTCTTCCATAGCGAGACGGCTGTATCGCTCAAGATCCGCGCGACGCACCGCGTCTCTGCGCTCCCGAAGGAGCTGTTGCACATTGCCATACAACTCGAGCTGCTCACTGAGCACGTCGCCGAGCTGCTGCGCAAGCACATCCGTGTTCCGCTTGGTCGATGGCGTGATACTCATCCATGCACCTCAAGGGTTGGCTTCGCAACGGGTGTCGAAGTTTGACGAAATGCCTTCGAAAGAAGCGACTTCTGCGTCGCGCCGACAAGATCAAAGTGCTCGCTGCGCGCGATGCGGTCCGCAAGTTCGCCGTCGAGCATTGGACGAAACGACTTCTCGGCGCTTCCTGGTGCGAACGGCTTCATCATGTCGGAACTCGAACGGACTTGCGCCAGAATCGGCTTGATGAACGCATCGGAGACCAATCGCACTGCTGCTTCGAACGCGAGTTCTTGCGGATTGCCTTCGCGCGCTGACTTCGCAAGTCGCGCAACGGGCGAGGTAAGCGCGAGGTGCCGCTGACTCATGCCAATCGACGATGAGGAGAGGGAGTCACTCATTGTTCAATGATCTCCGCCTTCATCGCGCCCTGCGTCTTGAGGCTGCGAAGCACGGCGACCTGCGTCGCGAAAGGGACATCAAGTTCGATCAGCGCGTCGAGCAACGCACGCAACTTCATGCTGTTGCGCCCTGCTTCACTCGTGGCGATCCCTGCCCAAGCGACAGTGTCTGCGAGCGGCGCGTCGACGGTGGGCTGCGGCTCTGGACTGATGGTGGTGATGCGAAGCGTTCCCGCCGTGACTGCGGAAGGTCGGAATTCAACGCGATCATCAATCGTGATCACTTCGTTTGCCCGATCGATCACGACTCGCGCCGGCGTACGAACTAGATCGCCAGGGACCGTGAAGGTCATGAGTCGCGCGATGAACGCGTTGGTGTCCGCGAGCGCGTTCTGAGGAATGCGCACGACAATCGCGCCTTGGTCGATGACCCGCGCACAGTCGGAATAGCCTGAGAGCGAGAGCTCATCGTTGACGAGATCAGCGAGGCTTGCTGCCGTCGAGTAACCGGCGTACTGCGGAGCGATCAGCAGCGTGACCGTGTCGCCTTCAAGTGGATTCTGCAACACATCACGCACCATCTGAGCACCGCCACGAATCACGCCGATCCGCGGATTGGCTGGGTCGATCTCAATCATCCCGCTCGCCACGGCGTATGGAAGCCAAGCGACGCCCGCGCGGGGCTCGAAGGGGATCTTGAGCGGGCTTGCGTGGAGATGACCGCGACTGAGGCTTGACGCTGAACCGATGGCGGACACACGCACATCGAATCGATCTCCCGTTCGCGCGCCAGTTGGCGGGATGTCGACCGTCACGCTCACCAATGCCGCGGACTTGATCTTCGAGAGGCTCTTGAGATCCGATCGGATGTTCAGTTCCTTACCGAGGAGTCCAGCGAGGCTCTGAGCCGCCGGCGATGCGTCCTTCATCGAGTCGCCCGAGTCGTCGAGTCCGGTCACCAGACCGATGCCCTCAAACTGGTTCGACTCGAGCCCGCGCAGTCTGCAGTACTCCTGCAGGTCGCCAGCATGGGCAACGCGCGCAGAAACTGCGCCTACGAGAAGCGCGGAAAGAGCGAGGAAGGCAAGATTAGCAGTACAACGGGCGAGCAATCCGCTCATAGGGAGGACCTCCTGTCCATAGGAACCAATTCCCTGCAATCGAAGTGCCACGAGTCGCCCTTTCGCTTGACCGGCCGTTGAACCGATACGCATCCGATGCGAAAGCCGCTCCTCGTCTTCCTGACATTCCTCGTTTCCTACCTCGGCTGCCTCGCCTGGTTCAGCGGAAGCGAGTTCGCCGGAGGCGTGTCGAAAACGGCCGCAGTCCTAGCGACCCTCGCCACCGATGCCCCCCTCGCAGCGCTTTGGATGACGAGCGCTGGCGGGATCGGACTCCTGCTTCGTCGCGCGTGCGCAGCTTGGGCGACCGACCGCGTTGAAGCATCGACAGAGAGCAGAAATCCGTTCGTCCCCTGCAACCTTCTGAATCAAATCGCCATCGAGCTTCCGCTTGGCATTGGCGGACTCCTCGTCCTTGACACTTGGCTCGGCATGCTCGGCGCCTTTGGTGCCGGTGGATCCGCCTTGGGTTGGGCCGTCCTCCTCGTGCCGTCAATCCTCTGGATTCGCGCGATCAGCAACGAGATAAGGGACGGCAACGGCCTCGGTATTTTCGCACTCGTCGAATCGCAAACGGGCGTACAGATCATTTCGATCGCGCTGGTGCTGGGAGCAATCTGCGGCCTCGGGTCAATCGCTGCCTCAAGCACTCCCCTCTGGCTCTGGTCAAGCGAGTTTGGAGGTTACGACGCGCTGAGTTACCACCTGGAGTTACCCAAGCGATGGATGCTCGCGGGTTCGTCCGGCAACATCGATGGAAATGTCTACTCTCACTTTCCGGGATTCGTTGAGCATGCGTTCTTGCATTTGATGATCGTGCGCGGAAACCCATGGCAAGGCGCAGTGACATGTCAATGGCTTGCGAGTCTCTTCGCGCTGACGACCGCGTTCGTCAGTTGGCGCCTCGCGCGCACGCTCTTGCCAACAACTGAACGCGGATTTGCGTTCATCGCGCCGATGCTGATGCTCACGCTTCCATGGATGCTCGTGGTTGGCACACTCGCGTACAACGACACGATTCCAGTGCTGCTGCTTGGTGCGGGTTGGTTACTCATCGCACGAATCCCGCCCGAAGATCCTGCCGCTCGCAGTGTCAGTCGCCCAACGCTCTGCGCAGTCGCGTTTCTCGCCGCCATTGCGTGCGGCGCAAAGCCGACGGCGCTTCTCTTCACGGCGATCCCGCTCGCTTCACTCGTGCTGCTGCGACTCGGCTGGCGATCACTCGTAGATCTTCCTCTCACAATTTGCATCGGCGCCGCCGTGCTATTCCCGTGGTTCTTGAAGAACTACGCCGAAACGGAAAATCCTGTCTTTCCATTCGCGACATCCATCTTCGGGCTCGGTCATTGGACACAAGAGCAAGCGAACATCTTCAACGCTGCGCATTCCGCCGACCTCGCGTGGACCGAGCGACTGCGCGCGCTCTGGCAAGAATTCTTCGCGCACGGAATCGGCGAACGCCCGCGACCGAACGAACCTTGGTATCCGCAGTGGGGATTGCTGCCCGTCCTCGGCCTTGCGTGCGCCTTCCTGCTGGCATGGCGCGAAGGAATTCGCTCGTCGACACCCACCGCTCGAGCACTCGGCCTCGGCGCGCTTGTGATGCTCGCTTTGCAAGTCATCGCATGGCTCTTCGCCACACATCTGAAGAGTCGATTCATGCTCCCCGCAGCGATGCCCCTCGCGATTGCAGTGACACTCGCGCTCTCGCCAATGCTGTTGAGGCGTGGGTGGAAATCTCACGTCTCGCTAGGCTGCCTCGTCCTCGCGCTGTTGCCGGTCGCAGTCTTTCTGAGAGAGCCCGCGCGCGGAGGGGTGCACGCACCGGCGGCATTCGTCGATGGACTTGCGCAAGCGCACGGAGATCTCGCCTTTGCGATGTATCGAAATGCGACGACAGAGCAAGAACGCGCAGAGACACTCGCACTCTTGCCTTCCACAATCATCGCTGACGAACTGATTCCACCCAACGCGAATGTGCTTGCGCTCGGTCTCGCAACCCCGTTTCACTTCCATCGTCCCATCGATTCCTCCACCGTCTGGGATCGCGGCGCGCTTGAGGAAGTTGCACAAGAGCACCTTGGGCACCCCGAGCGATGGCGAGATGCACTCACCACGCGCGGCTACACGCACTTGCTCGTCCAGCCAACCATGCTCGAAGTGTGGCGTCAGAGTGGATGGCTGAATCCTGTGCTCGACCTTCCTTCGCTCGGCCAGTTTGTGCAGACCATTCGCCCCGTCATGCGCTGCTCCGACGGCGTCATCGTCTACATGCTTGAGGCGCCGCCGCAAGCTGCCGCGCCAGTGCCTGCCGCACCGACCGCTCCTCCACCACCGCTCCTCACTCCGTTGCCGACGCAGTCGACGCCGGGTTGAGCCAATTGCGCAACGACACTGTGAACTGAATCGTCATCACGATCGCGATCACGAAACAGACAACCGTCGTGTAAAGCAAGATCCGATTCGTCCGTTCAAGGCGCGCGGCACGATCGAGCAATGTCCGCTCCATCACCGTGAGGAGTTCCGGGTCAGCACCGCTCTCCGAGCCCTGCGCCTCGCGGCGAAAGGCACTTCCGATCGCAGCTGCGTTGATCCCTGACGCGGGCGCGGCTCGCTCTGCAGCCTCGGATGCGCTGCGCGGCCCGTCGGAACAAACTTCAGGAACGAGAAGTTCATCGTCCGGGACAAAGGTTGAGAGCGAGGTCGTTCGCAGCGGCGTCATACCTCGCGCGACTGGGCGATCGCCGAGATCAAAGGCGGGATCATCAGGAAGCGGGTTGATGTCTGGAAGCCCGTACCAATTGCGATCGAGATACGCGCCGAAACTCACGCCGCAAGACGCACAACGGATCGGTGGCTGAGCGCCCTCGCGGCGTTCCACCTTGGAGCGACACTGATGACAGCTTCCGACGAGGTGAGCAATGCCGGGAACTCGACGCGCGACCTGCCAGAGTTGTCGAGTGGATGGTCCTCGCAGAATGCTGTCGCGCGTGACATCGCCTGCAGCGACCATGCGCAAGAGCGTTTCATAGGAGCATCCCACCACATGCGGGAGATCCGTCCGTCGCACGCTCCACGGCCCCATTTCGTTCAGCGATGCTTGAATCGAAAGTGGATCGAAAAGCCCATGACAGGTGCGGCACTTCTTCGCGATGGGTTGCAGATCACCGCAGTACGGACAGATGCATGCATGAGGTTCAGACACCTTCGACAGGTTACACGACGACCTGCCAAAAAAACTACACTCCAACCCGATGAAGTCATGCGCTCGAATCACGCTTCGCTCCGCGCTCTACGCCTCGCTCGCGGTCGCGCTCGGAGCATGTGCGCAACGAGGGGCGGACGGCGTTGGACACGCGCCCTCAACGATCTCGGGAACGATTTCTCCTGCGGTTACACCACGCGGCGAAGACCCGCTCGTCGCGCTCGTCGACGGAGCAACGATCACGCTGCACGCGCTCGAACCAGCGCTCATCGAAACAGCCGGAAACCAAGCATTGCGCGACGCGGTGCTCGATGTTCGCCTCGCGAAAGAATGCGCGCTGCAGCAGCTCGAGGTCACCGACGCGCTTTGTGAGAACGAACGCGCACTTCTTCTCGAAACTCTCTCGAAAAATCCACGCGAGGCGGATGACCTTCTACGAAAACTCCGCGCCAACCGCGGACTCGGCGACGCGCGGTTCACAGCGTTGCTCGCGCGCAACGCTGCGCTTCGGCTTCTCGCGGCGCGGGATGTCGCCATCGATGACGCTGGGATGCGCGCGACTTTTGACACGATGCACGGCGCGAAGCGCATCGCGCGCGTTGCCGCGCTCTCCGATCTTGCGACGGCAGAACGGTTTCTCGCGTTGCTTGCCGAGGGCCGCACATTCAATGAGCTCGCCGCTGAACTCTCGACGGATACGAGCGGTCCTCGGGGCGGACTGCTCCCGCCCATCGCCCAACTCGATCCGAGTTGGCCCGAGAGCATGCGCCGCGCACTCTTCGCGTTAGAAGCGCCAGGAAGCCGCACGCCTCCGATTCTCGATCACGCGCAGTATCTCGTCGTGGAACTTGTGTCCATCACGCCGCCAGACGGCGTGACCTTCGAATCAGCCCAAGTCGATGTCGAGCGCGTGCTGCGCCGGAGCCGAGAGCGCCTGGTGATGGACGGCCTCGCGCGATCGCTTTCTCGACTCGACGGCGTCACCATCTTTGATCGACGCTTCGATCAAACGGCGCCGTAGAACATCGCCTAGGTGCGAAGCGCACCCAGCCGCGCTGCCGCGAACGGCAAGAGCAGCGCGACGGGAAGAAAGACACCGAGCATGACTGGCACCCCTGCGAGTGGCACCGACATCAAGAAGAAACTCGTAAGCATCGCAGGGACAGCCACCCCCGCGCAGATGACGCTGGCTTGCAACAGTGTCTGAGGAACTCGCAAGAGAAAGAATGGCAAACAGATCGCGAGCATGAGCAAATTGACCGACGCGCCAGCGAAGCGCATGCCGGTCAACCTCGCCGCGGTACTTGCATCCATGCCTCCGTCAGCCGCGAGTTGATTCAGTTGCCCGATCGAAAGTAGTTGGGCGTAACTTCGGAAATGCCGCGACATGATTTCTCGTGGAGAAACATCGGTTGCGAAGAAATCGCACGGCTCACTCTGGTCGATGCGCGTCTCGCGCGTCGCATGGACATCGGGAATCGCGCGGCCGCTCGCAGTTCCCCCCACGAGGACCCAACCCTTGCGCTCCGCATCCCAGCTCGCCGTCTCGGCGACGATGCGCCGCGTCGCGCGACCTTCCGCATCTCGCTCGATGACAAGCAAATCCGTCGCTTCTTCAGTCTGCGGTTCAAACTTGCCCGCAAGAAACAGTGCGCCCGACGCATCCTCAATCAACGGCACGCTGAAGCGCGCGACACCATCCGAAAAAATCGCGTCGTGCTCGCGAACGAGTCTTGGCGCGAGGCGAGGAAGCATCACTTCTTGATTCGCGAGCTGCAAGAGATTCAATCCAAGTGCCGCGGCGAGAATCGCAAGAGCGACGCGATGCAGCGACACGCCCGCGGACATGATCGCGACCAATTCGCGATTTCGCACGAACTGCGCGAGCGTGAATCCAGCGGCCGCCACGCTCACGAGGCCAACCATGTATGCGTAAAACTGAAAGATACGCGGCGCGTTCAGGTCAATCACGGCCAACGGCAGCGCGAGCAGCATCGAGCCAAATCGTCCCTGCTCAACCGCAGCCTCCGCTGCACCAACATATCGCTCCAATTCGAGAATGACATCAATCGATGCCGCGAAGAGGTACATGATCAGAAACAGGACCGCGAAGTTTGCGAGAAATCGCGTGGCGATCCATCGGTCAAGGAGTGTCATGAGGATTCTCGTCGCACTAGTGTTGTGCGAGAAGCCTCCAGTTGTAGGTAATCAAGGAGAAGAGGATGAGATTTCCTGTCGATGCGACCAGCGCGCCAAATGCGAGCGAGCCAGAGCGCACGAGTTGCTCACCGCCTGAGATAAAAAGCATGCACGCGATCGCCGGAATGAAGGCAAGCATGTAAATCTGCAATGGCAACGCGCCACGCATGCGGACGGCGAGCACCGCGCCAAGCAAGAGCGCGAAGGGCGCGGAGCACGCCTGGTTCAGTCGTTGCACACATCGCGCGAAGACATCCGCGCGCGTCTTTTGAAGTTCATGCTGCAATGCCTCGCTCTTGGACTGCAAGTTCGGGGCGAGCGCTTGCGCAGCGTCCGCGAGTGGTCGCGATCGAAAGGTGTCTGCCTCGTCGATGCGCATCGAGGACGCTCCGGTCAACGCAGGATGCGGAGTGCTTCCAACCTGCGCGAGATTCAGGACGCGTCCTGGCCATCGCCCGCCAGCCCCAATGCCACGAAGATCCTCGACGTCGCTCGCCTTCACTCGCAACTCAAACAGTGCTCGCTCACCAGGTTGGGCGGAAACGAGTTCGAGTCCCGCGCTCGTGGACTTCGTGCGTCGCGTGGCGATGCCGCGGTCGAACTCAGTCAGTTCAAGTGGAAGCGAAACATCCCGCGGCGCGAGTCCGCCGGGAAGTACGCGGGCATTCTTGATTTCGTAGGCGCGGCGCGTTGTGACATCCTCGAGCCGGACGACACCTTCCGTCGAATCTCTCGCGATGGAATCCCAAGCGACACAAGCTGCGTATGCCTTCTCAAATGCAAGCCGCGACTCGACCACGGGCAAGTACTGCTCGGGGTCATTCCACAAACGCCACAACTCGCGTGCGCTCATGCCGCGAGGACTCGGCCGAAATCCGCGACCGAGGTCAACTGCCTCTGGAACGACAGACGGCATGTAAATAAGCGCTTTGTCGCCGCCGCGAAATCCCATTGCGTCAACGAGCGCGAGTTTGAGATAGCTTGAACCTGCGCGGCGATGCACATCAACCGTCGCAAACTTCGCGGTGAACTCGGTCACTGGCTTCCCATCGGGACCCATCTCAACAGCCGCGACACCAGCGAGGAGTAACTCCGTCTCAGCGCCATTGGCGTGCGGTCCCTCGACCACGCGAACTTCATCGGCGTAGAGCTGGGTATCGCCAATCTTGAGCGATTCGCCCTTCGCCACGCTCGCCACGAAGAGCTTCGTCACATCGTTGGCGAGCAGCTGCCGCATGCCCGTCCAGAAGCGCGGGACACCGACATCAAGAAGCACGATCATGACGGCGAAGAGCACAAGTCCCAACAACAGCGCGGGGAGCAAGATCTTACGGTAGCTCAACCCGCACGCGCTCATCGCGAGCACTTCATTGTCGACGGCGAGTCGTTGATAGACGATCGTCCCCGCGAACGCCGCCGCGAACGGAATCGCGAACTGCAGCATCGGGATACTCGCCATCGCGACATACTGCAGAAGCTCATTGGGACCGAGGAGACTCTGGATGATCGGGCGAATTGCGGCGCCAAAGGCGATCACGGCGACGAGCACGCTCGTCGTCAGCAGGAAGTTCCGGAGAATGTCGAGAAGGATCGAGCGAAACAGAATCCGCGACATAAGAAAGCGCAATCCTCACGCATTTGCCTGCTTCGCGCAACCCGTCTGAACACTCCACGCAAACGCTACAGATGGAACTTGAAACCGCGGCAATCAGGGCGAATACCCGAGGTTGAGCGATGGTCGCAAGTGCCGTATCCGATTTCTCTATCACGGTGCCCATCGTCACGGGCATCGCTGAGGAAGTTGGAATGCCCCGGAAGGACCTGCACATTCGTCGCTCGACGCGCCGCGCGATCTCACTCATGGAGACGCTCGTGGCGATGTTTGTGCTCGCGCTCGCTGGTGTGGCGGTGTTGAACCTCTTCGCAACTTCCCACGAGAGCCGGAACGAAGCCAGCATCCGGCTGGCAGCGACGATGCGCGGAGAAGAGGCGCTTTCGCGGTTTCTTGGCGCGAGCGAGCAAGATCGGGATGACTACCTTCGCGACGGCGAAGCGCTCCCGAAGGGCGACGCCAATCTCCCCTCCGGTAGCACAACAACCTTCGCCGCGCAATCGGAGACGCTCGCGCTTGGACGCGAGCAAGTGCGCGTTCGTGTCCTACGCGTTCGAGCCACAGTCTCCGACGCACAAGGGAACACACTCGCGGCACTCGAGCGACTCGAACCGGTTGCGGACGGGAGCAATCCATGATTGCTCGCCATCGCCCAGCGTTCACGGTCGCAGAGTTGCTGCTCTCACTGGCCATCTTGGTCTTTGTCGGACTCGGCATCGCCGGCGTGCTCGCTGCAACGGCAAGCGCGCTCGATGATCGTGCGAAGTTCGGCGACCCATCTGTACTCGCGGCGCTCGCGCGAACGCGCGTTGATGCACTCACAGCGGGCGCGCGCTGCGTGCTTGGGACGGAGGAATCCCCCACGCAGCGCACGCTCGTGCTTTGGCTCGATGACTCCCGCCCGAGCGCGACGCCACACGCGAGTGAGCTTGGCTATCTTCGATTCGATCGCACCCATGGCGCGCTCTGGCTTGACCTTCCCGATCCGTCTCGGCGCGCAACACCATCCGCGATGGCTCGGCGCGATGGCGAGGTCGAGTCGGAAAACGGATGGCGCGGGTTCCGTGACGAGGAGTCGACCGCAGGGATGCTTCAATCAGAGTTGCTCTTCGAAGGACTCGCGGATTGCCGCTTCGAACTGCCGCGTGAGGCACAGCGCGCCGAGCATTTCACAGTGCTACTCGAACTTGCACCCGACGCTGCGCACCACTCGCGCATCTTGACGCTTCCGTTCGCGTTCGAGGCACACGAGGTACCCGTGCGATGAACTATTCACAAACCGTCATACCTGTGGCGCGATGCAAGCAACCACGTGCTCGGCGAGGCGTCGCTCTGCTCTTTGCGCTTATCGCGATCGGCCTTGCATCCGTCATCGCACTCTCCTACGCCAAGACGCGCGACTCTTCATTGCAGGCCGCGGACGCGTTGCGCGTTGCCGCTGAAGCACGCAACGCCGCCAAGAGTGGCGTCGCGCTCGCGACCGCGATGCTCGACGCCGGCGTCATGCCGGCACCAGAAGATCAAGGTGTGCTTTTCTCCGGCGTGGCGATCGAAGGCGCTCGCGTGGATGCGACCCTCTACGATCTCGAAACCAAACTTCCGGCCTCGCAGTTCACCCGAGCCTTCATGCTCGTCGTGGCGGGCATGAGTGGTTCGATGCAACAGGTGGCCACTGCTGTCGGCCGCATACCGGCTGCCGACACGGCAACGCTCGCCGATGTGGATTTCTCTGAATTCGCAGTGTTTGCGACGACGACGATCGACATCGCGCCCGACGCGGCGCTCGCACGCTGGAGTGAGTCGCCCCTCGCTGTTCTGCATGAGCCAGTCGCGGTCGCGACGAGCGCGCTCAACCCAGTCGAAGTGCGCATTGGTCGAAACGCAGATGCCGTTGACATCGTGATTGCGCACGCCGCACCACTGCCATCCACGCCCGATGCAGCGCTGCTCACGCTTGCGGATGGACGCGTTGCGATTCCAGATGCGATGAAGCTTCCCGATGCCCCTGCTCCACCAACGCTTCCAGAGGTGCAGGTCCTTCCACTTGAGACTCCACTCACGCTCGATGGACTCGTGCAGGGTTCGACGCATGCGCCTGCGAACATTCGTGTCCCTGCGCGTGCCTCAGTCACTGTGCGCGGAGTCATCGCCATCGGAGCGGACGCTGATTTTCGGATGGAGCGCGGATCGCGCCTCATCGTCGAAGGAACACTTGCTCTGGTCATCGGCGACGACTTTGTGCTCGATGGCTCGGAGATTGAAGTCGCGCCGGGGGGCAGCCTCGTGGTCTATGTCGGCGGCGATGTCGAGATGGACAGCGCCTTCCTAGGCCCGCTCCGAGAGGATGCATCGGAGGGTCGTGACGCGAGTGGGCACGCAGCGTGGGACGGTGGCGCGGAGCGCGTCATGCTTTACTCACTTCCGCATGCCGTAAGCGAGAGTTCATCTCTCGACGCGCGCTGGACGCTTCGCGGGAATAGCGTCGCCAAGGCGACGCTCTATGCACCAGCGGCGCTCGTTCGCCTTGAGGGAACTTCAGCGCTGTACGGTCGCGCGGCAGGACACAAAGTCGAGCTCGCAAGCGGAAGTGCGCTCTTCTACGACCCTGCGCTCGATGACCGTCAGGGATTCACGTCGGCACGCAGCGGCGTCTACAACGGTCGCGGCCGCGTTCACGCCGCCATTCGCGCACTGCCCTCCCTCGCATGTAGCGATCTCGTGCAACTCTCGCGTGGTCTTGGACAGCGAGTGCAGAGCATCGCGCGGAATCAGCCCTTCCTCGAGCTCGCCTCAGATACGCAGCGCATGAATGAACAACAGGCGGTCGAGTCGAGTATCGCCATCGCGTTCTCGCGAGCACTCGCCGAGCGCGCGGGCGATGAGGCTCGAAATCATGCAGGCGGCAATGCTCGCGGCAATGCTCTTGGCGACGCCGGTCACGGAGTCGAGGACGAAAACGACGACGAAGACGGCCCCACAGCTGCAAACTTCCTCCGCAGCGTGACAGCACGACAAGCGACACCGGCACGCTTGCTCACGGTCCATGGGCGAGCTGGCTCGGGCGACTAATCACGCGCCCGCGCATCGACCTCCGTTCACCGAAGCCCGTACTCCTTCAGCTTGCGGTAGAGCGTGCGCTCGCCGATGCCCAGCATCTGTGCAGTGAGCTCGCGATTCCCACTCGTCATCGCAAGCGTCTGCCGAATCGCCTCTTTCTCTAACTTGTCGAGGCCAACGCCAGCGAGCGTACGGGTGGATGGCAACTCGGAATCACTCTCGCTCGATCGAATCTCCGGTGGAAAGTCACGCACATCAATTGCTTCGCCCTGACACATCACACAGAGGCGATGCATGAGATTGAAAAGTTCTCGCACGTTTCCCGGCCAGTCGTACGCGACAAGTCGGAGCATCGCGGGCTGCGTGACATCGAGCCGCGCGCGTCCAATCTCTGCGCAATACTTCATGACGGCATGTTGCACAAGAAGTGGAATGTCGTCGCGACGATCACGCAAGGGCGGCACATGCACTTCCGCGCCCTTCAATCGGAAATAGAGGTCCTCGCGAAATCGACCTTCTTGCACGAGCGCCTTCAGGTCTCGATTCGTCGCGGAGACGAGTCGAACATCGACCTTTTTTGCATCGTTGGCGCCAAGCCTTACGACATCGCCCGTCTCCAACACGCGCAGTAACTTCGGCTGCATGGTGAGCGTCATGTCGCCGATTTCATCGAGAAACACGCTGCCCTTGTCGGCGTACTCGAACACGCCCTCACGATCGCGATCCGCGCCGGTAAACGCGCCGCGCACATGACCAAACAACTGGTCCTCGAGCAAACTCTCCGCCTGCCCCGCTGCATTGAAGGTGACAAGCCTACGCTGCGCGCGCCGCGAGAGCCGGTGGATCGCGCCGGCAACGAGTTCCTTGCCCGTTCCACTCTCACCCGTCACGAGGACCGGAATATTCGACGGCGCAATCTGGCGCACTGTCTGAATCACAGCACGAATCGCTGCGCTTTCGCCAATGATCCCTTCGAAACCAAAGCTCGCGCTCACTTGTCCCTTCAGCGAAGCGTTCTGCGTGCGAAGCGAAACAGTCTCCGCAGCTCGATGCACGAGATTGCGAAGCACGACGAGATCGAGCGGCTTCTCGATGAAGTCATACGCCCCGCCCTGCAACGCCTTCTTCGCCGTCGGCACATCACCGTGCGCCGTCACCATGATCGTCTCGGCGTCAGGTTGGTGCTCCTTCGCCAGAGCAAGCACGCGCAAACCCGAATCCTCCGACTCCATCACAAGGTCGGTCACAATCACATCGAAGTGACCGTGCAGGAGTTCGTTCTGCGCTTCCTTCAAGGAGTGGACAATCGTGCACACATGGCCCGGACGCCGAAGCGATTCGGCCATTGCGTGTGCGTGCTCGATCTCGTCGTCGACGATCAGCACCTGCGCGCAAGGCGCAGCGCGAGCGGTCGAAATGGCATCAGACTTCATTTCCATGCGTTGTTCACTCATCCATCGTCACTCTTTCGAGTCCTCCACCTTTGGATCTTCTTTGCCGTCGCCGTTCACATCAATGAACTCGAATGGCCGGATCGACCCGAACCCGCTCCACAGCGCGCAGTAACTCGCGCCGCCTCCGACGCGATTCGGGTAAATCGCGTTCACCGGCCCATCAAATCGGAACTGCGCCACGCGAGACACCGTCGCGATCGTGGATCCAATGGTCGGCTTCGCTTGCATGGATTGCTCCTTCGATGTGTCAGGATCATCGATGGCAAACTCGGGGACGATGATGTCAATCCCTTCACTATGGCCGATCCAAATCTGCGGACCGACGAGCGCGAGCGTCATCGGAAGCGCGCCGTTGTCAAGTCGATAGGAATGCGTGTTCCGTCGCGAACTCACTTCGATAGCGGCTCCATCGTCAGCGATCTTCGCGCTTCCCCACGCGCCATCGACACGCTTCGCGAGCGGCGTCGCAGTCAGCACGCCCTTGTTGACGAGTTCCGCGCCTTCACCGATCGTCCAAAGCCACCATCCCTCCTCCGCACACCCGGCGAGAATGCGGCGGCGATCCGTCGTACTCGTTTCAAGGCGAGATGGCTCTCGATGCGCGAAATAGAACACATCCCCGGGAAGAGTTCCTTCCGCGCGAAATCGATAGAGCGATCGACCGAAACTCCCTGCAACGGCAAAGTGATTCCGGCGCACGCGTGCCACATCTCTCGCACCTCGTACTGGGATGGAGAACAGCGCGCCCAACTTCGTCGATCCACGCCCGCCCTCTACCGCTTGCGGCTCCACTGGCCATGTCGCGACCTCGAAGTCATTCCATGCGTAGAGTCGATCATCAATTACCCGTGTACCAAAGACGGTCGCGTGGAGTGCCTTGCTATCGAGCGTCGAAAAGCGAGCATCTTTGATGCCGATTTCCGCCATGCTCGAGGCTTGCAGGATGAATGCATACGCAGCGTCGCCTGCGCCCTGCAGCGGCACGAGCATCGTTGCTGCGCCGAGAAACTCTCCCGTCGCCACTCGCTTGATGCGACGACCGCAGCAAGCCACAGCGCCGCCCTCGGCATCGACTAACGAGCGAACCGATTCTCCTTGGAGTGACGCGACTGGAGGGGACGGCGGTGGAACCTTTTCTGGATCCTTCACAAGAATCGATGCATCGAGTTGCGCTTGAAACGCTTCGATGGTGAGCACGCGAGAAAGTTCGACTGCGCCTCCATCGCCTGCGATCCAAACGCGCCCTCCTGCACACGAAACTTCTCGCGGTCGAAATCCAATCTCTCGAGTCGTGTATCTCGCCGATTCCTCAGGGCGCGATGGATTCGTCCGATCAAGCACGACGACTGCGTCTCCATCGAGGACGGCGATGATCGGCGCGGGCTGCTCATTGCTCGCTGGCGGAATCGCGATGCACACAATCCCACCGGTCGTCCCGGCAGGCGCAAGTTCCGCGGAGGCAAGTTCAGCGCCGGACTTGGGTTCAAGCATCAAAAGCGTGGAACCGAATCCCTGATACCAGATGTCGTCGACGAGGAGCATCCCTCGATGGAGTCCGCCTTGATGCGCGACGACGCGCAGTTCGGTGGTTCGGGGGAGTTGAGCCGACTCCTCGTCTTCAATTCGCTCACCCGGTTGCGAAATCTTGCAACCGCTGAGTTGGGGCATCACTGCAAGCCACGCCGCGACCGCGATGGCAGTCCACGAACCGAGGAAACGCGGGGACGGAGAGGTGGTCAGTTCGCACATCGGCAAGCGAGTAGAGTATCCCCGTCGCATGGCCTCAGAAGAACGCCGCCAAAAATTGCTCGCTCTCCATACCCTCGAACCGGATGACGCCTTCGTGATGTACTCACTCGGTATGGAATGCGCGGGCCTTGGAAGAACGGGCGAAGCGTTGGACTGGTACGACCGCGCGACGGCTTCTGACCCGAAGAATTGTTACTCCTACTACCACAAGGCCAAAGCACTCCTCGATCTTGAGCGCCACTCCGAAGCCGCGGCAACCATCGAACTCGGCATCTTGCGAGCGCGAGAAGTTGGCGACATGAAGGCACACAACGAACTCAGTTCGCTCCGCGACGAGTTTGAAATCTCTCCCAGTTAACCGTTTCCGCAATCACCTGAATCTCCCTATGCCGAAAAAAACAACGCGCAAGAAGTCCTCAACCCGCACCAAGCTGGCCTCTGTCCCAAGTTGGCTTGAGGGCATCGACGATGTCATCGATGCGATTGAACCCTCAAAGAATGGCGCGACTTGGAAAGTGAAACTTGCCGGGGGAGGCGAACTTGAATGCGACACAGCCGTCGCGATTGCTGCAGGGCTCGCGCGCAGCGGTCGAGTGACCGAGTCCACGATCGCGTTACTCGCACGGTTGTCGCTTGAGCACATTGCGCGGACCGAGGCGATGCGCCTTCTCGTTTCGAAGGCGCCCCCAGCCACCGCTACGGCGTTGCTTGCAGAACTCAAGGCGGCGCAGATGGAACCGGCTGCTGCGAAGACTGTCGTTGACCAATTGCTCAAAGACGGTTGGATTGGCAAGGTCGCGCGCAAGGCGGCCAAGAGCCCGGCGAAGCCCGCCAAAAAGAAGGCGACGAAGAAGGCGACAAAGAAGCCTGTACGAGCGAGCGCGAAGAAGGCGACCAAGCGTGCACGGTGAGGTCGGGAATGCGCGTGAAGCGGAGTTCGCTCGTTGAGCGCACTCGACGCAAACGGCATCCCCGTTGGATATTCGTTTCGCCGCGAGGACGAAACGACTCCGCGCGAGTTGCGCGCGATGCTTGAACGCGATGACGCAGTGACGATCATCGACTGCCGCACGCACGGCGAGGCGGAGATTTGCCGACTCCATGGATCGGTCCTCATGCCGCTTCAGGAACTCGAGCAACGCATGGATGAACTGAAGGCGTCGCTCGATGACCAGCTGCACACGCGCATCATCGTGCACTGCCATCACGGGCGAAGGAGTCTTACGGCGACCTATCTGCTTCGCGCCGCTGGCTTCACGCAAGTGACGAGCCTCGCGGGCGGCATCCACCTCTGGTCGCAGGACATCGACCCGACGCTGAAGTCGTACTAAGTTCTTGAGCGCGTGCTCTGCGTCAATCGCAGACTCCACGCCATCGCGCCTAGTCCGGTGACGAGCATGACATAGGGGTACCACTGCGTGCGCGGTTCATGCAGCAACGGCGCGGCATACCGCGCATTCCCCGCCGCACCATAGATGTCGACCACCATCTCAGTCTGCGCCTCGCCGTAGCCTGCCGCTCGATAGATGGATCGGACTCGGTCCTTGTTGACTTCTGCTTCAGCGAGAGGAAATGGAAGCGCGACACCGTAGTCAGGGTCGAGCACCCACTCACCCTCGGGTGTCTTGGCAGCAACCACCACATGCCCATCGAGCACCATCACCGTTGATTCGACGCCCCGCTCCCTCAAAAATCCCGAGAGCACGAGCGACTGTTGACTACAGAATCCGACGCCCTGCAGAAGCCCCATTCTCCAATCAGAACGCTCGAGCGTGATGTGTTGGTCATACCCCACGATGGGTTCGGCCGCACCGCCGAAGAGATGAAGGTGAACCCACTCGTGAGGGTCTTCCACGAATCCGCATTCGAGATCGAGATCCTGAACACCAGGCGCGGGCCAGAAACTCGCCATTGCCGAACCGACAAACTTACTAGCTTCCGCGATGTCTCCTGCCGTGACGGGATGCATCGCCTCGAGCTGAAGGAGGATCACGCTCGGAGGTGTTCGCGAGAGCGGAGGCTTTCCCCATGGTGCGCTTTCATGTGCCGGGTGCGGTGGCGTAAACTTGCGCGCTAGAAAAGGCGCGGAAAGGAGAAACGCGCCAGCGCCCAAAGCGATGACGCCCACGAACCCGAATGCAGCGCTCCAGTACCGGCGACTTCCGATGTTCATGCGTGCGCATTGTGACCGGAACTTGGCATTGCGTGTAGTCTCTGCGAAGGATTTCGATGCTTCGACAACGACTCATCACCGGACCCCTTCTCATTCTCCTCGTGCTTGGCGTCGTCTTCCTCGACGACCACCTTGAAGCGGGGTGCTGCGAACTCGCGAGCAGGCTTCCCCGAGGATTCGTGCTCTATGTTTTCTGTTCTGTCTTGAGCGTGTGCATCGCGCGCGAAGTGAGCGCGTTTGCCACCGCTGTCGGCATGCGAACAAACGCCACGATCGCCGCTGTGTGCGCGTGGCTCGCCCTCACCGGCGTGGCGCTCGGAGGATGGAGTTCCTCAACGACGGACGGGTTGACTGCAATCATGACAGCATTGGCGGCTTGCTTTGCGCTTCCGATGCTTGCCGTAGGTCTCTCGCGAGAAACGCGAGGATCTCTCGCGCTCGTCGGAAGCACACTCGTTGCTGCGATCTACGGCGGCGTGTTGCTAGGATTCTGGTTGCTCCTCCGAGATCAGCACAGCGCTTGGTTCCTCGTCGCAGCGCTCCTGACGACCAAGTCTTCGGACATTGGCGCGTACGCGGTGGGATGCACGATCGGTCGACACAAGTTGATTCCATGGCTCTCTCCTGCGAAGAGTTGGGAAGGACTCGTAGGCGGCATTGCGACGAGCGCGATCGTCGCGGCGTCGTTCGCGCACTTCGGAAGCGCATCAGTCGGAAGCGCGGACCAGCTTCCCGTGTGGTTTGCGACGCTTGTAGGCGCGCTCCTCGGGCTTGTCGGTCAACTCGGCGATCTCTGCGAGAGTGCCCTGAAGCGAGACGCAGGCGCGAAAGACTCTGGGAACATTCTTCCTGGCATGGGCGGCGCTCTCGATGTCCTCGATAGTCCGCTCTTGGCCGGACCGGCGCTCTGGTGGCTACTGCGGTTTACCCCTGCGATGTCGTAAAACCGCAGGAATCGTGCGCATTGGTGCATGCAAGAACGATCGGATTTGCGCTACGATTGCCGATCCATGTCTCTCATTCAGCAACTCGTCACTTTGCACCGAGTCGACAGCCAGTTTCGCGCACTTGAAGGAAGACTTGACGCAGCCCGCGCAACGCTTGCCTCACAGGAACGCCAACTCGGTGTCCTCAGCAAGCAAACCGAAGATATGCGCTCGCAAGAGCGTCAGCTGAAGACGACGATTCATGCGCTCGAGGTCGAAGTTGCGGCGACTGTTGCGCGCGTGGAGAAACTCCGCAGCGAGCTGAACGCATCCGCCAACGAGAAGGCATACAAGTCGATCATCCTCGAACTCAAGCATCTCGAGGAGAACAAGAAGAAGGTCGACGATCAGACGCTCGCCGAGATGCAGCGACTCGAAGAGTTGCAGAAACGAGTCGTAGAACAGCTCGCGAAAGCCGCTGAGCGCCAACGCTTCTGCGATATCGCGAAGGCTGAACTTGAGGAGCGGCAGACCGAAGTTGGCGCACGGCTCGAAGAGTTGCGCGCCGAACGCGATCGCGCTGCGTCGTCCATCCCGGACCGCGAGCGCAAACTCTTCAACGCGACTGCTGATTCAACCGAGGGCGAGGCGATGGCTGCTGTCAACGAGATCAGCCGCCGCCACCGCGAGTACTGCTGCAGCGCGTGCAACATCGAAATGCCCTTCGAAGCCGTGCTGCGGCTCACCTCGAATCAGGACACGATTTTCCAATGTCGTGCGTGCGGACGCATTCTGTATCTCGAAGATGCGCTGCGTGAGACGATCGGTCCGGCACCCGCGAAAAAGTAACGCGCGGAGAGATCGCGAACGCCTGCCTTCAGTTCGGCCGTACGACCACCCGCCCCTTGGCGGTCTTTCCAACGCTCGTTGTCGAACCGTCGCTCCACCGAACTCGAATCGCATCGACCGCAGTCGCGTGCCCCAATCCGAAAAACGCAACTGGTTCCTGTGCAGTCAGGTAACTCCGAGTCGCGCTCACGATGCGCCGCTGCGTGCGCCCGTCCACATCGATCTCTACCGTCGCCCCCGCGGAGAGACCAGGTCTCGCGCCCGAATCGAGTTGCACGACGAGTGATGCTTGCCCGCGCGAATCGGGACTCGAGATCTGCTCCAAGATGCGAGGAGCGCCGCCAAGGGATGTGAGGACGAGATCAAGATCACCATCGCCGTCAAGATCCGCACTCGCAAGCGCCCTTCCAACTGCAGGTTGACCGAGCGCTCCAACTTGCGCGCTCGAAACTTCAACAAACTGCGGGGCCGTCCCGACACCGCCGGTGTTCCAGAAGAACTGTGCGCGCTGCTCGTAGGTCTGCCCCGCTTGCACTTTCGCGATGTCAGGCTCTAAGTGCCCGTTGGCTTGAACGAGATCGAGGCGACCATCGAGGTCGAGATCAGCGAAGACGGTCCCAAAGGTCAAGAACGGTCGCGACGCCGCACCAATGCCCTCGGTGAGCGACGCATCAGTCATGCTGTCACTCGCGCGAGGCTGGACATAGAGCGCGCTCGGTTCCTGCGCGAAGTTTCCAATCGCAATCGCGAGCGTCGCAGCGTCCGCCATCGCAAAAGCCGCATCAATCCCCATCGCGCCCGTCGCGTTTCCATCTCGATCGAAGGCGAAGCCGCTCTCCGTAGCGCCGTCTCGAAACCGGACGCCGGATGCCGCTCTGCTCTGGTTGAGCAACGCAAACTTTCGCACGCGGTCGTTGGCAATGAGCGCATCTGTCTTCCCATCGTGGTTGACGTCCGCAAAGATCAATCCCAGAGATTTCGCGACAGGAACCCCCGTCGAAGGGTTTGTGATCGCGACGCCGCTCGCATCACTTTGATCGACAAAGTGCGCAACGCCCTGCTCATCCGTGCCGGTGTTGAGCAAGAAGCGTGCGTGCGTCCCTCGGAAACCAGTTGGAGGTCCATACGCGCGATGGGTCCCGTCGAGGGTAAAGGCGACGGCAAGGTCTATCGATGGGCTCCAATCCACATAGTGCAGTTCGAGTAAGTCGAGATCGCCATCCTCATCGGGATCGAAGAATCCCGCCGCAGTGCTCCATGCATCTTGTCCAAGGAGGCCCGACTCCGCGGTTTGATTGGTGAAGCGAATCGCGCCATTCGGGTCACTCGCGTTGACGAGTAAGTGTGATTGCCCAACCGCCGTCACATAGAGATCAGGTTTCGAGTCGCCATTCACATCTCCGAGCGCAAATCCGTTCGCGTAGATGCCACCGGGCGAGAAACTCGGCGCAGCTTCACGCACGAATCCGAAGTGCCCGGGCGTCGAAGTGTTTCGATACACCGCGATACCGCCACTTCCACTCGCGGGATCTGTCGCATCGCCACGCAAGGGCTGTCCCTGCGCGAAGACGAGATCAGGCAGCGCATCGCCGTTCAGATCAGCAACAGCGACCCCACCGCTGAGACACTCCGGAAGCAGTTTCTCGCCGCGCGCGCCACTCTCGTGTACAAAGTCAATGCCGCTTTCCAGGGCGCGATCCGCAAATGCGATTGCAGGGGGCGCGATCGCTGGCGCCGCTGGCGGAGTCGGTGGTGTCACGGCGTCACTCGAACCAGAGAGCAACCGATCGGGCGTCGACAATGCAAACCAAACACCAAACGCGACAACCGCGATGATCACGATCGCGGCGAGTGACTTTCGGAAACCAACACCGATATCGCTATCGACGCCCTCGCGCTCCTCCTCGCGGTGCGATTGTGCACTCATGGCGACTTCCTCTCACTCGAGGTTGTCGATGGAGGCGGCAAAGGTTGACAGGAAAGGAACTGCGATGCGTGCGGTGCGCCATACTGCGCCTCCGTGCGCAACGGGTAGATCACGCTCGCCTCCGCCGCATGGTTGGCCCATGGGTACCGCTCCCGCGCAAGGCGCACCGCTTCGTCCTTCGCGTTGTCGTCTACTTTGCAACGCTCGTGCAGCGATCGTTCGCGCGCAGCGGCGGCAGCGTCCCCCGACTGCTCAAACGCTCGCGCGAGCAACCAGTGCGCGGTCGGTTGATCAGGATCAATCTTGCACGACGCCGTCAGCAAGGTGATTGCGCGTTGCACATCTTCATCTGCGTGGTCACTTGCCATGCTCGCGCGGTCCAAGAGGGTCTGCGCAAGCTCGTTCATGACGCGCACATCTTTCGAGAAATCGAAACCGCGCTCGCGTACACCCGCGAAGTCCGTGCGGTAGATGCGATCGAAGAGCGCAACGGCCTCGGCGAGATTCCCCTGTTGCCGCTGCACGAGTGCACTGAACCATGCGATCGTCCATGGCGAGAGTTCGCTCTTGGAATCCGCCGCGGCCTGCGAGGCTCGCGCGAGGGTTGCCGAAGCATCCGCAAGCCGGCCTTCCTTGAACTGCACGCGCGCCGCGCCAAGAATCCCGCGCGCGTCGCCTCGCGCCGCGACCTCATCGAACGCTCGTTGCGCCTCGCGCAGATTGCCTCGCCCGCTTCCCTTGTCGCCTTCGCGAGCGAGCGCGATGCCATAGTCATACCAGCGCTCGTTGTACTTCGACTCGTCAAGCAACTGTGCAGGAGCAGGTCGTGCCACTCCTGCAGAGTTCCGAACGCCAAACACGAGTTCCGCCTCAGCGAGTATGAGGACTGGAAGTTTCGGCGCAAGACCATCTCCGAACACAAACGCGGAGTAGGTCAAGTCAAACTTGCGATACAGCACACGCGCATGCACCGTGACAGGCGCGTCAACGTCCGACGGCACGGTGAACTGAATCCTCGTGAGATCACCTGCACCTGGTGGAATCTGATTGTTGTACACCGAGGTGAAAATGTCTTGCGGATTGCGGCGGTCGATCCGATGCCCGTTCCGATCGATCACGAATGCGTTGTAGAAACGGCTCCATGGATCCACGGCGCCGTCGGCGCTCATGCCTCCCGTTCGACCGATCTCGCGAGATCCCTCGGTTGCGACAACCTCGAGCCACACTTCATTGGAGTCGGCCGTTCCCTGCGTGAATTCGTGTGCGATGCGCAGCGTGCGCGCGACGACTTCGAGCACATAGGTCTTCCCAGCATCAAGCAAGGGAAGCGAGTCATTCTGCGCGAGCGGCGCGTGGTGCGCGGCGTCGGGCTCTACACCGTCGCGAAGCCCAAAGAGATCGAGTCGAAGCGTCTTGTCGTTGAACTTCGCGTGCGCCCCGAGTACTTCATCGAGTGCTTCAAAGTCGCCGCTCTGCGCGCGAACCGTTGCGAGCGCCGTGTTGGCGCTTGGGAAGAGATGCGAGAGGATCGTGCGCGTGCCGCTTCCATCTCGATCTCGCGCGGCAAAATCGTTCGACGCAACCGCCGTCATGTGGCAATCATTGCACTCATTGAATGCTTGCTTCGGCGCGTGCCAACTCTGCGCGCCGTACCCAGAGGCGCCTGAGAGGAGGAAGGAATCGAGATGGTCCTGTCCCCGAATAAATCGATAGTCGTTGAGCGCCTCTGGCAGAAACACCTTGTGACACGCGCCACAAAACTCGCTGCTTCGGTGAACTTCCGGCTTGAGATAGGTCTGCTTATGAAACGAGGGTTTTGCTTTCACGAGTTGCCGGTTCACCCATTGCAGGAGTGGTGATGTACTAAACGCAAACGGATACTGTGGACTCGCTTCAATGGTGTAATCCGCATTGCCTCGATTCGAATTGATGCTCACGATGCTGTGGCAACTCGTGCATGTCAGGCTTGCCTTCCCCATCGGATCAGCGCTCAAGTCATATTCGGGATCGTCCCACTTCGTCGCCTCGAAACTCCCTGAGAAGAAGGGAACCGGGTCATGGCATCCAGCACAAAAACGCGCGTCTTGCACCGTTCCTTCTCGCGCGAACGCTTCGCGGCGGGTTTCCCGCACGCTCGCGGTGTAGAACGGATTGTTGAATGAGCTCGCGGCATGCGCGGAGGTCAACCAAGAAGCATGGACGTCCGCATGGCACTCCACGCAATACGCATTGAGCATGAGATGCTTCGGATCGATGAATCCACCGTCCGCCGTCCGTGCGAGCGATGGTTCAAAGTACTTCTCTCCCGCTTGCGGCTGCATCGCAGGCGGCGCGGGAAGGAACACATGCACACTCCAAGCGAGTCCAGCAGCACCGACGGCAGCGAGACTCCAGCGCGCACCGATCTTCCACTTGATACGTCGCCCAGAGAGGCGATGGATGACGAAGATCCACGCCACGGCAAACGGCAACGCGACATGCAACCAGTAGACGCTCGTGCGAGCGTCGGGGTCAACGATTCCAACAACACCTCCGAGGAGTTCAACTCTTGTGAGTGCGATCCCGGTGAGGAGGAGCGCGAGAGCAAGCGCGAGCGTCGCGATACCCGCAGCCTTCGCGCGTGGATTCGGACGCGCGATGACATTGCGCCAGTGCAGGATTCCAAACACGATCGTCGGCAACAGCAGCAACATCCCGAGCACCAGATGCGCGAGGAAACTCCACAGATAGAACTGATCCTGATGCGTTGCCCCACTGATCCACTCGACGAAGGTGATCGTGGCGAGATACGCGCTATTGACCACAAGCAGCGCGAACAGCACGAACACGCATGTCAGCAGCGGTTTGAGCCGAGGTCCTACGGGTTGCGGAAACGCTTTGGACATAACGAAGCGACGAAAACGAAACGGTGCAAGATCCTACCTACCACCCATGCGCCGCGTCCGCGACTCTTGCATCATCTGCGCTGCCTCGGATCCTTGCGTGGGGTTCGTTGGAATCGGCTCGATCGTCTCCCCTTCATGCGTGAACAAATCCATATCCTTGCACCACCCGCGCACTCGCAACATAAGACGGCGTGTCGATCCCGGCGCACAGTCGTGCTCGGGAGGATCGAACGCGATCGCAACCTCTTCGCCTGGGCCGAACACGACAAGCGCGTCATCTTCGGCGTTCAGGAGTTCTCCGACGGGACCGAGTTCGCTGTAGAGCCCACGCTGAAATCGACAATCCCACAGTGGCAGCGGCTGAGCGTGATCGTAGAAAGGTCGCGATTGCGCCATGGTCGTTCGCTTGGCGAAGCCGACGCTCGCGAGTGACGCGCCTGAACAATGCAACGGAATCGGCGCACTCGGGAGTGGTTCGCGCTCGACAAGTCGAATCGAGTCAAAGTACACCTCCATGTTGCTTCGCATCCGCAACTGCGTGCAACCTTCCGGCAAGGACGCGCTCGGAATCGGAAGCGCAAGCCGACGAGGCATTCCCGCGGGATAGCCCCACTCTGCGACGAGTTCAACCCAAGTGCCGTCTCGTGCGCGCGCTTCAAGACTTGGCGCGCGGTACTTCGCGCCTGCCTGCCACGCGGCGAACATCGTCTGGCAATACGGATACTCAACCCAACCATCGATGACGAGCCAAGGATCTTTGATTTTCGGAAGATCGACACCGAACGAAAGGTCCACTGAGGCTTCCGAATCAAGTCTTCCAATAAACCTGCCATCGCGCACGGGGAGTTCTTTCGCGACGCCATCGCATGCCACGAGTGCAGGCTCGGTCGTCGGCGACCAAGACTGTCGCCAGGCGACGAGCGCACCTGTTGGTGGGGTTCCGGAAATGTGCAATCGCTCGTCTGGTGCGATGTCCCAGCCGCGTGGAAGATCCACTGCACTCAAGGAGATCGCATCAAGCATGCACGACTCTTCCATCGGCTCTGCAAGCGCAATGCGGTACTTCCCTCGCGCATCGAGCTCGAGAGCTGACTGGGGGAGCACAAACACTTCCCATGGTCGGGGTTCGCTGTAGACGCCAGGCTCAAGGAGGTATCCCAACCCGCCAACACCAAGGAGGTCAGAGACAAACTGCATCTGTGATCCGTTGAAGGCGAAGAGCACAGGGCAGCTTGAGAGTTGTCGCTGCGTTTCAACGATGTTCGCGACCTCTCCTGAGCAAAGCGCACGCTCCGTTTGCAAGACTCCATCGGACCACTCAATCTCCAAGAAGTCAGCGCGCTCCGCCGTGCCAAGTCCAAGTGGCACGGGGGCGAGCGACTGCCCGGCGCAACTCGAAGTTCTCGAAGTCGTCGCTCCGGTCCAATGCGAAGCGACTCGCGCAGCGACGAGCGCGCCGATACCGCTCGCGTTCGAGCGCATGGATTGACTTGGATCATCTCGACCACGCAACCGGAATGCCGCGAACGCCATCCGATCGCTCCCAGGGCGAGCAATCATCGGACTCTCGCCATTGCGCAGGTAGAGCATCGACGCGCCCTTCGTCGCGTCGAGATCAAGAACACAGGTTGCGAGCGTGCCTTCGGGCGAAGGAATCGTGACCGATCCGTCTTGGGTCGTGAGAGTTCCATCGAGAGCGCGCGTCGTCACCGGTGGGTCCGGAGCCCCCCGTCGCACTCTCGTCGCTGCATTTCGGAGTTCAAGCACCTCACTCCGACCGTCACCGTCAACATCCGCAATGCTGAGCGCGGCGCGCCCTCCAACCTGCGCAGGCTCGACAGGGTCCATCACCCAATCACGCGTGCCCAGTGGATACCGAGTCACCCAAAAATCGCTGACGGTCACCAGTGCGGCAGTCGCATGCTCGAAGTCGTGCAAACACACGACACCTTCGGCGGGATGCTTCAGGAACCACTCGGGCTCGCTTGACCTGCGCCACTTCCACACTCGATCGTTGGTCCAAACTTCATGTGGCGCCTCTACCTTCATCACGACGATGTCGACATCTCTGTCGCTGTCAAGGTCGGTGACGAGGACTTGCCGCGAAGGCCGCTCATCGAATGCGAGACCCTCGCTCGCGCCGAGTGCGCGAAAGGTCCCATCCATGTTGTTGGCGAGCAGTTCATTTTTCCCTTTTTCATGCACGAGAAAGAGATCAAGATCGCCATCCTGATCCAAGTCCGCGAGCGCGCCGTCCACCGTGGCTTGTCCACTACCGGAGACGCCAAAGACTTCTGTCGCGTCTTCATACCCGCCATTCGAACTCCGCATCAAGAGCACATTGTGCTCCGAGCGGCAGAAATACAGGTCATCCTGCGTGTCGTTGTTGATGTCTCCGATGAGCAACGCGTTCGCATCCGTGACGAGTGCGGCTGGGTGCGTGCGATCGAGTGCGTATCCGCCGCGCCCTGTCGCAAGAAGCACCGCGTTGGGAGGCAGCCCAGTGCCATCCGTTGCAAACGCACGCAACACGATGATGTCCTGCAAGTTGTCGAGATTGAGATCAACCGTTACGGCTGATACACGCGCATCGGAACTCCAACGCAACTCGGGAGCACTCGGATCGGCGTTCTCGATGTGCAGCGACTGCGCATCCGTAAAGCACTCCGCGAAGTTCATCTCACTCGCGACCTCAGGGACACGCTCGCCAGGCAGCGCCACAAGCGCAAGCTCGCCCATGCGCGTGTACTTGAACTCCGCGGTGAGCGCGCGCGGATGTTCGAGCAGCCCCTCAAAGATCTCGAGTGCGCGAGCAGCGAGCACTTCATCACCCGTTCGTCTTGCACATCGCTGCACACCAAGCCATGCGCTCTTCAGCCGCGGCTCAAGCACCGTTGCCTTCGTAAACCAGACGAGCGCTTCGGCATGCCCCTCCATCGCGTCGAGCGCGGCGCCCAAGAAGTACGCGACATAGGCGTCGTTCGGTCGCAGACCCGCACAAAACTCAAAGTGTGGCGCGCTCTCTTCCGGTCTTCCCATGTAGAGCAAGCAAAGTCCCGCACAGTATCGAGCTCGCACTTCCATTTCCTTGCGAGCAAAGAGTGGACGAAACTGCTCGAGCGCGCTGCTCTGCGATCCATCCTCCGTACTGTTCATCCGTGCGAGCGCGACATTGAACTGCAAGAGTTCGTTCGTTGGGTCTGCTTGCAGTAGCGTCGCAAATGCAGACTCCGCCACCGAGAACTCAAACTGACCCATCGACGCCGCGGCATCATTCAACTCCTCGGTCGTCGCCGAGGGCTGAGGGCTTGATGGACTTCCGCATGCGAGGAGCAATACGCACAAGTACACAATCGCCGTCAGATTTCGCGCTTCGCAAGCGCCAACCTTCATCGTCTGTCCTCCGCGCGACGCTTCGCGGCTGCGATGCGTGCGTCGTTCATCTCGATGGCGATTCGCGCGCCGGATGCACCCGCGAACATCGGCTGCGCGGTGTACGGATACGCCTCCGCTCGATAGTGCGAAATCATGTCGTGACCGCGCCGGCGCGCGCGCGCATCTCGCAGCGCTGCGAGATCGATCGGCGCGACCACGACCTTTTCACCCGGCCCAGGGTCCGCTTGCGCAAGCACGCGTCCATCAAAGTCAATCGCCATCGAGCCGCCTGGCCATGAGAATGGTGGATATCCCTCAAACGAAGCACCTTGATTGCACGCAAGCACGAACGCCGTGTTCTCGATGGCCCGCGCGCGATTGATCGTGGTCCACCAATCCATCGGCGCGGTTGCGCCCCACGGATCCATGTATGCACTCACGCGAATCAAGACCTCCGCACCCTGAAATGCGAGTTGCCGAATCGCTTCGGGGAAGAGCCAGTCGTAGCAAATCGCGCAACCGATCTTGCCAATCTCCGTCTCTGCAACAGGAAAGAGCGCTTCGGTATACCCGGGCACATCGTGGGGACTTGCGTGGACTTCCCATGGGATCCAAGGATTGACCTTGCGGTACTTGCAGAGAATTCCATCCGGTCCGATGAGGCATGTCGTGTTGAAGACGACTCCGGGATACTTCTTGTCAACTTCGAGAAAGGTGCCCGTTTGCACGAAACAACCGGTGCGCTTGGAAAATCGCACATAGGCGTCCGTGTGATCGTTGGGACTCTCGACGGCGAGATGATCCGCCAATTCTTCCACAGTGAAATAGCAAGGCGCGCCGTGCGCAAACTCTGGAAACGCGATCAATCGAACATCAAAGAATGGCGCGTATCCGGCGACGGTCTGATCCGCCATCGCGATCATCCGCTCGGTGCGATGCGCAATCTCGTCGCGCGTCTTGGGGTTCACAAATGCGGTTTGAATCGCCGCGGCGGCGTAACGCTCTAGAGCCATGCGGAGAGCGTAACGGAGGAATGAACGGGTCGAACTCCGTCAGACCGGCGTCTTCGTCCGAATCGGTTCGGTTTGGAGGAGCACCATCTTTGCATACTGTCCGCTCGACGCCATCAGTTCAGCGTGCGTGCCACGCTCGACGATGCGACCCTCCTCGAGAACGAGAATGAGGTCCGCCTCTTGAATGGTCGACAACCGATGCGCAATGACGAAACTCGTTCTCCCGGGAAAGATGTCTTTCAGCGCGGCTTGGATGAATCGCTCGCTTTCGGTGTCGAGACTGCTTGTGGCTTCATCGAGGATGAGGATGCGAGGATCGGCGAGCACGGCGCGAGCGAGTGCAAGACGCTGTCGCTCGCCACCACTGAGTCGCACGCCCCGCTCACCAATGCGCGTGGCGTACCCAAGTTCACACCGCTCTATGAAAATGTCTGCTCGCGCAACCCGTGCAGCCTCACGAATCTCGGCCATCGTCGCGCTTGGCCGGGCATAGGCGATGTTCTCCGCGAGCGTACCGTCAAAGAGGAAGACATCCTGTTCGACAATGCCAAGCAAACTTCGATACTCCTCCAATCGAAGGTCGCGAATCGCGACGCCATCGAGCAAGATTCGACCCTCAAGTGGATCGTAAAATCGTGCCACGAGGTTTGTCAGCGTGGTCTTTCCTGCGCCGCTGTGACCAACGAGCGCGACGACGGATCCTCGTTGCGCGCTAAACGAGATGTCGTCAAGAACTCGCCGCTCGCTGTTCGGGTATGCAAAGCGCACGCGATCGAAGCAGATCTCGCCGCGCACGAGATCTTTCTCCACCGGTGCGCTTCCGCGGGCTCCGTGCAGTTCTTCTGGCTCCTCAAGAAGATCAAGCGTCCGATCAAGGCTCGCAAGTTGTGTCTGCAAGTTCGTCGCAGTGTTCGCGAGCACTTCAAGCGGCCCAAGCAGCATCGTGACGTACGTGAGGAACATCACGAGGTCACCCGCCGTCAAGACGCCCGCGACAACTTGTGTCCCTCCGTACCAAAGCAGCGCGACGGTCGCGATAGGAATGAAGAGTTCCCACGAGATCTCGATGCCGCGCGACCACCACCACACAAACATCTCGGTGCGCGCCTGCAGCGCCGTGTTCCGCACGAAGCGACCTTCTTCTGCGCGTTCGCGAGCAAATCCGCGAACGATGCGAATGCCGCTGAAACTCTCCGCCGCATGCCCATCCGTCTCATCGCGAATCTTCTTGAGATCGCGATAGATCGGCCGGATGCGGCCGATCCAAGTTCGGTGGCTGTACCACACCATCGGAAGCAAGAGCACCGCTCCCACAAGCAGTCGCCAGTCGGTCAGCGCGAGAATCGTGACGCATCCGAGCAGTTGAATGCCTGCGCGGAATGGGTTGTAGAGCAATCCGAAGACTAGCTCTCCCGCCGCGCCCGCGTCCTCTCGCAACAGACTCGCAACACCACCCGCGCGAAGTTGCTGTACGCGCGGCAATGGAAGTCGAATCGCGCGCTCAAACGCGGCGCGGCGCACACGAATCTGCAGTCGCTTCGCGAGTTGCGTCGCTCGGTGTCGACCAACGAGCCCGACCGAAACCTTCAACATGACAATCGTCAGCGTGATGCCCGCAAGCACGGCGAGCAGAAGTGATGGCGAGAGCGGTCCGTCGAAACACCATGTACCCGCACGCCTGAGCCAATCTGGAGCCGGCGCACTCCCAAACACACTGTCGATCGCAATCTTGACTGAGGCGGGCGGCGCAAGCCCCATGAGCGTTGAAAGCGCGAGCGTCGAGAATGCAAGCGCGAGCGTTGATCGCTCGACGCGCAGCAGGTGAAAGTATGCGCGGAGCAGTTGGGGAAAGGTGCGGGATCGGGCCGACGCCGACTTCACACCGACGGTGTCCTTCGCGCGTCCTCCGATGGGACGACTCGCAAGTTCCACTCGGTAACTCGCGAATCGCTTTCGACTCGTCTGTGAGGGCTCATTCACGAACCGATGCTCCGATCATCCTTCGCGGGCAAGCCAACGCCGACGAACTTTCGCCTGCGAATCTCCTCGTTTCCAAGCTGCCCACACGCAGCCATCTGCGAGCGTCCCTTGGTGCCTCGGCGCTTGGTGAACTGCCCCTGTGCGATGGCTCGTGCCATGAACGCAAGAACGGACTCCTCACTCGGTGCCCCCCAAGGTGAATTGCGGCGCGGGTTGTAGGGGATGACATTGAGAGAACAACGAATGCCACGCAAGTATGCACACACCTCGTCGCAATGTTCGGGAGCATCGTTCACACCCGGAATCAGCACATACTCGATGCACATCGCGCCCCTCCCATACTTGGGGAAGGCGACGATCGCATCGCGCAGCGCAGCCATGTTCCATGCTCGATTCACCGGCATGATGGAGCTGCGAATCGCGTCGTTGGGCGCGTTGAGACTCACAGCGAGGTTCAACTTGTGAAATCCATGTCGATCGACAAGCGCTCCGATGCGCGCGATCCCTGCGGGATTTCCCACAGTTGAAATCGTGATGTTGGTCGCTGGCACATGCGCGGCGTCATGGCCTGCAAAAATCTCGACCGCGGTGAGGACAGCATCGAGGTTGTCGGTTGGTTCACCCATGCCCATGAACACAATGTTCTTGGGGCGAATGCCAACTCGATGCGTCGACACCCACCACTGCATCACGATCTGCTCCGCCGTGAGGCTCTTCATCAGACCCATCTGCGCCGTTTCGCAGAATGTGCAGCCCATGGCGCAGCCAACTTGACTCGACACGCACAGCGTCGTCGTCACGCGGTCGCCACGAATCATCGGGATGATGACGGACTCCGTCTCGAGACCATCCTCGTGTCCTAGGACAAACTTGATCGTTTCGATCAGTCCGTGACCCTCACGATCCTCGAGCGTCTCACGCGACTCCCGCACGAGCGGAGGCACATCGAACGGCGCGTACGCGGGCATGACGCCTCGTCGAAAGAGCGCGCGATACGCGAGCAAAGCGTTGTACGGTGTGGGTCGAACGCCTTTGGGTAACGACGCACATGCGGCAACGAACCGCTCGCGTGTGCATCCGAGCGGATGCGGAAACGCAAAAGAATCGCTCGAAAGAATGGGCTCCACCATCCGAGTGTAACCCCTACACTTTCGGCAGGAATTCCTACCGCCATGCACATGAAGCAATCTGATCATCCGCACGGTCCGCCCATCGTGAGCGTGACCTTTGAACTCGAAGACGCGGCCGCGTTGACCGGCACCGACCAGAAACAGTGGACCTGCATGGGTGGCGAAGGCGAGTCATTGCTTGAACTCGCGCTCGAGCACGGCATCAACATCGAACACGCATGCGGCGGCGTGTGCGCATGCTCCACCTGCCATGTCTACATCGAGCGAGGGATGGACCAGATCAAGGAAGCCACGGAAGAGGAAGAGGATCGGGTCGAAGAAGCCCCCGCTATTCAGCGCAACTCGCGGCTTGCGTGCCAATGCGAAATCAAGGGCACACAGCCCATCGTTGTTCGCGTTCCTTCTTGGAACCGGAACGCGGTCAAAGAAGTCCCGCATTAGGTTGAGCGCTCGTGCAGGTTTCTTGCCGCTGCAAGGCCAGCGGCAAAAACGCTGCACTCGCTTTGGACTCCGACCGCGCGAATGAATCGCGACGGTCGGAGGGCGGGCTCAGTACCGCCGAAGACATTGGAATTGCGCCGAGGGCGATTCACTCGCCCTCGGCGCAGTCGCGTGAAGTTGAGCGCTCGTGCAGGCGTCCCTTGAGCGCTCGTGCAAGATTCTCGCCCGCAGCGGGCGAAATCGTTGCACTCGCTTTGGACTCCGGCGGGCCGAGTGAATCGGCACCGCCGGAGATCGCGCTCAGCGCGTCGATCCCGAGCGAACAAAGACGCAGAGTTTGCGCAGAGGGCAATTCACTCGCCCCGGCGCAGTCGCGTGAAGTTGAGCGCTCGTGCAGCGTTTTTGCCGCTGCAAGGCCAGCGGCAAAAACGCTGCGCTCGCTCTGGACTCCGACCGCGCGAATGAATCGCGACGGTCGGAGATCGAGCTCAGTGCGTCAAACAACGCTGGACTTGCGCCTGTGCCGATTCACTCGGCCAGGCGCACACCAAAGCGAGCGAGGAATCTGCGGCTTGGCGCAGATTCCAAGTCGCGAGCGCTCAAGATTCACGAGCGAGGAATCTGCGGCTTGGCGCAGATTCCAAGTCGCGAGCGCTCAAGATTCGCGTCGAGGGCGAAGCAACGCATACGCGATGCTCGTGCCAACCAGAATCAGACCTGCAGCGAACAGGAGAACGACTCGAACGAGGGCTGAGGTCTGCGCCAAATCAATGAGCGTGAGACGGAGCGAGAGGAGCGCGAGAAGTCCAAGTCCAACCCAGCGCGCTCCCGCCACGCCCCCCTTGAATCCCCAAACGAGGCACGTAACGGCACACGCACTCAGCAAACTGATGAGTGCCGTGGCACGCCCATAGCCTTCAAACCACTCACCGGCAAGCAGCACGCATCCTGACACGACTGTCGCGAGGACGACTGCTTGCAGCGCGTTCTTCGTCCCTGCTGAGGTCAGCGGCGTCGCTCCTAGTTTTCGCAGGGATTTCCTCGCGACAAGAAGCGCAATCGATGGCGCTATCGCGGCATAGAGCCACTGACTGTCACTTCCAATGTGTGTCGTCTCTCGTCCGAAGAGAACGATCATCGCAACTGTCGCGACGATCGCCACTGGAAACAGGACGGCGAAGACCGCCGCCCTTCCGAGCGCGATCGAGCGCCGCCCATACGCAAGCAGCGAGATGACAACGCTAGAGATGGACAAGATCAGAGCCACCCGAGCGAACAGTGCATCGGGAGAGTCACCGCTCTCATGCATCCGAATCAAGAACAGGCAAGTGCAAAGTGCGCTGAGTTCAAGAACCAACGCGGCGTCAAAGAAGCCACGCGCTTTCTCCCAAAGTGACGATCGCACCCAGAGCGGTGCGATGTGCGCGATGACAACGAACGCCGCCTGCAACCACAAATATTGATCTCGAGCGCTTGTCGATTGCGCCACAACCACGGTTGCAACCCACAGGCAGAGCAGCGCGACGATGCAATAGCCGAGCGCGAGTAAGCACCACGCCCCGTCCGCGAGTCGCGCGGTTTTCTGACGCAGCATCGCGATCGCCACCGCGAGTGCTGAAAACGCGAACGACGCTGGAAATGGTCCTAAGAAGCAGAGGACGACCACGACGCTGAGCAGGGCTCCAAAGACGCCCATGGTTCGCGCAAGTGCGCGGGGCCATTTGTCCAAGAACAGCGGAAGAAAGAACAGAACCATCACTGCCGTTGGAGCAAGGAACTCTGCGGAGAATCGGAACGCGACCATTTCCGCCATGTGCGGCGCGATTGGAAACTCCGACCCTGGCCAGACCGATGGACGAGTGGTCGCGCTCGTCAGTAACTGCCAGAAGCTCGCGCCCCAGCCAATCATCATCGCAATCAAGCAACCTGGGATGAGTGGGATCGTCTTCAACCGCGCTGTCGCGAACGCCAGCACGACAGCGGCGCCTGCCGCGCCGATGATGAGTCCGTCCCCATTGAGGAAGACGCCTAACGCAGTGACGAGCGCGAGTGGAGCACAACCGATGGCGACCACGCTCAGCGCGGAACACGCCGATGCCACATCGGCTCGCAATCCGTCGACTGGCTCATCACGCGCTTCGTCTGGATCAGCTGGCTCACCCATGGCGCGGAGTTGGACGCCAACAATGGCGAGTCCTCCACCGATGAGCAGTGGCAGGTACGCGAGCGGATCCGACAGGCTCGATCCACCTCCAGTCGCCGCGATGCAGCCGAGTAACGCCGATGCACTCACGGCCGCAAGTGTGATCGCGTTGTCTCTTCCAGTCCTCCCCCGCATCGCTTCGAACACACAGCTTCCCGCAAAGATGCCCCACCAGACGCAGATGAAGAGTGCACGATTCGGCGGCGAGACACCCGATTCGACCGCCCACACGATCGACATCGGAACCCCGCCGACCAACGCGAAATCTCGCACGCGCGCGAAGCTCGGCGGGCCTAAAGCGGTCAGGCCTGCCGCGATCAGCAGGACGACAGTGAGTTCGATGCCGCTGAGGACCGCGCCTTCATCAAAGCCGTTCAAGATCGGAAGCGCGAGTGCGCCGAGCAAGGCAAGAATGCCGACGGTCGCTGATGCACTTCGTACTGCGCACGCGACTCCAACAAGGCCTGCGCCAGCGACAAGTATGGTCGCCGCACCAACGCCAAAGAGCTGAAGCACAAATGCTCCCGCAAACACGGCGGCAAAGAGCGCCACCACGCCGGCGCCGTACAGGCCTCTCGACGCTTCAACGCTATAGCGCACGCGCACGCGTTCTGCGGCGATGAGAAAGGCGGCGGCCAACGCCAGTGTCGCGCCAAACTTTGCCTCTGGTCCGAGTCGACCAAAGAGGCCAGTATCAATCGCATACTTCACGAAGTAGCCAATCGCTCCGAGCACCGCGAGCGCGCCTGCGAGCGCGGCGAGCTTCACGCCGACAAAACGCTCGACTTCGCTCGGTGTTGGAGACGGCGCCGCACCCGTTGCATCACCGATGGCGCCACCACCTGCCGTCGGTGGTGGAACGATCGGAGGCGGAGGCGGCGGCACGACCGTGACCGGCGTCCGCTCTTTCGGGAGCGCAATTCCATGGACGAACAGAAGCGCTTCAAGTTCGCTGATCCGCATGCGCAATCGCGCCACTTCCTCTGTGGAGTGAGGGGTGTTTGTGGAAGGCAGTTGCGAAGGTTCGTTCTGCATCGAAGCCGCCTCTCGTTGCGTGAAGCGTTTCCCTCGCGATCACAGTCGCGTACGAATCGCCCACAGATCTGGGAAAAGTGGATTGAAGAGCGTCGAGCGGAGATACGCAGCACCCGGACTCCCACCCGTGCCCTGCTTGAATCCGATGGTTCGCTCCACCATCTTCACATGACGGTATCTCCACTCCTGCACGCCCTCATCTAGATCGACGAGCAACTCGCAAATCGATCGCTCCGAAGGATGCGATCGATACAGCGTCAGAAGCAACTCTTGCATCTCCGGCCACTCTTGGGGCAATTGGGTCACATCGCGCTCAAGCAATGCCGGAGGTACAGCATGACCTCGCGCCGCGAGAAAGCGCGCGAATGCGTCGTAGAGCGTGCGTTCCCCAAATCGTTGGAGGATGACTGCGCGCTCGGGCGAACCTTCAGGGTTGTGCGCGAGCACGCGGGGATTCTTGTTGCCAAGCAGAAACTCGAACTCGCGAAACTGCGCGCTTTGAAACCCGCTCGAACTCGCGAGAAAACTCCGGAAACTCAAGAACGAAACCGGGGTCATGGTCTCAAGCACATCAATCTGCTGCACCATCGTCTTGAGAATCGTCAGCATCCGTTTGAGCGTCGATGCTGCCTGCACAGCGTCGCCCGCTTCGAGCGATCGCGCGGCGAATCGACCTTCGTGCAACTGTTGTTTGAACCAGAGTTCATAGACCTGATGAATGATGATGAACAGCGTCTCATCATGCTCGGGAATCCCATGCGGGTCCTTCGATGCAGGGACCTGCAGCGAGAGCAGTTCAGGAACTTTGAGATACGAGCCGTAAGTCACTTCCATCAGCCGTGTCGCTTTCTCGTTAGCGTGCCGCGCCACCTGAGGCCTGCTGCACTGTCAGTCGCCCATTTCGCAGATCCCAGACGACGCTCGTCGCGCGAACCGGAGTTGGAGACTCTGTCGTCAAAATCGTCACCATGCGACCTTCGCGCGCGCGCAGGCGCGCGACCCCGGTCTCAACGGAATAGTCAAACTCTTCGCACTCGATGTCGTACTGCGGCGTGCGCACGAAGACTTGGCCGCTAGCCTTGATCGAAATGAGTTGTGCGGGTCCGCCAAGATCGACGCCCTGCTCCCCAGTCGCTTGCTGCTCCGACTCCTTCGTCGGAGGGCGGTCTAACACAGCTTCGAGCACACTTGCCCGAAGCGAGAGCGTGTCTTGCGGCGCGATGCCGGCGTGGAGCACCTCGACGCCATCATCCATCGACACGAGAAACCGATTGTCGAATTGATGTCGAAGGTCCATCCGCTTCGCCCATCGGAAGCGCGTCGTTCCATCCGCCCCAAGCGCGATGCCGTTGGGCGTCGTTTGGGCCGCGGGCGCAGGTGCGCTCTCTGCGCGTACAGGAATGTTGACAAGGAGCGTGCCGTCGCCAACGACAAGCCCCTCTCGGCTGCGAATGTCGTACTCGATGTGCTCGCCCGTCACGCGGAACACACGAGGATCACCCGCGTGCGCCGCATTGAGCCAAGTGCGGCTCTCCATGCGAGCCGCTCCCTTCGCAACAACATGCTCGACAGCGCGGTCGCCAGACTGCAGCGCATCCTTCGCTGCGGTTCCCGATTCCTGCTGCGACCGAAGTTCGAGCAAGAGCGCCTCAGCATCCATCGCGTCAGATCGCTCGGGACTCGGCTTCGAGCGAACATTGACTCCGCCGCGCAGTTCAAGATCTGCCTTCGTCTCGTCGCGTTCGGTGTACTGCAGGGACTCAACCCAGCGCGCTTCCATCGCCGGCTTCGTGTCAGGAAGGGGCCGGGGCGCTCGACCTGTACTCGCCGCGATTGGCTCTTTGAACGCGCGGAATCGCCCAGGACCCTCACTGCGCGCCGTGCGCGTTGCGTCGTCAAAGCGAACTTCCTTCAAACCGTCCGCAATCACTGTGCCTCGAACAAACGCAACATCACTTCCTGCGAGTCGAAGCGTGCGCTGTGCAGCACTGCCTTCAAGCAGATCTGCGTACACACGGGCTCCCTCCTTCAGGAGAACTTCAACACCCTGATTTGCTGCAAATGACGCAACTTCAACCTCGCCCATGTCTGCGCCCATGCCCTCATCGAGCGCATTTGGCTGCCGCTCCGATGCGGGCTGCACACTTCCACTCGCAGCCTTCTCGATAAAGGAAACATCGAGTGACTCTGCCCAAATCGTTTGTCGCGCGTCCGTCGCTTCGAGTGTGCCCATCGCGAGGAGACGGAGCGGAATCGTGCTCCCATCTTTCGATTGCGTGAGATAGAGCTCGACACGCCGACTTTGAAGCCCACCGCCACCAAGTCGCTTCACGACGGTGCCGTCATCAGCAACAATCGACTCGATCTGCTCTTCGCGATCCGCATCAAATCGAACATCGAGCGTCCCTGCGTCAAGCGTGAACTCGCGGCCGGTGACCGCCACGCCACCGACGAACTTCGCGCCAGACAACCGCGGTTCATCGGTGGAGCCGGCGAATGCCAAATCCACACCGCCCTTCCACTGAATCTCAAGCTGCTGTGATGCGTGATCAAACGCAGGCGCCGCGAGCGGCGGCGGCGCGACCGAAGTTGTCTGCACCAAGGCGACCGCCGCTGGATCGGTCGACGCGATCATGCACAGAAGCTGCGGAGCTTGCGCGAACCAATGAAACGCTGCATGCATAGATGCGTCATTCGTCCAAGAATTGACCTGTGCGCGTTGCGCTTGGACACGCGCGAAACGCAAGCGACCGGGACCAACAATTCCCCCAGTCTTTGAACGCTGGTTCATCCAGAACCGCTCACCGTCGAGCGCCATCCGCGGACTGCGCACTCTCAACGGCTGCGATGCATCGCCGATCGCCTCGATCTGTTCCGATGCCAAGCTGTAACGAAGTTTCTTGCACACAAGCTCGGATTGCGTGCCGGCGTCGTAGCACTCCACTCGATGACCAACGACTTCGAACTGAATGTCGTCGTTACTCGCAAGTGTGACCCCCTTCGCGGGCGTCATCACCAATCGACCGCCGAACATCACCGTGACGACATCCTCCGCACTCCCGCTACTCGATGTGCTCGCCTGCGCAAGCGCCATCGCGCTGATCGCAACCGCTGGCCGCAGCAACACTGCGCTCGCGCTTCGAGAACTTGCGGGCTCGTTCGCATCGAGCGCGCTTGAGTCGAGCGTGAAGTGCGCAATGAGTTCGTCACCGCGAATCGTGCTGCGGGCGCCACCATGCATGCGCACGATCTCCACACCACTCTCAAGGACGAGTTGATATATACGCCCCTCTGCGGGGACCGCCGCAACTTGTGCTGGTTCTTTCGGCTGCGAAGGTGGTTGTGCAAACGGCGACGGTGCGAGCGCGCGCGGTGCGGATACAGCCTCCGGCGCTTGTGGCGTCGACGCGAGCGGCTGGGGCGGTTCCTCAGTTGCAGCACGCGCGGATTCACGCTTCGCAGAGAGCATTCGCGCAGCTCGATCGATACGAATCGGCTCGGTTGCCCGCTCGATCACTAAGCGCTCAAGCGAGCCGCCGTCTTCTCCTCCATCCATCACGAGCGAGAGGCCCTCCCCCGCAAAGGTCCCCATGTCAGTCGTGACTCGCACAGCTCGATCACAGCGCACTTCCCCGAGGACATTGTCGAACTGCGCCTCTTCCGCTTCGATCGTGATCGCAGGGATGTCGCGTCCTGGATCGACACTCAGGCCTTCTCTTGGGCGGAAGAGTCGCACGACAACATCACCTTCAAAAGTTCCGCTGTTCAGCGCGCGCTGCGGAACCGCCGCGATTCCAGATCGGGACTCCATCGTGATGACGCGTCCATCACGAAGAAACACCATGATGCGCGGCTCGGCGAGCGCAATCTGTGAGGCGGGAAGTGGATCGAGTCGCTGTGCGCTGTACTGCTGCGCGAGGCGTCCATCCTCATCTGCAACCTGAATCCAGGCGCCATCAGCGAGTTGGACAGAAGCCTGGTCTCCAATGTTCCCGCTCGCACGCTGGAGTTCCGCGTCACTCGGCGCCTGAGGTCGAAGAATCGACACCGCATCGTCGAGTCGGTTCCCTTGTTCTCGCGCGCCTTCCATCCCACTTGCATTCCACGCCACGATGATGACGAGCAGCGCGAGTGCGCCAGCAGGAACGCCGAACGCAAGCGCGGGGTATCGCCTCGCGAAAGCGCGCCAATGCTGCTGCGCCGTAGAGGATTCCTCGAGCAATTGCATGTGCTCGCGACGAGATCTCACGATTCCATGCCCTCGCGCGGAGTCTCACAACTTCCAGAAGCCGAGAATGCTGGATCGAACACGCGAATGGCGGCCTGCCACTGTCCCTGGGCGCGAAGGATGTGTTCGATCGCTTCGCGAACCGCGCCGTGACCGCCTGGTTGCTTGGTCACGAACCGTGCAATCGCAAGCACTTCACGGCTCGCATCGGCGACGGCCATTGGAAATCCACACACTCGCAGGACCGAAAGGTCGGGGATGTCATCACCAAGCATCGCGGCAGCCGACGGCTCGATCGCGAGCTGTGCGCAAAGCGAGGCGAACGCCTCAGCCTTGTCCTTCGATCCCGTGACAACATGCGTGATCCCGAGCTCCCGCGCGCGATGATGCACAACCATTCCACTTCGGCCCGTGATCAGCGCGACTTCGAGACCGAGCTTCATCCACATACGAATGCCAGCACCGTCTCGGACATGAAAACGCTTCGTCTCGCGACCGAGGTCGTCGAGTGATATTCCTCCATCCGTCATCACGCCATCGACATCGAGGACGAGGAGGCGAATCCGTTGCGCGGGTACAGCGGTGGGCACGGGCGAGAGTGTAGGGAATCGCAGGTGAGTGCGTCACTCCCTCGACCACTACGCCGCCTGCACACGACCCTCATCTTGCGTCGGAGAGACCGACCGCGCCGCGTGTTCGATTTCCTGCGCAACTTGCCGCATATGCGCCGGACGCGCGCCGGGCGAACTCTGCAGCGAACGCGCGAGCATCGTGGCGACATCCATCGGTAAACCGGCGCAAACGAGTGAACTCACATCGTCTCGCACCATCGCCGACCGCTCGAGGGACCCCAACAACAACGCCTTGATGGTCGCGGCGAGGTTGTAGATGTCGGTCTGGCGCAGGATGGGACCACGCTGCACTTGTTCAGGCGCCATGAATGCCGGCGTCCCTTGAATGCGTTGCTTCTGCGTGCCGAGCGGACACGCTTGACCGAGATCGATGATCCGGAGCCGACGGCCGTCCGCGTGATCTTCAATCAGGAGGTTGCCGGGCTTAATGTCGGCATGCGCGTATCCGAGCTCGTGCATCGCATCGAGCGCGCGCGCAGCGGTTGCCATCGCCAACAAACAGTCGCGCCGAGAAAGGCGCGCTTGATCAAGCGGCACGCCGTCGACGAACTCCATAACCTCGGTAATCGCCACCGTGCGGAAGAACTCCCGCTCACGATCGAGTCGAAGACTCCGACGAAATGCGGGGTGCGAGATCTTCGACGCGACCTCGTGCTCATTTTCAACTTGCGTGATCATGCGCGCGTCCTGATTCGCAGGGCGACGCACATGCTTGAGCGCGAAGAGTTCGCCGGTCTTGAGCAACTGCCCAAGCCAGACTTCACTCGCTGCACCCGTGCCAAGACGAGACATCAGCCGGCAACCTGCCAGCATCGCTCCTCGTTTGAGATTCGAATCACAATCCGCTTCCTGCATGACCAAGGACTCCACACTGCGGTCCTAGTGACCGAAGGCGCTCCGCGACTTCGATCAGCCTCCTCAGAACTTCGGACGAGAAGTTCCAATGAGACAACCTTCCATTTGAATACGACAACGCGGGCAGAGTCATGCCAGATTGCTTAGATGCAATGAGCATCAGGTTCGGTCTGTGTGGTTTATGACGGCCAGCACACGAGTTTGAGGACGCAGGCGCAGTTAGGGCCCGCTCAACGGTGCGTTCCCATCGAAAGCGAGTATCGACGCCGCGACGTCGTAGAGCATGTGCGAACCAGCCACGATTCCAAACCCGCGGCCAAGAAAGAGCCCCGCCCAATACGCGCCAGCGAGCAGGAGGAACAAAAATCGCGCCGCGAAGAGTGGGTTTTGTCCGCCAACCTCGGCAAGCGGGTGGTAGAGCGCGAACGCGCATGCACTTGCAGTAACGCAGACAAGTTTCGCGAGGCGATCGGGCACTGCGAGCGCGTCCTTCAAGAGCGCATGCAACGCCAAGATCAGCATCATGCGAAAGACCATTTCCTCATAAAGACCTGCACCGACCGACACGGCAATACGCGCTGGGAACGACAACGCATCCCAATCATCCACGCTTGCCGCGACGATGGCCGCTTGATTCGGAGCGATCCAATGCGTCACTGCCGTTGAGAGCAAGAGCACAGGAACCGCGAGCGCGGCTGACTCTCCCCACATGCGCGCGACCACTGAAAGATCAACCGTCCAATTGGTTCGCAGGAGGGCATGCCACGCGAGGAAGCAGAGCACGAGCAGGACCGCCGGCAGCGAGAGCGCCATCTCTCCCCAACCAAAGGTCGACAGGAACCGAAGCAGTCCGAGGTGCGCCGCATTCGTCAAGACTCCGCCATCAATCGCGAGTGCGCGCGTCAACTCGTACTCGTAGAACACGATGAACGGCAAGAGAAAAACAAGCGTCTCAAGCGGACGCTTGCTGCGCTCGAGGTAACCCTCGTGCATGCTCAGAGAAACAGAGTTTGCGGCGCGCGACTTCACGACGATGGAGAGATCGTCGCGAGACGCCTCTCTTCGTGAGCGCGGAACACCCGTCGCCTTCGCGACGCTTACGCGCGCTTGGCGGACTTGGCCGTCTTCAGTGTCTTGAGCTTGGCGTTGAGGCGGCTCTTCCGGCGAGCGGCTTGATTCTTGTGCACCGTTCCGGTGTCAGCGACCTTGTCGAGCGTACGGACTGCTGCCTTGAACGCAACCTCCGCTGCAGCAACATCATGATCGTGAATTGCTTTGAGGAAGTCCGCGACCGCGTCCTTCACTCGAGACTTACGCCAGCGATTGCGGGCATTGCGCTCTTGGCCTTGTCGTACACGCTTCTTTGCTGATTCAGTATTGGGCACAGTGCTCGTCCTTCGTAGCTGACCTAATGGGGGATTGGGAAGTATGCCCGTTTCCCCCAACTGATGCAAGCCGTCGAACGACCGACCTCCCCGCCGACCGGATAACCTCAGTCCACGAAGTTCGATCCGCCATGCCTGAGAGCGAGTGCCATCCTCCGCCTTGGATCACCGCGAGTGCATTCTCCGGCGCGATTTCGTCAAGGGAAGCGGCCCGCGCCGTCGCCGCTACCCTCCGCGCGCGCTGCCCGCTCCGACCCGACGCCCTGTTCATTTTCGCGAGTTTTCACCATCGCGCCGCATTCGCTTCGGTGGTCGAGCGCGTCCGCGCCGAACTCCACCCTGAGCACCTCCTCGGTTGCGTCAGTGAGAGCGTGATCGAAGGCGACAGGCAGTACGAACGCGTCGCAGGACTGAGCGCGCTTGCAATCCATGCTCCGAAGGTTCGTGTCACGCCCTGGTGGCTCGATGTTGAAGATGGTCCTCCGAACTCTTGGGACAATCAGGACCTCCGCAACCGACTTGCCCTCGATGCGCTGCATCGCGGCGCCATCGTGCTCGCTGATCCCTTCTCGATCCACAGCAATGCTGCACTCCAAGCCATTGACCGAGCCGCACCACCAGCAGGTGCCAACATCATCGGCGGCGTCGCAAGTGGCGCACGACTTCCTGGCCTCAATGTGATGATCGTGGATCACCACATGACGAATTCCGGCATGGTCGGACTGAGTTTCGGCGGCGCGTTGACGCTTGATTCGATGGTCAGCCAAGGCTGTCGCGCGATCGGCACGCCTTGCATCGTCACGAAGTCGCGCAACAACGCGCTGCTTGAACTCGGCGGGGTCTCCGCCATTGCCGCGGCGCAACAAGCTGCTGACACGCTCGGCGGCGATGCCGCAACGGTGCTCGCGCGAGGCCTGCTCATCGGCGTGCTCACGAGCGAGCACGCTCCGACGACCATCGGACGATTCGGACGCGATCGGATGCTCGCGCGAAAGATCGTTTCGATCGACCCAGCAGAAGGCTCCATCACGATGCAAGAGCGCATCGCCGTCGGGCGGACCGTGCAGTTCTTGCTGCGTGACGCGGAGACGGTTCGCGATGACCTCGCGATGCAGCTCGATCGAGAGATGCTTCGGCAGCCTGCCGCATGCGCGCTGCTCTTTACATGCCTCGGTCGCGAGAGCGCCGTCGAGAACGCGTCCGAATGTGATGCGGAAACCATCACCCGTCGATTGACCGCACCCGACGATGATTCCGCCGAGCGAAAGGCGCTCCCTCTCGGGGGATTTCGCGCCTCTGGCGAGTTTGGAAGCGTTGGAGGTCACTCCTTCCAACATGCACAAACCGCGTCTCTCGCGCTCTTTCGCTGTGCTGCATCTGCGTGAGTTTTTCTGAACTTCCGACGATGCTCTCGTTTCGAGAGCAGGCTTCAACTACGCTCACCATTGCATGGCTCTCGGAAGCATCCTCGTCGCCCGCGGCATTCTGACTCCCGAGCAACTCGCGCTCGCGGAGACGGAGCGGCGCGCGACCGGCGAACGCATCGAACACACGATCACGCGATTGGGATTCGCAGCGTCCTCGCGCGTGCTTGAGACGCTCGCAGAGGAGCTCGCGCTGCCATTCGTCCGACTCAACGAATGGACGCCGGACATCGAGACGCTGCAGTCGGTCCCATCGAGATTGGTCTTCAAGTTGCGCGCGGTTCCCTATGCGGTCGGTCAGGGCCGACTTTCGCTTGCCACAAGCGATCCGTTGCGCCTCGACAGTTTCGACGAAGTTCGCGCCGCAACTGGCTTGCATCTCGACCTTGTGCTCGCGGATGAGCGCGACATCGCCGACTTCATCCGCACGCACTATGGTGTGGCCGGCGATGTCTTGGCTGCCCTTGGCGCGAACGCGGCGAGCACCGAGATCGGCACCACACACGGAAACGATGGCGAGAGTGACCGCGCAAACGATGACGCGAGCGAAGCGAGCGTCGTGAGGCTCGTCAATGATCTCCTTGCCGAAGCTGTTCGCGAACGCGCGACGGACATTCACATTGAGCCGTATGAGAAGGAGCTCCATGTTCGCTATCGCATCGACGGCAGACTCGTCGATGCCGGAGTTCCCGCGACCATTCATCAGTTCCGCAATGCCATCACGAGTCGCCTCAAGATCATGGCGAATCTCAACATTGCGGAGCGCCGTCGTTCGCAGGATGGCCGTATCTCACTCCGCATCAAAGGGCAAGAGTATGACCTCCGTATGAGCGTCATTCCGATGCTGCATGGTGAGGGCGTGGTGCTTCGCGTGCTCTCGAAGAAAGCAGTGCTCGTCGGGCTTGATGAGTTGGGAATGCCAAGCGAACTTCTCAGTCGCTGGGACAATCTCGTGCAGCGACCGCACGGCATTCTGCTCGTGACCGGCCCGACCGGAAGCGGAAAGTCGACGACGCTGTACGCATCGCTGCGACGCATCGTGAAAGGCGACACCAAGGCGATCACCGTCGAAGACCCCGTTGAGTACAACGTGCCCGGCGTCAATCAGATCCAAGTGAATCACGGTGTCGGACTTGATTTCGCCGCAGGTCTGCGCGCGATTCTCCGCCACGATCCTGACATCATCATGATCGGCGAGATTCGCGACCGTGAAACCGCCGAAGCGGCCGTACAAGCGTCGCTGACCGGACACTTGGTGTTCTCGACTTTGCACACCAATGACGCATCGAGCGCAGCTACACGACTGCTCGACATGGGTATCGAGCCATTCCTCGTCACAAGTACGCTTGAAGGCGTCATCGCCCAGCGGCTGCTGCGCCGCGTGTGCCGTGCGTGTATGACCCTCCGCGAACCGCTCGCGGGCGAGTGTCCACCGGACTGGCTTGCGTCCCCTTCTGGGGGAGCTGAACTGGGATTGATCGCCGACGCGGTTGGCTGCCGAGAGTGCCGTAACTCCGGCTATAGCGGCCGCATTGGTGCATACGAACTGCTCATGATGACCGACTCGCTTCGCGAGGAGATCATGCGGCGGGCTAGTTCAAATGCGCTCGCCCGCGTCGCCCGCACTGAAGGTGCACTCCTCAGCCTTAGAGATGCCGCCTTCACGCTCGTGCAGGCGCAGATTACGACCCCCGCCGAAGCACTCGCTTCCGTTCGCGTATAGCGGTTGACCCGCATAGCGACTTGCGGGATACTCCGCCGCTCAGTTCTTGGACTCGATCCTCTCGTCTGCGTCCATTGGCATGGACTTCGTCCAGTGCCACACAGGAGTTTCTCTGCTATGGCTTCCCGCTCCGCCTCCACTGGCACGCTCATCGGTCTCGTCATCTTCGTCCTCATGAGCGTGGTCTTCCTCGCGCTCAGCATCATTTTCTTCGTGGGCAAGACCTCGGAGCATGAGAAGGCGGTGCAGGCTGAACAGCAACTTGCTGACTTCATCCGAGCGGAGGAGCGCGGACGCGATCAGGCGAAGGCGCTGCAAACCGCAGCGGCGGGAAATCAGCGCAGCGTGTTTGGCGAAATGGCTGATCGCGCCGAAGCAATGCAGCTGTTCCTCGGATCCAACGACGCTGATCTCGCGGCAACTCGCACCGCGCTCTCGCTCGGCGAGACCGACACGGTGCGCGGAGCGCTCAACGATCTCCGTCAACAGGTCCGTGCGCGAACCGACGAGGCAACTTCACTGAAGACTCGCCTTGCAGACGCAACCAAGACCGCTGACACGTTGCGCGCACAGAGCGCGAATGCGGACAAGCTCCATCAAGCCGCGCTTGCGAAGGTGGAAGGAACGATCGACAACTTCCGCACCGCAGTCGAGGATGCGCAGAATCGCATGAACGCATCGATCGCAGCGTTCGAGGCGTTCCGCTCGGAAATCGAGGAATCACAGCGCAACGCGATGGCCGAGAAGGATCGCGAACTCAACGCGTCGCGCGAAGAAGTGACCGTGCTCAGCGAGAAGGTCAGCGCGCTTCAATCCAAGGTTGAACTCGCCTCCGGCCGCGCGACGAATCCTTCCGACCTCGTCGATGCGACTGTCGCAGGGATCGATCCGACCAGCGGCAATGTCTTCATCAGCATTGGCAGCCAGAACCGAGTGACTCCCGGCATGACCTTTGAGGTGTTCGACAATGCATCAAGCATCGTGGCGAGCGCAGAGAACGGCGCACGCGGCAAGGCGAGCCTGCAGATCCTGAAGGTTGGCGACAAGACCTCGACATGCCGCGTGCTCCGCACGACGAAGGGACATCCAGTCATCAAGGGCGATGTGGTTGCCAACGCAGTGTTCGATCCGAACTATCGGTTCAAGTTCCTCGTGCACGGCGCGTTTGATGTCAACAAGGACGGCCGCGCAACGCCAGCCGAATCAGACTTCCTTCGTGAGCGCATTCGCGCTTGGGGTGGCGAAGTGGTCGATGGCAACGAACTCACCGGTGATCTCGATTTCATTGTCCTTGGAAGCGAGCCCGCCCTCCCAGCGCCGCTTCCAGCCGACGCCACTGAGTCGCAAACGACTTCCTATGTCGCGGCTCGCGAGGCGCGTGAGAAGTACGAGACGCTCTTCCGCGAAGCGCGCGATGCGCAGATCCCAGTGCTGAACTGGAATCGATTCTCGACGCTCACGGGCGGCGGTGTCAGCTAGCACACGATGGCGCGAGACTTCCGCACCAACCTCAAGTTTCATGCGCAGTACGCGGCGGCCCGGACGGCCGCCGCTCTGCTTTCAGCGTTTCCTCCTGAGCAAAATCTCGAAACCGCAAAGCTCGTCGCGCGGCTCTCGACGATCTTGTCTCCGCAACGCCTCGCGCGCGCCGTGAACCATGTCGCGCTGGCCTTCCCCGAGCGCGATGCCGCGTTTCATCACGAGACCGCGATGCGCTCGATCGAGCACATGCTCGGCATCTTTATGGTGGACGCTCTCGTGATGCCTCGGCTCATCACGGCAACGAATTGGACCGATCGCGTTTCGCTCGCGCCTGGCTTTGAGCGCGCACTCCCCTATCTCACGAGTGAGAAGCCATGCCTCTTTGTCACGGGTCATGTTGGCAATTGGGAGATCCTTGGGTATGTCCTCGCGCTTGTTGGTGTCCCAATCACGGCTGTCGCGAGACCTCTCGACAATCCACTCATATCGGATTGGCTCTTTGGGATTCGCGAGCGCAGCGGACTGCGCGTGCTTACCAAGTGGGGCGCGACGGATGAGCTGCAGCGCGTCCTCGCTGCAGGAGGAAAGGTTGGATTCATTGCGGATCAGAATGCCGGCGACGATGGACTCTTCGTGCCATCCTTCGGTCGACTTGCTTCGACCTACAAATCGATTCCCCTTCTCGCCGTGCACCAGTCGCTTCCCGTCATCTGCGGCTATGCCAAGCGCCTCGATGGCGCATTCAAGTACGAACTGCGCACGACGGATGTCATCCTTCCAGAATCGTGGGAGTCGCAGGAAGATCCGGTCTTTTATGTCGGCGCGCGATTCAATCGCGCGATCGAGAGCATGATCCGGGAGTCACCCGAGCAGAACCTTTGGGTCCACCGGCGCTGGAAGAGTCGCCCCAAGTTCGAGCGAGAAGGAAAGTCGATGCCGACTCGCCTTCGCGAGAAAGTCGCGGCGCTCCCTTGGATGACACCCGCACTGCTCGAAGAGCTTTCGAAGCCACTGCACGCGCCTGCAACGCCGATGCAGAGCGCGTTGTAAAGTGCGCAGCCGCGCGCTTTGCACGCGAACACGGACCTCTCCATGTCGAGATTCGCGTCGAAGCAAATTCTCATCGTCGATGACGACCCCGACATTCTTGAGGCGTTTGAGATCGCATTTCGGCACGAGGGCGCGACCGTGCGAACCGCGACCGATGGTGTCAGCGCCCTCATGGCGATTCGTGAGGGTGCGCCTGACCTCATGGTGCTCGACATGATGCTTCCTCGAAGCTCTGGGCTCTTTGTCCTCGAGAAACTCCATCAGGATGGCGCAACCCTGAACATCATCATGGTGACTGCGAATCAGGGCAAGCGTCACCGCGACTTCGCGCTTGGTTTGGGCGCCCGCGCGTATCTCTTCAAGCCCGTCTCACTCCCTCGGCTACTCGACCTTGCCGCAGGTATGCTCTCCCCTTCAACTCCGTAGCAGTTGGCCGATCTCCTCGACTATGCGATCGCTTGTCATACTTTCCTCGACGCCCTCTGACGCAGGGAAACTCGCGGTCATCGCGACTCGTGCGGAGATCCTCCACCTGCTCGCGCCGCTCAACACCGGACCTGAAGCGGTTGGCGGGACCATTCTGTACGGACCTGGCATCACGATCGAAATGCCCGAAGGCGATGAGCCAGTCACTCAAATGCTGCTCTCCATCGTGGATGACGAAATCTGTTGGGGACGCGAGGGCGTATTGAATCGCCTCGCCAAACGCACAGGTTGGAAACTGCAAGACCCGATGAGCGGGCGACCGATGCCGATTGCATGAGTCAAAGTTGGCGGATGTTCGCGAACGGTTTCGCTAGACCTTTGGAGCGAGTCCGCGCTCAAGGACGCTAATCAGATCTTGCGTCGACCGAATCGCCTCTTCAAGACTTGACACGCCACGCACTCCTTTGATCGCGTCCGTGCGGCGCTCTTCCTCGAGTTTGGCCTCGACGACTTGCAGCCCAGCCTGGAGTTCCGCCAAGACAGCTTTCGCTTCTTCAAGCATCACTTGGGCTTTTTGAGGATCGATAGCAGCTGCCTCTGTTGAATCCGAAATGAGCAACGCCCTCGACTTGGGCTCTGTCGCGCTCAACGAAGCGCGCGAAGAGTGGCGGTCGAACCTTGACATACCTGCGATGATCCCACTTCCGGAGCAATGCGGCAAGCGGAGCGCCATCGGCTCATTGAAGGTCCAAAAATGTGCGGGTTTACGCGACGGCGGGCAGTTGTGCGGCGCCCACAGGCGCTTCAGGCACAAGTTCTCGCACCACGCGCGCCACTTGCGTCCCATCCCGCGAGCGCCGCTGTGGCGCAAGCGTGGAGAGCATGCGGTCGATGTATGCGGCGTCGGGAGTTGGGAGTCCCCAGCTTCGAATATCTGGGTGGCGTGTTTCTTGGATTGTCTCCGCGTCGAGCGCGAGCTCCTCGAAGAGCTTCTCGCCGGGCCGAGCGCCCGTGCAGATGATCGACATCTCTCCCGCGCGGGAACCGACGCTTGCACTCAGTGGCGCGCCCGCCGCATGCATCAAGACCGGATCGAGGCCGTGCATGCGAACGAATCGCTCCGCGAGTTCGACGATTCGGAATGGCTCTCCCATGTCGAGGACGAACACCTCTCCCATCTTGGAGTCGCGTTCCGTCAACGCTGCTGCTTGAATCACGAGGGACGCCGCTTCTGGAATCGACATGAAGTAGCGCGTCATGCGTGGATCCGTCACCGTCAACGGCCCGCCGTCCGCGATCTGTTTCTTCCATGTTTCAAGGACCGAGCCGGAGCTGCCAAGCACATTTCCGAATCGCACAACAGAGCACGCAGTCGACGCGGTCCGATTGCAGTGCTGCACATACAGCTCCGCAAGCCGCTTCGTCATACCCATGATCGAAGTTGGGTTCACCGCTTTGTCCGTTGAAACCATTACGAATCGCTCGGCGCGGCATGCAAGACTCGCGTCAAGCGCCGACTTTGTTCCAAACAGATTGTTGTCGACTGCGAGACCTGGATGATCTTCCATCATCGGGACATGCTTGTGCGCGGCTGCATGGATGACGAGGTCAGGAGACTCCTCTTGCCAGAGCGCGTAGGTCGCATCAGCGTCGACGACATCATGCAGGCACGCGCGGCGTGCAAGCGAAGGAAATCGCCGTGCAATCTGTCGATCGATTTCGAAGAGCGCGTTCTCGCTGCGCTCGACGAGAATGAGTTTCGCAGGAGCAAAGTTCGCGAGAATGCGGCAGAGTTCACTTCCGATCGAACCACCTGCGCCCGTCACTAACACGCATCTGCCTTCCACCGCACTTCGCACGAGTCCGTCATCGAGATGCCGCTGAGGGCGACCAACTAGCTCGTTCAAGTCGACTTCAAACTCTGTGCGCGGACCAACGCCGGCGAGTTGATCGTCGAGGGTGGGGAGAAACCGATCTGGAATCCCAAGCCTTCGCACGCGTGTCCGGATGCTTGTGATGAGGTCTTTCATCGCCGCAGGAAGCGTGATCAACACGCCCTGCGGGTGCCGCCGTGCGCAGACAAGTTCGAGATCTGCAAGCGTACCGAGAACAGGCGAACCGCTTCCACCAGCATCAGGTCCACAGTGCACGCGACCGAGGATGACAGGCGCCTCCGCGGCGAGCGCAAGTTGGCGCTCAAGCTGGTCACAGGCTGCGGGAGTTCCGACAAGAATCGCGGTCTTCATGATGCGTCGCCAAGGGGTAGGGTTTGGCTTCAAACTTCTCTATGGGCTATCGGCTATCCACGCGACAGGCTGTATGCGTCGACGGAGGAGAACTCCTGAATCGCCACTTTCCTTCAGAAGAAATGCACGCACCGCCTCGCGATGCGCTCCAATCCAAGGAGAATTCACCCCATGCCTCCTCTCCGATTCCTCGTCACGGGTGGTGCCGGATACATCGGCTCCCACGCTGCGCTCGCGCTCCTCGATGCAGGCCACGCGGTGACCATCGTCGATACGCTTGAGCGCGGGCACGCCTCGACGGTTGAAACGCTTCGCGCCTATGGCGGCGATCGAGTTCGATTTGAGCAACTTGATGTCCGCGCGACGAAACCACTCACCGCGCTCCTGCGCGCGCAGAAACTCGATGCCGTCCTCCACTTCGCCGCCTACGCCTATGTTCGAGAGAGCATCCTCTGCCCGCTCCGCTATTACGAAAACAATGTCACGGGCGGCATCTCCCTGCTACGCGCGATGGAGGATGCGGGCGTCAATCGCATTATCTTCAGTTCGAGTTGCGCGACCTACGGCGAGCCAGACGCAACGTGGTTTCCACTTCGCGAGGAGACACCGCAACAACCCGTCAATCCGTATGGAGAGACGAAGCTTGCGACCGAACAGTTGCTGCGGACTCTGTGCGAGAAGTCGTGTGCATCGACCAACGCACTGGCGGTTGTCGCCCTGCGCTACTTCAATGTAGCGGGAGCCGACCCACAACTACGCGTCGGCGAAGCGCATGCGCCTGAGACGCATCTGATTCCCATTGCGCTTGAGGTGGCTCGCGGCGTCAGGCCAGAACTCGTTCTCTTTGGAGACGATCACGCAACCAAAGATGGATCCTGCGTGCGTGACTTCGTGCATGTGTCGGATCTCGTCCATGCCCATCTGCTCGCACTCAGTGCGCTCGAACATGGCCGGTTCAAGGCATGGAATGTCGGCATCGGCCATGGGTACTCCGTCCTTGAGGTGGTGGAGAGTTGCCGCCGCATCACGGGCGCAAAGATCCCTGTGCGTCTGATGCCTCGCATTCCTGGCGAACCAAGGGAACTCGTTGCAGATGCGAGCGCGATACGACGCGATCTCGCCTGGTCCCCGCACTATTGCTCGCTCGACGCCATCATCGAGAGTGCGTGGAACTTCGCAAAGCGTGGTAGCGTTCCCGTTGCATGAGCCACATCAACTATCGGCCCCGAGTCAAGTGCGTCGCAGCCCTCGCGTGTGCAAGTCTCGTTGGAGGTGTTTTCTTGGGCGCGCCGAGCTGCTTCGCGTTCGATGCGAACGAACCGTTCCGGCTTGACCTCAATCCAAGCCAAGAGGGGAGCGAAGCACCAAAGCCCACGACCCATGAGGCATTCGGAAGCAAGGGCTCGTTTCGCCTCGACACAACCGCGATGATTGCCAATGACATGAGCGATGTCACGATTGGCATGGGATCACTCGCCGGATGCTGGTTCGTGGCCGACGGTTTCTCTATCTCGCTCGCAGCGGAAGGTCTCTATGCATCCCAACCGACACCTGAAGTTGGACAGTCGGGCGGCGATGTTGGCGGCGGTGGTATGTCGACGAGTTTGCGTTGGCACTTTCTTCGCGAAGCATCGTGGTCGCTCTATGCGGAGTTTGGCATCGGTGTGCTCGCGACCACCGATGACATCCCCAATGGCGGAACCGCGCTGAACTTCACGCCCCGCGCATTTTTCGGTTCTTCCATCGAGATCGCAGAGGACACCCGGTTGCTCGCGGCAGTTGGGTGGTTTCACATTTCCAACGCACAACTTGGAGAAACGAATCCGGCGATCGACGCGATCGCGTTCTACCTGGGCCTCAGTTTCGGGTTCTGATGCTTCCGATGCGACGGAAGCATGAGTGCGCCAAAAAAATCCCGCCATAAAAATCGTCGTCCAGCACGCTCCGACACGGCTGGACGACGGGTTTCACAATTGCATCTCAGGGAAGAGACACGCGTGCGAAGAAGATGAGCTTGAAAGTCGTATCTGATGCTCGCGTGGCACGAAGGTTTCCACGCGGTTCACATACGGGGGATAGCCACGGTACGCTGCTCGATGGCAAGCGGTCAATGGATGGCATTCACTTTTCACATAATTCGTAAGTCATTATTGAAACTGTCTTTATGAGTTTCGCGCCTCCCGTCGAAGTCGCCGTTCTCGCGTTATGGCGCACTACCCCCGCTGCCCGTACAGAGTTCCTCTGCGCCCGCCGCCTCGAAAGCGCGATCCGTGGCGGCCTGTGGGAACTACCAGGCGGCAAGATGGAACCCAATGAAGCCCCGCTTGACGCTGCACTTCGCGAACTTCAGGAAGAGACCGGACTCTCACTGCGCTCGATTGCAATGGACTCGCTCCGCGAAGTAGGAGTTGTCGATCACACCGACCATGGACTCACTCGCGAGCGATCCGTTCGGTTGCATGTGTTTCTTGCGCGCGCGCTCGACGGATGTTCGCCCATCGCACAGAGCAGCGCAGAGGTGCGATGGATCGACATTCAAGACTTCGCGGCGTATCCGTGGCCGGGCGCGAATCTGAAGGTCAATGCACTGCTGTTCGCAACGATGCCAAATCTCGCATAGGAGGGGCGGAAGGAAGCCATCGCTCACTTCGGTGTCACTGGCGCGCCCTGCTCGAGATTGCGCTGCAGCTCGGTCAAGACCTCCTCACCGGTCTCTGCCTTCGACTGATGCTCAGCATCAATGCGATCTCGTAGCGCGGTCGCGCGATCGAGAAGCGCCGGTTCAGCATCATCCCGAGTGACGAGAGTGAAATGCCACGCGGTCTCGCTGAGCACTTTGCCTGGCCAGATCTCCGCAAAGAAGTCGAGCGGCGGATTGTCCCATGCGTTGCCGTCTGCATCGCGGTGCGTGACGATCGGTTCGAACCCATCGAGTTCAAGGCGCACATCGTATGTGCCGAAGTGCACGATTTCCGCCTGACACGGCGTACGACCGATTTCTCGCTCGTTGAGCCACACAAGCGCACCTGGCGGCGTGCTCGTGAACGACACCTTTCGCTCGACGCACGCGCCAAGTGCAACACAAAGTGCAGCAGGAAGTACCGTCGGCACCAACCAAGCAGCCAGAACGCGATGCGGTTGTTTCATCCGAATTCATCTCCTCGAAAGGACGATGCGAGGTACGCCTCACGAACGGCAGGATCATTGATGATTGCCTTGGGCGTTCCTTCGCGAAGATTCTTGCCCTCGTGAATGATGTACGCGCGATTACAAATGCGAAGCGTCTGCTGCACATTGTGGTCGGTGACGAGCATCGCAATCCCATCGTCCGCGAGGCGGCGAACTTCCGCTTGGAGCTCCTCGACGGTGTGTGGATCCACCGCCGCAAACGGCTCGTCGAGCAGCATGAGCTTGGGCTCGGTCACAAGCGCACGAGCGATTTCCAAACGCCGTCGCTCGCCACCCGAACAGGTGCGCGCTTCATCTTTCGCTTTGTGCCGAAGCCCGAACTGGAGCAACAACGCGTCACAGCGCCGACGCCGTTCCGCCCGCGCAAGGCCGATGGTTTCGAGGATCGCGAGGAGATTTTCTTCACAAGTCAGTCGCTGAAACACGCTCGGTTCTTGCGAGAGATATCCCATGCCAGCAAGCGCATGGCGAAACATCGGTTCAAAGGTCACTTCTCTCCCGGCGAACTCCACGCGCCCAGCCTCTGGTGTGATCATCCCAATGGTCATGCGGAACGACGTGGTCTTCCCAGCGCCATTTCGGCCGAGAATTCCCACAACTTCGCCCGCTTCCACTTGGAACCCAACACCATCCACAACGCGTCGGCCGTTGTAGCTCTTCACAAGACCTTGTGCGGAAAGAAGCGTCACGAGGTCGAGTGTACAAGACTGCACGGAAGGAGCGCGGGAAGACCGCTCAACCGCGCACCTCGATGGACACCTTTACGATGGCCGTCCGCGTCGCCGCAAGAATGACGAAGATCGCGCCGGCAGTTTCTTCGCGATCTCCGACCGCCGGAACGCGGCCGAATCGGTCAAGAAGAAACCCGGCGATGGTCGCGTAATCGCCTTCATCTGGAACATGGAGCCCAAGCCGGTCGTTCACCTCAGACACGGTGGCGCGACCGTCAATCTCATAGAGACCATCTGGCCGCGCGAGAATCATCGGAACGGACTCCGCCTCATCCTCGTGCTCGTCATGAATCTCTCCGACGAGCTCTTCAAGCACATCCTCGATCGTGCAGATGCCAGCAGTACCGCCGTACTCATCCACCACGACCGCAAGATGCACCTCATGCCGCTGGAAGTCTCGGAGGAGCTCGCCCACAAGCTTGGACTCCGGAACTCGGATCGGCTCACGCAGAAGTGGGCGGAGCGAGAAGTTCGTCGGTGCCTCGCCGAAGTAGCGAACGAGGTCTCGCACATACAGGATGCCGACGATTTCATCGAGGCTCTCATCAAAGACTGGAATGCGGGAGTGGCGAACATCACCGAGAAACGACCGGATCTCGGCGAGGTCATCGGTCATCGGCATACCTTCGATGTCCGTCCGCGGGGTCATGATGCTCCCGACCTCAAGCTCGCCAAAGACCACAGCGTTCTCGAGAAGCGTTGCGGCGACGGGATCGATTTCTCCATCCTGCCTTCGATCGAGAATCGAATCGAGCAGTTCCTCATCGCTCTCATCCTCGCGTAAGTTCGCGCCCGTCAAACGATGCACTGCCTCGTCGAGCACGCTGACCGCTGCGAGAAACGGGCTACTCATGAGCATCGAAAACCGAATAAATCCGAGACTGCCTGCGATGAGCGGGTATGCGGCATGGCGCGCAATCGCAGCGGCAAGGACACTGGTGATCACCCAAACGATCACGATGGAACAGAGTGCTGCGTACACCAGCGCTTCGACCGTCAATCGCGCGCTCGAGCCCACCTCTCCTTCGAGGCTGGGCCGAACGCCGGTAAAGGCGATGAGCAGAAAGCTGAAAATGCAGGCGCGGCCAATCGTGCGCCACAAACTCGCTGCGTGCCCCGCTTCATCAGTCCTCCGAAGTAACCAACCACCCTTCTCACTCCGACCACGCTGCGCAAACTCTCGCTCGAGACCGCTCCGCGACACGCGCGTCAAGGCAAGATTGAGCGCGGAGCAGTAGGTGGTTCCGGTGGTCACAAGGACGAGGCCCAAGATGATGAGCAACATGATCTCTTGATTGCTCACTGAGGGGCCTCACCGTCAACGCGATGGCGAAAGGTTCGCCCAACGCCCAGTGCGTCTAGAATTCGATCCTCCTCCTCATGCATCCGACGATGCTCGGATTCGTCGTGATCGTCGAAACCCGCGCAATGCAGCACACCGTGCAGCGCGTAGAGCAAGAGTTCCCGCTCCACGCCCCACCCCCGCTCCGCCGCGGCGGCGTGCGCGACGCCGTAACAAACTGCGATGTCCACATCGATGGGTTCGCTCCCCCGACTCGCTGGGAAGGTCAACACATCGGTGACGGTTGCGAGGTTCGAAAACCGCGCATGCAGCGCAGTCATCCGTTCATCGCCGACGACTTCAATGTGGACGCGGGCGATCGGCCGGCTCAGCATCGCACACGCCTGCCGTAAGCTCAGTTCTAGACCGCGCTCAAGCGCGAGCGCCCCGTCCACGCCGAGCAAACTGATGATCTCTCGCGCGCACTGCACGCTTAGCGCCATTGAATCGGCGGATGAATGCGTTGTTGGGAAGCTCATGAGTTGCACACGCAAATCAAGCGGAAAGATAGGCGAAATGCCTCTCCTTCGATCAACCCGCGCGCCAGGAGCGACTCAAACGCGCGCCGTCTCAAGAGCGACGGGGATACTGACGCGCTTGACTCGCGCCTCAAACTCGCTCCGGTACTTGCTGACGATCGTGCGAATCGCGAAGTTGTTGCCATCCGCGAGACCACAAATCGTCGTCCCTGGCGTGAGCCCCATGGAGGTCGCGATTTCCACGAGCAGGTCAAGGTCCTTCGTCGTGGCGTCGTAGTTCTCGATGCGCGTGATGAGTTTGTAAATCCAGCCCGCGCCCTCGCGACAGGGCGTGCACTGACCACAGGATTCGTTCTTGAAAAAGCGCGCGATATTGCGCGCGACGGCGACCATGTCGGTGTCTTCATCGAAGACCGTCGGACACGCAGTGCCGAGGCCAAGCACATCGCAACGACGACCGATGTCAAAGTCCATGGGCGCGTCAAACTGATCGGGCCCAAGGATGCCCATCGAAACGCCACCAGCGATCGCGCCCTTAAACTTCTTCCCCTTTCGCATACCCAAGCAGTGCTCGTTCACCAGTTTCGAGAGCGGAATGCCGAGGTCACATTCGTAGACGCCGGGTCGCGTGACATGCCCGCTGACGCCCATGAGCTTGGGTCCGTAGCTCGGCGCGCCACCAAGATTGCTCTCGCATCCGAGACTCTTCCACCATGCAAGTCCATGCTCGACGATGGGAGAAACCGCGGCGAGTGTCTCGACATTGTTGATGATCGTGGGTCGACCAAACAGTCCCTTGACTGCAGGGAATGGCGGCTTGATGCGTGGCCATCCACGCTTCCCCTCAATCGCTTCGAGCAGCCCCGTCTCCTCGCCGCAAATGTATGCACCAGCGCTGCGATGCAGATGACACTCGACGGCGAACTTGGACTTGCCGTTGAGCAGGCCTTGCTTGCCGAAGACGCCCTTGGCATACGCCTCTTCGATCGCTTTGAGCATGACCTTCGCTTGGTGGTGATACTCGCCGCGAATGAAGAAGTATGCGGTATCAAGTTGGCACGCAAAACATGCGATCGCGATCCCCTCGAGCACCTGATGCGGATCGAAGTCGACCAAGAGTCGATCCTTGAAAGTCCCCGGTTCCGCTTCGTCACAATTGATGCAGAGGTAACGCCGCCCTCCATCGACGGGTGGAAGAAAAGTCCACTTCAGACCGGCAGAGAACCCAGCGCCCCCGCGACCGCGGAGATTCGCGTCCTTCACGAGCTGCACGATCTCCTGCGGCTGCATGCTGAGTGCTTTGTCGAGCGCTCGATAGCCACCCGTCGAAACGAACTCGTCGTAGCCGACAATGTGTCGTCCCTTCGGGTCGCTCCAGGGCCAGGTCGGAATTCGCTTCGTAAGAACAGGTTCGTTCAAGGGCATGGTTCGGTCTCGTGCTTAGTCGCCTCAGAAGGCGCAGGCGTCGCTTGCTTGTCGAGCAAGACTTCATCAATCGTGGTTCGGCGGAGGATGAACTCGCCTTGCCTTGCGATCTGAACCTCGCGGTTCACTTCACGGACTTCGACGGCAGGCTCAGCAGCCTTTGCGGTCGTCGGCGCGGTCGGGTCGTGCTTGATCGCATGCACGACATGACCGAAGAACTGCCCGAGGTTTCGGAGGAGTGATTGGTCATCGCTCATCGCGCGCACTCCAGCCATCGGGCTCCATCCACGAACGCATTGCCTCAAGCCTCCGCTGCTCAGTGGGATGCGCCCGTTTTCGAGAATGCGCCGTCAATCAACGCATCAAGTTTCGCAACAGTGAGGTTCTCATGCAGTGTCTCGCCAAAGAGCGCGACAGGAGCAGTGTCACAACTTCCCAGGCACTCCATCGTGAGCAGCGTGAACTTGCCATCGGCCGTAGTTTCATGTGGCTCAATCCCGAGCCGTTGCACAGCGCGATCAAGGATCGCCTTGTGATCACAGACTTCACACGCAATCGACTGACAAATCCCAATGACGCACTTGCCAACTTTCTCGGCGCGGAACTCTTCGTAGAAACTCACCGTGTCAAAGACTTGCGATGGATGGATTCCGAGAAACGCCGCCACTTCCACCATCGCTTGAAGCGAGATGTACTCGTGTTCGTGCTGCACCTCGTGCAGGATCGGCATGAGCGCGCCCTGTGGTTGCGCGTACTTCGGCAAAATCTCGCGAGTCCAGCGTTCCTTATGCGCACCCGTCACGACCGGCGTCGCGGCCTTAGGAACGCTTGATGTTGCAGACGGCTTTGTGTGCCAGCTCATGATGAAACCTCAATGAAACCTCGAAAAAACTCAGCGATCCAACTCAGCAGCAATCACATTGATACTCCCCAACACTGCGACGATGTCGGCGAGTTGGTGACCTTCCATCATCTTCGAAAACGCTTGGAAATTGATGAAGATGGGCGGTCGAACGCGAACGCGCCACGGATACTTCGTCCCATTCGAGACAATGTAGTACCCAAGTTCGCCGTTGGGACCTTCGATCGCGCCATAGCATTCGCCCACCGGCGAATGGAATCCGCGATTATGCATGTTGAGTTGGAAGAGCTGAATCGTCCCTTCAATGCTCCCGTAGACATCACCCTTCTCTGGGATGATGAACTTCGCATCAGCAGCGGCGTTCAGCGGGCCGTTCGGGATCCGATTGATCAGTTGGTCGATGATGCGGAGCGACTGCTTCACCTCCTCGACACGCACGAGATAACGCGACAGACAGCAACCGCCTGAAGCGATCGGCACGGTGAACTTCACTCGCTCCGCGCCCGCGCCGTCCCAGTTGTCGGCGTAACAGAGGTAGGGCTGATCCTTGCGCAAGTCTCGCACCACACCCGACGCGCGAGCCATCGGACCGGAAACGCTCCAACGGATCGCGTCTTCTTTGGAAAGCACGCCGACGCCATCGAGGCGGTCGACAAAGATTCGATTCCGCGAACAGAGCGTTTCGACATCCTTGATCGCTTTGGGCATGCGCACATCAATGAACTCGCGCACCATGCGAATGAACACCTCGTCGTCCGGCAAATCACGCCACGCGCCGCCGACGCGAGTCCAATCAGGGTGGAACCGCTGCCCCGAAACATACTCAATGATGTCGTAAATGAACTCGCGCTCGTTGAAGCCGTAGAGAAAGCCAGTGAAGGCGCCCAAATCGAGTGCCGCCGCGCCGATCGTCAAGAGGTGATTCTGGATCCGACCGAGTTCACACATGATCGTGCGAAGCACCGTTGCACGAGGCGTGAGTTGCACATCAAGCAACTTCTCAACCGCATGGTGCCACGCAACATCATTCACGATCGGCGATGAGTAATCCATCCGGCTGATCGTGGCGACAAACTGGTTGTAGTCGTGATGCTCGCCTAACTTCTCAAACCCCGAGTGGAGGTACCCGATGTGAGGCGTGCAGCGGGCGATGCGCTCGCCATCAAGTTCGAGCACCAAACGAATCGTGGTATGCGTGGCGGGGTGCTGGGGACCAAAGTTGAGTACCCATCGATCGGGAGACTGGACATGGTCCTTCAAGTACTCGGTGGACTCGATATCGAGCCCGTAGCCCTGTTCAGGTTGCAGCGTGTACGGCATAGCTAGGGCGGAGAGTATATCGACCGCGCACGCGGCAGTCGGCGTTGTGGCGCGTGCGAATCAGTGCCAAGAATCACCGAAGATTCTGCAAGTACGGGTTCGTCCGCCGCTCCGCCCCGATCGTGGTTGCTTCACCATGGCCGGGGTAGATTTTCGTCGTATCCGGCAGGGTCAAAAGGAGTTGAAGCGATCGATCCATGGCAGCAGGGTCACTCGTGGGAAAATCCGTGCGCCCGATGCTGTCGGCAAACAGCGTGTCCCCTACCAAGGCGAGAACTGCCTGCTCGCACCAAAGGCAAATCATGCCAGGACTGTGACCAGGGACATGCACTATCTGGAAGGTGTAGCCGCCTGCGCCGGGCAGCATCAAGAGTTGACCCGACGCAAGGAACCCCTCGGGCTCTGGCGCAACGACCTGCGGCGGAATGAAGACGCTGAGGTTGAGGTTGGGGTCGGCGTTGAAGTCCTTCTCAAGCGCGTGACAGAGCACCGGGACTGGGCCGAGTTTCAAACGCATCTGCGCGAGACCTGCGATGTGATCGCAGTGACAGTGCGTGAGAATGCAAAGTTCGGGCTTGAGCCCCTCCTCAAGGATGTACGCGATCATCGCTTCGGGCTCATACGGACAGTCGACGATCCAACAAGACTTCGCTCGGTCGCTTGGATCGAAAAGGACATATCCGTTCGTGGCGAAGTCGCCAAGTTCGAAGCACTTCAGTTCCAAGCTCGCCTGCGCGTTCATGGGGCGAATGGTACTCCCGACGCGACGGGTACCGACAGTTGAGGTACGCTCCCCCGCATGTCACTCCGTCGTGGTTGGCTTGCTTTCTCACTCTGCGGATGCGGACTCAGCGCATCACTGCTCTTGAGTGGTTGCGACACGATGAGTTCAGACTTCTCAGCGTTCAGCGCATCGTTCATGCCACCCTCGCCAGCCGAAGCCGCGGCTTGGGCCGCCGATTCAACCGACCCAGAAAATCAGCGTCGCGGAACGCTGCTGCTCGCGAGCGCGCCTTGGGGTGGGAGCAGCGTCTACCTCGATCTCTATCGCCTCTATGTCGCGGAAGCTCAAGATCCACTCGTCCGTGCTGCGGCGATCGAGGCGCTCGGGAGACATGGCGATCCTGCGGATGCTGGCATCATCGCCAAACAACTTGCGAGTCCATTTCGTCAAGTGAAACTCGCGAGCGCGAAGGCCCTGCAACGATTGCACGCTCCTGCGATCGCGGACGAAATCTGGCCGGTGCTCATTCGTGAAACAGAAGACTCTGACATTCGAGTGGAGCTTGCAATCGCTCTCGCACAGTATCCAACGGCGAGTGTGTTTCAAGCACTTGTCACCGCGCTCGATCATCCGGAACTTGCTGTGAATGTTGCCGCGAGCGACAGCCTCACGACCATGACCGCCATGGATTTTGGCGGAAGCCGAAACGATTGGCTCGAGTGGTCAACGTCGACTGAGCAACTCTTCAAGCAGGACCTTGCCTACTGCTATCCCGTGTTCGTGCGCGACGAGGATGCGTGGGACGACTTGATGTTCTGGAATCCAGTGGTGTTCGAAGTTCCGGATCTTCCTGCCGGTCTTGAGTGGACTCCCGGCAACGTCCTGCAAACCAAGCCCCTAGAATCACCGCCCTCGCCGAGCGCGCCGTGATTCCATGACCTCACCCTCGACTGATGCACAACCGAGCGGCGAGAAATTCGCCGCCGCGAGTCTCTCGCCTGACGATCCACAAGTCGCGACGCTTGCCACCGAGATCGTGGACGCCGAGATCGAAGAGAAGGGACGCATCAAAAGCGGGAAACTCGCCGGGAAATCGATGCAGCAAGCTATCTGGATCCTCGCGATTCCAATCTTGTTGCAGCAGACGATGGCCGCGGGCGTCGGCTTCGTGGACAAGCTCATCGCGGGCAATCTTCCGGAATCGATTGCGCGCAGCGGCATGGACGGCGTCGGCCTAGGCAGTTTCGTCGGATGGTTCATCGGCATCGCGATGGCGGGTCTCGGCGTGGGAGGTCAAGTGATCATTTCGCGTGCGATGGGAAGCGGAAATCGCGAAGAGGGCGAGCGCGCGCTCGGTCAATCGATGCTGCTCTCACTCGCGTGGGGCATCATCGTCGCCATCACGATGGCGTTGATCGCTCGACCGCTCGCGCAGTTTTCCAATCTCAGCGCCGAGGGCACCGCCGCATGCGTGACCTATGTGCAAACACTCGCGTGGGGCATCCCCTTCAGCGGCGTCATGATGGTCGGCGCGATGTGCCTGCATGGCGCCGGCGAAACGCATAAACCGTTCCAAATCGCGGTGTGGGTCAATGTGGTGAATTGCCTCGCGGCATGGCTCTTCTCTGGCGTCACCATCCATGCGTTTGGCGCAGAGATTCCCAATCCGTCGCCGACAGACCCACTCGCGTGGGGTGTGTTCGGCATCGCGCTCGGAAGCACACTCAGTTACGCCATCGGCGCGTGGCTCACTTGGCGAACGCTTCGCAAGGGCGTGCAAGATCTCAAGCTTCAATCGAGTGCAATGCAGTTCGACGCAGCGATGACGAAGCGCATCGCGATCGTCGGCATCCCGAATTTCTTTGAAGGACTCGCCATGTGGTCGGTGAATCTCTTCATTCTCGGCATCATTGGCGAAGTCGCGCAGCGCGGCATCGGGACAGCGACGAAAGACGGTCTTGTAGGCGCACACATCATTACCGTGCAGTGGGAGGCGTTTTCGTTTCTTCCCGGCTTCGCGATGGGGACTGCAGCTGGCGCTCTCGCAGGTCAGTATCTCGGTGCTGGAAACGCCGCCCTCGCGCGCGCGGCAATCTGGCGTTGCACTTTCATCGGCATGGCGATCATGGTGAGTGCCGGTGTCATCTTCATGCTCTTCGGCCGAGAGCTTTGCAGCGTGATTTCCGACGACCCCATTCACCTCACGCTCGTACCGCAATGCCTTTTCGCAAGTGGCTGTTTGCAAGTTTTCTTCGCGCTGGCGATGGTCGTTCGCAATGGCCTCCGCGGCGTCGGCGACACGAAGTGGATCTTGGGTATCACGATCTTCGGTTGCTACGCGATTCGCCTGCCCCTCGCTTGGGTCTTTGGCATCAACCTTGGCCTCGGACTCGTTGGCATTTGGTGGGCACTCATGATTGAGATCGCAGTGCGCGGACTTCTCTTCCACGCGCGTTTTCGATGGGGCGCCTGGGAGAAGTTGCGCGTCTAGTTCTGCGGCTCGACTTCGTCTTCCACTTCAGGCGCTAGCGGTGCGACGATTGGCGCGCTTGCATTCGGCGACATGCTGAATGGATTCGGGCCCCCACTCGGAGAGCCGACCATGCTCGACATAGCGGAAGCCACCAAGAAGTAAACACCCACGGCAGCCACGCCACAGCCAACGAGAATCGGCGCGACCATGCCGACCACCATCGCGACCGCGCCTCGCGCACTTGCGGCCTGCGATGCGCGCGCGGTGACGAAGGCGCTCGTCATGATCGCTGCGCTCACGACCCACCACACTGCGGCGAAACTTCCAACGCAAGGTACGAGGCTCACCAAGAGCGTGCCGCTCGACCAAAGCAGGATTTCCATGGCGCGAGCGAACGGGAGAGTTCGCGCGACTCTCGCCGTCTCCTGCATCAAATCCCCGCCAAGCATGCGAAACGTGAGCGCGCCAACTGCCGCGGCTATCGGGATGTACATCGCGTATGCGATTGGCGTGATCATGCCGATCAAGAATCCGGGGCCGAGCTGCGAGGCAAACAGCGCGGTTGTTGGAACGGCGACACCTCCCGATCCGGAGCTTGGTCCACCAGCGGCGCCGAGCGCAAAGACCATCAGCGCACTCTGTCCAAAAAGGCACACGAGTGAAACAGCGAGGAGGAGCCCGACGACCGCGACGAAGAAAGTGCTCGCACGCTTCAACCTTGGCTCGTGCGTCGAGATTGCAAGCCCGAGAACGCGCGGCGAGATGAGCGCTGAAAGGCAGGTTGCCCAAAAGCGCTTGAAAATGCTGCCTTCGGTCGTCCACGGCACCGGCACGCCAACAGCGACGGCGTCAAGCTCACGACCCGGCACCGGAAGCAGCACACACGATTCCATCGTGATGGAGTTGTGACAACTCTGACACTCAAACTCCGGAGGAACAAGATGCCCCTTCGCACCAGCGCCGTAATACGGCTGTGCGCAATGCGGGCACTTGAAGATCACCGCGTACGGTTGAAACTCATAGAGGCTCCGTGAAAAGAGCGTCCCACACTCTGGGCAGGTGTTTCCCGGCAGATTCCAAAGCGTGTGATCGCAACTCTTGCAGCGCATGGCAGCGCATCCTCAATGGCGTTCAATCTTCAGGGGCGTCCTTCGACACGCGACGACGAAACTCCGACATCAACTTCTGCGTGATGGGTCCAACGGCTCCATCGCCGAACTGCTCACCATCAATCTTCGTGACACCGATGATCTCGGCCGCTGTTCCCGTGAGGAACACTTCGTCTGCCGTAAAAAGATCCTCAATACGGAATCGACGCTCTTCGACCGCGATCCCGAGCGCTGGCGCAAGGGTGTGCATCACAAACCCGCGGGTGACGCCATTGAGCAAGCCGGCACTCGTCGGGGGCGTCACCAGTCGCCCCCCCATGACTAAGAAAATATTGTCACCCGTGCACTCACAGACCTCGCCATCGGTGTTGAGCATGATGGCTTCATGGACACCCGCATCAATGGCTTCGATCTTCGCGAGAATGTTGTTGAGGTAGTTCAGGCTCTTCACCGAAGGATCGAGGCAATCCACTGGAATGCGAGGCCGACGCGCGACCACGACGGGCATTCCCTGCTCGTACATCTCTTTGGGGTAGAGCTGGATGCGATCCACGATGACAAATGTGCAGGGACGCGGACAGGTGAACGGCGAAAGCCCGAGTGGGCCTACGCCGCGCGTCACGACAAGACGAATGTATGCATCGGATGCGCCATCGGCGGCGACAGTCTCGCGTACTGCTTGCTCGAGTTCGCGCTCCGTAAAGTGCATCGTGAGGCGAATCGACTTCGCGCTCGCGACGAGCCGATCAAGGTGCGTCTGCAGTTTGAAGATCCGACCGCCGTAAGCGCGAATACCCTCAAATACACCATCGCCATAGAGCAGTCCATGGTCGAAGACTGAAACTTTCGCGTGTTCCTTGTCGACAAGCGCGCCATCAAGCCAAATCTTCATGCAACCTCCGAGGCCGCGACATTGCGGCGTCGAAGTGTAACAACTCACCCTACTTGCTCACCAACTGCGCTGTCACTTCTTGCGCGCGAGCTTCGAGGGGCACGCGAACCGCTCGCCGAAGCTCGGTCAACGACCGCACAGGAATCGCGGAAGCCCCTTCTTCAAGACCTGCGTGCAGCGCGAACTCGTGTGCGAGCGCTCGAGATGGACTCGTCGCCCACACTGAGACGATCCACGGCGACTTCGCCTCGATCGAGAGGATCCCATTCCCTACAAACTCACGCATCAGCCACTCCACGACTGTGCCGCGCTCCTCGGCACCGCCGACGAGATGGATACGCATCGTCTCGGCATCCTTGAGTTCCGCGATCGGACGCACGCGCGTTATGAAGATCGGATTCCC
>SXGU01434082.1_pt1 | contig 70453 bp, 86 predicted proteins | sample 3174531 | NCBI WGS metagenome assembly SXGU01 (sample SAMN11356863, study PRJNA531348) | freshwater metagenome | isolation source: freshwater sample F1-140 | place: China: Fuxian Lake, Yuxi | collected 2017-12-25 | reverse complement strand
TGGTTTAACGAACGAAGAAAACAGAAAAAAATTAAGCTTCGAGTAATTACTCCAGATAAGAGCATTCAACCAAAAATACTTGCTGAAACTCGCTATCTTCCTGAAAAATACGCTAGTCCTGTGGTCATCAATATATACGGAAATTCTGTCGCAATGATTCTTTGGGGTAAAAATCCGTTTGCTATTGTTGTAGAGCAAGATGAATTTGCACAGAGTTACAAAAAATATTTTGAACTTATGTGGAAAGTTGCGAAAAAATAAGGTTTATTAATCCGATATTTTACTTAGGTAAATGTATCGCAAAAAGATTTTAATAGCCTCAATTGTGATTGTGATTGCTATTGTAGCATTTAATCTAATGGTTTCAAAACACACTAAAGTATCTTTGGAGACTAACCAAGGAAATATAGTTCTTGAATTATACACTGGTGAGATGCCTATAACTGCGGGAAATTTTGTTAAGCTTGTAGAAAAAGGATTCTATGATGGAGTAATATTTCACAGAATAATTGATGGATTTATGATTCAAGGAGGAGACCCTACTGGGACAGGCATGGGTGGCCCAGGATATAAAATAAAAGATGAATTTACTGGAACAAATTTAGATAGAAATGATAGAGGAACTATTTCTATGGCTAATGCTGGACCTAACACTGGAGGGAGTCAATTTTTTATCAATTTAATCGATAATAGATTTCTTGATGGAAAACATCCAGTTTTTGGTAAAGTAATTGAAGGAATTGAAGTGATGGATAAGATAGCTAAAGTCAAAACTGATTCTCAAGATAGACCAATTAATGAAGTTAAAATAATAAAGGCAAAAGTTATTTGAGAAAGATTATAAACCAATCCTTGCTTTATAGATTATGGAAATTGAAGATGTGATGAAAAAACCGATAGTTACTTCTAAAGATATCTCTCTTTATGATGTCGCCAAGTTGATGACTAAGAAAGATATAAAATATATGATTTTTGTTTCTGATGACAAGGCAATGGGAATAATAACTTCTGAAGATTTGGTCAAACATTTTGGAGAAAATGTTATGTTGTCTTCCGTGATGAGTAAAAAAATAATATCTATAAAAAAAAGTGAAAAAATTCAGACAGCAATAGATTTGATGAGAGATAAAAAAATAAATGTTCTTCCAGTTAATGACGATTCTGGAAAATTAATAGGTGTCGTACATTCTGAAAATATACTTCATGAAGCCTGTGATAATGAAGATTTTCTGGTTGATTAAATGATTGACATTATTATCATTTTACTATCTATTCCTATTGGATTTTTGATTTCTTGGTTAGCTCGTGATGAAATTATTGAGGGATTTTTTTATATAAAACTGCTTTTTGCATTAAGTTTGATTTTGATGATATTTTTTTCTTTTTACGATGAAGTTTTGACAAAAACTATGGGATTTATTTCCATCGTTTCTTTTATAAGTTTAATGAAGAGATTTGATAAAAAATGGGCTGTTGAGAGAAAAAGGTAAACATATATTTTAAAAAAGGAATATAATATAGAATATTAGGCGAGAAATAAAAATGTATGACTTTAAGGAAATCGAAAGAAGGGCTTCTGAAAAGATATCTAAAAAAGATATTTCTGATAGAGTAAAAGATGATTCAAAGAGAAAAAAATTATTTAGCTTCTTAGAAGGGCCTCCTACTGCAAATGCTCCTCCTGCATTACACCATCTGGAAGTTAGAACCTACAAAGATATAATCAACAAGTTCAAATATATGCAAGGATTTAATGTTCCTAGAAAGGCTGGATGGGATTGTCACGGATTACCTGTTGAAGTACAAATAGAGAAAAAACTTAAACTTAATAGTAAAAAAGATATTCTAAAATTTGGAGAATCTAATTTTATAAAGGAATGTAAAACAAGTGTTTTTTCTTATATAGAATCTTGGAATAAATCTACTACTAGATTAGATTATGAAGCAGATTTAGAAAAACCTTATGAAACTTTGGACAATAATTATATTGAAAGTGTTTGGTGGTCTCTTAAACAGATATATGATAAAAATGACTTATATGAATCTCATAAAGTAGTTCCTTTCTGTCCGCGATGCCAGACTCCACTTTCAGGCCACGAAGTTGCTCAAGGTTATAAGCATGTTAAAGACGATTCAATAGTTGTAAAATTCAAAATTAAAGACAAGAAAGATGAATACTTACTCGTTTTTACTACAACTCCTTGGACATTACCCTCAAATGTAGGAATTGCTGTTAATCCTAAAATAAAATATAATTATGTTCTCGATAAAGAAAGTGGAGACACACTTATTATTGCTAAAGAATTGACAGAAGTTAATTTGCCTGAAGCTAAAATAATAAAAACAGTTACTGGAGATAAATTAATAGGCCTAAAATATGATCCTTTGTTTCCTTATTTCAAAAATTTAGATGCATTTAAAGTAATTTCAGGAGATTTCGTTACTGAAACAGATGGAACTGGTCTTGTTCATATGGCTCCGGCTTTTGGAGAAGTAGACTATGAAGCCTGTAAAAAAGAAAAACTTCCTTTTGTACAACCAGTTGATGAAAATGGAAAATTTACCAATGAAGTAAGTGACTACAAAGAAATTTTTATTAGAGATGCGAATTTGCCGATAATAATTAAATTAAAAACTGAAGGGAAAATATTTAAAAAAATAAAATATGAACATGAGTACCCATTTTGTTGGAGATGTGATACTCCTTTAATGTATTATGCAATTAAGTCTTGGTTTATCAAAGTTACAAAATATAAAGATAGATTAATAGAATTAAACAATAAAATAAATTGGACTCCTAAACACATAAAAGAAGGGAGATTTGGTGAATGGCTTAAAAATGTTAAGGACTGGGCATTATCTAGAAAAAAATTCTGGGGAACTCCTCTACCAATATGGAGATGTGTTTGTGGAGAAGAAGAAATTATTGGAAGCATAGATGAATTAAAAGAAAGATCTACAAAGAAACTGATTGATAAAGAAATTGATTTACATAAACCTTGGATAGATGATATAACTTTCAAATGTGGTAAATGTAAGAAAGAAATGAAGAGAGTCCCTGATGTGATAGACTGCTGGTATGACTCGGGTTCTGTAAGTTTTGCACAGTTCCATTATCCTTTTGAAAATAAAGATGTTTTCAGAAAAAGATTCCCTTATGATTATATATCTGAAGCTATTGACCAAACAATAGGTTGGTTCTATACTCTCCATGTATTAGCGACGATATTATTTGATGATGTTGCTTACAAAAATGTTATTTGTGCTGGACATATTGTTGATGAGAAAGGAGAAAAAATGTCAAAATCTAAAGTAAATGTTCTAGATCATGATATGGTCCTTGATACTTTGGGAGTTGACGCAACTAGACTTCAATTTTGCACAGTTGAAATAGGAAACTCAAAAAAATTTGGAATTGATGTCGTTAAAAAAGAAATTATGCCTTTTATGAACACACTTGTTAACCTACATCAATTCTATAAAGAAATAAACCATACAAATAAGGCTGAATATAGAATAGAAGACAAGTGGATAATATCTAAATTAAACTCCACTATTGAAATAATAACGAATAATTTAGAAAATTACCAAATTGAAAGGTCTCTTAATCCATTAATGGAATTTATAGTGAACGATTTCTCTAAAACCTATATTAAGATAATAAGAGATAGAGAAGATAAGGGTGTAAAAGAAATCGTTGGAGAAATAATGGAAAAAATAAGTAGATTGTTGGCTCCTTTTGCTCCATTTATTTCTGAATTTATTTATTCTGATTTTGATAAAAAATCAGTACATTTTTCTTCTTGGCCTGAAGTAGATAAGAAAAAGATAAATAAGGACTTGGAAGGTGAATTAAATTCTGTATTGAAAATAATAGAAAGAGGTTTAGCAGAAAGAGATAAATCAAAAATTGGATTGAGATGGCCTCTGGGCTCAATATTAATTAGAACTAAAATAAAAATAAAAGGAGAACTAAAAGAGTTAATTCTTAAGCAACTTAATGTTAAAAATATTGAATTTGAATCAAGTGATGAAGAATCAATTACACTCAATACAGAAATAACTCCGGAACTCGAAGCCGAAGGATTCGCTCGAGAAATAACTAGAAAGATACAGGCTGAAAGAAAAACAAGAAATATGAAAAAAGAGGAAAAAATTGATTTGGAATTATCGGCGAGTAATAAATTACATAAGATGCTTTCTAATTATGAAGAATTTATTTGTAAAAGAGTTGGTTCTAAAAAAATTAAATTTGTCGATGAGAAAAACAAAAAGATGATTTTTTTTGAAATACGAGAAGAGAAAATTGGATTTCACTTTTAAAGGGCAAAAATCCAAAAAGATTTAAATAGTCGTTAGCTCTTTGTTGATGTATGATTGTTAATGGTGAATTTTTGAGTAGATTAAGAAAAATTTTTGATTTAAATCTTTATGAGGTAAAAGTATGGACATCTTTACTATCTAGAGGAGTTTCTACAGCAGGAGAACTAAGTACAATATCAGATGTTCCAAGATCTAGAACTTATGACATACTTGAATCTCTTGAAAAGAAAGGGTTTGTAGTTATGAAACTTGGAAAGCCTATAAAGTTTTTAGCTTTGAAACCTGAAGAAGTTATTGATAGAGTAAAAAAGCATATGTTAGTTATAGCTCATGAGAAAACGAAACATCTTGAAGATATCAGAGAGGGAGATTTGGTGAAAGAGCTTTCTAGTTTATATGAAAATGGAGTTAAATATGTTGAACCTTCAGATTTATCTGGAAGTTTGAAGGGTAGACAAAATATATACAATCATCTTGATATGATGCTTAAGAATGCTAAAAAACAAGCAGTCATCGTGACTACTGCTGAAGGCCTTAATAGAAAATTTGAATCTCTTATGCCTACACTTGAAAAAGCTAAAAAGAGAGGAATTAATCTGAAAATTGCTGCACCAATAACTGCTGAAAATATAAAGTATGCTCGAGAACTTTCAAAAATTGCAGATGTGAGACATCTTGATAAATCTCATGGAAGATTCGCCCTTGTTGATGGAGAACAAATGATGTTTCTTCTTCTTGATGATAAGACTGTGCATCCAAACTACGATGTAGGAATATGGCTTTCGAGCGACTATTTTGCTAAATCTATGAACCAAATGGTTGAAACTGCTTGGAAGGATTTCCAACCTATTTCAAAACTTAAGTTCTAATTCTCATGGCATCAAAGAATTATCTTTTTATTTCTTCCACGATTTTTGGACTTATAGCTTTGGTGCATCTTCTTATCCTGATAAGTGGGTGGACATATAAATTAGAAAATTTTATTGTGCCTGAATGGATTTCGTTCCTGACTATTTTAGTTAGTGGGTTTATGAGCTATAAATCTTTTGCTTATTGGTATAAAGCATGATTATTTTTCAATAACTATTCTTGTATCTACAGCAAGTCCGTCTATTGAATTTAATATGAATGGATTTATGTCCATTTCTACAATTTCTTTATGTTTTTGAGCAAAATTAGAAATATTAACTAATGTTTGTTTAAGAAATGATGTGTTTAGACTTATGTTTCTGAAATTATAAAATAACTTATTCATTTTGAGTTCATCAATCATACTTTTAGCATCTGATATAGTTATAGGACATTTTCTTACAGCTACATCATTTAATAATTCTGCAAATATTCCTCCTATCCCCATTAATATTACTTGTCCAAAAGTTTCATCTTTCTTTAAGCCAATAATTAATTGTTGACCTTCTACAAATTCTTGCGCTAATATTCCTTCCAATTTTATTTTATTATTTTTTGCAATATTTAATAATTCATCAAATACTTCAGAAAGTTCAGCTTGATGATTGACCACTTTCACTCCTCCTATTTCCGTTTTATGAACTGCTTGTTCTGATACTATTTTCAAAACTAATGGGCATTTAATCGTTATTTCTGAAACCTTTCTTACTAATTGTGTTTCTGGAACAGCTACTGCCCGACTAACGAATTTATGAGACTCATAAGCATCTAAAACCTCTCGTTTCATATATCTCTTAGATTAAACTTGGTTAAATATCTTGCGATAGAATTATTTAAAAATAAAGATTATCTTACCATAATGAGGAGATATGGCTTTGTTTATGTTTTATGGAACTGAATGCGTTCATTGTCATGAGATGGTACCTTTGATTGAGAAACTTGAGAAGGAAGAAAAATTAAAAGTTGAACGTTTAGAGACTTGGCACATTTCATCTAATGCGAAAAAATTACAGGAAGCAGATAAAGGTAAATGTGGAGGAGTTCCGTTTTTTTACAATGATGTTTCAAAGAAGTTTATTTGTGGAGCTACGTCGTACGAAAATTTGAAGAAGTGGGCACTCAGTAAATAATTATCTTGAGGATAACTTTTTGTATAACTCTGATACTTCTGGGCCGTCATAGAACCTATAATCTGAACCATTGTAACCAGCTGTTATTCCTAATTCAATATCTTCTGGACCATATAATGCGCAAAAAATACGTTTTCTTTTATATTTCATATAACCTGTGAATTCTTTTCTATGACTTATCCATTTTATTGATTTGTCTAAAGAAATTATTTTCTTAAAAATTGGCTCAAAATTCGTCTGTCCACTTGGAGAAAGATTTAAATCAAACTTCTTAAGAAATTCATTGATTTCATAAATATCTTCTGAAATAGGATAATCTAATCCTTCGGATAACCTTGCTATTTCATTAAAACCCTCATTTATTTCTATTCTGTTCAAGTCTCGTCCCATATTTATGACGTTTTATGAACGTTTATAAAGTTTATCTATGTAATTTTAATGAGGGTTGATGGTTTTTGAAATAATAGAAAAATTTGAAGTTCCATACTTACAGATTTTAGATGAGAATGGTAAGTTTGACAAAAAAAATGCTCTGAAAATTTCTGATGATATGTTGAAGAAAATGTATGAGTCTATGATTCTCACCAGGACGTTTGATAATAAAGCCCTTAAATTGCAAAGACAAGGACGTTTGGGAACATATGCTCCAATGCGTGGACAAGAAGCCTGTCAAATTGGAACAGCTTTTGCTATTGAAAAAGATGATTGGATTTTTCCAGCATTTAGAGAAAATGGAGTTTTTATGATTAAAGGAGTAAGTGCTGAAATGTTGTTCAGATATTGGGCAGGAGATGAAAGAGGAATGCAAATTCCTGAAAAAATAAATATTCTTCCTGTCTCTATAACTGTTGGAGCTCATTTGCCTCATGCCGTTGGTGCTGCTATGGCTTTTAAACATAATAAACAAAAAAATGTTTCTGTAGTTTATTTTGGTGATGGAGCTACTTCAGAAGGAGATTTTCATACAGCTATGAATTTTGCAGGAGTTTTCAAGGCACCTTGCATATTTGTATGTGAAAATAATCAATGGGCTATTTCTGTGCCTATGAAAGAACAAACTGCTTCAAAAACAATTGCACAAAAAGCAATCTCTTATGGATTTCCAGGAATACAAGTTGATGGAAACGATGTATTTGCAGTTTACAAAGCGATGAGTGAAGCTGTTTCCAGAGCCAGAAATGGTGATGGTCCTACTTTAATAGAATGTTTCACTTACAGACTTGCCGAACATACTACTTCTGATGACCCTAAAAAATATCGTTCTGAAAATGAGGTTATTCAATGGGAAAAGAAAGATCCTTTGCCAAGATTTGAAAATTATTTGCTTCAAGAAAAAATAATTAATCCTGCAATTATAGGGAAAGTCAAATCCGAAAGTGAAGCTTATATAGAAAGAGCCGTATCTAATGCTGAAAGCGCTAAACCTCAAACTCCTACTGACATGTTTGACTATATGTATAAAGATAAAACTGATGAACTTAATGAACAAAGAGAAAAATCAAAAGTAGAAAATAAACAGATAACTAAAAATGTTGGAGCTTCTGAACACTCTGCTAAAAATGCCGGAGTTGTTGGAGAACTTGAGGAGGCATGAGTTTGGATTTAAAAATTATAGACTGGGGTAGAACTGATTATGAAAAAGCTTTCTGTATGCAGAGAGATTTATTTGAAAAAAGAAAAACTGGAATTATTGAAGACCATCTTATTTTTACTGAACATTTTCCAGTCATAACTTTGGGGGCAAATCCTAAATGGAATAAAGTGCATGTTACCCCTGAATTCGCTAAAAAAAATGGAGTAAGTTATGTTCAAAGTGATCGTGGTGGTGGAACTGCATATCTTGGACCTGGACAACTTATAGGATATACTATTATGAATATTGGAGCTTATGGAGGAGTCTTACCATTTATGAAAATGCTCGAACAAGTTATGATTAAAACATCTGCAGATTTTGGGATAACTGTTGAAACAATGGATACTCGCAATCCTACGACTGATAAACCATATAGAGCTACTTGGTACATGGGCGACAACAAACCTAAAGTTTTATGCACAAAGGGAATAAAGGTGTCTATGCAAGGACATGATCTATACACACATCACGGTTTCGCATTGAATGTTAATAGACCTGAAACAAATTATTTTCATTTTGTAGATCAATGTGGATTTCCAGCTTCGGATGTTGAACCTGTGTATATGAGCGACCTAACTGGAAATCAATTAAAATTAAAAGATGTTAAAGAGTCTGTCGCGAAAAACTTTTCTTTAATCTTTGATAAAAAATCGGAGGCTCAAATATGCCATTAAAAAATATGGTTGATGCGTTGAATGATGCTTTGCGTCTTGAGATGAAGCGCGACAAAAATATTATCTTGATTGGAGAAGATATTGGAGAAGATGGAGGCGTGTTTAGAGTTACTGACGGACTTGCTAAAGAATTTGGAAATGATAGAGTCATAGATTCACCTCTTGCTGAATCGGGCATAGTTGGAACCTCTATAGGGATGGCTGTTGCCGGACTTAAACCTGTTTGCGAAATACAATTCGAAGGTTTTACTTTTCCTGCTATAGACCAACTAATTTCTCATGCATCAAGAATAAGAAATAGATCTCGAGGAAGATTTAGTGTCCCTATGGTAGTTCGTTCTCCAATTGGTGGAGGAATCAAGGCATTGGAACATCACTCTGAATCTCCTGAAAGTTATTTTATTCACACGCCTGGACTGAAAGTAGTTATTCCTTCTGGACCTTATGAAGCCAAAGGATTATTGACATCTGCTATAAGAGACCCAGATACAGTCATATTTTTTGAACCTAAAAGAATTTATCGTGCAATTAAAGAAGAAGTTCCAAACGAAAATTATGCAATTCCTCTTGGAAAAGCAAATGTTATCAAATCTGGAAAAGATTTGACTTTAATTTCTTATGGTGCTTGGATAAAAACTTGTAAGGAAGCAATTGAAAAAATAAAAGATGTGGATATTGAACTAATTGATTTGCGCACATTATCCCCATTAGATACTGAAACAATAATTTCGAGTGTAAAAAAAACAGGAAAATGTGTTATCGTACAGGAAGCTCCTAAAACTTTAGGATTAGCATCTGAAATAATTGCAAGAATAAATGAAAAAGCTCTTTACTCATTAGAAGCCCCTGTTGAAAGAGTTGCAGGCTATGACACTATTGTCCCTTTAAGACTTCATGAAGAATATTACTTGCCAAGTGTTGAGAAGATCGTCAATGCAGTCGAGAGAGTTATGAAAAATGCTGGAACAAAATGATTGAATTTAGACTACCGGATATCGGCGAGGGAATTGTTGAAGCAACTATTATAGAATGGCTTGTTTCTGAAGGAGACTCTGTTAAAGAGGATCAAATGATTGTAAAAATTGAAACTGATAAAGCGGTTGCTGATTTACCATCTCCTATACCAGGGAAGATTTTAAAAATAAATTTTAAGAAAGGAGACATCGTTAATGTTGGTTCAGTGATTTGTGTTATTGGGGAGCCTGACGAAAAAGTTTTTGCTAAAAAAGAAGAAAGAATTTTGAAAAGAAATGATGTTCAGATTAAGAAAGAGGTGTCTGTTGTTTCTGGGAAAGTTCTTGCTTCTCCAGCTGTTCGTAAAATTGCTATTGAGAAAGGAATTGATTTGGCTTTGATAAATGGAACTGGGGAAAATGGTTTGATATTGATGTCTGATTTGGAAAATAATTTGGGAGTTGAATCTAAACCTTCTGGAATTATATCTCAAAAGAAATATGACTTATTTGGATATGTCGATAGAATTCCATTTAAGGGAATTAGAAAAACTATTGCTCAAAATATGATTAAATCTCTTTCTCAAACTTCTCAAGTAACATCTATGGAAGATGCTGATGTAACTGAATTGTGGGATATTCGCAAACGAGAAAAACAACATTTTGAAATTGAAGGAGTTAAACTGACTTTTATGCCATTTATAATCAAGGCAGTTATTTCTGCTTTGCAAAGGCATCCAATTTTAAATTCTTCTATTGAAGGCGATGAAATAATTATGAAAAAGTATTACAATATTGGAGTGGCTGTTCAAACGGAAGTTGGTTTGATGGTGCCAGTTGTTAAAATTGCTGAAAAAAAAAGTATCGTGGATATCGCTCGTGAAATTGTTGATTTGGCTGAAAAATGCAGAAACAGAAGTATTGATATTATGGATCTAAAGGGAAGCACTTTTACAATTACGAATTATGGAAGCATTGGTGGAACTTATGGAACCCCTATTATTAATCCTGGAGAGAGTGCTATTTTGGGAATTGGAAGAATATTTGATAGAGTCATTTTAGATTCTGAAGGAAAAATTAAAAATGTTAAAATTTTACCAATTTCCTTAACATTTGATCATCAAATTATAGATGGAGCTATTGCTTCAGAGTTTTTGATGACTTTGAAAAATTTGCTTGAAAATCCAGAACAAATTCTTAAATAGATTGTGTAAAAGATTAAACCATCTTTTTAATTAACTCTTCTTTTATTATTTTCTTTTTTTCTTTAGAAATTGTGAAAAGAACTTTTTCTATTGCCTGCTCTGGAATGGTAAATAAATAATTTAATTTTATAATGCTCTCTTGTAAGGCTCCTTCGTTTTTTGATAGCGAAATACCTTCCATCTTTAAATTACTTGTAATTCCTGCACAAATAATATTCCCATACTCTTCGAATAAAACTACCGCTGGGCGTTTTTTTGTTTCAAAAGTATCTGTATACTGAACATTTGCTAAAATAACTAATCCAAATTTAAGCATTTTCCCAAGCTTCGTCTTCTTTATTATCCCATATTTCTTTCATCTTTTGTTTCTGGATTTCGTGAAGAAATTTATCATATTGATCCCTTTTTCTTACATTAAAATATAATAAAACAAGTTTTTTTATTAAATCATTATATGTCTCATTTGGCGTTTCCTTAGCTTTTTTTAGCAGTTCAATTAAATCTTTATTAAGAAGAATTGTTGATTCTTTTACCATTATATGTTTGTTATATATAGATATATAAATACTTTTCTGTCTGTAAAAGATTAAATATAACCTTTGTTTCCTCTGAAAGATGATGCGGGATTTGAATAGATTTTTTAAACCTCAAAGTGTCGCTATTGTTGGAGCTTCTAGAAATCCGGCTAAGGTCGGACATGTAATTTTGAAAAACTTGATTGATGGTGGATTTAAAGGAGGAATTTTTCCAGTTAATCCGGAAGCAGATAATATTTTAGGATTAAGAGTTTACACTTCTCTTCTAAAAATCGAAGAAGTCGTAGATTTAGCAGTCATATCTGTCCCATCTGAAATAGTTTTAGATGTAATAGAAGATTGCAAAAAAAAGAAAATTAAAGATGTTTTGATAATTACTTCTGGATTTGGAGAAATTGGAAATGTTGAACTGGAAAAAAAATTGAAGACAAAACTTGATGCTTATGGTATAAACTGCATTGGGGTTAATTGTTTAGGAGTCTTTGACGCATACCATAATTTTGATACATTATTCTTGCCACGTTATCGTTTGACGAGACCTAAACCTGGAGGAATTAGTTTTATTTGTCAAAGTGGAGCTATTGGTTCTGCTATTTTAGATATTGCTTCTACCAGTGGATATAAATTTTCCAAATTTGTGAGTTATGGAAATGCTACACAAATTGATGAATCGGATTTATTAGAATATTTAGAAAATGATGAAACTACAAAAGTAGTCTGTTTGTATGTCGAAGGAATAAAAAATGGAGAAAAATTTTTCCAGGCCCTTTCAAAAGTTACTTTAAAAAAACCAGTTATTGTTCTTAAAGGAGGTCTTACTGATGATGGAAAACGAGCGACTATGTCTCATACTGGCTCCTTGGCAGGGGATAGTGCTGTGTTCTTTGGAGTCCTTGAACAAACAAACGCCATTAGAGCCAATTCACTTGAAGAAATGTTTCATATCGCCGCTTTAGTTGAAAAAGGAGTTCAGTTCGGATCTAATAAACTTCAAATTATAACTAACGGAGGAGGATATGGAATTTTATCAACTGATTCAATAGCATCTTCAAAGCATATTAAACTTGCTACGCTTTCTTCAAATAGTATTAATGAAATAAAAAAATTTGCTCCTAAATATATGAATGTTGGAAATCCTCTCGATTTATTAGGTGATGCCACTACTGAAAGATATAAACGAGCTATTGAAGTTTGTATTTCTGATTCCGGAGTTGATGGACTTATGGTTATTGCCTTGTATCAAACCCCCTTATTGACTACTGAAATTGTTGAAATTATTTCTGAAGCCCATAACAATTCCAAAAAACCGATTATTGTTGTTTCAACAGGTGGGGAATTTACGGATTTGCTTTCTCGCTCTTTGAGGGAAAGAGGGCTCCCAGTTTTTTCCTATCCTGATGAAGCGATAACTGCATTAGATAAATTAATTGCTTATCAGTTAAGAAATCCAAAACCTACTAAAGTTATTGATAAAAAAGAATTAAAAAGTGGACAAGAGATAAAAAAAGTTAAAATTAAGATTGTGAAGAAGAATGTTAAAACTAAAAAAAAGTAATTGATAAGTTATATAAAAGAATAATTACCTATTTAATTAAAGATGGTGCATATTTCAGAAAGAGATTTACAACTTCCAGAGTTGGAGTTCCCTGAAATTTCAAGAATAGTTGCTCAAGATAAAAGAGTTCTATCTCTTGGACCAGGTGAACCTGATTTTATCACTCCAAAACCTATTCTAGATTATGCTAAAAAAATAATTGGAAAAGCAACGCATTATTCGGAACCACAAGGAAAACTTGAACTTCGTGAAGCTATTGTCAAAAAATTAAAAAGAAATAATGATATTGATGTCGATGTTGATGAAATCCTTGTGACTTCAGGAAGCCAAACAGGTATTTTCGCAGCATTGCTTACAGCACTTGACCCTAGCGAACAGGTTCTTGTTCCGAGCCCGGGATATGTTGGATATGTACCTGCAATTGACTTGGTTAATGCTACGCCTGTTTTTGTTCCACTAAAAGAAGAAGATAATTTCTCACTTAATCCAGATGTTTTAAAGAGACATATAGATAAAAAGAAAACAAAAGTGTTAATATTGAATACTCCTTCTAACCCTACTGGAAATATTATTTCTAGGAAAATTATGGAAGAAATTGCAGACATCGCAATAGACAATGATTTATGGATTTTTGCTGATGAAGCTTATGAAGACATAATTTATGATGGTGCAAAAAATATTTCTATGGCTTCTTTAAACGGAATGAAAGACAAAACGATAACTTTCCATACCTTTTCAAAAACCTATGCTATGTGCGGATTTAGATTAGGATATGCCTCTGGGCCAAAAAAGTTTATTTCAGAAATGAAAAATTGTCATCATTACATGACTTTGTCTGCACCAGATATATCTCAATTTATGGGGATTAAAGCTTTGGGTTTGAATAGTAAATATGTTGAATCAATGGTTAAAGAATATGATAAGAGAAGAAAATTTATTGTAAAATCTTTGAATGATTTGGGAATGAGGACTTCTATGCCTACTGGAGCATTTTATACGTTTTCTAATATTGAAAGATTTGGATTGAATAGCAAGGATTTTGCTAGAAAATTATTACACGAATCACATGTAGCCGTAATTCCAGGAACTGAATTTGGACCATTTGGTGAAGGGTATGTGAGATGTAGTTTTGCTACAAACTTTGAAAAAATTAAAATTGCTATTGAAAGAATGGAAAAATTTCTTAAAAGATAAAGTTCCGTCTCTTAAATAAGGATAACTATTTAATAAGTTAAACAGATATAAATAAAATGAATAATAAAAATATCAAAAAACAAAATGAAAATAAAATTTTTTCAAATAATAGATGGACAATCTTTTTAGGTAGCGTATTTTTTGTCTTAGGTTTCTCGGTTGTTTTTTCAATTCTTGGAGTTTTGCTACAAACAACTTTGAGTTCTATTTCCTCGTCAATTCAGGGATGGCTTGGACGCATTGGAGGAACAATAATAATACTTTTTGGGCTTTATCTTATAGGATTGATAAGACCAGCTTTTCTTGAAAGAGACTATAAAATACAGATTAAAAGAAAATTTAGTTCCCATTACATTACTGCATTCGTTTTTGGTGCCGCATTCGCCATTGGATGGAGTCCTTGTGTAGGGGCTATTTTAGGAGCCATACTAACGTTAGCTACAACTCAACCAGGAAATGCTTTTAGACTGCTGATTGCTTACTCTTTAGGATTAGGAATGCCATTTTTATTGGTCGGTTTATTTACTGAAAAAGCTCAAATCTGGATAAATCGCTATAGTAAAACAATGAGGTTTCTGAACATAATATTTGGAATTGTTTTGATAATCTTAGGGCTTTTGATATTCACTTCTCAATTAAATAAAATTGCAAATATTCCTTTTGCAACTCAATGCCTAAACAATTTAGAAGTTAATGAGTTTGGATTTGGAGCAAATCTAAATATATTTATGGCATTTATTGCAGGCATTGTTTCTTTTCTAAGTCCTTGCGTTCTTCCATTGATTCCTGCTTTTTTAATTTACTTAGGAAGTATGATTACATTGAAAAACAGAAAATAAAAATTTTATTTTGCTATCTCTCCGTTTTTTATGAACCATAAAATCAAATCGAGTTTTGCAGGAGTCATTCTTAATGTGCTTGCTAAATCTAAAAAGACTTTTTCTATTTCCAAATATTTCTGTGCTGTGAGTGTTTTTGGTTTAACTATTAATTTATTTTCTTCTAAAACTGACATAATGTGTCTGTCTAAAATTGCTAAATTTTGACCACCTGTATTTCTTATGAAATGGGATGCTTCTTTCATACCAATTCCATCTATATTTTCAACCATCCATTGACGTGCCTCTCGTTCTGGCATATCTTGAATTATTGATTTTAGGTTAGAAAATTGTCTTGCTTTTATTATGTATTTTGATTTAATATTATGAAATCTATGTTTGTTTAATTTTATAAGATTGACCAGAGTCTCTTGAGAAAGAGTCTTGAAACCTTCTGAATTTATTTGGTTTTGTATTGTTGCACTTGTTGATTGTTTTGCGTTTGCAGCTAAAATACAAAAACATAATTCTGAAAACCATTCATCTTCGGATTTTCTCTTGAAAGATGCAAACTCATCAAGTCTTTTATTTACTAATTCATTAAGTTCTGATTGTTCTAATCCTCTTATTTTATCTAAGAGTTCTTTCATAATTTAATAAAGAAATAGAAGCATAAATAACTTGCTATTCTAATAAAAGTAATAACGACATGATAGATATACCTAATATGAAAGAAATTAACTCTAAAATTGATTTCTTTGTTTCAAAATTTTTGTGTAATTCAGGTATGAGATCTGCTCCTGCAATATAGATGAAACCGCCTATGGCTATTGGAATTAACGCTTCTGAAATTAGGGGTATCTTTGATGAAGCAACAATTGCTATTATTCCCCCTATAACTGAAGTTAAAGCTGAAAGAAAATTGAATAGTATCGCTTTTCTTCTTGAAAATCCTCCTTGTAATAATACTCCAAAATCTCCTATTTCTTGAGGTATTTCGTGAAATATTACTGCAGTGGTTGTTGCTATTCCCACAGGAATATTTATTATATAACTTGCTCCTATGATTAATCCATCAATAAAATTGTGAACTCCATCGCCAACTAAATTAACTATTGCAAACGGATGAGTGTGCTCTTTTGTGTGAGGCATATGGCAATGTTGCCAGTGTACAATTTTCTCTATTGTGAAAAAAATTACAATTCCACCTAAAATATAAAATGAAGTATTGAGGTTGAATAAATCATTCTCAATTAATTCCGGTATTAAATGAATGAAAACATCTCCCAATAATGCTCCAGCTGAAAAGCTCACTAAATAGAGAAGAATTTTATGAAGACGTTTTTGATTTACTGAAAGAGTGATTACTCCAATAAATGAGATTAAACTAACTGCTAAAACACTTGCTAATGTATAAATCCAGACTTCTTGCATTTTGTTTATATGAAAACAAGTTATTTAAAGCTTATTGAGTTTCATTATCAATAGCAAATGGTAGAATCAAGAGAGACTAAACAGAAAAAGATAATTCAAAAAGAAATTGATAGTATGAACTTCTTCTTTACTGCTGAAGAAGTATATCGTAAAGTTGCTAAAATTGATAAAAAGGTAGGCATTGCTACGATTTATCGTTTTTTAAAAAATTTGAAAAAAAATAGAAAAATTCACATATATACTTGCGATAGGAAAAGTTTGTATTCTACTAAAAACTTAAACCATAATCATTTTGTTTGCGAAATTTGTGGAAAAATAGAACATCTAAATATTAATCGAATTGATTTTATTAAGAATTTTATATCTGGAGATATCTGTCATTTCCAAATTGAAGTAAGTGGAATTTGTGAATCTTGTAAAAGACGAAATATATATAAATGAAAATATACTTTCTGGTTTATGTTTGGTATAGAAATTAATTTTCTTGCAGTGTTCATAGTTGCTATTTTGTTATTTGTTATTGGTTTTTTATGGTATGGTCCTTTATTTGGAAAAAATTGGATAAAATTATCTAAGATTCCTGCATCTGAAATTGCGAAAGCTAAGCAAAAAAGTATGGCTCGACCTATGATTTTGAATTTTATTGGAAATTTAATTATGGTTTTTGTTTTGGCTAATTTTATTAAAATTCTAGGAGTATCTGTTGTAGCTCAAGGAATGATTCTTGGATTTTGGATTTGGATAGGTTTCTTTGCATCGACTACTTTGTTAGGAAATGTCTTGTGGGAAAATAAACCTTGGGGCTTGTTTGTATTGAATGGATTATACTGGCTGATTGAGTTAATGGTTGCTAGTGCAATTCTTGCTGTTTGGTGATTGATTGCTAATATCTCTCCTTTCTTGCTGTGGGCTTTCTCATCTGATGATTGCGAAGCTCCTCGCTGTGAAGTAGAGATACAAAGCTTTTTAATAGTTCTAATTAGTTTTTTATTTGTGCGGGGGTAGCAAAGCGGTTAAATGCGCAAGACTTAAGATGTCGCTTCTCCATTAGGAGAAGTAGCTAAACAGGATGTAAGTCATCTTGTGGCTTAGTGCCTTCGGAGGTTCGAATCCTCCCTCCCGCATTTTTTTATCGGTAGGATTCGAATAGAAATTAAAGAAAAGAAAACTTTTTAAAATATACAACCTTAACTATTGAAGTAAGAATTTAACAAATGAATAAAACTGAGGGAGTTATTGTAATACTTGGATTGGTAATTGCGATATTGATTGGATATATTATATCAACTAATCATAAATTGGATGTTTATGAGAAAATGTCCAATTTAATAAACCAAAGTGGAAACATTTTTGATAATGAGTTAAATAGAACGGCTATGAAAGTAAGTGATTGTGAAGCTTTAGCTCTTAAGTCTGAAAAAAACTTTGAAAGATGCTTAAGTTTATCCAAAGAAACTTTTTTTAGTGGCATAGTTATTCCAGAAGTATATAACTATGAAATGTCCAATCACTGTAGACTGAATAATCCTACTAAATTTGTCATATTTGCTTCTTGCCTTAACTACATCGAATAAATATTGAATATATTACGATTTAAGTTGTAGATTTAATTATGCTATGTTTGGCTTAGAGACCCGTTTGCTCGGAATAAACTTAAATAAAAAATAATCTAGAAATTAACATTCATCTATTTCTGAAAGAATTTCTTTTGCATTGTTGATTACGTGCCTTAATGCTTCGTCATGTGTTGAATGTCTATTTTGTTCAAGATATTTTATTGCTTGAGTTGCACCTGCAATTATAGCTACTCTTATTTTTTGATCCTCTTTTACCATGTTTAAAACTCTCCTCTAATGTATGCGAAGGCATACCTCTGTTTTGAACTACTAAAAATCTCAATTTTTACCATACGACGGTAAAATGGCTTTTGTATTTAAGGTTTAGTGTGATAAAAGTTATAAATGGTGATTTTATGTGTTCGTTTAATGAAACAAGATTATGAACTCAATATTGGTGAACGTTTTGCTTTTTTTAAAAATTTGGTTGCACCCTCTGGAGGATTTGTTGTACTAGACACAGGAGTACTTGGAGGGTTCGATTTTTCTGCTTTGCTTAAATCAGGAAACTTGCATGGACAAGAACTGAAAGAAACTTTGTCAGCTGAATGTGTCCTTCTTGAAAAACTCCATAGTTTATTCAAAGAGAAGAATTTTGTTTTTCCGCAAGAAGTCCGTGGAGAATACAAACTAATGACTAATCGTCTTGAAGACCATGGGCGATATAATGGAGAACACGGGTGGTATATTCCTTTGGTTCGTGCACGACGCCAATTATTCAATGACTTACCATGCGTTAACGATATTTTACCTATTTCAATTATGTCTTATATGTCTACGATTGAAAATGTTGTTATTGATATTTCACGGGAAATTTATAACTCAAATCTTCATCTCAAACGCGCGAGAGAATTTAAAAAAGGACTCCCGAAACATATACTTGACGACGAAATTATACTTGCTAAGAGTTTTGCGCTTAGTTATGTGTCGCCGACAAGAGTTGTATCTGGCGACAGAGACTTTGTTGAGATTTATAGGGGGATGGCTCTTAACGCAGACCTATTTATGCAAAGAAGCGTTCCTTCGCTTCCAGATAATCCTTTTGAACTTGTTTTTGTCGGTAAGACTGGAAACACTGAACTTTTTGATTTTAGTAGGGCTAGACGTCGTCGCACGCACCGAGATAATTAAGCCTCTAGAGGGACTTGAACCCTCGACCCCCAGTTTGTTCGATTGCTTACTCAAACGCAAGCCATTGAAAGTCTATTTCAATTTTACGAAACTGGTGCTCTACCGGCTGAGCTATAGAGGCGTCTACAAGCTCTCTTTAGAAAAGAGACCTTCTAGGAGTTCAGAGAAACTATTGTTAGTTCTCTGATATATGTGGAACTTTAGTTCCTTACGCAAATAATAAAAAGAGAGGTGTTTTTTAAAGGCTATGGCTTCAAAATTGATGATGACTTTATCTGTTGTTTTTTTAATTACTGTGTTTGGAATTGCTCTCTTTTTTGACCAGAGAAATACTCAAATAAGTGAAGCTACTGGATTAGTAGTTAATCTTGATTCTTTTCCAGTCTACATTGAAACTCATCCTATTATGAATAGTCTTCCGAAAGATGCATCCATTAGTTTAGAAATAGGTGAACAGACTTATGGCATTTCTGGAAAAAATATTGATAAAGATAAAATTCTTTCAGACCCCCATATTTCAATTAAATTACCAAAAAATTACGAAATTAGAATTGGAGAGATAGGATTATGTTCTGCTATCGGGGAAGCTGTCAAAAATGGAGATTTAGATATTGAGACCCATATTTCTAATACTAAACTTCTAATAAAATACTATAGCCTTATTAAATATAAAAAATGTCTTGATAAATGATGCGCACTGAAATTGTTTATGTCTTGAAAATTACTGGATTGTCTCCAGGAGAATTAAACAACATAATTGAAATACCTCAAGATTCTTCTAGGGGAGATTATGCTTTTCCTTGTTTTTCACTCGCTAAAAACTGGAAAAAGAATCCTGTTGAAATAGCTAAAGAGATTTCTTCTAAACTGAAAAAAACTGCTGGATTTGAAAAGATAGTAGCTGTTGGACCATATGTTAATTTTTTTATTGATAAGAAGAAACTTGCTATTGAGGTGCTGAAGAAAATTGAAAAGGAAAAGGAAAAATATGGACGAAATAAAAATGGGAAAAATAAATTGTTTATGATTGAGTTTTCTCAACCCAATACTCATAAAGCATTTCATGTTGGACATATAAGAGGAACATCTCTTGGTGAATCCATTGCGAGAATAAAAGATTTTTCTGGTTACAAAGTTATGAGAGTTAATTATTCCGGAGATACGGGAATGCATATTGCGAAATGGCTTTGGTGCTATACTAAATTTCATCAAATGGAAAAGATAAGAAATGAAGAATCGTGGTTTGCAAAAATTTATGTTGAAGCCGTTCAAAAGTTAGAGGGAAATGAACAAGGTGAATCTGAAGTTCTTGAGATTAATAGGAAACTAGATGAACGCAAGGATAAAAATTTAATCAATCTATGGGCAAAAACAAGAAAGATGTCTATTAATGCTTGGAAACCGATTTATGAGGATTTGGGAGTCAAATTTAACAAACATTTTTTTGAAAGTGCAGTTGAAAAAGAGGGTAAAAAAATAGCGCAAGAACTTGTTAAAAATAGAGTTGCAATAATAGATGATGGAGCGACTATCATCAACCTCAAGAACTATAACCTGGGAATATGGGTTCTATTGCGAAGAGATGGTACAGTTCTTTATTCCGCTAAAGATTTAGCTCTTGCAAAAGAAAAATTTTCAAAATATAAAGTTGATGAATCTTTAGTAATAACGAGCGTTGAACAAAATCTTCATTTCCAGCAACTTCAAAAAACTCTTGAATTAATGAATTTTAAATGGGAAAAATATAATCATAAGGGATATGAATCAGTTAGATTGCCAGAAGGAAAAATGTCTTCCAGAACTGGAAATAATATACTTTATGCAGAATTCAGAGATGAAGTTATTGATGCAGTTAAAAAGGAAATTTCAAATAGGGAAAATTTGCCTGAAAAAGAATCTGACAAAAGGGCTTTGACTATTGCTATTGCTTCGATAAAATATGCTATGCTTAAACAAGATATGAATAAAGTAATAATTTTTGATAAAAATGAAGCTCTGAAATTTGAAGGAGATACTGGGCCATACTTACTTTATAGTTATGCTCGAGCTAATAGCATATTGTCCAATGTCAAAAAAAATATGAAAAGAGAAATTCATGAAATAAATAATGCTGAACATAATTTAATGAATTTGCTTGCGAAATTTCCTGAAATAGTTGAAAATTCTTCGGAAAATATGTCTTCTTCAGGAATTGCACATTATGCCTATGGACTTGCACAAACATTCAATGAATTTTATCATTCCTGTCAAGTTATAGGAAGTGTCGAAGAAGGATTTAGACTAAGATTAGTTAATGCTTTTGCACAAGTTTTGGAAAACTCCCTGAAACTGCTCGGCATCCCAATTTTAAAAAAGATGTGAATTAGTGACTATAATCTTTATATATCCGTAATTTTTGTATTGCTCCTATGACTGGAATTGAAAATATCCTTTTGATAAATACTGGGGTTTCTTCCATTGTGCTTTTTGTTCTGTTTCTTTTATGGATGGTCAAGCCTTCTGAAAAAAAAGAAGAAAGAATTTATTTGAGCAAAGATATGCACAAGATTAAGGAAAATATTAGTGAGTCTGAAGAAATTATTTAATTTAAAAGATTAAAATTAATATTTTTATTTATTGTTGTCTTCCTTTAAACCAGAAAAATGCGGCAATCAAACCTGCGACAATTAAACCTATCCCTAAAAATGAATTTCCTTGAGGGGTTAAATCTGCAATTGCATTTCCAGTTATGCTGGTAGGTAAAAGAAGTATTCCTCCTATGATTCCTAAAACTGCTATTGTGCCTTCCAAATCCTTGCCTTTACTTATAGGATGATGATGTGGAAGTTCTTTTCCGGTAATCTCTTTGTAATGTGCTCTTGCCGCTCGAGCATACTTATGCATATTTCCCATAAATTTTTCGGAATTTCCTGCATAAATACTGATTCTTGGACAAGGATGAATAGATTCACGCTGTATAACTTCTTCAAATCCTTCTACAGCCTTTGCAAAATAAATTGGGTCTCCTGTCACCTTGGCAAAATTATCATAGATGCGTGCTTCTCTGCTCAAGAAATATATCGATAAAGCCTGCTCATTATCTTTAGTTTTCTGATTTATTTGGGCACGAGCTCGTTCACGATACAGTTTTGACTCAGAGATATAGTTCTTTCGTTCAGTTGCGGGTATAAACATTTCTTTTAACCACTGATGACTGCCACTAAGAGCAGATAAATCCTTTCTTTGGCTGATGTGTACCCAATTCCATTCTCTATTAAATTCTTCTTCAGCTTTCTTTAATTCTTCTTTTAATTCTCTTTTTAGTAATAATCTCTGAAAAAAATTTCCCTTTTTCATAGAGTTTTAGTGTCTTTCTTATTTATAAAATTTATCTAACTTAACAACATCATAAAGGGAAAATCTTAAAAACCTTAAATTCGCCGAATTATTGTAGGCAAGTTGGCGCGTTAGCCCTGCGCTGTTACACCTGCGGGCTTCAAGTGAACTTAAAGGAGTGCGTAACGCGCACGGACAATAGTCTTTCGCTGGACGTTGAGGTATTGTCCTGTTCGACCGTGCTCCTGTGAAATGGGTCAGGCCTTGATCGGAGCAGCCCTAATCAGAAGCGTCGGTGCTTGCAGGAAAGCAGTACTGAGAAAAGCAAAGGTAAAACTCTTGCACGACGCGAAGCTAACTCCCCGCCTACACTTAATTTAATTGTTAATATATTTGAGATTTTTTAAGATAAGATTAATATCTTGATGGTTACTATAATTTAAAAAGTTCTTTGACTCTTTTTTAATATGATGATGAACAGAAATGGACAGGTTTTTCTTGTAGCAGCTATAATTATTACGGGAATCTTACTAACTTTGACAAGAATATCCAATAAAACTCTATCAAGAGAAAAACCTGAAGCTTTTTATGATTTATCGGAAGAGATAGATTTTGAAGTTAAAAGGGTGTTGGACTACGGAGTCATAAATGGAGGACAAAACATTGGAGTTATGGCCTCTGAATTGATAAATAATTATAGTGAATATATTGCTGATGAAGATGTAGTATTCGTTTATGGAAATAAAACTAACGTTTCGGCATTATACTATCGAAGCCTAACAAATCTTAATGCTGTTTCTTTGGGAGCTATATCTGCTCCAATAAAAGTTAATCTTGCAAGCCATACTTCTGTTGAAATTAAACCTCTCGACCCAATAAACTCTAAAGCCACAATTAAAATAAATGATGTAGATTATAATTTTAAGATTAAACCTGGACAAAACTTTTATTTTGTTCTAATAAAAAAAGAAGAAGGGGAAAAATATGTCACGATTGAATAAATCTGCAGAAAGCACAATGATAGGTTATGTGGTATTGATAGCAATTGCTGTTGCTCTATCAACAGGAGTTTTTATTTATTTGAAATTATATCTTCCCTCTGATAAGCCAGAGTGCTATCAAGATATAGATTTGATTATTGACTCTGCAACTTGTAATACTGATTCTCCTGGGAGATTAAATGTGAATATTGAGTTTACAAATAAAGGATTATTCAGTGTAGATTCTGCATATATAAAAATAGGCGATGCTGATAGAGTTTTCAAAACCATTTTGAATAATCCTGAATTGGAAAAAATGATTTCATCTTGTAATAATAATGAGCTTAACTTGAAACCTGGAGCAAAATTCTGTAAAACATACGCTTATGCTTATTCAAACTCTCCAATTCCAGTTCAAGAGATTAGCGTTGAACCATTATTGTGGATTGAAAATGTTCCTGTTTTGTGCCCTGAAGCTATTGTAACTAAAAAAATAAACTGCGTTTAAATGTCAAGATATAAAAAGTAGATTAAGCGTTTAAGCCTATGAATAAAAGAGGTGTTAGTCCAGTTATTGCTACGGTTTTGCTCATTGCTGTTGTTGTGGTTCTTGGAACAATAATATTTTTTTGGGCTAGAGGTTTTTTAACTGAAAGTGCTGAAAAAGATGGTAAAGCTGTTTCTACATCCTGTGCTAATGTCAAATTTGAAGCGAGGGTTATCGCTCAAGCATCACAATGCCCAACTTCAAGCAATTCATTTAATTCCGCTATTGATATAAACAATATTGGAAATGTGCCAATTTATGGAGCTCAAGTTTTGGAATATGACTCGAATGATGCTAATTCAAATGTTGTACCTTTAAGTGACCAACCATTTGTTGGTGGAACTATAACTATGGGAAAATCTTCCTATGTTTGCTTAAATAATGTTGTGGCAAATACTGCCTCTTTTAGAATTGTTCCTAAACTTCTTGCTGAACGTGGAGGTAACAAGATTATTTATACTTGTCCTGAAAAAGATGGACTTACCTTAAGTTAGGTAAATGTATAAAAAGAGATTTTGTTTGATATTTTTATGAATAGGAGGGGTGTTAGTCCAGTTATTGCTACGGTACTTTTGATTGTGTTGACTATTGGATTAGTCGCGGTAATATTTTCGTTTGTAATTCCTTTTGTCAATGACCAACTCGGAAATAGTAAAGCTTGTTTAGCTGTTTTAGGAGGAATAGAATTTGCAGATTCTAAATATAATTGTGTTGGAAACCATAACTCCGTATCCTATAATAATAAAGCTACTTCTTTTTCTATAAAAATTACAAAACCAGGAATAAATAAAGCAAGAGTTTCTTTGATAGACTCTGATGGGAACTCTGAAGTTTTTGATATTACTGAAGGCATATCTTCACCAATAGGAAGTCAATCCGTATTGCATAATATTGGTTCATTTGAAATTGATGAGAATCTTAAGTTCCCTAATGGGATAGGTGCTCAAAGAACATATATGATTGCTAGAGAATATGAAAGGGCAGAAATATCGGCTATTACTGAATCTGGAAATTCTTGTGATATTGCAGAAGTTATTAAATTTGCTATTTGTAGCCCAGATGTAGTTATATGATTAAAAAAAATAGAATTGGACAGGTATGGATTGAAACCGTGATTTATACGCTTATAGGTCTTTCTTTGATAGGTCTAACTTTGGCTATATTAACTCCTAAGATAAAAGAATTTAGAGATAGAAGTGTAATTGAGGAAACTTTGTCTTCTATGAATTTATTTGATTCGAAGATAAATGAAATTCTTGACGCTCCAGGTAACAGAAGAAGAATTGATTTAACCATAGACAAAGGTATTTTTGCTGTGAATTCTAGTGGCGATTCTCTTAAATTTAAATTAGAAAATTCTAAGGTCCGATATTCTGAACCAGGAGTTTCTCTGGAAATAGGAAGGGTTAATGTAACTACTCTGGAAAATGGGGAAAATTATGACATAAAATTAGAGATATTTTATTTGCATAATATCTCTTTTGATGGTAAGGAAGACTATATTGAATTTACGCCTGTTTCGATACCTTACAAATTTTTTATTGAAAACAGAGGAATAATTGGAAATAATTATAATATAGATTTTAGCGAGGGCTTATAGTTAGATTTAAATGTCTGTGAAGTTTTTTACGATTGAGGTGATTTATGTTAAATATACAAATTAATCCGAATCCTCCAATACCTAACCTGCCTAAACTTGATGATAAAACTAAAATTGATATTCGTTATTCATTGATACAACCTTTTGCTAATGCCCATATATACTGGGATTCTGAAATTGGAGAATTGATTTATGAAATAGAAGAACCTATTCTTGATGAAACTGAACTTATTGCGATAAAAAAACTTGAAGATGCTATGATTGAACTGATTAATGTAAATATAGTCGCTGAAAAAACAAATGATAAAATGATGGAATATATAGATAAGACTGCAAAATTCTTGATAAATGAGTTAAACCTGAAAATAAAAGATGAAAGCTATGAAAAAATATTCTATTATCTTTATAGAGATTTTGTTGGATTAAATGAAATAGAACCCTTATTGAGAGATTATTTTATTGAGGATATTGAATGTAACGGATTTAATACTCCTGTTTATATCGTCCATAGAGTTTATAGAAATATTAGAACTACTTTAAAATTTAAGGATATGGACAAACTAGGAAATTTTGTTGAAAAACTTGCACAAAGATCTGGAAAGTATGTTTCTTATTCTGAACCTTTGCTCGATGGATCTCTACCAGATGGGAGCCGTGTAAATGCAACTTATACTCAAGATATTACTTCCAGGGGGCCTACATTCACTATAAGAAAATTCACAAAGGTTCCATGGACTCCGGTCCAACTAATTGCCTTGAATACTTTAAGCCCTGAAATGCTCGCATATTTCTGGATGCTTATCCAATATAAAGCAAATATATTCATCGCTGGGGGAACATCTTCTGGAAAAACTACTTTACTTAATGCTATTGCGTTCTTTATTCCTCCTGAATCAAGAGTAGTTAGTATAGAAGACACAAGAGAACTTAATCTACCAAGAGAGAACTGGATTCCTGCTGTTGCGAGAGTCGCAATAGGAAAGGGAGGAGTTGGAGAAATTGATTTATTTGATTTGCTAAAAAACTCATTCAGACAAAATCCCAATTATGTAATTGTGGGAGAAGTAAGAGGAAAAGAAGCATTTGTATTATTTCAAGGAATGGCGTCAGGCCATCCCTCAATAAGCACAATGCACGCAGATTCTGTGGATACTTTAATAAAAAGATTGGAAACACCTCCAATAGAACTATCTCCGACGCTCGTCAATTCACTGGACTGCGTCGCTATAATGACTCATGCAGTCGCTAAAAATAAAGAAACGAGAAGACTTAGAGAAATTGTTGAAATAATACATGTAAAGGACGATGGATCTGCTTTGATAAACACTCCATTTAATTGGAACGCTGCACAAGATTTGTTTTATTTTAAAAAAGAAAGCAAAGTTTTTGAAAAAATATCTGTTAGATACGGATTGAATATGCAACAACTTCAACAAGAATTCCTAAAAAGAACTAAACTTCTTTATGCACTTTATCAAAAAAAGATTTTTGGATTTGATGAAGTAAGAAAAATAGTTACTGATTACTACAGAAATCCTCAAGAAATTCTTCAAAAATATGGTGTGCAGTAAAAAACAACATATATAAACTATTTTTAACTTATAGCGTCGGTATGAAAAAAGAGGATATTGTTATGCTCGCCCAGCTCATACATGCTATGAGCGATATTACTGAAAAACTTGATGGATATCTCAAAAAAAAAGATCTCGAGATGGTTAGACGAGCCAAAAATGAAATTATGAAAATTCAAGGTAAAATTAAGGAGATTCTATGATTGATGATTTGAAAAAAAATATCGAAGCTGAAATATCTATGATTAAAGAACTGAACAAGTTTTATGATGAATCTGAAAAATCTGACGTAAATGAGAAAAAAATATATCTCAAGATTATGAATTCGCTTATTAAAAGAATATCTTTAATTAATGACTCTGTTCCTGAAATTCTTGGAGACATAAGTCCTGTTAAAAAATTGAATCCTGAACAGAATAAACCCGAAATGTCTAAGATACCTATAAGAAAAGAAGTTGAAATTAAGATTTCTGAAATTGGTAAAGATAAATTTCTTAAAGAACTGAACATAAATGAACAGCTTATTAAAAAAATTAAAGAAGAACAATCAAAAAAACCAGAGAAATTTGTGGAACTTGAAACGACTAATAATTATGGAAAATTTTCCAATAAATTATTTCTTTCATTTTCACAAAGACTTATTGATAATGGATATTTTAAAAATTTAAGATTGGATGTCAGAAAAAGCAACATAAATATTTTGACCACTACTTATATTTCAATGCTATTTTTCAGCGTGATGATTGCTTTTTTTTCTGGAATTTTATTTACGGGATTACTAACTTTTTTCAAAATAAGTTTGGCAGAATTGAGTTTTTCTATTTACGAAGATGGACACCTTATTAGGCTATTAAAATTGTCATGGCTTCCCATAGCAATTCCATTAGTTACTGGGATTTTATTTTATAATTATCCTTCGGCTGAAAAAAAAGCTATTGGAAATAAAATAGATCAAGAACTTCCTTTTGTGGTGATTCATATGGGTTCAATTTCTGGAAGTGGAATAGACCCTATTGAAATATTTAAGATTATAGCTATGAGTGGAGAATACGAATTTGCCGGACAAGAGTTTAGAAAAATTCTGAATCAGATTAATATCTATGGTTATGACTTGAGTTCTGCTCTTAGAAATGTCTCTTTATCCACTCCAAGTCAAAAATTATCTGAATTGTTGAACGGGATTGGTATAACTATAAGTTCTGGGGGAGACATAAGCAAATTTTTTGAAAAAAGAGCCGATACGCTTCTCTTAGATTATAGACTTGAAAGAGAAAAAGCAACTAAATCTTCAGAAACATTTATGGACTTATATATTAGTGTAGTGATTGCTACACCGATGATTCTTCTTATGCTTCTTGTAGTCATAGCCGTTGCAAAAGTTCAAACTGGATTCAATGCAAACCAACTTACTATAACTATAATTGGGGTAGTTGCTATAGTCAATATACTCTTCCTATCATTTCTGCACCTAAAGCAGCCGGTATACTAAATGACATTTCTAAAAAAATCACATTGGATAGGAATAATTTCTTCAATTTTGATACTTATAGTGAATATTATATTTTTCAGAGGAGAAAATCTTTTCTATTTTTTGATTGGTATCTCTGTTGCTGTTGCTGCTCTGCCATTTGTTCTAGGTACGATTGTGGAGACTGCTCAAGAAAAAGAAAAAAATGAGCAGTTTCTTGAATTTACTAGGGCTCTTGCTGAAAATGTAAAAGGAGGAACTCCAATAGGGCAGAGTATTCTAACTATGAGGACGAAAAATTTTGGTCCACTTACGGAGAACATTGCTAAACTTGCTAATCAACTCTCAATAGGAATTCCATTGAGCAAGGCATTTGATACTTTTGGAAATGATATAGGAAGTGTTACTGTAAAAAGAGCAATTACATTGATAAAAGAAGCAGAGGCAGCCGGAGGAAAAATAGAATCTATTTTGGACTCCGTAGCTTCTTCTATATATCAAATTGAAAAATTAAAGAAAGAAAGAAAAGCATTAATCTCGAATTTGATTGTTCAAGGCTATATAATTTTCTTTATTTTTATAGGAATTATGCTCGTGATGCAATTTAAGATTATTCCTCTTGCTGACGAAGTTCAAGGCTTTGGAGGAAATACTGGAGGATCTGGAAGTCCGTTAGGAGAACTTGGAGGAGTTGGTGGAGGCAGTTCGGTAAGTTCCGAAGAACTTGCAAGACCTCTATTATTTATGCTCATAATTCAGGGAATATTTAGTGGTTTAGCAATAGGAAAACTCTCTGAAGGAAAAATAAAATCAGGCATAAAACATTCATTTATCCTTACAATTACTGCTTTTCTCGTAGCAACTGGAGCAAAATTATTCTTATAATTTGTTCTCTATAAAATAAAAAATTTCGTTAGATTTATTTTCATAAATATAAGTCAAATTCAATTCTTTTAGTAATTTCTCAAACCATAATCTTTTTGGAAAATTCATCGGCTTTCCTGAAAGAGTTTTTGTTGCAAAACTGACGATTATTTTTTCAGAGTTTATTTTTCTGATAATTGCTTTTGATGTTTCATATCTATTGCCTGGAAGTATATCTAAAACCTTGAAGAGAAGAGATAAATCGGTTTTAGGAAACTTTTCCATTATCGTGATATCTCCTTGTATAGCAAAACCTTCAATTTTATTTTTTGAAAAAAAATCGGATATTGTTTTTATGTCTTCATTTTTTATATCGTAAGCATAATATAAAACGCCTTTTCTTGCTAGGGCTAATGGATTTAAACCACATCCTAAATCCAGAATACTTTTTGGATTAATTTTGTCAATAATTTTTTTTATTTCTGAATACTCTTCTAATCTTTCTCTGGTTGATTTATGAATTTTAAGAAGTTTCTCGGGTTGATTTGAAAAAATTAGTTTTTTTCTTTTTGAATCACTTATTGAATTATATTGTCCAGCATACCTTCTTAAGTTTGAACGAATTTCCTTTATTACTAATTTTCTTGACTTTTTGTCAAGAGTATCGGATAAGCGATTTTTTGAGAAATAATTTTTTATAGTTGATTCTATCAAAGAATCAGGTAAATCTGAAAGTTCTTTCTTTTGTTTTATTTCTTTTATTAAATCCTTCATGATTTTAATTAGGATAACCTATATAAATTGCCTTGCTTTTTTTGTTTTGATGAGAAGTTTAAAGAGGAGAGGATTTGGCCACGTTGAAGCCGTTTTAACTTTGGTGATATTTATCGGAGTTATAGCCTCGGCTTTTATTTTCTTTAACCCTTTTAGAGCTAATAGGACTTTATCTTCAACATTGGATTATGCTTGGAGAGAGATTAATAGATATTCTGAAGAAGCCGTGGATTCTTATTCCGTAGTTCTCAAACCTACTTCTCCTCAATTCGTCGCTCTTAAAATTCCAGGAGCTCCTGAAAAAAATGCTTCAGTTTTGAATAGTTCAGGTAATCCTATAAGTTATTTCAACAACGATGCTGGAATTAATTTTATCAAACCAAGAGATAATTTTGTAGTTATACAATATTCCAATAATTTTAGTAACGGAAATCCTTCGGTTGTTGGAACTATAATATCTGAAAATGATTTTAGTATTTCTTCGTCTGATTCTGTTGAACTTCTTTTTGAGAATAAACTTCTGAATTTGAATTACACCTATTATTCGGATTATATCGGACTAAAAAAACAATTTAATCTCCCAAACAGAGTTGATTTTGGATTTTTAGTGCAATTTTCTGATGGATCTGAAATAAGTGCTTTAAACAATATTTCTTCAAAAATTGAGATTGAATCTAAGATTGATAAACTTCTAATCGTTAGAAACTCTGGAAAACGAGAATATGCTGAGGTAATTGTTCAAGTATGGTAAATAAAGTAGGAGTTGCCAAATTGATAGAATTGATTATAGCACTCACCTTAATTATGGCTATTTTTCTCGTTGCTTACAAAAGAACATCCAATGAACAACGAAGCCTTGATTTAGATGAAACAGCCAGAGATATTTTGAGAGAAATTGCTGCTAATTCTAATTTGAGAAATGAAGTAATCTCATTTCAAACCAATGTCGTTTCTATGACTAAGATCACTAATTTTATAAATGACTCCTTACCTGATTATATTCTCTTTGAAATCCGTGCTTGTGAATCTGGAAGTGCGTGTGGGCAGGCCAATTATATAGGAGAGGTATATTCTGCAGAAAGAGTATTTGGAGCTACTACGACTGGTTTTAATACAATAAAATTGAGATTATTTTTGTGGACTATGGAGTGAAACACAATTAATAAATATAAACTAGGAGTAATTTTCTGATTAAATTAACTATTTGTGCAAGACACAATCAATAACAATTATTAATGGTGATTTATTATCGTGTGTAAATTATGCTTGAAGATTAAATATAAAATAGGCCACCATAAGAAATATAAGGGCTTAATAAATAATCTAAATATGTCTAAAAAGTTTGAAATGCTTGAACACACTGGTGATTTGAAGTTTAAGGCTTATGGTGAAAGTGCGGAAGATTTGTTTAACCATTGTGCTTTGGCGCTATCCAACATATTCTCGCGAGGTAAAAAGATACCTCAATCTGTGAGAAAAGAATTTGTCGTTTCTGGAGAAGATTATGAATCGCTGTTGTATAATTTTCTTGAAGAGCTAATTTACTTGTTTGATGCTAAACAATTTGTGGTTTCAAAAACAGAGGTGTCAATAACTTCGGGGGAAGAATACATACTTAATGTAGTTGTTTATGGGGATAGCACTGCTAAACATAAAGATTTAGATGCTGTTAAAGCTCCAACATATGCTGAAATGTACTTTAAGAAAATAGATGAAGAACATTGGGAAGCACAGGTTGTTGTTGACGTTTAATCTGGGAAATCTATATAAGCTGGATTTGTAGTTCTTAATTATGGAAAATGAATTTGTGCATAAGATTTTTGAGAAAGGAATGAAAGTCCCAGGATATGTTTTTGCATCAAAATCTTTATTTGAAAATATGCAAAAGGATAAGACTCTCGAGCAACTAAAAAATATGGCTAAACTCCCTGGAGTTGTTGGTGCAGTCTATGCTATGCCCGACGCACATCAAGGATACGGATTTCCTATCGGTGGCGTTGTAGCATTTGATTTAGAAAAGGGGATTGTTTCTCCTGGCGGAGTTGGATATGATATAAATTGTGGAGTCAGAATGTTAATAACTGATATCTCAAAAAAAGATTTTCTGGAAAAAAGAAAGGAAATTATGAAATCTCTTGCAAAAGAAGTTCCTTCTGGAGTTGGAGTTAAGAGTTCTTTTTCTGCTACACAAAAAGAAATAGATGAAGTCCTTCAGAAAGGAATTAATTGGGCTGTGCAAAAAGGTTTTGCTGATAAATCAGATTTAGAAAAGATAGAAAATAATGGATGCATTCAGGGAGCAAGTGCTAAAGATGTTTCTCAAAAAGCTAAAGGTAGAGGAATGAACCAACTTGGAAGTCTCGGAGCAGGAAATCATTTTGTTGAAATCCAATTTGTAGAGAAAATATTTGATGAGAAAACGGCAAAAGTATTTGGAATAAAAAATGAAGAACAGGTTGCTGTGTTAATACATTCTGGAAGTAGGGGGCTGGGGCATCAAGTTGCTTCTGACTATATTAAATCTATGGAAGAAGAATATGGTTTCGATAAGTTACCTGACAGAGAACTCGCTTGCGCGCCAATCAAATCTGAGCTTGGTAAAAAATATCTTTCTGCTATGGCTTGTGCTGCAAATTTTGGGTTTGTTAATCGGCAGATTTTAGATTTTAAAATAAGAGGGGTTTTTCTAAAATTTTTTCCTAAAAAGAAAATTAATCTAATTTACGACTTGGCTCATAATATAGCTAAAGTTGAAGAACACTATTTTGAAGGTAAAAGAAAAAAAATGTGCGTGCATAGAAAGGGAGCAACAAGATCTTTTGGACCAGGTAACAAAGAAATTCCGTTGGTGTATAGAAAGGTAGGTCAGCCAATATTTATTCCAGGGAGTATGGGAACATTTTCTTATGTTCTCGCTGGAACTAAAAAAGCCGAAAAAGTAACTCTTGGAAGCACTGCTCACGGAGCTGGAAGATTATTATCTAGGAGTTATGCTGTCAAAAATATTGACTCAAAAAAACTTATTGATGAACTTAAAGAAAAAGATGTTTATCTTGAAACTGAAAGCCTGAAAGGGGCTGTTGAAGAAGCACCCGAAGCTTACAAAGATGTTAATGAAGTTGTTAGAGTTTCGCATGAAATTGGAATAGGTAAGATAATTGCAAAGATGAAACCTTTAGGTGTGATAAAGGGATGAAATAATATTTATAAATAAAATTGAAATTTTCTAACAAATAATTGTCTCTTACTCAATTATTAGCAATTATTTATAAACTTCCTAGAGCCTTTATTTTTATGAAGTGGTGGAGTTTATTTGCTTTGGTTTTACTGACTGGTTTTGTTTCTGCACAACCTTCTGGAAACACTTGTTCTTCTCCAGAGGATGTCATATTAAGATTGTCTACTGAGGGTAATGCTCATGGAGAAATTTTTAGCACTACTGGAAATTATCCCATTGATGTTTGTTATAGTCAAATTTTTGGAACATCCTATATTGGAACGAATCCACATTCTTGTTCTCCCAATAATGCTAATAGAGTTTTAAGATTATCTACTTCGAGTAATGCTCATGGAGAAATTCCAGATGCTTCTTCTCCTACTTATACCAACAATGTATGTTATGGAAATTTAGTATGTCATAGTGTTGCTGGAAATGCGAATTGTGCAAGTGGTGAACAAGAAGTTGTTTCATTGTCCGGACAAACAAATGCTCATCTTGAAAAAGCAAATACTAATGTCTACACTACTGCTTCAAATTATAAGATATGCTGTTCTAATTTCGGCAGTCCTCCAAATGTGCCTGGAAATATAGCGAGTGTTGGATGGACTTATAATGATGGACAGCCGATATCTGCGGGAACTCTTTTTTGTCCGAATAATGCAGTATATGCTTACGCCATTACTTCAGGCGTTTCTGATGGAACTACTTTGACTTTCAAATTTTATGATAAAGACACTCTTGTGAATGATTTCATATTTGAAATTGGTGTCACCGTTCAAGGTAATATTGCTTCATTCCCAGTTAATTTTGCTGATTCAAATGTTCAAAATATCTTGCAACCTTATCTTGATGGAAATAACAATGATGTTGAATTAATGTTTAAGGCTGAAATTGGAACCACTAGTCAAGATTCAAGCGTTATAATCTATGTTAATTTATGCACTAATAATCTTCCTCTCCCTCCTGTTGTGACTAATCCTATAACGAGATGTGAAGACTTTGATAATCAGAATTCCTGTAATGGGAACACAAATTCAGCTTATCCTCAAAATTCATATGGTCTTCAACAAATACCTTCCTGCACATTCCTTCAGTGTTATTGGATTAGTGATGCTGTTGGCTGTGGAGTTAGAGCTACACAATATTCTCCTACTACTCAAAATCAATGCAATACAGCTGGAACTCCGATAAGTAATTGTGCATGGACTACGACTCAATCAGAATGTTTAAATGGAGTAAAAACAATTAGTTATGTTGGAGCTTCCACCAATACTCCTGATTGTAATAGACCTCAAATTAATGTTCCTTGTAACTCTTTGAATTTTGAACTTGGTTTTTTCGGAATTGCTCAATTTATTTCTACTATTTTGATAATAGGATTGTTTTATGTAATATTTGGAACAATTAAAAATGTGAAAAAATGAAAAAAATAATCTTTCTGGTCGTTTTAGCGAGTTTTATCTTTTTTGGATTTTCCATTGCATCTGTAAATCTTGTTAACGAGAATCTTGAAACAACTTACTCTGAAGGAAATATTATAAGAGGAAAAATATTTTTGACACTAGATAATCAATCAACATCTTCATTAGTGACAAGTAATTTTCAAGGCAATAAAACATTGATTCAATTGATTAAAGCTCAAAGCAACTTAATTCTTGGAAATCATTATACCTGTACAACTATTGATTGTGGTAAAAAATATACTTCCCAAGAATCTACTTCCAGCTTCACAATAAACTCCGACAATAAAAAATATGCGGGATTCGTAGTAACTGGACAGAGCGTTTCAGTAAAAAATGCTCAATTCTCTGTTCAGAGCAACGTCGCTGCAAGTTGTACACCTCAACAAATAAAAATAGATGTTCTAGATGATGAAATAGAAATTCTTGCTAACTTGAATAATAATGGTCAGAGCTGTGGTCATAAATATCGTGGATGTTATGATCTAAACAATACCCTTAAAACAAATATTACTGCAGGAATTGAATATTGTGAGAAAATTAATCTGCCAGCATCATCTGGGTTTATTATTGGAGGAGAAGTAAAAAATGGAACTTCTGATGCTAACTTGACTATGAAACTTTATGATCTTACTGATGGAGGAATAGCTGGAACATGCCGACTGCCTAAGAATACTCAAATTAACCAAGAATTAAGCTGTATTGTCAACTATACTGCCTCTACTCCTAGAAATTATTTTGTCTGTATGTTGGCAAGCAATACAGCCGGATTTCAAATAGGATGGGAGAATTTGGGAGAAAATTGTGGAATTGCTCAAGGACTTGAATCTATAGATGGCGACTTTGATTTATTTGCTGAGACAACTATGTATTCTGCATCGCCTAATTTTATTGTAAATGATATTGCCTATAACAATCAATTTGGAAATAGTCTTGCTTCTAAAATTGATGAATATGTTTCAAATAGATATAATCGCGAATGCCAAACTCCTTCATGCATTATCCCAATATCTTTTTCAGGATCAAATCAATTTATACAAATCTATAATGTGAGTTTAGAGTATAACTCTTCTGGAATACAATCTTCATTAAATGTTTTACACGAATTAAACCCTGTAGCCGATTCTATAAATGGAAATAATCTTAGTATAGATATTTCAAAGGCGAATTTTACAATACCTTTGGATAGTAACGAGAACAAATTAGAAATATTTATTGATGAAAATAAAATTATTGAAAAAAATATAACTATTAAGAAAGGATTTATGTTTGACATCACACCGAAAATTGTTGCATTTGGACAAACCACACAGTTTTCAATTCTCGCCAACAGAACCATTAATTCATCTTCTTGGAATTTCGGAGATAATACTCCTGTTCAAATGGTTAAATTTGGACAAGCTGTTCATACCTATACTGCTCAACAAAATACTTCTGTCTTTCAAGTTAATGTTACTGCCAGAGATAACTTCGGCCTTGAAACAATTAAATCATTTAATGTTTTTGTGGGCAATCCTAAAGATTTTGCAAATATCACGATAGCAGAATACAAAAAAAGAATAGAAAATTTAACCAATCAAATTAATTCCCAACCTTCTTGGATTATGCAAACTCTACAAGATGCTGTTAAATTGCAAATTTTGCGTACAGGTCTTAATGCTTCAGAAAATAAATTTAAGCTAGCAGTTACTGAAAATGATTTCAGAAATGTAATGCTTGATTTAATTGCGTTGAAAATGCCTAAATCTTTGTCAATAATCTATTCTTTAAACAATTTTCCATTAGTGACCTCCTCGAGTTCTGTGAATCCTGATTATATAGAAAGAATTTCTAAAAAAGATATATTGGATAATTCAAAACTATCAACTGGAATAGTTTCATGGATGAATGACCAATTTTCTGCTGAAATAAATTTCAAGAGTTTTGCACTTATAAGAGATTTTGAGGAAAATGAAATAGTTGCTAGTCTGTTTGCTATTGAAACTAAACCTATAAAAAAATTTGAAAGGGAAACATATCTCGTCTTTGGATTAGACATTAAAAAAAGTGGAGTTTACAAACAAGAATATCCTATAAAATCTATAAGTGGAATACATGTAGATTATGTTATTACAGATACTTCAAAAAATGAGATTTATGAATTTCTAATTAAGGGAGATTTATCTCCTGAAAACTTCGGAGCTTATATCTCTCCAGAAGTAAAATATATAAATTTTGAAGATACTCCAAAAGAAACTTGCAAAATAGATAATATCTGCTCTGATGAGGAGGATGTAGATAACTGTCCAGAAGACTGCTCAAGAAAATGGATTACTTTTTCGATTATTGGCTGGGTTGTTTTGATAATTTCATTCTTTGTAACTTATATCATTTTACAAGAATGGTATAAGAAGAACTATCAAAAAAGATTATTCCCTGATGAAAATGAACTATATAACTTGATAAATTTTGTATATAATGCCCGACGTACTAAATTAAGTGATGAACAGATAAAATTAAAACTTGAAAACCAAGGATGGGCTTCTGAAAAAATGGATTTTGTTTTCAAGAAGATTGAAGGAAAGAGAATAGGTATGTTAGAAATTCCCCTTTTCACCCACAATCAACACAATAAGACTATTGCCAATTTATCTGCTAAAATAGGAACTCCTGTTGACACAAAGTTTATTAAAAGACCATCTTTTAAGAGAATATGATTAAATTATTATCAAAGTTCTTGGGAGGGATTTTCCGTCGGAAAAATAATGTAAAGATTGGATTTTATGGTCCTCCAAATGCTGGTAAGACAAGCCTTGCTAATTTGCTATGTAAGGAGTGGATTGGAGAAGAAATAGGTAGTGTGAGTGAAGTGCCACATGAAACCCGAGAAGTTCAGTTTAAAGAAAAAGTGGAAATAGAACATAAGGGTAAAAAGCTTATGTTTAAAATTGTTGATACTCCTGGAATTGCTACGAAAATAGATTATGAAGATTTTCTAAATCATGGAATTGCAAAACAAGAAGCTAAAAAGAGAGCTAAAGAAGCAACCCAAGGAATTATTGAGGCTATAAAATGGCTAGATGATATGGATGCAGTGATAGTTGTTCTTGATGCATCTGAAAATCCATACTCTCAAGTTAATATTACTATAATTGGAAATTTACTTGCTAGAAAGATTCCTGTCCTTATTGCAGCCAATAAAATCGACTTACGTAAGGCAGATATGAAAAAAATTGAATCTGCTTTTCCAGAATATGAAGTTGTAGGCATATCTGCAAAGAAGGCTCTTAATCTTGATGAATTTTATGATGCTCTTTTCAGATTAACAAAAAAGGTCTAACCTTTTTTGAGCCATTAAAAACCATACAAGTTTTTTAAGGTAACAAAAAAAATCTGAAAGATTTAAATAAAAAGGATATAAAATATTAAAATGAAAAATTCAAAAAATTCTCCGACAAGAAATAAATCTCCAAATTTCAAAGGTTTGAGCCTTCATATTATGCCGTTTTCCGAAATTCGTGAATTAACAATTACAGAAAGAGTAAAGAAGATTTTGCAACTTGTTTTGGGAAATAAAGTAGTTATATTACAGGGACGTTTGAGACCTGAAGAAGAAATAAGGCTTATTGAAGATACTATGGCTATGGTCGATCATATTAAGTCATTTAAGGGTATTGAACTTGCTGTTGTCGACCCAGACGGACCAGATGCCTCATTTATGCTAAAAGTTAAGCGGGGCTTGGCAAAGAGCCTTTTAGGAGACACAAATTCACTCACAGTCATAGGTCCGGCCTCTGTTGTTAAAGAGATTAAGAAAGATCCGTCAAAAATTGAAGTCTTTTTGGGTTGAAAATTACTAAATATTTATTAACTTTGCATTTTCAGATTAAATATGCCAAATAAATGTATTCATTGTTCCTCTATGTATGATGATGGATCTCGAGAAACTCTGCAAGGATGCTCTAAATGTGGAAGTAAATTTTTCTTCTATATAAGCAAGGAAAAACTTGAAAAAATGCAAGATACAAATAGCTTAGAGACTCAACAAAAAGCTATTGATTCACTAACTGAATTGGATAAGCAAACTATTGAAGAAGACGTTCGTGAAATAGTAGGTCTAAAAGATATTGATGCTCCAGTTATTCTGGACTTTGAAAGCGTTAAAATTACTTCTCCAGGAAAGTATGTTCTTGATGTGCCTAATCTTTTCAATAAAATGCGCCCCCTCGTATATAAGCTTGAAGATGGAAAATATATAATTGATTTATCGTCGTCCGTTAAATAGGTTTTATAAATCAACTCAACTAAGTATATTGATGAAAATTAATGGAGTTCTTGCCAATCAAATAAAAAATTTGAGGCCAAAAGACTCTGAAATAAATTTATTAAAAAAGATTACTAAAGATTTTACAAAAAATATAGAGAAAGAACTTTCTATCCAAAATGTTAATGCAGATGTTTTTGTTGGAGGAAGTTTTGCAAAAAAAACATTTCTGAAATCTGATAAATATGACGTAGATATTTTTGTAAGATTTGACTGGAAATATGGACAGATTTCCGAAGAACTTGAAAAAATAATCATCCCTGTCTGCGAAAAAATCGGATTAATCTATGAAAAAATTCACGGAAGCAGAGATTACTTTAGAGTGTATCACTCAGATGTAAATGGATATTTTGAAGTCATTCCAGTTACGAAAATAAAAAAACCTACTGAAGAACGAAATGTTACTGACTTAAGTTATTTTCATGTTTCTTATGTTAAAAGTAAAATAAATGGAATTGAAGATCAAGTAAGACTCGCTAAAAAATTCTTTAAGGCACAAAGAGTTTATGGTGCAGAAACTTATGTAAGAGGATTTTCAGGATATACTGCAGAATTATTGATTATAAAATACAAAAGTTTTACAAAAATGTTAAGAGAAATATCCAAAGTTAAAATTGGAGAAAGATTGGTGATCGATATTGCTAAACATTACAAAAACAAAAGCGATGTTTTCATACATGTTAATGAGGCTAAATTACATTCTCCCATAATTTTGATTGACCCGACATACAAGGAAAGAAATGCTATGGCTGCTTTGAGCAATGAAACCCTAACGAAGATTAAAAATTCCATAAAATTATTCTTCAAAAAACCTTCGGAAGATTTTTTTATTCTAAAGAAAATAGACGAAGAACAACTGAAGAAAAAGGCTTTGAAGAATAATAAACAATTCTTGATTATTGATTTGAAAACTGATAAGCAAAGGGGAGACATAGCTGGAACAAAATTGAAAAAATTTGCAGAAGTTCTACATAGAGAAGTTGGAAATGTGTTTGATATAAGTGGATTTGAATTCTCGTATGATGATGCTCAATCAGGAAAAGTTTTTCTTGCATTAAATCCTAAAAAAGAAATTATAAGAATTGGTCCACCCATAGATATGAAAAAACATGTATCGAGATTTAAATCTGAACATGTGAAAACCTTTATTAAAAACAAGAGAATTCATGCAAAAATACCGATACTAAAAGAATCGAGGGCTTTTTTACATTCTTGGAAAATTGGAAATGAAAAGATGCTTGAACAAATGCATATTGTTTCTATGAATATTAATTAAGATAATTCTTCTCTATTTGGGGGCTCGCATAGTGTGTCCCTGAAATTTAGAGGAGTTATTGCTATTCCATCCAATAACGAATTATTAATGAAACTTCTTACTGCACGCTCTCCCTCAAAATTTAGACCATAGACTATCCCTAAGACGCTTACTCTATCGTACTTATTTCTTAAGCCTTCTAAAAATTTCGCAGTATCTCTCTCATCTAATCCTTTGAAAACATACTCTTTTGAAATTGGATCTATATATAGAATCATATCTTTTTTCCCACCTCTATACATTTCTTTTAATTCAGCCATTTCTTACACTCTGATTATAAGCTACTAAGAATTGATCTAATGTTCTATAAGCGCCTGGAAAACTTGATCCAGTATCCATTAATTGTTCCAATTTAACAATACCTCTGTCTTGATGATTTATATTATAATTAAAATAATTCATCACTTCTGCAATTAAACCTAAAGGATATTTCAATTCTCTATTTAAACTTTCAGGTAAATTTTTATTAGTTGAATCAAATAAAATGTCTTCTCTTTCATTGTCTGGCCCTTTATCTATTATTTTTGCAGTTAATTGGGGGCTCCATAAACCCTTTGAACCTAAATTGATAATATATCTTGGAGTTACTTCAAGGTCCAACTTAAATTTGTTATTCATTTTACGAGTCTGTCAAGCATTCCAGTAAATGAATTTGCAAAATATGGCGAATTCACCCACACCCCAACTTCCTCCTCTGCGCTTTCTGGATGAATCATTAGAATAAGTTCTTTTTTGTCAATTATAAAATATTTTCCATTCTGTTCTGATTCTTTTATCTTCAAATCATTTCGTGAAGCAAATCTTTTAACCCTATGAGATTCTCCTGAAAGACTTATCTTCAATTTAATTTTATCCTGATTAATGCCTTTGAGAACAGGTAATAAAACTCTGGATTTGTCTTCAAAATCGTCTATTGTGGTGTGAATTAAAACTTCTTTTTCTGCTGAAACGATCATTTCCTTTATTTTAGAAAGTAAATTTGAACGTCCCTTAATGTGACCGGACAAATCTTCCAATCTTATCGGAGATATTCCATCTCTATGCAAATTAACAAGTTCATCGTATTCAGAAGTGTTTTTTAAATTTGAAAGATTAGTTACCTTTTCCTGTGCGTGATTCATTACATTTGTTTGCATTCTTTCCAAAACTGTCTTGGGTTCAACTGCAATATATTTCACTGGTTTTCCTACTTTGATTATTGCGAATCCTCTTTTCGCTAATGATTCTAAAACATCATATGTTCTTGAACGAGGAACTCCTGAAATTTCAGCTGTTTCTCCAGCGGTAACTACTCCCTTAGAAAGCAAAGCTAACCATACTTTTGTTTCATAAATGTTTAAATCAAAATGTTCTTTGACTTTTTTAACTGTTTCTGGTTTTAGTATCATGTAGGAGCGAAAAATGGAAGGTATTTAAATGTTACTAATGTTGTAACTATAAAGGGAATACATAATGGAAATGTTTAAATATGTGTATTTTGCTTCTGAAATAATGATATTCGGAGAAGAAAAACCTAAACGATTAGATGAACTTATCTCCATAGAGAGAGATCCATATTCTACACAAAGAGGGAAATGGGTTTCTATTTCTAATGGAGATGGTGTTACTGAACATGGCACTTATTGCGGAATGACCAATTATGGTAACTTAGTCCTTAACCCTTATTTGAGTGTTGAATATGAACCTAGAATTCCAGGAGATATAAGATCTTTTATTCTTCAAGACAGACCTGCGTTTATAGCTAATACTCCTTCTTTGAAAATGATTCCTGTTCGTGAAGAGCAAATTACCCGATTATGTACTCCCCTTACTCAAGAACAAATAGATTTAATTAATAGTAAAAAGAACTGTTAAAATAAGTAAGCAATTCCTAAAGCAATTAAGCATCCTACTGAAATGAAAGGCATTGCTGGATAGAATTTTCCTTTTTCTGAACGATAGAATAAATACGCTAGAGCCATTGTTGCTCCAAGACTGATTATTATTGCTTGCCAGAGACCGAGAGTGCGAAGAACTACTCCAGCTAAAAGAATTGGGAATACGACATCACCGCCTCCCAAAATGGCTAAATGAACTTTAATTTTTTTAAGTTTTTTCTGTTTAGCTTCCATTGTTTTTGCCTGTTGTAATTTGATGCGGTCTTCTTTTTTCATATATGGAACAAAAAATCCTGAAAATATTTTTAATTTCTGTATCTGGTATTTTGCCATTTTCTGCATAAAACCAGAATGCCAAACAGCATACATATCATAAAGAGAAATCACTATTAAAAGAATAACTACGGACCATATACTTAAAATTGGAATCAAAACTGAAGCAATTCCAGGATAAATTAATAATTCTGTTCCATTATGGATAAAAATATTTCTTTTGAATATTTTCATTATTCCTAATGGCAAAGCTATAATCAAAGAAATTAATTTTGCATCAGGCAATCTTATTAAAAATGCGTTTAAAGCGATTGCAATTCCTAAAATTACCACTATTGTAAACCATAGTTTCAAGAAATTTTCTGCCTTAAATCTCATCAGAATAAGCATTATAACTACAGCTATGCAAAAAGAAATTATTATTGAAGTGACTGCACTTGCTGGTTTAATATCGGCAGGAGGTTCCATCCCATAAGGAAGATTATGGACTTTTTTTTCGATTGTCTCCCCAGTTTTTTCATCTATAATCCTAATTGTTTCGGGTTTATATGCATTTGAGACGTATAATCCAATCATTTGTGTGACTAAGAACATCGCCAACAAGATAAGAGTTATTTTTGCTGTGTGTTTCACTTTTTCACCTACTAACTAAATTGTCTTTTATCTTATTTAAATGTGTGTAAAAATATCACTTAGTTTGTTAATTTTATACTTCACATCCTTAACATCTGAGTGTTCATGCAGGTATTTTGATTTTATAAGCAAGGCGTCAATGCCTATTTCTTTCGCTGGTTTGAAATCCCAAAGATAGCTGTCTCCAACCATTAATGCTTTTGACCTAAGTATTTTTCTTTCTTTTAAAATTCTTAGCATAAATTCTCCCTTTGATGAATGTTCTACTGTGGTTGCATGTACCTCATCAAATAATTTATCTAACTTGAAATGTTTTACCCGATTGCCAAGATAAACATTAGCAATTTCGGGAGAGCTTGGATTTGTAGAAAGAATTATCGTTATTACTTTCTTTCTTTTAAGTTTCATTATAGTCGATAAGACGTGAGGAATAAGAGTCATATTGTCATTATGTTTCTTAACTCTTCGGTCTTTGTAAATCCAAACAGAATGTTTATTGTGTTTTGTTTTCCTTGGATATCAAAGCGTTCCATCACCATCAAAAAAGATAATCCTTTTTTTCATTTTTATTTAAGTCTTATAGTTTCAAGATTTCTTGGAACTATAGTTTCTATTCCGTATTGGCGATAGATACTTGATGCTAAGTCTAAACAACGAGATTGCTCTCCGTGACTAAGAATTATTTTTTTTGGTTTAGGAGTCATTCTTGCTACGAATTGCATTAGCTCGCCTCTTCCAGAGTGTGCTGAAAGTCCAGACATCGTTTCAACTTGTAGATTTACATTTAATGTTTCTCCACCAAAATTTTCATCTACTTTAACTACCTTATTTCCTTCTGAAATCTGGCGACCCAAAGAACCTGGAGCTTGATAACATCCAAAAATAATTAAATTTTTGTCGCTCTCTGCGAGTTGTTTAAAGTATTCTACTGAAGCTCCGCCTGCTAACATTCCCGATGTGGCAATTATTATACAAGGTCCTCCTTCAATTACTTCTTTTCTTTCAGTTGGAGAACCTACGCGTCTGAAAAATGGAGACATAAATGGATTTTCATCGTTAAATATTTTATTTCTTACATTGCTTCCTAAAAATTCAGGATATGCTGTATGAATTGCTGTTATGTCCCATAGCATCCCATCAAGATATACAGGCACTTCTGGTAACTTTCCCGTACGCATTGCATCCTCAACTCTCAACAGAGTTTCTTGAGCGTGACCTAAACCTAATTCAGGAAGAAGAACTTTTCCTTTTCGATCTATTGTATCTTTGACAAGTTTGTTAAAAATTTCTTCTACTTCTGCTAAAGGTGGTTGAATTTGATCTTTTGAGCCATATGTTGATTCTACCATTATCGATTCTACGCGAGGATAATAATTCACGGCAGGGTCTAATAAACGAGTTTTTCTATAATTTGAATCTCCAGTGTAAACGAAATTATGCAATCCATTTCCTATGTTTACATGAGTTACTGCTGAACCTAAAACGTGTCCTGCATTATAGAATGTAATTCTTATGTCTGGAGTTATGTCTGAAACTTCTCCAAAATTTAAACAAACAGCATGCCTAACCATTTCTTTAATATCATCTGCTCTATAAATTGGAACTTCTGCTTTTTTGTAATGAACGCTGACCAAGTCTAAAGCTAAAAGAGCAGCTATATCTCTTGTTGGAGCAGTCATGTAAACTGGCCCTTTGTAACCCATTTTATACAAATAAGGAATTAAGGCGCTGTGATCTAAATGGGCGTGAGAAAGAACTATCGCATCAATTGAAGATAAGTCTCCAATTTCTGAAACATCTAAATAAGGAAATTTTTCTGGACCATCTATTATTCCAGGATTTATTCCGCAATCAAAAACTATTTTTGATTTGGGAGTCTGCAATAAAAGACATGAACGACCCACTTGACGACCACTTCCTAAATATGTAAGACGAACCCACATATCCATTTTTTCAGGATTCCAATTTTCATATATCTTTTTTCCTATATCGTTTAAAAATTTCTTTCGGTAATTATTATTTGCATAAAGAACTGCTCTTATTTTATCAGTTATCTTTGATTGTATCGCAGGACTTCTTTGAACTTGGGGAATCCACATTGTTGAGTTTCTAATATCTCTCATTATTGAGCCATTTTTTCCAATCACTAAACCTGGTTTTTTTGCTTCAATTATTACGATACTTCTCGGAACATCGAAAATTATTGACTCTATCTCTGATTCTGCTGGAACTAGCGCGCGAATTGTTTTTTCAGTTTCTTCTTCTGGAGCAAGAATACTATTATCTGCTCTTAGTTCTATGCGTTTTTTGATTTTGGAAACAACTTCACGAATTTTCTCATCGCTATTTTTGAAAAAATCTTTATCTGTGGTGTATAAAACTATATTTGCCCCTTCAAAAATGGCTTCGCTAACTATGCCATTGGGTAATTCACTCTTAATCGCTTTTAAAATTTCACTCATATTATTGAGAACTATTTAGACTTGATATCTTTGAAGTCAAGAAGAGCTTCTTGCTCTACGACTTGTTTCAAAGAATCTTTCGTTATTGTATAAATATCCATTCCTGCTCCGACAGATGGTTCTCTTCCAGAGGTAGTTATTATGCATTTTTTGATTAAATTAACTGCTTCTTGTGAGCTCATTCCTTCCCTATATTCCGAATCTAATATTGCATCTACTTGCATTATACCTGCACCTGATGAAGCATATTTCTTGACTTCCTTTAAATGCCCATCTGGAGAAACATCGTAGAGCCAAACTCCTTCAGAATCTCGCCCTGCTACTAAAAAATGTGCAATCATTGGAATCATTGAAGGAGTTCTAATATTCTGATAGGCCATATTAGATAATAAATTGGCTACTTCGCTTACAGATGCCTTTTCACGAGTTCTTAATTCTTTGAGACGCACTTCTGCTCTTAAAACCTGAATCTCTTTCTTTGCATCTGCTGCTCCACCTGCGACAGTAGTGATTATTCTGTCAGTGATTTCTAATATTTTTTTCATCTTGTCTGCAAAATAAACTACGCCTCCACCGCCAGCGTATGAAACTCTGCGGTCTGCGCCAAGGACAACTCCGTCTTTGCAAACAATACCTATTGTGACTGTTCCTGTCTTAATTACGTGTTTTTCGAGTTCTTGATTCATAGGATTAGAAAAAACCTCTTAATTCTTTTTGAGATTTTAGTATTTAAATTTTACTATGTTATAATTAATTTTGAAATGTTGAATATACCTCTGCTGGACCGGACAATTTAGATATTCCATTTTCCTTCTTTAAACGAATAATGTGGTCAACAAAACTTTCTATCTTAGGTTCATGACTTACTATGAGAAGTTGTTTTATATGCAGTTCTTGCAAAATGTCTCGAACTTTATCTAATTGCTGTTCTGAAAATCCATCTGTTGGTTCGTCAAGAATAACAACTTCTTGAGAGTTTATTTTGCTTAACACCGAATTTATTAGCTGATTCAAAGCCAATCTATATGCGAGCGCTACGGCTGTTCTCTCTCCTCCTGAAAGAAATTCATAATCTAATTCAAAATCTCCTTGAACTATTACTGGAGAAAATGTCTCATCTAAATATACTTCAAATGAATCAGTCGTGAGCATAGAAAACCACTTGTTGAATATTTTTGTAAATTCCTTTCTTAAAGCAGCAAGAATCATTTTTTCAGTATAGTTTACAAGGTCTATGAAATTATTTGAAATCCAAGTTTCCTTATCTAAGATGTCAATTAATTTGTTTTTTATCTCCTGTCCCATAGATAATTCTGTTATCAATGAATTAAGTTGTCTCTCATTGATTTCTAATTCTTTTTTTATTTCTGCAAATTCTATCTCTAAAAATTTTTCTTCTTCAAGAGTTCTTTTAATTTCTTCTTTTTTTATCTTCATAGCATTATCAAATTTTGAATACTCGAGAGATGACTCTTTTAATTTTGAAATAGTGTCTTCCAGTAGTTTTATGTCTTTTTCTAAAAACTCTTTATTCTTAAAAAGAACCTCTCTTTTTGTTAAATAATTTTTGGACTCTTCCTGTTTTATCTTTTTTATTTCCGTAGCTGCTAAATCATTCTCTAATATCCTCAAATCTCTTTTCTCCTTGTCTCTGTCCGAAGATATTAAAGAAATAGCTTTTGAAAGTGTCTCCTTTGTTTTCTCTATTTCTTTTAATTTCTCGTCGTAAGAAAGAGATATTGTATGCTTATGAAATTCCGATACATTTTGCAAACAAGTATGGCAAAAAGTCATTTTTGATACTCTCTCTTTATTTTTCTTTTCATCTAACAAGGCATTGTTGGCGGCATGAAATCTTGATGAAAGCTCCATGAAGGTATTATCTAACTTTTCTATTTCTTTTTGTTTTTTCTGAATATCTTCTTTTAATTCTGGAATTCTAGATTGATTGAAATCAGAAGGATTTTCTGAAATTATTTTTTCTATTGCCTTGAGCTCTTTTTCTATATTTTCAATATTTTCTTTTTTTGTTGCAAGAAGAAGATTTGATTTTTCAATTCCTTTTTTAAAATCCTCTCTCTGAACTAATAAAATCTCAAGAGATTCCATCTCCCTCTCTTTTTCCAACTTTTTATTTAAACTTCCTTTTAACATAGCTTCTTTATCAATAATCTTTGCCCTTAATATTTGAGAAAATTTCTCACATGTTTCCAAATCAGATTTCTTTGATTCCATTCCGGCAACCTGAAACTGTAAAACTCTTGCTTTTTCTCTTAATTGTGTGGTAACTTTTTGGGCGTTTTCTTTAATTCTCTTGTATTTATCTATTCCAAAAACATGTCTTAAAACATCCAAACGCGATTCTGATTCTTCCAAAATTATCTGTTTCATATCTTCTTGGGGGGTATAAACTGTGTATCTGTAAAGAAGATTATTCTTTCTTAAAAACTCTTGAGGATAATTTAACAATTCTAGAATCTTAGTTTTTATTTCTGTTACCGATGATTCAAATCTTGAACCATTTACCGTTAATGCTGCAAAATCTTGATTTATTGATTTACCACTTCTTTTAAGTCCTCTTTCAATTATTATTGAATCTTCATTTATCTCCATTTCAAGAGAAATTTCTCCGTAATCTTCCCCATTAGACAAAATTGATGAACCCCTTTGACCAGGTTGAAGACCAAATAAAGCATATTCTATGGCTAAGAGAACTGTTGTTTTTCCAGACCCTATGTCTCCTGCTAACAAAACTGCTCCTTCTGGAAAAACTATTTCTGTATCTTTGTAGCTTCTTATGTTCTTTAACTTTATTTTTTTAAATATCATATTTCTAAAATTTTATTTACCTCGCTAAATAAACGATCCTCAAATGTTCTTGATAATTCATCCTCTTTCTTGTCTAAGTTAAGAGAATTAAGCATTGAAACTATGATTTCGTTATATCTGTGAGGATGATCCTCAATAAATCTTGAAATTATGCTCTGTTCCAGATTATCATTTTGTGGCTGAATATCTATGTCAGCAATTGGAAAAATCAGCTTAGTAGTATTTTTCAAAAAAGAATATGCTCCTTTTGATGAAACGAAACGTTCAATTTTATTAAAATCTATATCGGTAACTTTTCCCTTCTCCAAAATTCCTTTAATTTTGAGAATGATTATTTTATCTTTTAAGGGTAATAAACTTAGTTTATCCATTATCTTTTCAGTTCCGGATAAAGAATCAGTTATTTCAAAATCAATTACGATTACCTCTTTTAATTTAATCTGTCTGCGATTTATTTCTCCAAATGTTGAACATATATAGAACGCTCCGTTCTTTAAATCTTCCAGCTCACTAGCATTATTTGGAAATATTGGTCCTCCATAAACTCTCTTTTCTTTTTCATACACAAGATGTAAATGTCCGAGAGCAGTATAATCTACTTTAGGTAACTTTGATGGATCTACTGCTGGAATATCTAATCCTGGTAAGGCATCTTTCATTGTTGTATGTAACATTAATATCCTAAATAATCCTGGAGATTCTTGTAATTTTATTTTTTCTAAATCATAAACTTCAAGACCTGTTTTTCTTCCAGGAAATCCATATATTGCTACATTTTTGTAAATTGTGGGCTCTAAAATTATTGAACCATTTCTTTCTTGTACTTTATGAACATTTGTCGCGAAACCAGATTTTTCAAGAACATCTAAAAAACTTTTTCCTGAAACCGAATAATCGTGACTTCCAGCTACTAAAAAAACCGGAATGTTTACTTCTTTTAGTTTTCTGAACTCCTCAAATGTATCTTTTATTGTTTCTATGGGAGGATATGCTGAATCAAATAAATCTCCTGCAATTAATATAAATTCAACTTTTTCTTTTTTGCAAGATTCAAGAGCATATCTAAAACTATCAAAATTTAATTTTTGCAATTCAGGATGCCTCCAACCTCCTAAATGACAATCTGCTAAATGGCCGAATTTCATATGAAATCGCTGTTGTTCTTGGTTTTTAGGTATTATTGTAATAGATTTCCCAAACTTCCAAAGTTTCGAAGAAGATCTTCTTTGAAATTATTAATTTATGCTCTATTTTATTTTTTGATAAAAAATTAAGAATTCTATTTCTTGGAGTTAGTGATGATAACAACAAAAGAATTTTACCATTTAATTCAAGATGCTTTACTGCTTGTTTTAAGAATTTTAAGATGAATTCATCGCCTTTTTTACCACCAGTAGTTATTACTTGAGATTCTTTGTCTTCTTTTTGATCTTCTGGAAGATAGGGAGGATTACAAATGATTACTCCGAACTTACCCGTTACTTTTGCGAATAAGTCTGATTTTATTGCTTGAATTTTCTCTTTTTTTAATTTGTTTATTGCCTCTGAATTTATGTCTACTGCAGTCACTGATTTTGCTCCAGATATTATTGCTTTTTTTGCAAGTATTCCTGAACCTGTTCCAATATCTAAAACAGATTTATTTTTTACATACTTGTTGATTATTGACTTCAACAAATAAGAATCTTCTTCTGGTTCGTAGATTATCATCCGAATATATTTAATATATCTTCTTTAAAGATCAGAGTCATTATTAATCCGCCAATTAACAAGACTAAAACAGAAATAAGTAAAATTACTCTCATATTCACAGAATTATTGCTTTTAACATTATTTTCAACTGGAGCCACTGGAAGTTGTAGATAATGACTTTGATTTGTTGGTTGTGCTTGCTGATAAATTGAATGACTGCTCGAAGGTATTTGAGGAGTAGGTGGAGCGATAACGGGTTTGATTTGAATTTGGGGAACTGAAGAAGAGTTTAGTGAGGATAAAGTTCCTCCTGTAACATATGCTAAAGCTTGTCTTACTTCTATGACATTATATCCTGAATTTATTAATGACTCTGCTATTTTTTCTGGGCGACCTCCTCTTTCAATAGCATTCTTTAACATGCCGACTATATCTTCTCTCATAGCTCTATGCCTTCTGAATTTGAAAGTAGATGGACATTATAATTCTTCTTATAACCCATCTCAACAGATAACTCCATGCCTGCAATGGTTTTTGAATGGTCTCCGTGAGCAGGAATAACATGCTCGGGATTAGTTAATTTGATTAAATCTCTTAAATCTTCTTTAGCTCCATGTCCAGATACATGAACATTGTCAAAAATTCGTGGCTTGAATTTTTTCAATCTTTCTTGAAGATCCGATTTTGCTGCTAAATTTACTGGAGTGGGGATTGTCTTTGATGAAAATATTATATGATCATTTTCTTGTAACTTGAAAGGCATTTGATTTCTTGAAATCCTATCTAAGACCGCACCAGATTCTCCTTGATGACCTGTGCAAACGATAAGATATTTGCTTCTATCTGAATTTACTTTCTTTAAAATTTTCTCCTTATGTTTCGCATATGCTGCAATGGTTATTTTATTTTTGAAAGGTAATTGGTGTATTTTGTCTGCTGCTGAAACATACTTTGCTAAACTTCTTCCGACGAATATTACCTCCCTTCCTAATTTGTTACCGAATTCTACGATTGACTTGAGTCTGGCAATATGAGATGCGAAAGTAGTCACTATAAGCCCTGAATTGTGATTCTCCGTCGTAAACATAACATCTTCCAATAGACCTCGAGCTATTTTTTCGGAAGGAGTTTTTCTTTCTGCGTGAGCATAAAGACAATTTACAATTAATGCCTTTACTCCTTCACGAGATAATTCTTTAAGACGTTTGTAATTTGGTTTATCACCCATCACTGGAGTGTTGTCTAATTTGTAGTCGTTTGCATATAAGACAACTCCATCAGGAGTGTGGACTGCAATCATTGAACATTGCAAAGTTGAATGAGTCATGTTTATGAATTCTACTTTAAAATTGGATGAATCTCCTTTTATGATTGCGTTTCCGTCGGGCTTTATGTAATTTAAATGATTTGGAAGGATTTTTCCTTCTGGCATCAATGTTTTCAAAACCTCGAGAGTATAAGGCGTACCATAAACTCCTGCTTTTGCATAACGATGTCCAAGATAAGGAACTGCTCCAACATGATCTAAATGTCCATGCGATATAAGCAATGCCCTAACTTTATTTCTTAAATTTTTTTCATCTAAATAATGATCATTTGGTAATGCCCCTATCGCTCTCATTCCACTTTCTGTGGGGATCTTTTCTCTTTCTGAAACTGAAACTACTGCTGGAAGATATAATCCTGCATCACACAACATTACATCATTACCATATTCTACAGCGGCCATATTTTTGCCGACTTCATCAAAACCTCCAACACCATGTATCTTTATCATGTCAATATTTATTAGAAGCCACACTTTTTAAAATGTGGGAAATCTTAGATATCCAAAAATCAAGAACAATTCAATGCATTGATTTTTAGAACAAGAAGTTTATTTTTATAATCGTTAGCATACATAAGTTATAAATAATGAATTAAATTAGTAAGCTTATGAAACGACATATTAATGTTCTTTATGGAGCTGTTGTTATCTTGCTTATTGTCCAAGTTATCTCTTTTATTTCTATAAGCTCTCAATCTGCTAAATTAATTGCAAAACAAAATAATTTTGAAAGCTCTATTGAAAATTCTCTTGGAGAGATACGTCAGGAAAATCAATATAGAATTGGTGAAATTGTCAAAACATTATCTCAACAAAAAACAAATTTTGAAAATCAAATACAATTATTGAAAAATACCCAACAAGATTTTTCTTTAGTTATTGAAGATTCTTTAAAAAAGGTGGCAACTATTGCTACTGATGTTTCTGCTGGGACTGGATTTGTTGTCGGAAATGAAGGGTATGTTCTAACTAATAGCCATGTCATTGAAGGAAGTAATTTAATTCAAGTTCAAACTTATGACAAAAAGATTTATACTGCTGAATTGATAGGTCGAAATGGAGGTAGAGATGTCGCCGTTCTTAAAATCACAGATAATATTGATGGATTTGAATTTGCTAATTCTGATGAAGTTGTTCCAGGACAAAAAGTTATCGCCATAGGAAACCCTTTGGGACTCTCATTTACCGTTACCGAAGGAATTATTTCTGCTACTCATAGAGAAGGACCTAATGGTTTTGCAGGATATATTCAAACAGATGTAACATTAAATCCTGGAAATTCTGGCGGTCCTTTGATAGATAAAAATGGAAAGATTGTTGGAATGAATAATTTCAAAGTTGGAGGAGCAGAGGCATTAGGATTTGCATTGGAAAGTAAATTCATTATTGAAACAGCAAACCAATTAGCTGGAAAAAAGATTGTGGTGTGAAATGTTAAATCTTAAAGCAACTATGCGCGCAAATAGAAGATATTTATTAATTCAAGGCATTAGAAGTTCGATAGAAAAAGCTATACTTGAATTTATAGGGCTTCTTGGATGGGCTGATGCTGCTCCAGTTTTTGTTTCTGAAAAAAACGGACAGGTTATTTTATGCGTTAATCGTGAAGGACTTACGAAAGTTCGTGCGGCGTTGGCATTGGCTAAAGATGAACTTGAGATATTGAGAGTGTCTGGCACTCTGAAAGGTTTGGAAAAATAACTTTGCTTAAAATTTACATCTAAAAAGAGAGTAAATAATATTAAATAATAGTAAATTTTAAATACTAATAACTCGCAAACCCTTTATCTTTAAGGAGGATTTTAAAATAATAGTATGGAAATAAACAAAATGGAATGTTACTTTGAAGCTTCCATTTCAGGAGGACTTGACTGAAATGGAGATGCCAACAGAAATGCAACACCAAGCAATGGGTTATGATAGAGCAGCGACTATGTTTTCTCCAGATGGACATCTTTTACAAGTTGAATATGCTGAAAAGACTGTAAAACTTGGAAGCAATAGCGTCGGTTTGGTTTGTAAAGATGGAGTGGTTCTTATTGCTGATAAAAGAATTCGCGACAAATTAATCGCTCCAGAATCTGCCATAAAAATATTTGAAGTTGATGAACATGTAATGGCTACTGCGGCTGGAATCGCATCTGATGCTCGAGTCTTAATTGATAAATCAAGATTACTTGCACAACAGCATAGAGTTTCTTATAGTTCTCCTATTGAACCCATAACAGTCATACAAATGATTGCTGATAATAAGCAAATGTATACCCAATATGGCGGAGCAAGACCTTATGGGGTCGCAATGATGGTTGCAGGAATTTCTAAAGGAAAATCCCATTTATACACATCAGATATAACTGGAAACTTTTTTGCTTATAGAGCCAATGCAATAGGAGAAAATGATGAACAGATTAAAGAAGAATTAAGAAAGGATTTCAATGAAACTATGAGTATGGAAGACGGAATAAAGTTTGTTATGAAAATATTTAAGGAAATTTTAGGAAAAAACTTTGAAACAACTAGATTTGATGTCGCTATAATTCCATCGAAAGATGCTAAAATTTCTAAAATTTCTGGCGAAGAATTAAAAAAATATACTAAGTAATTATTCAATGATGGTTCTATAACCTATAAATTAGATATGGAAATTAATAAGATGTTAGAATTCCTTGTAAATATAAATCTTTAAATAATCACATTGTATTTTTTAGATATGGCAATCGTTGAAGCACGAATTAAAGCAAAGGGAAAAAATTTTGAGATTTCAGTTCATTTGGAAGAAGCACTTAAAGTTAAAGCTGGGACTGGAAATGTAGTCTCTGCTTTGAATATGCCTGCGATTTATACAGATGCTAATAGGGGGACTGCTGCTTCTAAAGCAGAATTAGAATATGCGTTTGATACTTCTGATGTTTATAAGATAGCTGAACAAATTATGAAAAAAGGAGAAATTCAAAAAAATCAGGAATTTCGCGACGCTGAAAGAGAAAAAAGAGTAAAACAAGTTATTGATTTGATTTTGAGAAATGCAGTTGATCAAAATGGGAGACCTTACACTGATGAGAGAATACGTAAAGCTATTGACCAAGTACATTTTAATTTTGATAACAAACCGGTTGAACAACAAATGCATGAATTGATTACTAAATTGGCGACGGTGATTCCGATAAAAGTTGAAACTAAGAAAATAAAATTGAAAATACCTGCTCGTTTCAGCGGGCAAGTTTATGGGATGTTTAAAGATTATAAAGAAAGTGAAGAGTGGCTTGCTAATGGAGATTTACAAGTTATAATCAATATACCTTCAGGTTTACAAATTGATTTCTATGACAAGCTTAACAGCGTCACGCACGGCGCAGTTATGAGTGAAGAGATGAAGAAATAATGAGTTGTAAAGTTAACATCAAGTAAAAACAGAAAGAATTTTAAATTGCTTTATTGATTTGTTTTATGGCAAAACCAAAATATGTTTATCATGGAAGTGGAAAAGAATTAGTAGGAGATAAATTAGTTCCAAAAAGGGCAACAGATTTAGGAGATAAACCCCATAATACTTTAGAAGGAGTTTATGCTTCTGATGTAAAAGAAGAAGCTATTGCTATGGGAATTTTATCTTGTAAAGGTGTGGGAAGTTCAAGTTGTGGTGTATATGAGAAACATGATCTAAAAGTTGAGGTAATTATTTATGGTGGTTGGCCAGAACAAGACCATTTTTATCTTTACACCTTATCATCAGAAGTTTTTGAGAATAAACCGAGAGGGAGTCATCAATATGTTTCATTGGTTCCGGTAAAACCCTTAAAAATTGAGAGATTATTGGTAAAAGATTATATGCACCTGATAAGAAAAGCGACGGATGCCGAAAAAGAAGAATGGACAAAGAAGTTTGCCCATAAAATGCCTAAGTAAAAATATTATATGTTTTATGAATTTCAAACCGACTAAATGGAAGGTAGTGATTTCAGTATTTGCGATTATTATCGATTCTGTATATTTTCATTATTTTTCTTCTGATAAGGATTCTAACTTAGTAATAACTCTTGCTCCAACTATTTTTATATATTTAATTTGGAGCTTATTCGAGAAAAGAAAAGACAATAAGTAAGGTTTCAGATACAATATTTTAATTTAACAGATTATGATTGAACAAAACAAAAAATCGCAAACTTTATAAAGCATAAATCTTTTGGTTCTTTGAAATATACTCATAAATAAAGGAACTATTATATTATCCTTTGTTTTGTTGTGATATTATAGATAGAAAATGAATGAATTGAATAAAGCACATGAAGAATATGATTCTGAGTCTAGTTCTAGAACTGTCGTAGTTCCTGGAGAAGTTATTGCTTCTGGTGAAGACTTGTTGCCTGGAGAGGGTTCAAGACGTGAAGGAAATGATATTGTCGCTTCTAAATATGGTCTTGCTGAAAAAGTTGGAAGAGTTGTCAGAATAATTACTTTGTCTGGAGCTTTTATTCCTCGAAGAAATAATATCGTTCTTGGAAGAGTTAGTGATATTGTCCATAGTGGTTGGATTGTTGATATTGATTATGCCCAAAATGGATTTTTACCTTTGATGGAATCTCCACGATTTGTTAATAAAAATGAAATGGATCAATTCTTAGCTATTGGAGATATGGTTTCTGCTGGGGTATGGAATGTTGGTCCTAAAGGAATTGATTTAACTATGAAAGGAAAGGGATTAGGAAAACTTGAAGGAGGTTTTGTCTTTAAGATAAATCCGAGTTCTGTTCCTCGCGTTATAGGGAAAGAAGGAAGTATGATTAATTTAATTAAAACAAATACTGGATGCAATGTTACTATTGGTCAAAATGGATGGATTTGGTTGAAAGGACAAGATATTGATTCAGAAATAAAAACTCGTAAAGTAATTGAATTTATTGCTGAAAAAGTTCATGTATCTGGATTAACTGAAAAAGTGGAGGATTGGTTCGCCAAGAATAAATAATGGTATTCAAAAGACAAGACGGAAGAAAATTAGATGAAATGAGAGAAATTACTGCGAAGGTAGGAATTATTCCTAATGCCGACGGAAGCGCAATGTTTTCATTTGGAAAAACTGTTGCTATCGCGGCAGTTTATGGTCCTCGTCTGTTACATCCTCAACACATGCAAAACCCTCAAAGCGCAGTGCTGAGAGTAAATTATGATTTGCTTAGTTTTTCAGTTTCAGAAAGAAAGAAACCTGGACCCTCAAGAAGAAGTCAGGAAATTTCTAAGGTTACAGAATGGGCTTTAGTTCCAGCTGTTGAATTGAAAGATTTTCCGAATACTGTTATTGATGTTCAAATTTATATCTTGCAGGCTGACGCAAGCACTCGTGTTGCAGGAATTAATGCTGCTTCAATGGCTCTTGCTCAAGCAGGAATACCTATGAAAAATTTAATTTGTGCTGTTGCAATTGGAAAAATGGATAAAGAACTTGTAATCGATGTTGATAAAAATGAAGAAGACTTTGAGGATGGAGAAGGCGCAACTGATTTCCCAATTGCTAAACTTGCAAATACTGATAAATATACTCTTCTTCAATTAGATGGAAAAATACAACCTGAAATAGTACCTAAAGCATTGAGTCTTGCTGATAAAGCATGTGCTAAAATTTATGAAATTCAGAAAAAAGCTTTGAAGGAGGCAGTAACAAAATGAGTGGCATGGGAACTTCTAATTTGACAAGGAACACTTTGCTAAAGATGTTTGCAGCAGGTAAAAGATTTGATGGACGCAAACTTATAGAGAATAGAGACTTCGAGATTGAGTTTAACGTTTCGAATAAAGCTGAAGGAAGTGCTCGAGTTAAAATGGGTAAAACCGATGTAGTTGTGGGAGTTAAAATGGAAGTCGGAGAACCATATGCTGATTCTTCTGATAAAGGAAACTTGATGGTCTCTGGAGATTTGCTTCCTTTGGCTTCACCGAGATTTGAATCAGGACCTCCAAAGTTTAACGCTATTGAATTGCCTAGACTAATTGACCGAATGGTTAGAGAATCTCATTGTATTGATTTGAAGAAACTTGTTATCGAAGAAGGTAAAAAGGTCTGGACAGTAATTATAGATATTTATCCAATAAATGATGATGGTAGCTTAATTGATGCAGCTTCCATAGCTACAATGGCTGCTTTAATGAGCGCGCATGTTCCAAATTTAGATTCTGATGGTAGAGTGAGTTATGAAACAAAAAGTACTAAAAAACTACCTTTAGCAGAAGGAATTGTTCCTTTATCTTTCACATTCTATAAACTTGGAGACTCTTTAATCGTAAATCCTACTCGTGAGGAAGAAGAAGCATGTGAAGGAAAAATTGTTTGGGGAATTTCACATTATAAGGGTAAGGAACATATGATACATTCATGTCAAAAAGGACTTGAAGATGCGATGAGTCATGCTGAAATATCCTCGATGATGGAACACCTTCCTAAACTATACGATGATACTTTTAAAAAGCTTAAAAAATTTGTGAAGTAACAATGACTCAAGAACAACAACACGAATTCACTCGGTATGAAATTGCGCGCATTCTTGGAGCGAGAGCATTACAAATTTCTATGGATGCCCCACTACTTATGAAAATATCAGAAGATGAATTAAAAGGCATGAGATATGATTCTATAAAAATAGCGGAAAAGGAATTTAATTCTGGAGTTTTACCTATTTCAGTTAAAAGACCTATGCCTAAAAAAGCTAAAGATAAACTTCAAGCCATTAGAGAAGATAAAATGGATGATGAAAAAATCGCTGAGAAAGAAAAAGAAATTGAAAAAGAAATTCAAGAAAACGCTGAAGAGATGGGTCTTGTAAATGAAAATGATACTGATAACGCAATGGAAGATATGTCTTCTGGAAGCGAGAACGAATAATTTATAAATATAAAAAATACTTATTAATTGTATGAGGAAAATATTTTCTTTAATTCTCTTAGTCATTTTATTTTTTCAAATAACTAGTTTTGTTTTTGCTCAAGGCGTTCCTCCTTCTCCTAAAGAAGATCCTGCAATGGCTGCAATGGTGGCAGAAGATGCAAGACTTTTTGAACGGGAAGAAATGAAGCGATCTGTTTTTGTGGTTGTTCTTTGGGTAGAGGCCATCATATCATTAATTTTGAGCTATTTTATATCTAGAAAAATGGTGCGAAAAAACTCAAAAATTACTAACTTAGTGATTCACATTATTATCTCGTTGGCAAGTATTGTATTATTTATTATGACAATAGTGCAAACAGTAGAGTGTTTAGGTCGCCTCAATTGTACTACGGCACCAATTAAATATATAACTTATTTTACGAGCTTAACAACCATAATTTCTACAATATTCTCTTTATTTATCATTAAAGATCTTATCAAAAATAAAAAGGAAAATGAATATCGAATTAACCTTTCCTCAAGTGTTTTCTTCTCGTGGATTATATTTTCTGTAATCTCTATGATATCTGAAATTATTATACAGCCAAAGTTTGATTTGCTACTTTCCTTGATTCTTTTATTACTTACAGTTCCCGTGACTCTTGCTCTTTATGTCTTTCTGGTAATTACTGGATATTTTATAGATAAATCTGGTAAGAAAAATAGTTAAGGCTATTAATTTCAAATTATTCTTCGTATCTTTGTCTAACTTTTTCACAATATCCTCTTAGAGAGTTTATTTTGAACTCAGTCGGTTGGCGTCTCTTTCTAATCCTTTTCTTCTTAACCTATCTATGAACCTTTCGACTTCTCCTGCTTCTTGTCTGATTAATACCATGTCGTGCTCGAATGCGTCTCTGTCCCAGAGGTCTGCTGATTTTTCAGCATCTCTTGATAGTCTATTTGCTTTGACTGTCATTGATTCAAGTTCATTTTCTAAAGAATATCTCGTTCCAGGAATTAAAGAAATAAAAATGCGAGAAAGATATCCTACCATTATCATAATTCAGAGATTTTATTAAGCTATTTAGACTTTCTGAGTCATGTTAATAAAAAGAGTTAGTGCTAAAATAATAAAGGATTCTCGCGGAATTGATACAATTGCTGTTTCTGTTAATGGATGTGCTGAAGCATCATCTCCAAACGGAAAGAGTACTGGAGATTATGAAACTACTCAATATCATCGCTCTCTTCAATGGTGTGTGGATTTTTTGAATGCGTTTTGCGACGAGATTGTTGTTGAAAAATTTGAGGATTTGATACGTGTTGAGAAAGCAATTTGTAAAAATGTCGGTTTGAAAAATGCTCGAGAATTTGGAGCTAATTCTCTTTATGCTTTTGAGTCGGCGATACTGAAAGCTCTTGCTTCTGAAACTGGAAAAGAATTGTTTGAGATTGTTGGTCGTGGTAAAAAACTACCTTTTCCTGTTGGCAATGTTATTGGAGGAGGATTGCATAGTTCTTCTTTGAAAGAGAAACCTAATTTTCAAGAATTTTTGATTATACCGTGCGCTTCACGATTTTCAGATAATCTAAAAGTTATGCAATTTGTTTATTCTGAAATTGGTAAAAAATTGAAAACAAAAAAAGTAAATGATGAAGGAGCTTGGCTTGTTTCTATTTCTGACGGTGAGGCACTTGATTTGTTGAATGAAATTAGAAAAATTGCTGAAAAGAAATTTAGAGTTAAAATTGGAATTGGATTAGATGTTGCTTCTTCTACTTTATTTAATAAAAATCATTACAAATACAATAATCACTCACATAACTCTGAAAGTCAATTATTTTATATGGGAAATTTAATTTCTGGATTTAAATTACATTATGTTGAAGACCCTTTTGAACAAAATGATTTCAAAAGTTTTGCTAAACTGAATAAAAATTCTGGGCGGAAATGTCTGATTGTGGGAGACGATTTGGTAGCTACACAATACGATAGACTCGTTAAATCTATTCGCACTCATTCTATTAATGCGGTAATCGTTAAACCGAATCAAAATGGCTCTTTGCTTGAATTGAAAAAGATTTTTGATTTTTGCCGTGCACACAAGATTAAAACTATTTTATCTCATCGTTCTGGTGAGACTCTTGATAACGCACTTTCCGATTATGCTGTTGGGTTCGGAGCTGATTATATCAAGTGTGGTGTGGCGACGAAGTGGCGCGAGGTTAAGCTGAATAGATTGATTGAGCTTGAGAAAAGATTATAACTCTTTATTATATCTAAAATTATGATATACTTTATTGGATATTTAGTTAAAGGAGAAGCTCAAAGATACCACCATAAGATTTGTTCTGAATTAGCAAATAAATTTGGAATAAAATACTTGCCTGCAACAATTCCTTCGCATTTGACTTTGAAAGCGCCTTTTGAAACAAATAATATAAAATCTGTTGAAGAAAAAATTGAGAATTTTTTGATTGATACTAAGAAAACCAAACTAAAATTAAATGGAATTGGCCATTTTGGAAAAAATGTTATATTTATTGACGCAAAACCGAGCAAAGAAATGATCGACACTCACAAAAAACTTATTTCTAAATTAAAAGAAATAAAAGGTTTACAATGGAAAGAATTAGAAAATAAAGGTTTCCAATTCCATCTAACTGTTGCTACAAAGGGAATTAAACTAAAATTTGATGAAATGTGGAAATATTTGACAAATCTTAATCCATCATATAATTTGGAATTTGATAATATAGCTATTTTAAAATATGAAAATGGAAAGTGGATTGTGTATAAAGAATACGAAATTGAGAGTTATCTGAAATAATATCTCAAGAAAGGATTTCCCCTAACTATATTTCTAGTTATTCTTATGTAACTTGTATAAATAATATTATCGCTACTCTCGCGAGAATCCGAATTACTTGTTGAGCCACTGGATGATGAACTTCCTGAATTTGTGTCTCCAGATGATTTGCTTGAATCTGTACTTGTAATTTCTCCTGAACTATCTATTGTTTTTGATTTAGAATCTGATGGATCACTTGATGAACTTCCAACATCTTGAGAATTATCTGGGCTGATTATTGCTGAACCAGTTATTGGAATTTCGCCTGAGCTAGATGTTGAGCCACTGGATGATGAACTTCCTGAATTTGTGTTTGATGAAGTATCAGATGAACTACTTGATGAGGAAGATCCTGAATTTGTGTCTCCAGATGATTTGCTTGAATCTTGATAATTTCCTGACCTTTTCTGTTGAGAGGGATTAAATTTTGAATTTTGTTCTACTAATCCATCACATTCTTCTAGCGTATCGCAAGAAGGTTTTAAATCTTCAGAATTTGAATTTGATGGTTGTTGAATTTGATAATCAAATTCTTGGTCCTCTCTTTGTTTTTGGCTCCATTTACGCATTGCTTCCTCGCAGGATTTTTCATCCCTTGCATCTGCTCGTTCACATTGATAAGGCCATCTTTCATTTTCATTATTACTAAAATCATTTTCATAACTTGAAACGATTCCGTCAAAACAAGCTAATCTCTTTTCAGAGTCTTCAATTGTTCTGCAATTAAAATTTGTTTCTGAATTTTCTCTTCGAGGATTGTTTTCTAAGCTATTCATTATTCTCTCACATTTTATTGAGTCTCTTGGAGAGCTTCCGATGAGTCCAGCATCTAAGCATTGTTTAGGGGCAGATTTTTTAAACATGAATTTCCCGCATTCTTTAAAGTCATCTATCCCAGCTTTAAGACATTCTAATGGAGTGTTTGTTTCAAACATAATCTTCTCGCATGTTTCTCTTAATGCTCTCTCATTTGTTTCTCCATTTTCCACTTCTCCTATCAATGCATCACGACATTCATTCGGAAAACCAGAACTGCTATCGCTTTTAAGATTGATTAAATTGCATTCCTTTCTTGCGTTCTTTTCTCGTCCAGTTATTCCAGCTTCTTTGCATTCTTGAGACATATGATTCTCAAATATAACTCCCTCTATTTCTTCAAAATTCTTTTCAATTGCTCTAACGGTAGACTGTAACTGAGGAGCACTTGCTAATGTTTCAAAAATATCTCTCCCAATCTCTTGAGAAATTAAACATGCTTCTTTGTCTCCAGCTCTACATTTTAATTCATAATCTGAAATTAACTTACACTTATTTTCAAATTCTCTATTATCTGTCTTTGCTGAACAATCACATTCGGAAGGATTCATAAAACAATTTTTAACTTCTTTAACGAAGAGTTTAACTTCTTCCTGTTGAGATTTTGTTAATTTTTTATAATAATTTTTATGCCATTCCGAAGAAATTGTTGAAGGTATACAAAGATTTTCAAACTGACTTTGAGCAAGAGAGTCTGAAACAGCTAATTCAGATAAACGCTCACAAGCTCCTTCTATCACATTCACAAGTTCTATAGCACTTAATGTTTCTCTTGCCCTTGATGCGATTTCTGAAACAAATTCATCGTGTCCTTGACCTCTTAAAGAAAAGAGTTCGCGATTTATTGAAGCTATAATCTCTCTTATTTCATCTCTGTTTTCTGGAGAAACATTTTCTTGAACCTTCTCTACATAATGTTTGAAATTTTCTAAAGCTATTTTTGCTTCTTCTTTTTTTCCTTCATTTAAAAGCTGTTTTATTTCTGCGAATTTTTCTGCCAGAACAACTGTTTCTTTTCCAAGTCCATCAAAAAAACTGTCTATAGGATATAGAATTTCACCAGGTAGAGTTCCTGCATCAACACCTAAAGTAGATTCTGGATATTCTTGTGAAACTTCATCAAGAAGATTTCTCTTTGAATTTGTTTCTGAAGAATCTTGGACCTCTGAAATTTCCTGTGCTGAAGATAAGGCTATAATTAAAAATAAAAAAACTGATAAAAATAAACCTGTTCTCTTTTTTTGCATATATTTATTAAAAATTTAGATTAATAAGCATTGCGATATTTTTTAGAGTTTAATTAGACAAAGTTAAAAATATAGATAGAGATTGAGAAGAGACTATAACTCTCCCATATTATAACCCCTTATGGGGGAACTAATATTTAAATAGAAACTTTTGGCAGATTTAATATGAAAAAATTTGCTAAAGAACAAATTGAAATGGTTAAGAATCATTGCGTTAATGCGAATTATCCTGTTGTTACATCTTGTATCGGGGGTAGAACATTTAGATATTATATTCTGCCTCAATCTTTAAACCCTGGCTTACCAAGTTTTGCTATGTGCTTGTCTGGAGATCCACAAGATGGGTATGTTGTAGGTGTTGCTGATACAGTTAATCCAGAATTTAGAGATTTTTGGGCGTTTCACGAGTATTTTGAAGCTACAGAGGGAAGAACATGTCAAGATACATTGCGTGTTGAACTAGATGTGTTACCTAATAATCTTCGCTCTGATTATCTTGCTGCTCGTAAAACATTTTTTAATAATTTAGTCACATTTGCTACTGAAAGACCAAATGAATATTCTTCTGTGGAGATAGCTGGATTTAGAGAAAGTGCAAGTCATTTAGAAAAACTGCTTTAAAGAAATTCGCTAATTTAATTTATTTTCTTGGGCAATACATTATTGTGGATAAAACTTTCTTTTTTTGTAGAATATTACAATTAAATATGAAAAGTGGATTGTGTATAAAGAATACGAAATTGAGAGTTATCTGAAGTAATATCTCAAGAATGGGTTTCTTCTAATTGCATTTCCAGTTATTCCTGCTGATTGGGAAGGTTCTGAACTACTCTCGCTTGATGAAGGGCTAGATTCTGAACTAGGTGATTGTTGTTCTTGTGCGCCTGGGCTAAACTGCTCTCCTGAAAAGTCTCCATCTCTGAATTCTCGAGAGCCGTCGTCTCTGAATTCTCTGCCTTCAAATTCTCCTTCTCGGAAATCGTCTCTGAAATCACCTCTTGTGTCGAAGTTAGGATTTTCTTGTCTGAACTTCTCGCATTCTTCTGGAGAATTACATGGAGGGCTAAATCTTCCAGGACCGGAATTGAATGAGCCTCTGCCTCGATTGTCAAATCCTTCTCTGAATTCTCTGTCTTCTCCGTCTTCAAATTCGCGATTATCTCTTTGTTTCTGTCCCCATTCATGCATTATTTTTTCACAAGAATCTCTGTCTGTCGCGCCTGCTTCTTCACATTGATAAGGCCATCGTCCTTCTTCTCCTCTGTTGTCAAAATTCTCTTGTGCTTGTGAAGCCATTTTGTCAAAGCAGTCTAATCTTTTTTCAGAGTCTTCTATTTTTCTGCAATCAAAGTTTATTCCTGGGCCTCTGCCTCGGTTTTCTCCTCCGATTTTTCTCATTATTTCTTCACATTTTCTTCCGTCTCTTGGGGATTCTCCTGTGAGTCCTGCTTCGAGACATTCTTGAGGAGCAGATTCTTTAAACATAAACTTACCACATTCTTTAAATTCAGTCATTCCTGCATCTATGCATTCTTGAGGAGCATTCTCTCTAAACATAATCTTCTCGCATTGCTCTCTTGCATTTCGTTCATTTGTTAAGTCTATTTCTCCATTTTCTAATGCAGAAACACATTCTTCTGGAGCATTTAAAGAGAACATAACTTTCATACAACTCTGCCTGTCTGTCGCGCCTGCGTCTCGACATTCATCTGGTAAATGATTATCGAATCTATCATCGTCCATGTCTGAAAATTCTCGCTCAATATCTTCTAGAGCTTCACGCAAATAAGGTTTGTCGGCTAAACTTTGAAATATCTCATCGCCTAATTCTTCTGATAAATCGCAAGAGGACTCGTCCCCATTTCTACATTGAACTTCAGCTTTAGATATCAATTCACAATTATTTATGAAATCTTGATTGTCTGTTGCAGAAGAACAATCGCAAGTTTCTGGATTCTTGAAGCAAGATTTTATTGCTTTTACAAAACGCTTTACTTCTGCTTGCTGTTCTGTTGTTAATTCTTTGTAATAATCTTTATGCCAGTCTGAAGAATCGTCTGATGGTTTGCAAAGTTGATCAAATTGAATTTGTGCCTCGACATCTGAAGATGCTAATTCTATAAGTTTGTGACAAGCATCTTTTATGACTTTTGACAATTCAAGAGCGTTTAAAGTGTCCTTTGCACTATCTTCTACTTCTGAAATTAAATCATCATTGCCTTTTCCTCTAAGAGCAGAGAGTTCGTGATTTATTGAAGCCATATATTTTCTTACTTTGTCTCTATCTTCTGGCGATGCTTCTTGTTGTAAATTGTGAGCGTATTCTTTGAAATTTTTCAAGGCTATTTTTGCTTCCTCGTTTTTTCCTTCTGCAAGAAGAATTTTCATTTCAGCAAATCTTTCAGCCATGACATCTGCATCATTTCCAAGTCCATCAAAAAAGCTGTCTATAGGATATAGAATTTCACCAGGTAGAGTTCCTGCATCAACACCTAAAGTGGATTCTGGATATTCTTGTGAAACTTCATCAAGAATGTCTTGTGATTCTTCTGATGCTAATTCTGTTTCTTCAACTGAAATTTGTGAATCTTCTTGAGCATAAACTGATAAAGATAAAATAGTAATGAGAAATACTGATAATGTTAGAACAACTCTCTCTTTTTGCATATTTGTTGAAATACAAAGGACTTAATAAATTTATCTCATAATAAAAAATATCTCAAACTAATCTATTACTAATTGTTAATGTTAAACAAACCCAATAATTTAAAAACCCTCAATCTACAAGATGATTAAGAACTTAGCAGGTACGGACTGAAACAAACTCCGATTAACCCCTGCGCTGTTTATATTTAATTACAATGGCAAAAACACACAAAGACGAATCAATTGTTGAAAAGGTAGCTCATGCTACGGAACATGTTGTTGAAGAAATTGGTGAAGTAGTTGAAGATGCTGTTGAAAATGTTGAAAAGGTAGTTGTTGAGGTTGCTGATGACCTTACTAAAGATTCAGAAGGAAAGAAAAAGAGAGTTACTAAGAAAAAAGAAACTGAAGAATTGAAAGAAGAAAGTAAAGATGATAAGAAAGCGAAACTTGCCGCTCGTTTGAAAGCACTTGAAGGAAAGTTCAAAGAAATTGAGAAAGTAGACATTAAAGAAAAAGTTACTGGTGAGAAATCTGAACCAACAAATACACTTGTACCTATTGAGGATTATTTGAAAGCGTCGATGCACTTAGGAACTAGAGTAGTTACTCCTCACATGAAGAAATATATCTATAAACGAAGAGCTGATGGACTTGCTGTTTTCAATACTGCTATGCTTGATTCTTCAATGAGAGATGGTGCAAAATTCTTCTCCCAATTTGCCCCTGAAGATGTGGTAATTGTTTGTAAGAGAGAAGCTGGATGGAAAGCTACTAAATTATTTGCTGAAACTTTGGGAATAAGATCTTTTACTAAAAAATATCCTGCTGGAATTTTGACTAACACTAATTTGAAAGACTTTTTTGAATGCAAATTAGTTTTCATCTGTGATCCTTGGCTTGACAAAAATGCTTTAACTGATGCAAATAATGTTGGAGTTCCTGTTCTTGCAGTTTGCGATAGTAATAATTATTTATTTGGAATTGACCATGTCATAGCTGGAAATAACAAGAGTGCTAAGAGTTTGGGAATGGTTTTGTATATTCTTGCTAAACAATATGCAGAACAGAGAAAAATGGATGTTGTTGTTCCAGGCGTTGAACAATTCATTGACGACTGGGAAAACTTGGTTCCTCCGAAGTAATTCTTAATTCGGTCTTAGAAAGATTTAAATAAGTGAGCTCACTTATTTATTTATGACTAATATAACTCTATCAATAGATGATAAAATCTATTTAAAGATGAAGAAGTATTCAGAAATAAAATGGAGCGAATTTGTCAGGAAAATTATAGAAAAAAGGATTAAAGATTTAGATGAAATAAAAAGGGTTTATTCTACCGAAGAAAATATTGAATTTCTTGCTGATGAAGGATTGCTAGCTGAGGACTGGTTGAGTCCTGAGGATATGGAAGCATGGAAAGATTTGTAAAAGGAGATGTAATTGTTACACCATTCCCCTTTTCTGATTTAACTTCTTCGATGAAACGACCTGCCTTAATTGTTGCAACTTTACCTGATGACGATTTAGTTGTATGTCAAATTACAACTAAAAGAAGAGATGACCCTTTTCAAATAGAATTAACTGATAAAGACTTTACAACTGGGAAATTAAAAATTAATAGTTTTATCAGAACTAGTAAACTATTATCTATTAGAAAATCAATTGTCTTATATAAAATAGGTTCTGTTAAATCCAATATAATTAACGATGCAGTAAATAAAATAATTGGGATTTTTAGAAAATGAAGTTTAATTATAGTTTTGAAAAGATTGGGGCAACTTAAATGATGAGAAATATACGAGCTATGATATTATTAGATGGGTAAAGTCATATAGAATTTTTACAATTAATAAGAGAGTAATAATAAAGTTGGCTGTTGTTAATAGTGTTTTTTACAAAAGATTTTTTGATAGTGTTTGTAGTTATTTGAGAAAATTTTATATATCTTGAAAACTAAAGTTCTTTATGAATAGAAATGGTTCTTTGAAATGGCTTTGGGCTTCTCTGATGATTATAGGACTAATTATTGTTTGTCCAGTCATTTTATTTTTTGTATCCTTTTGGGGTTATAGTGGGAGGTATAGTATAGGTGATAGTTTAATATTATTGATTCCTCTTGTGATTGCTGGGCTTTTAGTTTGGGGATTGATTAGCTTGTTCTCAAAAAAATCAGATGAAGGTAATAAAAAAGTTTATAAATCTGGAGAGATTAAAGAGTCTATGAGAGTTCAATATCTTTTCTATATTGTAGGAATTATTTTCGTTTTTATTGCAGTGGGGTATTTTGTGCGAGAATATATTGCGCAGTTTCCAAAAATTATTAAATTGGTTTTGCTATTAGTTTCTGTGGTTGTTTCTTATATTGTTGCTGAGTTCATGCGGGAGTCTGACATCTAATGGCCTACGGTGAGTGGTATCCTTTTCTTGGATGGTTTGATTTTATTATCTCTTTTGTAATTGCGATTATAATTTACGCTAGGGCAAAAAAGTTTTATCCTATACTTTATTTAATTGCGATTTCACTTTATGTTTTTACTGCTGGATTTTACATTGATGTTTATGATTTAAGCAAGAGTGGAATTTTGATGGTGCTTGTTGTCTCAGCTGGGCTATTCATGTTAGCTGGATGGTATTTCTCCAAAATATTTCATAGTGATGAAGTAAAGAATAGATAATATGAGAGTTGCTTTAGTTACTGCGTTGATGTTTACTTTGCTTGTTGGAGTGGGGGCTATTGTTTTTTATTATTCGCAGGATTACACTTACTCTCTGGATTTAACGAAAGATATTTCTACTTCAGATATTTATATTACTTGGCTTCCTGGTTGGAGTTGGAACGGAACTGTAAGTTTACCAAATGAATCTCTGGCGACTATTGGTTCAATTTCTCTAATTCTTGGAAAAATGAAATTCAAAAATGATGGACTTACCTCTAGAGTTATTGTAGTTCCAAGATTGATTGCTTGTTTTGATTCGACAAATACTCTTGCAAATAAGCGGGTTGATGGTTCTTCTGACTCTTTCGCTTTATGGCCAGTTTACACGACTTATGAGCCGGTGTTTAATAAGTCCAAAGGGGGGCAAGTTAGTCCCTTAGGAAGTTATGGTGATGGAATTATTGATGAAATCAATCCTTCACTTCCTTATGGTTTTGGGCTCGGGATTTATTATGGACAGCAACCGCTTGAAGTTGAAGCTGGAGATGAACTCGTGTATTATATTTCTTTGAGAGAGGCTTATGTATCTGCATATGGAAAGACCTCGAATGTTTTCAAGAATGGAAAGATTGAGATTTACGAATTACCTACGAAAGAATATAACCCTATTTCTCCTGGTGTAACTTATGATTCTTTGATTTACAATCCGACGTGTGATGTTCTTGTACGAGAGTTTGATCCTGTTGAGACGATTGAAATTATTTAGGATGGAATATAAAAAGATAATTCTATTTAGTATATTAATTTTTATTATTGGTATTTTTATTTATTATGGATTTATTTTTTTAATGTGGAATGTGTTCGATGAAATAGAACGTAAAGAGAGGGCAAAGTTTGAAGAAACTATATGTAAAGATATTTCATTTAATATTGAAAATATAAAATGTATTAAAAAAGAGAACAATCTTGCAGAGATAACATTTACATTAGTAAATAATGGCGTCGCAATAGAAAATATATATGCTATGTATACGATGGAAGATGAATCTATTATGGATTCGATTTTATTAGACATTAATAAAACTGCCATTAATATTGGAGAAAGCAAACTAATTGGACCAATTGAGATTGATAGATATAGCGTGTCGGGTTTTGAAGAAAGTATTGAGGTTGTGCCGGGAGTAAAATATGATAATGAATTTGGTGAAGAAGATTGTTCCTACCATCTTGTTAAAGAAAGAGTTGAGTGTGTTTAAAAGAAGGATTAAAATTTACCTAAAAAACTTATGAAATTTAAACACAAACATTGCCGTTACTATCGTAACGTTTATATACTATATTTTGGAACATTCAACATTAAGATGGAACACGTTATGAGTGTCTTACATTTACCGTCGGGGTTCATCGCTCGACAATGCGTAGTAAGATATGATGTATGCAATCGGTTACAGAATTTTATTCTGTAATTTAAAATTTTAATTTTAAAATATGCAAGTATTAACCACTTATTCAATTTTTGGAGCGAGTGCGAAAACTTTCTAAATATTAGAAAGACATCATAATAATTTAATGCAATCTTGCCAGATGCATACGAGATCAATCGATTTTTATAAAAAACTTAAACATTTTTTTGTAATTAAATCCAGTTGATCCCGCTGGCGGTTGCGGCTATCTGGTTTGACTTAGGCATGCAAGTGTTTCCGCAAGGAACGCGAACTGCTCAGTAACACGTAGATAACCTGCCCTATTGCC
>SXGU01460303.1_pt1 | contig 70573 bp, 61 predicted proteins | sample 3174531 | NCBI WGS metagenome assembly SXGU01 (sample SAMN11356863, study PRJNA531348) | freshwater metagenome | isolation source: freshwater sample F1-140 | place: China: Fuxian Lake, Yuxi | collected 2017-12-25 | reverse complement strand
TTCACTGTGACTCTGAACAGAAAAGCCACTTCAGTCATCACCGTCGCCTACGCCTCTGTGGCGGGCACCGCATCAAGTGGATCCGACTATAAAGCCAAGTCTGGAACCTTGAGCTTCGCTGCGGGAGCGACGAGCAAGACGATCAGCATCACGCTCAATTCTGACACCAGTAGCGAGTCGGACGAGGCGTTCACAGTTGGGCTCTCTTCCGCGAGCGGAAGCGGCGTTGTGCTAAGCGACGCAATCGGCGGCGGAGTGATTATTAACGATGACGCGAGTTCAAATCTGAATCTCGGGATCGGCGATGTAGGAGTTATCGAAGGCGATGACTCAACGACGGTTCTAGCGCAGTTCACCGTCTCGTTAAACAGGCGACCGACGTCTGTTGTGTCGGTCAACTACTCAACCGCCATAGGAACCGCTAGCAGCCGAGACTTCACCCCGGCGACTGGTGTGTTGACTTTCTCAACAACGGCCACCCAAAAATTCATTTCGATCAAGGTCGCGAGAGAATGGATTCCGGAACTAAACGAAGCTTTTACTGTCTCGCTATCGGGTGCTACGGGTTCTGGCGTGATCGTCACGCGCGCAGTCGGTACAGCAACGATCATCGCCGACGACCCGACTTAGACAGCGTTTGTCATCCTTAGCGCACTAGATGGCAGGGCGCTTGAAGTGTGGCGAGCCGGTATTCGCATGAAGCCAACCCGTCTACTAAACGCACCGCTTGACTTCTTCTGCGTCGCACCTCACATCGCCTTAGCGACTGGCCGAGCCGACTCGCCAGCATCCACGTTGTCTTGTGAGCAAAAGCGCGGTCGAACTCGCCTCAATCCGGATGAAGTACCCGACTCTTGCCACAGGATTAGATGTTTCGCGCATAGTGCTCCGTCTTCTTATGGCAGAGTCTATGCTAATAATGGTTGTTGTAACGTCGCCTGATACAGAAGTTGGGCCAAGGCAGGAGGAACTAGGGATGCGTAGATCGCGAATAGCGTTGGTTGGAGTCCTGGGACTTGTTGCGGTGGGTGTTGGGGTAGGGATCTCGAACAACGAGGGTCCCTCGTTGTCTGGTACGGCGACGACGCTGTGCAAGGAGACATCAACTCATCATTGTTCTCCTGCGTCGATAGTTGAGGGTCCCGGAGAGGCGCATTGGAATAATACGAGCGCTGTGAAGTTCACGAATGAGAACAGCCACGACAATGGCAATTACATCGCGTGGTGGGCGTCGAACGGAGCCCACACCTCTACGACGTTCTACTTCAAAGTAGACCCCAAAACATCCAAAACCCTTGGGTTCCCGTGTCCAGTGGACCATCTCTTTGCCGACAATAAGGGCAACGCGAACACTGTATTCACGAGCGTCGTTCCGGCCCCGGCCCTCGAAGAAGACATGACAACCTTGTTAGCTTTCGCCAGATCAGGGTACCAAAATAGTGCATATACCGAGGGCTGGAACAATACTGGCAAGATACCTCGCAAGGACCTTGCTGTCGGCTCGAATTATTCAATGGCAACAGGCCAGATGAATTCCGAAAGCTCCGGTGACAATGTTGTCATCTATAAAGGTGTTCGGGTCCTACGCGTGAAGAACAAGAGCGACACAGACGACGTTGTTGGCCATATCCAGTGGCAAATCTGGACACCAGAAATGAAGTCGGTGATCAACGAGGCCTACATCAACCCACAAGCCGAGTTGAAGATTGTGCTGCCGTGCGCGACCGATATTTTGCTATGGAATCGTCCGAAGAATGTCTGGTCTTCCGACTACGTCGACGACGTTTGTACACCCGGCTACCAACAAACTGCACGGGAATGTTGGGTGAGGCCGAACCTACTAGTGACTCGAGATTTGTAGGTCGTCTCAGGTCGATAGAGACGATTCACCGTCTAGTTCGTCGCGTATTCTGACGCAACGACGCGCGACGGACAAGCTCGGCTAGTCGGAGCGCAAGCCGAGCCCATGCTGCAACGCTTGCAATGTTCACGGTCTTTTGGTACGCCCCCCGGGACTCGAACCCGGAACCGACGGATTAAGAGTCCGTAGCTCTAACCAGTTGAGCTAGAGGCGCTAGCTGTTGGCTCATCGTAGCCAAGTGCGTTGCACGAGGGCGACTTGATGCGAGCGGTGTTTGCGCACGCGCACTCTCTAACCTGCGAGCGAGAAAAGGGGTCGTGCGATGCGCGTATTAATTAGTGGTGCGACAGGTCTAATTGGTACTTCGTTGTGTCGTGCGTTACATGCGCGAGGAGATGAGGTAGTCGCTCTTACTCGCGGCGAAAGCGGTATTCATTGGGAACCTCTCGTCGGACTCATCAACGGCTCGGTCGAAGACTTCGACGCCGTCGTGCATCTTGCCGGCGCAGGTATCGGCGACCACCGCTGGACGCCTGAGTACAAGAGTGAGATCAAAGACTCAAGGGTTATCGGCACAGAGGCTCTAGCGATGGCACTCGCGGCGTGTGACAACAAGCCATCGGTCTTCGTCTCTGGGAGTGCGGTTGGCTACTACGGCAATCGTGGCCGCGAGGAATTGCTGGATGAGTCGTCGAGTCCTGGTGACGACTTTGTAGCCCAGCTTTGCCGCGAGTGGGAAGCAGCTACTGAGCCAGCGAGTGAAGCGGGAATCCGTACCGTAAGGATTCGCACCGGCATTGTCGTCGCACCGAAGGGTGGCGCGCTCGGTCGCATGTTGTTGCCATTCAAGCTTGGTCTCGGCGGCAAGACGATGCCCGGGAGCCAGTACATGAGTTGGATCACGCTCACCGACGAGGTGCGCGCAATTCTGCACATCATCGACGGCGACCTAGCTGGTCCAGTGAACCTCACTGGACCTCATCCATGTTCTAACGAAATTTTCACGCGGGCGCTCGGACTTGTTCTGCATCGACCGACGAAATTACACACGCCGATATTTGCGCTCAACGCCATAATGGGCAAAGAACTCGTAGAGAACTTGTTGCTACACGGTCAGAGAGTTTTTCCTAAGGCGCTTGAGGCCGATGGGTTTGAGTTCAGCTCGAACACGATCGAAGAAGCCCTGCGATCAGTTCTAGCTAAGTAAGCGTCAGCGGTGCTACGACTTTGGATTGATACTCAGTTCAACTCAAGCGACGACGTCGGCACGTTGCGCTACGCCATAGCGCACCCGGGCGTCGAGATCGTTGGGATCTCTACAGTCGGTTCGGAAGTAGCTACGGCAGCGACAGCAGTGCGTGAATTCTTCGAGAACGCGAACCGAGCGGCACCACTAATCTATGCCGGCCCACCCGACCCGCGCGCTCTCGATATGGCTGAGGCGATCTTGGCTATAGGTCCTCTCACCAATCTTGCGATGCTCTTGCGCGCAGGCATCGCTCTCGTGCCAACCGTAGTGACCGGTGTCATCCTTGCAAGCGATGGCTCCCGGACCGCATCAGACGTGGCCAATAGCAATTTTGGCATCGACCCGCTGTCTGCTGCCGTCGTGGTCGCCGAGGCCACCGATTTGCTACTCACGCCGACGCACATCTGCGAGACGATTGCTGCTCGCATGCAAGGCCCGCTCGCACTGCTAGCGCTGCTAGGTGAACTCGTTCAAATCGAAAAACGCTCCCTCGCTGTAACAGTCGAGGGCCTCTTAGTTATAGACGATCGCGACGGAGTAGAGCACGATCTCGTAGTTTGGGCAGACGCAGCCGCAGCCCAGCGACGCATGGACCACCTAAATGCAGATTTTGGGGTGGCTTAGTTATCTAGAGCAATTGAACAATCTCGAGGTTCGCATTGTCCTCGTACAATTTGCCGTTAAATATTGTCAGGTTGGCAGCGCAAGGCAACACGATTTTCATCGTCTTGCCTGGCCCGAGTTCGATCTTGCTTTTCTTGCTGAAACTGGCTGGGTAGTCGCCGTAGTCCCAATAAATTTCGGCGTTGTCGGGACCGGCAATCTCCCACGCCCAATGAATAGTCGCGGAAATGCTGCCGCTCGTATTCTTTACTGTGAGCACTTTTACGCCGTTGAATTCAACGGACAACGTGTCGTCGTCGATCCAATTGAATGTGCGACCGTCCGGTTCATGAGCGTTCACAGGATTATCGACCGCCATACCGGTGCTCGTGGCGACCGTGTTAGCTGGCCCTTTGTTGTCGGCGTAGAGGTGGTCTATCGCACAGGGAAACGCGAGTGACTCCGTTTTGTTGTTTCCTATCTCGAAGGAGAACGTCGACGAGGTGTACTTACCGTGTGAGGCCCACCAGTTGATCGTGTTCTTCTTGCCGTCGTTGTTGTTGTTTGTGAACTTCACAGCAGCTGTGTTTGTCCATTCGGCTTCGCCTGGTGAGTCCTTAATGTATGAGGGTGCGCACCAGTGGGTTGATGTGGGAGCACATGGTGTGGTGGCGGTGCCGGCGAGGTTGCCGACCGGAGAATTCACTTGCCATACGGCAACACCACCGGCGATCAGTGCGACCGCTACCGCAATGAGTATGAGTCGAGATTTCCGCAACATGGCTATGCGACCCTCGTGATAGTGAGGTTGGCCAGGGAGTGGCAGCGCCCGTCATCTTCCCAGCGTGGATATGCAGTGGCGTTCACGTCACAGTTTTTGAGCCAGTCAACGAATGCCGCCGACCGTTTGGCATTGTTCTCGATCCCAATGTTCGCGTTGCACGGCAGGACGATCGTTGCCGTCCCGAGGGGGTTTATATCGATTTGGTTCATGTTGCTGTATTGATGAGCCAATCCGCCATCCCATGGAGGAATATCATCCATTCCCCATATTTCGAACATTTTGAGCGTTTGGTATTCATTAGGGACCTTCTGCCATGCCCAGTTGATGTACGCGTCTTCTTCGGGATCCTTGTTCTTGATCTTGAGAACGCGCACGTCCTCAAATGTGTGGTGACCCGCTATCATCTCGACTGTTTCACCGACTGCAACGAAGCTTTCGTATCCGTCCTGAACGATTGGATCGACGACGCGTGGAATATCCGGCAGATCTACTGTATTCGTGAAAACGGTGTTCGCTGGTCCTTTGTTGTCAGCGAATACGTGGTCGATAGCGCACGGGAACTCAAGCGTCTTTGATGCGTTCGTGTCGACATTGAAGAAAAACGTCGACGAGGTATATTTTCCATGCGAGGCCCACCACTTGATCTGGTTTTTGTTGCCATCGTTGTTGCGGTTTTCAAACTTGATCGCTTTGGTATTGGTCCAGTGGGCTTCGCCTGGTGAGTTCTTGATATATGAGGGTGCGCACCAGTGGGTTGATGTTGGAGCACACGGCGTGGTGGCGGTGCCAGCGAGGTTGCCGACCGGAGAATACACTTGCCATACGGCAACACCACCGGCGATCAGTGCGACCGCTACCGCAATGAGTATGAGTCGAGATTTGCGCATGAGATATTCCTCCTAGGGGCACGCAACGAACCTTGGAACCAAGTTCTGCTACATGTTATTATTACAGTCAATATGACAATTGACGGGTGTACTGTAACAGTCGGAATGACAGTAGGCAAGCATCGTGGCCTGACTCGTCGCGTCACGACGGGATTTCTCGAATGCGAGGCGCAATGAAAATCGCGGAGGCAGGTATTTCCACAGCCAAGCCACGCCGATGGCTACGTGCCACAGTCGGAACTAAGCAAGTCGCGACGCTACTTATCGTTGCCCTCGTCCCGTTGGGAGTCGTAGCGTTCGTAAGTGTTGAGGCCGGATCCGATGCGGTCGAAGCCGCCGAGCTGCGCTCCGTCGAGGGTGCCGCTACGTTCGGTGCAGGACGTATCAGCCAGATCCTCGAAGCGACGAGCACGACAGTTGGGCGAATCGGGGTCAACCCCATCGTAGTCGCGGCGTTGTCTGGTGGGCCGTCTGGTGGGCCGTCTGGTGGGCCGTCTGGCGACGAGACTTGCGCTAACGATCGGTGCCCTCCCGGAGCTTCAGCTGAACAGATGCTTACGATCGAAGTCGGGACCACTAACTACACGACCTTCGTTTCCGATCTGAGCGGGGTCGTCAAGTTGGCATCCGACGCCTCGCTTGTAGGGACCCAAATTAAAGATGAAGATTGGTTCGCTCCTGCAGCTAGCGGTCAGACGATGGTGTCCGATGTAGTCGAGGGTACCCAAACGGGCACGTTGAGCGTCTTCGTCGCGACACCTGCGCGTCCACCTAACCAGGCCACCATTGGCGTTGCTGTTGTCGAGTTGCGCGCTGATGTGCTTGTCTCTGCGCTAGCTGAGGCGCCGCTTGGCGAGGGCGCTCAGGCCGTGTTGGTGAACCGTTATGGTCTGATCACGGGCTCGAGTGACAGTCGTTTGCGGTTTCATAGTCTCGGCAACATCCCGGCGAAGACCGCAAAATCGTTACTTGATTCTGGGAAGTATCCGGTCGAGTCATTCCCATCTCTTGGCCAGGATGCGTTCGCCAAGAGAGTGGCGAAACACGACAGAGGTGCTGACATTGATGTCTCTCTGAGCTCAAGTGGCGATGCAGTGGCTTTTGCACGTGTGGTGGACCAGCCCTTTACCGCGCTAGTGGTTCAACCACGGTCGATATTCCTTGCTCCTATCGACCGGCTCGCTCGATCGAACGTCAATATTCTCATAGTCGTTGCAGCGTTAGTGCTGGTCACCGCCCTGCTCGCAGCGCGCCTACTCATACGACCGATACGTGCAGTCACCAAGGCAGCCGCAGCGATCCGACGAAACGAGTTGCCGGACGAGGCGGAACTCACACACTTCGCGAAGCGGTCGGACGAACTTGGCGAGTTAGCCGTAATGTTCGAGATGATGAGCGAAGAAGTTCGCGATCGTCAGGCCCGACTTGAGGCACAGGTCGCGGCACTAAAGGTCGTAGTCGACGCCGACCGGCGTAGCCGCGAGGTCGCGAACATTACCGAAACTGATTTCTTCAGAGACCTTGAAGCACGCGCGACGGCGATGCGACAGCGAATGCAGTTGTGATTCGATCAACTCTCGCGCTCGTTTCGGCAGTGACCGTCGGTCTCGCCAGCTGTGGTAGCGCTGCCAGTAATCGAGGTACGCAGATCGCCTGCGGGCGCGCTGCTATCGCGTACCTCGGCCCGCTCACAGGAGAGGACGCAGTCCCGAACACGCCTGAACGAAACGCTGTAGCGCTCCAGGTTGAGCAGTACAACGAGAGCCACGAGGATTGCCAAGTGGGGTTTGTCGAGTTCAACGCGATGTCGACCGACGCAGAAAATCGCGCCCTAGCCGAACGGATAGCAGGTGACCCGGAGATCGTTGGCGTCGTTGGGCCCGTATGGTGTCACCCCGCCTTCGCCAGCATGCCCGTGTTCGACGCGGCCGGGCTGTCGGTTGTTAGTCCCGAGGCCACAAACGTTGAGTTGACTACTAAAGGATGGAAGACATTCCATCGAGTGGTCAGAAATGATGGTGTCCAAGGTCCGTCGTTAGCGCTCTTCGCGGTCAAGAGTCTTGGTGCCACGCGGGTCGCGATCATCGACGATGGCACGGCCTATGGCGCCGGTGTTGCAACGGCCGTCGAGGAGGCAGTCCTTGGTGCGGGAGTCGAGGTCGTGCACACGGCGATACTTGACGCTGAAGACACCGACTATCGAGAGGTAGTGAGCGACCTCGTCGGGGCGAAGGTCGACGTCTTGCTCTACGGCGGTTTGGACAAAGTCGCTGCGCGGCTGGTGCAACAAGCGGACGCTGCTGGGTTGCGCGTGCCGATGGTTGGTTCCGATGGTCTTCTGACGAGCACATTCGCTGTAGGCGCGGGTGCAGCGAGTGATGGTGACTACGCCACCTGTCCGTGCGTACCGTCCGAGATCGAAGTGGCCTCATCGCGACACCAGACGTTCATTACCGACTATCAGAGTCGCTTCGGTGAATTGCCACCGAGGTTCGCCGCCGAATCTGCCGAGGCCGCAGCAGTGTTGCTCGAAGCAATCGCAAACGGCAATCGCTCACGCGACGGAATCACCGACTACTTGCGCACCATCGATATGGCCGGAATCACAAAGCGGATTCAGTTCACAGCGACGGGAGATATCAGCGATGGCCCGGTATTCGTGTACCAAGTCCGAAACGGTGCGTTCGTACCAGTTGCCCGAGTAACCTCGGGCAAGCTAGAACTGGTGGAGGGTTCATGAGCATCTATGACCGCCTGCAAGGGTCTATCGGCGGCGATGATGAAGCCACGCTTTCGCCAGCTGTGCTTCTCAGCCTCGATATGGAATCTGTATCGATTCTGCGTCACCTAGTGCGCAATGGAGGAACGCCAGAGCCTGATTTGGTCGAAATCGCTGGCTCGCCCGAGGCGTTCAGTGCGGCACTAGCACAACTTCGGGAACAAGGGTTAGTGACATTGGTGGGCGAGTCAGAGCCGCCCACGTGGCGGGCCGAACTAGGACGCCGAAAGGCGCGCGTGTTGCCAGGAGGACTCTGGGCGCGGCTCGGCGATTCGCTTGTGGAGCCAGAATCAGGCGTACCCGTTGCAGAGGACAACTGACGTGCTGTGTAACTCCTGCGATGATCCGGCGCGCGGCACGTGTTCGTTTTGCGGGCGCGGAGTCTGTCGCAGTCATGCCGAATCGCTACCTTCTATAGTCTCGATTTTCGTCGGGGCCAAAGACACGCCCAAGGCGATCGTCGTCGGTGGCGTATTGTTTTGCGGGCACTGCTCACCGCAGCCAGAGCCGGTAGAGATGCCTGAGATCTTCTAACGGTGGACTTCTCATCGCCATTCGATGCATCCTTTAGCGTCGCGACTGCGGTCGCGGTAGCCATTCCGCTCCTATACGTCTTAGGGGTCCGCTACCTCGATCTGTACTCGTCGGGAAGCATTGTCTGGCTCAGCGCATGTCTAGCATGGGGATGGTTCGCCCTCGATCTAGCGCGCCCGATCAACGATGCGATCTTGGCTCGGCTTCAAGACGGCGGTAATTCGTACGCCGTGGCCCTTGCACACTTGTCGCGTTGGTATGCGCCAGCCATCGAGGAGCCTTCGAAGGCACTGATTCTTGTCGGTCTGGTACTTCTGCCGGCGTTTACGTACTCGGTCGACGGTGCCGTCTATGGATTCGCGGCTGGGAGTGGCTTCGCCATCCTTGAGAATCTCTTGTACATAGCGCGGGCGAGCGGTGATGACTTGGCGCTCGCCGTATCGCGTGTCGGATCGACGGCGTTGATGCATGCGGCTGCCACAGGCATCGTGGGGCTAGCGCTCGGCTGGGCGAAAACGCACCGCGGTTGGCAGCGCATCGTCGTAGTACCCATATCTCTCGCAGTGGCCTACGGGTTGCACTCAACCTTCAACGCGGTCGCGAATCGACCGGTTCCGTCGCTAGCGCCACTCATCGCGATCGGGGCCGGGTCAGCGGTAGTGCTAGCAGGGGCGATCATCCTTGCACTTCGACGTGAGCGTGCATGGATGAGAAAGAACCTCAACGCGTCTCTCGGCGTAACCAAGGGTGAGGCAGCGGCAGTAGTAGAGCTGAGTGACATCGAGCGAGTGCTAGCGCCATTCAAAGTTCATTTTGGACAGAAACGTACGACGCAGGCAGTCGAACTACTGAAGCTCCAAGCGCAGATTGGCGTGCGCGCGCACTCGGCTCGTGACGGCAGTGGAAGGGCCGTTCGCTCGTCGGAAGAGCAAATTGCCGAGTTGCACAAGCAGGTACACGCTTTACGCCGTAGCCTCGGCGTAGCCGCCATGATTTGGCTTCGCACAGCGCTCCCCCCCGAGGCGACAAAATCGATGTACGACAGGCTTCTAGTAACCGAGGCGGGCGGTGGTGGCGGTATCTGGGACCGGCTAGGGAGCCAGATGTCAGCGCCCGAAACAGGCCCGGGGATGAGCGTCTAAGAACTGTCGCGATAGATAAGTTTTTCGCGCCACTTACACGTCGAGGCGGGCAGCAACTTTTCTGATCTCTTGAGACCAAGGGTGATCTGGTTGCGTCACCGAGAACAGTCCCGCTGACGCGTTGACAGCGACATCTTCGGATAGTGGAAGCACGCCAGCGACCTCTGCCGCGTAGATGTGCTCAATGTCGGCGACCAGCGTCGCGCGGTCGGCCCCGCTCGGAACTTTGTTTACGAGGATCAGGAGTTCCGGCACGGCTAGACGACGGGCGATATCGACTGTCACGGCGGTGCCTTGGTAGTCCTGCTTGTCGGGGCGCATTAGCAGTATGAGTGTGTCTGAAATGGTGATCGAGAGCAAAGTCTCCTCATTGAGGCCCGGGTGTGTGTCAATAACGAGCATGTCTAATTGGAGGTCGTTCGATAGGCTGCGGAATCCTTCATTGAGGGCTTCGACGTCGTAGCCCTCGCGCAATATTCGCGCGATGTCTGATGGCTTTACGCTTGACGGGACCAGTGACAGTGAGCTTTCGGCCACGGCTGCACCATTGACTGACCTGGTCACGTCGTGAGCTGTATCGGAAATCTCGCACTTTCCCCAGAGGTAGTCGTTGAGCGCCGGGCTCGGGGTGTCGTCGTGGAAGCCATAGAGCACATGGACGCCGGGCGACTGAATGTCAGTATCGATGACCGCAACACGCTTGCCTGTCGCTGCAACTTGGGCGGCAAGATTCGCGCTGGTGTTGCTCTTGCCTGTACCGCCGCGGAATGAATGTATCGAAACAATCTTGGTCACAGATCCTCCACCGTTCATCGTAGTTGCAGTTCCTCTGACAAAACTATCGCAATGGAAGCGGTTAAGCGAACGCCAGCTGTGCATGCCATTGTCAGCAACTACGATCGCTCCATCAGAGACCGTAGGAGCCTTGGCTACGCGCATGATCAGGAACGCGCTAATACGCTCTGCTATCTCGAAAGTTTAGGATATCAGAGCATCTGTTAATGGGGTGACTGAGGGGACTCGAACCCCCGGCCTTCGGGATCACAACCCGACGCTCTAACCACCTGAGCTACAGCCACCAGGAAGGGTGCATGGTACCTGACGAACTCTTAGGCGGCGACTCAGTCCGGGGCTCGCGTGTCCCGCACTACGCCCGTGACTGCGTCGTGCTTGGTCTTGCAGTTGGCGTATTCGGGATTGCGTTCGGGGTATTGGCCGCAGAGTCTGGTCTGTCTGGCGCGAAAGCATGCGTGATGTCACTGCTCGTCTTCACTGGCGCATCGCAGTTCGCTGCAGTGAGCGTCGTCGGCTCTGGCGGTTCGGCGGTGACAGCGGTGGCGAGTGCTTTGCTACTCGGTGCGCGCAACGGCATCTACGGATTAGCGATGGCCGGCAGGTTGAGATCTCGTGGTGTACGTCGAGGTATCGCTGCGCAACTAGTAATCGATGAGTCAACCGCGATGGCTGTCGCCCAAGGCGACCCTGCAGATTCAGAAGGCGCGTTCTGGTGGGCTGGAGTCTCAGTCTTCGTAGCGTGGAATATCGGAACTCTTATTGGCGCGGTTGCAGGCAACGCGATTGCAGACCCGAGTGCGCTCGGCCTAGACGCTGCTTTTCCTGCTGGCTTTATCTCTCTGATGATGCCGCAACTGCGTCAACGATCGACGCTCATTGCCGCAGGGCTAGGCGCCTCCTTTGCTGCTGTCGCGATTCCTCTTACACAACCGGGCATCCCGATCCTGCTAGCAGCAGTCGCGGCACTAGTCGCCTTGGCCTTAGTTAGGCGTCGACCATGAGTTGGACCGCGATCTTGCTTTTAGCGGCGGGCGCATACGCAGCCAAGTTCGCTGGCCTTGTGATCGGGCCACGACTGACGATATTGAAACGCCTCGATCCTTGGCTAGCGCTACTGCCCGCCGCGATGTTGGCTGCGTTAGTAACAGTGCAGACGCTCGATGGCGCGAAATTGCTGACGATCGACGCGAGGGCTGCTGGAGTCGCCGCCGGTAGCGTCGCAGCGTTAAAACGAGTGCCGTTCGTAGGCGTAATTTTTGTCGCCGCCGTAGTCGCAGCACTTGTAAGAAATTATTGATAACGAACCAAAACAGTAAGCAACCACGTTTCTGCGATATTTAGCAAATTCGACGCAAGCCGATAACGCGAACTCGTCGACCGTCTAACTCGAGCACAGCAAGACACCTATCGGCACCTGGTCGCGACCACCGCCACAGAAAAATTCCGTACTTTCTGAGCCCTGGAGTTGACCAGAGACAAAAGGCAACATTATGATTCGTCTACCTTCCGTGGGGGGAGCCGAGGTGCTGCGAGCACTCTGACTACCAGGTGGTAACAAATGATGCAAGAGACGCTAGAGATTCAAGACCGTGTCGAGCGAGCGCTCGCAAGGTGTGTTACAGAAGTAGTAATTCTGATCAACGCCGACTTCGTAATCGAGTATGCGTCGCCCAATAGCGACCAGATAGGTGGCTGGTTACCCGTACAACTCAATGGCCGTAGCGCACTAGATCTCATCCAGCCATCGGATGCGCTACTAATCGCAGAGATGCTCGAAAGGGTTCAGGGCAATCCTGCAGGAGTAGACGGCACTGTTGAACTTGAGTCGATGGATGTACGAGCCAAAGGAATTGGCGGCGACCTTCTTCACGCCAATATTCGTTTTGTGAACATGCTCGACGACCCACAAGTCGCGGCGATCCTTGTGCTTGTTGCTCCCGTTTACGACCCGCTCACAGAGGCGTTCGGCCCGATCATTGCTGAGCTAACCAAACGTGAACATGCCGTTGTGACGATGATTGCCGATGGCTATCGCGTATCGACCATCTCAGAAGACCTCGAACTTTCGGCAAGCACAGTGCGCAACCACTTGTCGTCGATCTTCAACAAACTCGACGTCAAGAATCAGAGCGAACTAGTAGCGCGTTTAGCAAGAGCGCAGGTTTCTTAGCTCTACGTCACAAAAAGCGCGCTCGGCAGGATTCGAACCTGCGGCCTGAGGATTAGAAGTCCCCTGCTCTATCCAGCTGAGCTACGAGCGCTAGTGACAACAGGATAGGTGGGCGGACTCGACCTATTTGGTGCTGAGGGCCGCACGGAATTTTCCAGCGGTTTCGGCCGAGCGAACGGCTACGCCAGGTTCGGAGAGTCTCTCGAGCGTTACACCGCGGATGGCGATAGTGCAACAGAACTCGTGTGGGTAATCGCCGACAGGCGAGCCAGTATCGATGCCTACATCGAAGGTCTCGTCGCTCATCGAGAACACGAGCGGCACAGTCCGCTCGATTCGCGAGCGGTCGTTTTCTATGCCATCGACGAGCAGCACTAGCTCGCCTCCTGCTCCGAAGCCACCGTCGTAGTGGAACTCGGCTTCGATGTTGTGCTCGCCGAGCGCCAGCTCCGGTCCAGCCAGCGTGAGGACCTCATGGCCGAAGCAGTTGTATGTGAAGCGCGGTGCGCCGTCCCGCAACCACATCGACCAGCCAGACATGTTTCCGCCCTGGCATGCGATGACGCCTTCGACCGGATGTAAGTTCGTTTCTGGCACCAACACAATGCCCTCGATCCGCCACGAACAGTTCTTTAAGTTCACAACAGAAGACTCGGGCATTCGAACGTGCGCTGTCGTGTAGGTCATCTTCGTCAGATCGCCGAGCATGCTCGGCACCGAGTATTCCCCATGTTTTGACGAGCCAGCATCTCGCAGTGGGTAGACGCCATGACGGCGTGCCTCAGCATCGAAGATCTCTAGCAGCTCGGCGAGTTTGTCGGGGCGCTCGGCAGCGAGATCGACCGACTGGGAGAAATCTGTGCGGATGTCGTACAACTCCCAGCGTTCCTGGGGCCCGTCGAACTCATAGCCCTGCATGCGTATCCATGGAACCCTGCCATGGAAACAAGAAGCCATCCAGCCATCGTGGTAGATGCCTCGATTGCCGAGGATCTCGAAATATTGCGTGTGCCGATTGCTCGGCCCGTCGGCGCCGAACGTGTAACCCATCGGCACTCCGTGTACCGGCATCTGCTCTATGCCGTTTACCGCGGTCGGTGAAACGATGCCGACAGCTTCGTAGATCGTCGGTGCGATATCGACTACGTGGTGGAATTGACTGCGGAGTCCACCAGCGCCGACCCGCCCCGACCAAGACACGGCGAGCCCGTTACGCGTCGCGCCGAAATGCGATGCCACCTGCTTCATCCATTGGAATGGCGAGTCGAGGGCCCAAGCCCAACCAACGTTGAAATGGTTCTCGCACCGCGCCGTACCGAAGTCGTCCATGTGCTCTAGAAGCCACTCTGGTTCTTCGTGTACACCATTTTGGAATGACGGTGCGCTCCACGCTCCATGAACCGTGCCTTCTGCCGATGCGCCGTTATCTCCGGACAGGTAAATGATGAGCGTCTCTGTGCCGCGCTCGGCATCGGCGCGGCGCACCTCATCTACGACACGGCCAATGTGGTGGTCTGTGTGGGCAAAGAACCGGCGAAGCACTCCATGAGCCTTGCCGCCACGGGGCGACAGCGCTCGGGGTATTCGTCCCACGCTGGAATCTATTCTGGGCGAGGAGTCGCAACCGTGTCGGGCGGGATGACACCAAGTTCTAGTTGACGGGCGTGGATGGTCTCGCGTAACGCGTCCCATCCATCGTCGAATGCACCGGCGAAGCGATCAATCCACTCGCGTGGTGCATGGTGTGGCGCGTGTACGGCCGGAGTCGAGAAATAGCAGAACCACGGGCGGTCGGGCGCTGCGACTCTGTGACGCTCGAGCCATTCGATCGCACGGTCTGCGAGGTCGTCGGTTAGGTGATAGTCGGGTTTGCCGACGTGGGGAGCGATCGGGGTCGTCTGGTCATAAACAGCGGGTTCCCATTGCGATGCTTCAGCACCAATGATCCCGTAGAAGCGGTCGAAACCCAGCCCGGTCGGCCAACGTTCGAACGGGCCAGCAGGGCCTTGCTCCCAAAGTGGTGTCAGATGCCATTTACCGAAGCAACTTGTGGAATAACCGGACATGCGCAACACCTGCGCGACGGTCGCAGCTTCGGGTGGGATGGCAGAGTCGTACCCAGGAAAGTAGTTAGCGATCTCGGTGATGCCGCCCATGTGCACGGCATGGTGTTGGCGTCCGGTCAACAACGCTGCGCGTGTTGGCGAGCAGAGTGCAGTCGTGTGGAACTGGTTATAGAGCAGGCCATCATCTGCGACCGACTGAATTGCAGGCGTTGGGACAGGCCCGCCGAAGGTCGAGAACGACCCGAAACCGACATCGTCGAGCATTATGAGCAACACGTTCGGCGCGCGTTCTGGAGCGCCTGTAGCCATGAGTCGTTTCGGTTCTGAGTCTGCGAATAGTCGGCCAGCGCGACCTTCGAAGGGTGGAGTGGGGAGAGGCAACCCTGCGATGGTTTCGGCCTCCTGAACAGATTGCTACGAAACGGCCGACACTAGGTGACATAGCGGAACAAATCTCCTGACAGACGAAATATCTATCACTACATTGCGTCCACAACATTGATTCTGAGATCAACCGTGGGGGGGTTGTTTTGAAGAGTGTCCGTGGTTTCAGCAAATGGCTACTTATCGGGGCGACCGTGGGTAGTTCGGTGGGGTTGGGTGTCGTCCCCCCCCCAGCGGTGGCGCACGCGGCGAATGACTCCGAATCGGGGCTTTCTGAGCGTGCGGTTCTCGACACCAACGTCATCATCTTGGCCGTGCTCGCACCGCACGGTACCCCGGCCAATTTGTTGCGAGCGTGGCTAGACGGAGCCTTCGAACTAGTTGCATCTGACGCGTTGCTCGCCGAACTCGACCGCGCGCTCGCTTACCCGAAGCTTCGCAAGCGGATCGATGTCGCGGAGTCCCAGGCGCTAAACGAGATACTTCGCCGTGAAGCACACATGGCGGACGACCCCGTAGAACCGACGAGTGTGCGTTCGCCGGACCCTAGCGATGATTATCTCCCTGCACTTGGCAGGGCGGCTGGCCGTGATCGTGTCAGGAGATGGTCATCTCTTAGGTCTCGCCGAGGAGCTGCCCATCTATTCGCCAGCAGAGTTCTGGGCGTTGCTCCAAGAAATTGGTTGATAAGAAAGTCTGGCGCGGGCAAAGCCAGTACCGCGTAGCCACAAACACGGCGCTCACAAGCGAGGTGTGAACGGGCTTCGTTCACTCAGCTTCGAAGAGGTGTTCGCCGCGGCGGAGTCGCCGACTGATCGCGAGCACGTTCGGTAGTTCGCGCCGGCTTGGCGTGTGTGCTGCCAAGAAACGCGCGAACCCGACGAGTGCGAATGCTGACTCGTCAGAGTCCCGAGGCCACGAGTAACAGTGTCGGACCGATGCCTCGAACGACTGATATGCGTGGAACTCAGGGTCTTCGTTCAGCATGTGGTGGCCGAGAGCAGCGATTAGGGACTCGCGGTCGCCGCCAGAGTGCAGGTAGCCCCAGACGATGTTGCCTGCGCGATCGACCTGTCCTTGTTCATCGAAACACAGCGCAAGCTCGGCGAGCGTTCCCTCGGTCGCATGAGGAAGCCGCGCCGCAGGGATGTTCAAAAAGCGATCTAGGTATACGCGCAAGACGCCATGCACTGCGCCACGCAAGGATGTCGGCGCCGGGGCGCGCCTGACTGATTCGTGTAGCGCGTGCGCCGTGCTGAAACTGTGGTGCACAGAATTCCAGTCGCCGTGTTCGTTCTGCACATGGAACCGAACTAATCGCAAGGAACCAGCATGGGCGATTGCCAGACAGACTTGTTCTTCGGTAGCGCCGGCACGCAGCGCTTCTAGCAACGCTGCTACTACGGCGTGCGGATCGTCCTCGAGGAAGCTCCCCGCCAATTTGGACACGTCGCCATAGACCCGGCCGCTTGCTTTGCCTTCTGCGACAGCACCCGGGAGTGCTGCGATTGTTTCTTGGGCAAGCGTTACGAGGTCGTGCGGGTACTGCCATTCAGAGTGCTCATCTGCGCGGTCGGCCATTGCAGCTTGCAGCACGAGGGTGGGCAGCGTTAGCGCTGCTTCATTTGTACCGATGTGATCGAGTGCCTCACGCGCCTTGTTCGTGAAGTCGAGCGCATGGCCCTCGTCTATAAAAATGTGGTCAGTGACTGCGGCCATCATCGTTATCTCGACAGCATCAATATCGCCGTTGCCTATGAGCGTCTGCAAAGTGCGTTCGCCGCCATCTGCTGAACGCGTGTCGATCATGCGGCGATACCAGTCGTCGAGGCGTTCGTTCGCGATTTCGGTAGTGCGCAGTGGCGAAACAGGAAAACGCGGAGGTTGTCCGGCGCTGTCGCTAGCAACAAATCGCAGCGCGTGAATGAGTGCGGTGGCCTTCTCTTCTGGTTGTAAGTGATCGAGAACGTTCGCCATCGCGACGAGCACCGTCAGGCCAGCGCCCCAGCCTTGTGATCGGTAACGACAGCCGAACTCCAAACCGGTTCGAACAATCTCTGAGGCAGTCGCACGAGCGTCGATGAGTCCGAGCACGTTCTTTGCGATCACGAGGTTGAGGTTGTCTTCCATGCCCTCGCGAAGCCGCGCCTGCATGCGCGTAATTTCATCGCCTGTGTCGCGTCGGCGGACCCAAACCGACGTGCCTTCAACTTCGGCAACGAAACCGTGAGCGTCGTCGGCCCACAGGTCGAGAGTGCAGCCCGATACAAGATCGAAACGCGCGTGATGCCAGTGGCAGGTGACCAGTCCACCTTCGAGCGTGCCACGATGCAGGGGGAAACCCATGTGAGGACAGCGGTCCTCGATCGCGTAGGCGCGGTCGTCGGCCCAGAACACGACCACAGGTAGACCGTCGATCTTGCACAAGAGTTTGCCTGCAGTCTGTAATTCGAACAGGTCTCCAGCATTTACGCGGCTTCCAGTGGTCATTGGCATAGGAGAGAGTCTCGCGCAACGCCAATCGTGATTGGATGTTGTTACCTATACGCTCCGCCGATGGATATTTACGAAGCCCTCTACACGACCCGAGCGATGCGCCGAGTCAAGCCCGACCCGATTCCACTAGATGTTCAGGCCAAGATTCTTGACGCTGCTGTGCGCGCCCCGTCTGGTGGCAACGGCCAGAACTGGAAGTTCATGCTCGTCGATGACAAAGCGATGCTCGGCGCTCTAGGGCCGATCTATCGCGAGTGCATGTCGATGTTGTGGGCAACGATTTACAAGGACCGCATCGACCAAGCGGCAGCAAGCCCAGAGGACCCTGAGAGTGTTCAGATGCTGAAGATTCAGCGTTCGGCACAGCACCTAGCCGATGAGTTCGAGGCGTATCCGCTCATGTTGTTCTCTTTTGCTCAGCACGATCCGAGTGGCGGGTCGATATATCCGGCCACATGGTCTGCGATGCTCGCCGCCCGCGCCGAAGGAGTCGGTTCGGCTCTGACGAGCGTGTTTTTCTTCCAACTCGACCGAGTACTCGAAATCCTCCGCGTACCGAAGGACGAAGGCTGGCTGTTTTCCTCGTGCACGACATTCGGGTACCCGACAGGCCGTTGGGGCGTTGCACCACGTACGCCAGCCCACGAAGTCTCCTATCGCAATGGGTGGGGCAATCCTGTCGGTTTCGAGATCCCCGAACCGCTCTGGCCGACTCGCTAACAGCCGTCCTAGCGCACGAAGTGGCGGGACCCAGACACCGGTAGTGGGTGTCGGAAAAGCGAAGCTGCGTTCTTGTAGGCGATCATGTCGGCTTCGTCTGCTGGTAGATCGCCGAACACCTCGTTGAAGATTTTTTGACTGTCTGGCCAGGTGCTGTCGCCGTGCGGGTAGTCGGTCTCGAACATGATGTTCTCGACACCGATTGTGTGGCGCGTGACGATCGTCGAAGGATCATCGAGCGTGCAGAACCAGAAGTTACGTAACAGGACTTCAGAAGGGCGTAGCCCACCTACGAAGAACCTGTTATAACCCGATCGATCGACCATATTTTCGAGGCGGTCGTAAAGCATCGCAACCCAACCGATGCCTCCTTCGCTGAGCGCGATTTTTAAGTTAGGAAAGCGTACGGGCCACCCAGACCACAGCCACTCTGCGCACGCAGTGAGCGAAAGTTGACCAAAAAGTGTTGCGACGAGTGGTACAGCCGGAGCATCTCTAGGGACTTCAGCGACTCCAGATGAGCCGACATGTAAGCAGACGATCGTGTCGGTTTCGGCGCATGCACGAAGTATTGGTTCCCACCACTCAGAGAAGATCGATGGCATCCCAATTCGATGCGGTTGTTCGGGCAAGGTCACAGCTACGAACCCGCGTTCGGCATTCCTGTAGATTTCCTTGGCGCCTTCTTCAGGGTCGCCTAGATACGTGATGCCACACGGTATCGAGCGTTGCGGAAATGGTTGCCACCACTCGTCATAGAACCAATCGTTGAACGCTCGCGTGGTAGCGATCCCGAGTTCGCGGTCTGCGCATTTGGAATAGACCCGACCACAAAAGCCACTGATTTGGCTAGGAAAATTGAGCGAAGCCCAAACCCCATTAATGTCTTGGTCGTAGACACGCGAATCGATATTGAAACACCCTTGCCGCATCTCGTTGAATCGCGTCGGTTCAAGAATCCAATCTTGACGGGGTCGTCCCGCGACTGCGTTCAAGCCGACTTGCCAATACGTTTGTCCGTCGAACTGCCAGACCTCGTGGCCTTCCTCTGTCTCGATTATCCGAGGCGCTTTGTCCGCTAAGTGCTTCGGCAAACGTCCCTCGAACATGTGCCGAGGCTCGACAAGATGGTCATCGACTGAGATAATTGTTCGCTTCACCTTTCGCGGTTTTGGATCGGGAAGGAGTCCGTGAAGTTCGGTCTTTTGCCAGTTGAGTTTCAATTGCTGAACCTGACTGGCGTAGAAACCACGCCATCGATAATTGGAGATGTAGTACGCACGATTTCACCCGCCGGTTCAAGTGCAACGTAACGATTACACATTTCTTCTAGCAACACGCGTATTTCTAAGCGTGCTAGCGCAGCGCCGATACAGAAATGGTGGCCGAAACCGAACGCCACATGCGGGTTCGGGTCGCGGCCTATATCGAACATGTCGGCCGTAGGTCCGAACACGGCTTCGTCACGATTGGCGGACGAGTAGACCATGACAACGGACTCGCCTGCCTTCACCGTGACTCCGCCGAGTTCCGTGTCACGTGTAGCTGTGCGCATGAACGCGATTACAGCCGTAGACCAACGTAGAAACTCTTCGACAGCGGTTGGGATGAGAGCAGGATTCTCTCGGAGGCGCGTCCACTCGGCTGGGCGGTGACTGAGTTCCCAGATGCCAGACGAAATTGTGTTGCGTGTTGTCTCGTTGCCTGCAACGAGAAGTTGATTCTGGAACATCAAGATCTCTGAGTCGCTCAGAGTCTCGCCATCGACGACGCTATTAGCAAGCACACTCGTGATGTCGTCGCCGACCTCGATAGCTGAGAGACCACGGCGGCTTAGCGTCAGTTCGAGAAGATAGGTCTGCATCTCGGTTTGAAGTTCGGCGCGGTACTCGTCCGTCCAGTCATTCGCGCCAGGGATTGAAGCCTCTGACCAGTCGAAGAACCTGTTGCTCTTGTCTGGTGGGATACCAAGAAAGTCAGCGATCACTCCGAGAGCAAGTGGGATAGAGACAGCCTTCGTGAAATCGATGTCGGTGCCGACTTCGATTCCGTCGAGAAGTTCTCGAACCCTTTTTCGGATTCGTGGCTCGAATGCCTTGATGATCGAAGGCCGGAAACCTGGAGAAACAAGCTTGCGATAACGCGTGTGGTCCGGTGGGTCCGTGTGCATCATCGTTGGCGGCGTGCCGTAGTCGACGCCGATTTCGAAATACAAGATCCCTTTCGCCGAACAGAACAGTTCGGGATCGCGCGAAACTTCCATGACCTCGGCGTGCCTTGTTGCTACCCAGTATCGGTGTCCCTGGTGCCAAGCCATAGGTGCCTCGGCGCGCATCGTGGCGTAGTGGGCGTACCGCTCCGGTGTGTAGAAGTCCGGGTTTTCTAGCACCGCTGTGAGATGAGTGCCGGGACGTTCCACTTGGTAAGTCTGCCTCAAACGAGCAGCGGTCGACAGCGTTCTATGAATTTGCCTGCGGCCGGCTCGCCCACGAACTCGCCGTTGCGGGCTACGAGACGACCGCGGCTGAACACGAGCTTCGGCCACCCGACGCTCTGGCGGCCTTGATAAGGGCTGTGGTCGACGCGCATATGTAAAGCCTCTGCGTCGAGCGACTGAACCATCGTCGGGTCCCAAACGACAACGTCACCGTGGGCACCAACTCCGAGGTGGCCTTTATCTGGCCACATTCCAAAAATCTTCGCTGGAGCTTCGGCACAGAGACGTACCCAGTCGGCCCGCGTGATATGACCTGCGCGAACACCGTCGTAGATGAGCGCCAAACGTGTTTCGATTCCGGGCAGGCCACCGGGAATATCTGTGAAGTCCTTGAAGCGCTCGTTGCCGCCGATGCCTGCTGTGCGATCGTGCATCCAGAACGGGCAGTGATCTGTAGCCACTGTATGAATCCAACCTTGGCTTAGCCCATGCCAGAGTTCTTCATGGTGCCAAGGGTCTCGGAGTGGGGGAGTGCAAACGAAGTTCTCGCCTCCCGATGCTTGCAACGCGCTGACATCTAAGTGCAGGTATTGCGGGCATGTCTCGACGAGAATGTTCACGCCGCGTTCTTGTGCAGCGCGCACCGACGCGAGTGCTGGAGCGCTCGACAAGTGCACGATGTAAACAGGAGCGCCAGTATCCTCGGCCATGCGCGCCGCCCGGTCTGTCGCTTCGGCTTCTAGCAGCGCAGGGCGCGTGTTCGCATGTTCGAAGACTCCGGTACGCCCAGCAGCTAAGGCATCGCGTCGCAACTGCTCTATCGCGCCGCCATTTTCAGCGTGGAGCGTGACAAGCGCGCCGTGCTTTTGGGAGTGTCTCAAGATCTTGCGGATCGTGTCGTCGTCTACCTGGAGTAACTCTGGGTATGCCATGTACAACTTGATGCTGGTCACTCCGCCCTCGACACATTCAGCCACCGTTCGCTCGGATACCGCTTCCGTGAATGTCATGTGCAGGCCGTAGTCGATTACAGAAGGTTCGGCCCAACTCTTCCAGGTGCGAAGCGCGGCCATGGGGTCTTCGCCACGGTATGCAGTCGTGTAGTCGATGACTGTCGTGGTTCCGCCGATAGCAGCGGCGCGAGTTCCAGTGTCGAAGTCGTCTGAGACACGAACAGAACCGACGGGTAGATGAAGATGTGTGTGAGCATCGATGCCACCCGGGATCACGAAACAACCTACGGCATCGTGAACGGTTTCGTTAACGAGAGGTGCCAGGTTGCCGACCGCTGCCATCTTGCCGTATTGGTCGATACGAACATCAGCTACGCGTTCGCCATCGACATCGATGACCGTACCGCCGCGAATTAGAACACCGCTAGGGTTTGTTGCCGACGACACGTTCATAGTTTGCCGGGTCGGTCGCACCTTCTGTGACAATTACGAGCACGACGGCGTCTGGGTCAAGACCGATCTCTGCAGCTACGCCTAAGTCGAGCGCGCCGAATGCTCCAGCTACTGCGGCACTTCCGGTTTCTCCAGCGACGATGCCTTCCTTTGCGAGGCGTCGCATTGAGTCTTCTGCACGGTGATCGTCGATTGCGATGCACCAGTCGAGACCATCGCGAAGGATCGGCCATGCGATAAGCGAAGCGTTGCCACAGTTAAGGCCAACCATGCAACTGCGATGCGGTGCTGGTACTTCGACCATTCTTCCGCTCTTGCACGATTCGAGAACGCAGGCAGCGTCAGAAGGCTCGACAGAAATTAGCGACACGTCGTCGTTGTGATCGCGGTAGTGGGTAACTGCTGAGCCCGCAAACGCACCCACGCCGGTGGGGAGCAGCACAACATCGACCTCGCCGTCGATGACGTCATCGACCTCGGCGAAGATTGTTGAGTAGCCCTCCATGACCCATGTCGGAGGGTCGACATATCCGGGCCATGAAGTATCGGAAATCACCAGACAATCGTCTGTAGCTGCTAGCGCGCTGAGAGCTACTGCGTCGTCGTAGCTTCCGGCAACGACTGTCACCTCCGCGCCCTCGCTCTTGATGGCGTCGATCCGAGCCTCGACCATGTCATCAGGAACAAAAATATGGCTCTTGTATCCGAGAAGTTTTGCCATGCGCGCGACTGCGCGCCCGTGGTTCCCGTCGGTTGCAGCAGCGAGAGCAAGGTTCCCTAACGGAGCGAGCGCGGCTTTGAGGTCGTCGAGACTGTCCCAATCTGGCTCTGTGCCCAAGCGGGCGACGAGCGAGCGATAGACAGACCACGAAGCGCCGAGCATCTTGAAAGCTGGTAATCCAAAACGGTCGGTCTCTAGCTTCACAACGACCCGAGCGACACCGAGGTCCGCTGCGATACCCGGCGCTTCGACCAATGGCGTTTGCGCGTAGCCAGGGAGCTTGCGATGAAAGTCGAGTGGCGACTGACCCGGTGTGGAGACGGTTTCGGTTGCCTTTCGGCCAGGGTTACGCAAGATTTGTTCAGTTGTCATTTCGTTCCTAGAAGTCGCTGAAAGCGTCGATCATTGCCCGGGCATCATCGCCAAGCGGATAGAGAATCGGGCAAGTGCAACCCTCGTCTACATACCGCTGCACCTGGGCCTGACATTCATCCGCAGTTCCAGCGGCCGCGAGCATCTGCACGATGTCGTCTGGCACGAGTTTGCTCGCAGCTTCGATCTGCTCATGCGATGCTGGCCATGTAAGTACCTGGCTGATCTCATTCAATAGAGAATCAGGGACACCACTGGCTTTCATGATGTGTGGTTGCTGGCCGAGGTACTGAGTGATCATGAGTCTGGCAGCGTCAAGTGCGCGCTGGCGGTCTTCGTCGAGCGAGCACACAATGAGTTGCGGGCGGGCGAGATCATCGACAGTGCGCCCAGCGCGAGCAGCACCAGCCGCTAACGCTTCCATCGCTTGCGCGTTGTACTTAGGGGACACCAAGTAGTTGAGGACGACCCCGTCTGCGATTTCTCCGGTGAGTTCCATCATCTTGAGTCCTGTCGCTCCGATGTAGATCGGAACATCCTTGGCTCGACGTTCTTGGTACACGTAGTCGAGCTCGACGCCGTCTAGGTGCACGTACTCGCCATGGAACGTGACGTGCTCGTCGTTTAGGAGGCTTCGAACAGCTGTCACAATCTCGCGCATTACTCCGAGCGGTCGACTGCGAGTGATGCCAACCTTCGCTGCGAGCGGATCCCACCACGCACCGATGCCGAGAATTATGCGACCGGGGGCGAGATCATCGAGGGTCGAAAATGTTGCGGCGAGTCGTGCAGGGTTACGACTCCAGCAGTCAACGACACCACTACCTATCGAGATTCGAGATGTCGTCGCGGCCATTGCTGCCATCGGCACGGTTGCTTCGCGGACGAGCCGACTTTCGGCCTGCCAGACAGCGTCGAACCCTCGGCTCTCTGCATATTGCGCGAGCGCGATGGACTCACTGATCGGGTGTGCATCCTGGAGGTATAAAGCGACACTCATTGGTTCTCTCCTGCTAGTAGATCAATTCAAGTCAATTCAGAGCAGCGCAAATAGGCGCGTTGCTTGTTCTTTTGCCTTACATCGGATTTCCGCTGGATCGACGCGCGTAGCAACAGCGTCTTTGAGAACGGTCTCACCATCTATTTCGACGTCTACTGCGTGCACACCGGGTGTGAACGCGAGTCGCCATGGGTCATCGACTCCGTCGTAGCTCCAAGTGACAAGATCGGAGCGCGCTTCTGGTACGAGGTCCCAGCCTGTTGCTAACCATGACCACGATGTATCGGGAGTGGCGCTGAGGTCAGCGTCTCGTGAGCGGAAGTACGCGATCTGGAACTCGTCGAGCATCGAGGCTCCAATGCCGTCGCTACCAAGACCGACAGGATTCGAGAAACGCGCCGGGTTCGCATATCCGACAGCGTTGTTCATATTTGACCGAGGATTATGAATAACAGTGCCGCGCATGCCAGCTGACTCATCGAGATGTACGCAGTGAGCGAGCAGCCAGTCATCTGTTGAGAGCTCGCTGAGTCTTGAAGCTGCGTCAGCATCGTCGATACCTTCGGCTACATGAACGTGGACCCCGACACCGAGGTCGATAGCGAGACCTGCTGAGCGTTCGATGGTCGCAGGAGAACACGTGAACGCAGCATGGATTCCGACAAGCCCACTTCCGCCTCCGCGAATGAACCGCTCATTTTCGGCGAGGCCGCGGGCAGTGCCTTCGGCGCCATGGCGATCGGTTACGCCATACGCGCACACGACGCGCACTCCTACCTCTGCGCACGCCTCGGCGATCACGTCGAGTGATCCTTCGATTGCATTCGGCGACTCGTGGTGGTCGAATATCGCGGTCGTGCCAGCTTCGATTGCTTCGAGCGCGCCCAACAACGCCGACGCGCGAATCATTTCTAGATCGAGAGCAACGTCAAGCCGCCACCAGATTTGCTCGAGTATCTCCAAGAACTTTGTCGGCGTGCGCGGCGGTGCAGGCATGCCGCGGGCAAGCGTTGAGTAGAGGTGGTGGTGTGCGCAGACGAGGCCTGGGGTTACGGGGCTCACGAGTCGCGTCTCATCGGAAGTTCAGAACGCCACGTGCCATCGAGATCGTGTAGAGCTGCGGCTACGGCCCCAGCTGTAGGCACTAACCCAATCTCGCCGACTCCCTTGATGCCATACGGCGATCGTGGTTGCGGGTGTTCTACCAGTATCGCGTCAATTGGTGGCACGTCTTTGGCGCGCAGAATTCCGAGCGACTTCAATGTCATGTTTGTGGGCCGGCCATCAGAGTCTGCAGGGAAATCCTCGCTGAGTGCGTAGCCAAGCCCCATGTGAATTGCGCCCTCGATCTGGCCTTCGCAAAGCAATGGGTTCATCGCCCTGCCGACATCGTGCGCCGCGATGACACGTTCGATTGCGCCGCTATCGCGGTCCATGATGACGAGCTGGGCCGCGTAGCCGAACGCAGCGTGGATTAGCGGAGCATCGACACCGTCCGATAGGGAGTTAGTCCAGTCGACCCGGTGGTCACCTTCGTAAGCGACACCTACCTTGCACCCATCGGCGATTGCAGCGGCGCATGCCTGTTGCACAGAACCAGCAGCCATGAGAGTGCCACGTGAGCCGGTCGTCTGACCTGCGCCAAGTTCGAAGCTCGTATCTACGAGAACTCGAATACGTTCGGGCTCAACGCCGAGTTCTTCCGCCGCGACCTGCAAAGCAACGGTGTGAACGCCTTGGCCCATTTCGGTCCAGCAGTGGCGGACCTCGATCGTGTCATCTGCCATGAAGCGCACGACAGCTTTGCCGGATTCTTTGAAGCCATTACCTAGTCCGCTGTTTTTTAGTCCTAGTCCTATCCCGATGGCCTTACCGGAACTACGTGCTGCGTCGTAGTGAGGCTTGATCACGTCGAGGCACATGCGTGCTCCTGTGCAACCATCGTCCATCTCTTGACCTGGACCCCAAATCTTGCCGGGCGCAATGACGTTGCGGGATCGAATCTCCCAGCCGCTGATTCCGACCATTGCTGCGAGTCGATCGAGCGCACCTTCCATCGCGAACTGTGCTTGGTTTGCCCCGAAGCCGCGGAATGCGCCACATACCGGGTTGTTGGTTCGAGCGGCAATTGCCTCTACATCGATCGTTGGTAGGTGATAAGGGCCGGATGCGTGCCCAGCGGCACGTTCAAGGACCTTCATGCCAACGCTTGCGTACGCACCTGAGTCGCCGATCATGCGAGCGCGCAGTGCCGTGAGTTTTCCGTTCGCGTCGCAACCGACTTCGTATTGCATCTCGATTGGGTGGCGCTTGGCGTGCATCAATAGAGACTCTTCGCGAGACAGCGTGCACTTGACTGGTCGTTGCAACAACCATGCAGCAAGCGCTGTTTGCGCTTGGTTGCTCATGTCTTCCTTGCCGCCGAAAGCACCGCCGTTGCTCACGAGTTCAACGCTGACAAGTTCCCGGTCCAATCCGAGGACAGAAGCGATTTGGTTGCGGTCATCCCAGATTCCCTGCCCACCGGAATACACATGAAGACCTGCTTGGGATCCATGCGGTCCTGCTGGTCTTGGCTCGGCGAGGGTTGATTCAGGCTCTAGGAAGGCGTGCTCGATTCGTTGCGTCTTGAACGTTTCGCGTACGACATACGCGCTTTCCTCAAGTGCTACTTGAACGTCGCCGCGGCGGTACTCAGAACGCGAAAGCACGTTATTTTCGGTTCTCCATACTGCGATCTCAGTGTCAGCAATCGCGGCGTGCGGGTCCGTGAGAGCGCGAAGCTCGCGGTACTCAACCTTAACGAGTTTTGCTGCTGCCCTAGCAGTTTCGCGGTCGTTCGCAACAACGATCGCCAACACGTCACCGAGGTAGCTAGTGCGACCACCAACAGGAATAAAGACTGGCCAGTCGGTGTAAATGATGCCGACCATCAGCTCCCCAGGAACATCGGCTGCTGTATAAACGGCCTCGACTCCAGGAACAGCGAGTGCTTCCGCGGTGTCAATCGCAATGACATCTGCGCGCGCAAAAGAGGTCAGGTGCAGCGCCCCATGTAACAAACCGTCGCGTCGGATGTCGTCCACGTAGCCACGGTCGCCAAGAGCTAGTTCTTGAGCTTCGTACTTGATTCCACTCGCGCCGATCTCAGAACCAAGAGTGCACTGCGGGATCTCAGCGCCGCTCGCGAGAAGATCGATCGCGTCGAGGATTTTGGTATAGCCAGTGCACCGACAGAGGTGGGCGCCGAGGTGACGCGAAGTCTTTTCCCTTGTGAGTTCAGGGTCTTTGTCGATCAGGGCCTTAGCTCTCATGACGATCCCAGGCGTGCAGAACCCGCACTGCAGGGCGCCGGTAGCGGCGAACGCATTCGCATACCGATCGCGTTCCGCAGCGTCGATACCTTCGAGGGTCGTGACGGATCGCCCCGCAACTTTTGCGAGGCCCATCTGGCATGAGACCGATGCTTTGCCATCAATCAGGATCGTGCAGCACCCGCATTGGCCACTAGGGGAGCAGCCATCCTTCGGCGACGTGACATCGAGTTCGTCGCGTAACGCTGAAAGTAGGTGTGGGTGATCGGCGCGCACTGCGACACGCTCACCGTTGAGAGTGAACTCGACCGTCGTCGTTGGCTCGCTCATCTCGCTGAGCTGTCTGTTATCGCGCCGTAAACCTCGGGGCGCCGATATCGGGCGAAGTTGAACAGTGTGTTCTTGTAGTTGGCGCAGAGGTTGAGATCACAGTCAGCCACAATTACCTCATCGTTTGTAGTTAGCGCTTGCGCGACTATCTCGCCAGAGGGAGCGATGATGCAACTCTCCGCGAGCGAGTCAACGCCTTCTTCAACACCGCCTTTAGCAACACCGACTACCCACATGCCGTTTTGGTACGCGCCAGCCTGCATGACAAGAGAGTTGTGGAATCCTGCCAAACGATTTTGGCTTGGGTCTGGCGCATAGTGGATTGGCGTGTTGTAACCAATCATCAAAAGTTCGCAACCGGCTAACCCATGCACTCGGTATGTCTCAGGCCAGCGACGGTCGTTGCAGGTAGCAAGACCAACGAGGCCGTCGAACGCGTCCCAAGTCTCGAACTTGTCGCCTGGTTCGAAGTAGCGACGTTCTAGGTGCTGGAAGGGACGCCAAGGCTCGTGCTCTTCGTGGCCCGGTACGTGGACTTTGCGATAGTGCCCTACGACAGAACCGTCACGCTCGACAAGAATCGTCGTGTTGTAGTGGTGGCCGTCTGCTGTCATCTCCGCGTACCCGAGAGCAAACCCGACACCGAGCGATTTCGCAACATCGAATAACGGTTGGACGACAGGGGACGGCATCGAGCGCTCGAAGAACGAGTCGATCTCCTCAGGATCTTCAATAAACCAGCGAGGAAAAAACGTGGTGAGAGCAAGTTCTGGAAAGACGACGAGTTCTGCGCCTTGGGCATGTGCCGAGCGCAATAGAGCGATGAGTCGTTCCACGACCGAGCTGCGATCATCGTTGCGTTGGATCGGACCGAGTTGTGCCCCAGCGACTTTGACTATCCGCTGTGCTTCGAGATCTGCTGGCATCAGACCGCTTGCAGTTTCAAGAGAGTGTGTAGCAATACGTTGGCTCCTGCTTCGAGGTCGGCAGGGCGCGTGTACTCGTTGACGTTGTGCGACAGGCCCTTCACCGATGGCACAAAAATCATCGCCGCGGGGCAAACTCGTGCAAGCATCTGAGCGTCGTGGCCAGCGCCGGATGCCATCTGTTGAACTGAGCAGCCGAGTCGATCTGCTGTTTGTTCTATGAGAGCGATCACTTCTGGGTCGAAGTCGACTGGGTCGAAGTCAGCTGTCGTGCGCCGTTCGATAGCGACCCCCTCGGTATCTGCGATCTCGCCGCAGGCTGCACCGAGTGCGTCGATGGCGCGTTTGAGTTCTGCGCTATCGGTGTTGCGCAGGTCGACGCTCAACACCGCGCGCCCAGCAACAACGTTTACGAGGTTGGGTTGCAAATCGATCGCGCCAACAGTTCCGACCTGCGTGCCACCGATTGTGATCGCAATGTCGCGCACTGCGACAGCTAGCCGAGCCGCGGCATTGCCGGCGTCGTGGCGCATGGCCATTGGGGTAGTGCCTGCGTGGTTCGATTGGCCAGTGATAGTGATTTCTTCCCAATGGATGCCTTGTACGCCGGTTACTACTCCGATTGAGATCCCTTTAGCTTCGAGCACAGGACCTTGTTCGACGTGGACTTCTACGAAGGCATGAGGCACGACTCCCGGACAAGGGTGAGGTCCGGCGTAGCCGATGCGGTCGAGTTCTTCTCCGAGGCGGGTGCCATCGATACCTGGTAGGTCGAGTGCTACCTCGATCGCCATGCCCCCCGCGTAGACAAGGGAACCAAGCATGTCGGGGTGGAAGCGCGCGCCTTCTTCGTCGGTGAAGAAGCCAACTGCGATCGGTCGATCTGTTTCGATGCCAGCTTCGGCAAGTGTCTCAACTACTTCTAGGCCAGCCAATACTCCGTAGTTTCCGTCGTACTTTCCGCCGGTCCGCACAGTGTCGATATGCGAACCGCACATGACAGGCGAAAGAGATGGATCGGTGCCGCCCCAAGTACCAACGACATTGCCGATGGCGTCGATGCGAATATCCATGCCGAGGTCGGTCATCCAAGAAACTACGAGGTCGCGCCCGAGACGGTCTTCGTCTGTTAGAGCGAGTCGGCACACGCCGCCGCCGTCGATGGCGCCAATATCGGCAAGGGCAAGAATACGTTGCAACAATCGAGACCCGTTGACTCGCAGATCAGTGAACTCGATACCGGCCATGTTTTCTCACTTTACGACATCAACACTAGAATTTTTACAAAATGTAAAAATGAATCGCAATTTCGGTTGATTGACTTCGTAGACTCATCGCCGTGGGACTATCGAAAGCCGAGTTCACCGTAGAGCCATTCAACGCCGGACAGCCGGGACTACACGTAGATGCGGCCGTTGCGGCGGTCGAGGCTCTAGGTGTCGAGGTTGAGGTCGGACCGTTCGCTTCTTCAATTGTCGGCGATGCGCCGATGGTTGCTGAGTGCGTATGTGCACTGATAAAAGCTGCGACCACCGCTGGCGCCACAAGAATTTCAATTACGGTCGAAGGTGTATAGGTGGCTCGCCATCCGTTGCTCGTCGCTCTGAAACCTGTCGCTACGCGTCTTGGGGCAACGATCGTGTCGCGTGCGCAGGTCGGCCCGAACGACATTCCTCTCGTTTGGGAAGGAGTGGTCGTGGGAGGTTTGCGCATGCCGGACATAAACGACGCGCTCACCAGACTGATCGAACAAGTAGAATTCGACCTCGGCGGTGAACTCGCAAGCTTGTCGAGAACAGATAAACAGCGTGCCGTGCAACTCCTCGACGAGCGTGGAGCATTCTTGCTGCGCAGGAGCATTGAAGATGTCGCCGATGTCTTGGGCGTGAACCGCGTGACGGTTTACAACTACCTAAATGCGATTCGGGAGTCGGCATGACAGTCGTTGCTCCCTCTGCTTTGGAGGATGCACTAGAGGCGTTGGCGGGAAATCCAGATTTAGCAGTGCTCGGTGGTGGCACGGATTTCATGGTTGAAGTCAACTATGGACATCGCCGACCAGCAGCTGTCCTCTCATTGCATGCGGTCACCGAACTTCGCACATGGGCAAACCGTGGTGCGGAAGTATTCATCGGCTCCGGAGTGACTTGCGCGACGCTTGAGGGCGAGCCCTTCGCTTCCGAGGTCCCTGCTCTCGCCCAGGCTGCCCGCACTGTCGGGTCACCTCAGATCAGGAGCGCGGCAACGATCGGTGGCAACCTTGGTACGGCGTCACCAGCGGGCGACCTACTACCTGTGCTGAGCGCACTAGACGCACGGGTTTGCTGTGCGAGAGTCGGCAGCACACGGGACGTCTCTATTCACGACTTTCTCATCGGGCCGAAGCGCAATGCACTCGAGACGGCAGAGATGATCACGGGCGTCTTGGTGCCACTCTTCTCTGGGCCGCAAGAATTTCTCAAAGCAGGTACTCGCAATGCGATGGTGATTGCCGTGGCGAATATCGCACTTGTAGCTGGCCATGACGACGTGGGTCGTGCAGATATTCGTGTTGCGCTCGGCTCTGTAGGACCGACGATTATCCGAGCGCGCTCAGCAGAAACATGGTTCGCCGAAACTGGCTTTGATCCATTTGCAGCTACCGAGTTCGGCCAACGCGTCGCTAGCGAGGCACGTCCGATCGACGATCATCGATCAACGGCGGAATATCGCTCGCATGCGATCGGGGTAATGGCCAAGCGAGCGGTGAAAAGAATGTATGGAGCCGCTGCATGACATACTCGCTACGAGTCAATGGGGAAGATCACATTGTTTCTGACTCCTGGATTGGGGAGTCGCTGTTGTTCGTGCTGCGCGGACGGCTAGGGCTTCCGGGCTCCAAGAACGCCTGCGAACAAGGCGAGTGCGGCTCTTGCTCTGTGGTGGTCGACGACAAACTTGTTTGTAGCTGTCTGATGCTCGCAGCTTCTTGTATTGGTCGCGAAATCAAGACCGTCGAAGCGATTGCGAATAATGGACGCGATGGCACCGAATCGCTTACGGATATTCAACAAGCATTCGTACAGGCTGGCGCCGTGCAATGCGGCTTCTGTACCCCAGGTTTCGTAGTAGCGATCAACCATCTACTGAACGAAAATCCGCGGCCGACCGAGCTAGAGGTGCGAGAAGCAATGAGCGGAAATCTTTGTCGGTGTACTGGTTACGGCCGCATTCTTGACGCGGTAGCTCAAGTAGTTACCGAAAGAACTCGATAGATGAGCGCAACCACAATCAGGTCACCGCGTGTTGGCGAGTCGGCGATCAGACCTGATGCCCCCGCGAAAGTTCAAGGCAAGTTCGGTTTCAGCAACGACATGTGGATCGAAGGGATGCTTCACGGTGTGACGCTTCGTTCGCCGCAAGTCCATGCTCGAATCGTCAGCGTCGATGTCACGCGGGCATCGGCAGTACCTGGCGTCCACGCGATATTGACCCACGCAGATATTCCGGGTGCCGACGTTTACGGACTTGAACATGCAGACCAACCCGTTCTCGCAAATGGAATCGCCAGGTATTTCGGTGAGCCAGTAGCAATTGTCGCTGCTGAACACCCAGAGACGGCACGTCGAGCTGCCGCGCTCATCAAAGTCATCTACGAGCCTCTCGACCTGCTCGTCGATAGTGAAGAAGCGATAACAGCGCCGCCTATTCATCCAGAAGGCAATGTTTTTCGGCACTTGACGATTAGCCACGGAAACCCCGACGCCATAGGCGATGTAATCGTCGAAGGTAGCTACGAAGTCGGTATGCAAGACCAGGCATTTCTTGGTTGCGAAGCCGGGCTAGCGATTCCAGACGACGACGGTGCCGGTGTCGAACTATTTGTGAGCACGCAGTTTTTGCATGTGGATCGCGACCAGACAGCGAAGTGCCTCGGTCTTGCCCCTGAGCGAGTACGTATGACTGTGGCGGGAGTTGGGGGAGCATTCGGTGGCCGCGAAGACATCAGTCTGCAGGTTCACCTGTGCATGCTGGCGTTGCGGACGAAGCGACCAGTCAAAATGGAGTACCGCCGTGACGAAAGCTTCGTCGGCCATGTCCATCGCCATCCGGCAAAACTCGAGTATCGGCACCATGCCAGTAGGGATGGCAAGCTCGTCAAAGTCGAGGCACGAATAGTGCTCGACGGCGGTGCTTACGCTTCTACTAGCAGTGCTGTGCTCGCGAACGCGTGTTGCTTCGCTGCCGGTCCTTATGTCGTCCCGAACGCACGCATCGAGGGTTTCGCTGTGCGCACAAATAACCCGCCCTGTGGTGCAATGCGTGGCTTTGGAAATGTTCAGGCATGTTTCGGTCACGAAGCGCAGATGGACAAACTTGCAGTCGCACTCGACATGGACCCGATCGAGCTTCGCCTTAAGAACGCGCTAGCGACAGGCGATCGTCTGATCACGAATCAGATGATCACAGGCGCAGCGCCTGTTGAAGCTGTGATCCGCGCCTGTGCTGATGTCCCACTGCCGACGGACTCGTCTGGTGAATTGTTAGAAGTACCTGGCGGCGCCGGTAGGACGGCAGCAGGAGAACGCGACCGCATAGTTCGTGGCGTCGGATTCGCGGTGAGCATCAAAAACCTAATGTTTTCAGAAGGTTTTGATGACTTCTCGACAGCACGTGTTGTCGTCGACGGCGGGGTGGCAACGATCCATTGCGCGTGCGCTGAGGTAGGTCAAGGTTTCGTTACGGTTGCGCAGCAGATCGCAAGCGCGGTTCTAGACATTGACGAAGTAGTAGTCGCTCCGGCCGACACAACCGTCGGTAGTGCTGGAAGCACAAGCGCGAGTCGCCAAACAATGATGAGCGGTGGCGCCGTCGAGGGCGCTTGCAAAGCGATCCGGCACATGCGCGATTCCGATGCAGCAGCAGGACGATCGACCGAAGGCCGATACGAGTTCACCTATGAACATCATCACAGGCCGACTACAACCCTCGACGAGAATGGTCAGGGCGATGCACACGTGTCGTTTGCTTTCGCTGCTCATCGCGCCGTTGTCGATGTCGATGTTGATCTCGGTCTAGTGCGCGTCATCGAGATCGCAACGGCACAAGATGTTGGGAAGATCATTAACCCACTCCAAGCAGTCGGCCAGATAGAAGGCGGTATTGCTCAAGGCGTAGGGCTAGCGGTAATGGAGGAACTAGTGATCAAAGATGGCCGGATACTCAACGCGAGTTTTACGGACTACTTGCTTCCGACAGCTCTCGACATGCCAACTGTTCGTATCGGTGCACTAATTGAAGAACCGGAGCCCGGTGCGCCATTCGGAGCGAAGGGAATTGGGGAGTCGCCATGCATATCGAGCACGGCGGCTGTAGCTGCCGCGATTCGAGCCGCCACGAATAAGCCAGTGAATCGGATACCTGTCCGACCGCAGGATTTAGCGCTATGAGCACACGCACGGTACTGACGGGCGCCCGACACCCGGGCGATATTGCTTTTTCCGAAGGCATGATCGTCGAAGTCGGCGCCATCATTGCAGGGCCTAGCGATGTGGTCATCGATTGTTCTGACACGATCATCACAGCCGGCTTCGTCAACACCCATCACCACCTCTACCAATGCATCACGCGTGGTCGCGCTGTTGGCTGTGACTTGTTCGGATGGCTGACCGAGTTGTACCCGATTTGGGGCAGGCTCGATGTAGCGGACGTACACGCAGCGGCACTCGTCGGATTGGGCGAGCTTGCGGCGACTGGATGCACGACAGCTTCGGATCACCATTACCTCGTGCCCCGCGGCGACGATTCTGTGTTCGACGCGATCGTCGAAGCAGCTCGCACAGTTGGTATCCGACTACACCTGTCACGCGGATCTATGGACCTGTCAGTTAAAGATGGTGGCTTGCCACCCGACCATGTCGTAGAGAGCCTCGATGCGATCATGGCATCTACAGAACGCCTTATTGCCCAATACCACGACGGAGAAATGATCAGCGTCGTCGTCGCTCCGTGTTCGCCATTCAGCGTTAGTCGCGAGCTAATGCGGGAGTCCGCAGAACTTGCTCGTCGACATGGTCTTCGCTTGCACACGCACCTAGCTGAAACCATCGAGGAAGAACACCATTGCCAAGAGCGTTTTGGCCGTCGACCCGTAGACCTACTCGACGAGTGGGGTTGGATTGCGCCAGACGTTTGGGTTGCCCACGGTATTCACCTTGACGATGCAGAGGTAGCGCGACTCGGCGGCGAAGAGTGTGGAGTGGCCCACTGTCCGAGTTCGAACGCTCGCCTCGGCGCAGGCATGTGTCGAGTAACGGACCTTGTTGGAGCTGGAGCGCCCGTAGGGCTAGGCGTTGACGGCGCAGCGTCGAACGAGGTTGGTGGACTGTTCGCTGAACTACGCCAGTCTCTCTATACGGCTAGGCAACGCGCCCGTGACGCGAGCGCGTTCATGCCGAACGACGCGCTAGCTCGCGCAACAGTTGGTGGCGCTGCGTGCCTAGGCCGGGACGACATCGGGGCTATCTCTGTTGGCATGCGCGCTGACCTGGCTGTCTGGCCCGCAGCCGATCTTGGCGATATAGCCGACCCTGTCACGGCGCTAGTTCTTGGTCCAGACCGCAAGGTCCGAGATTTGTTCGTTGGCGGCGAGCGAGTAATAGAGGCGGGCCAGCACAGATCGTTCGATCTAGCCGCGGCAAAAGCTCAGCTAGCTCAGCGCGCATCACGGCTTTGGGCATGAGGCGAGAAGAATCTGTGTTAGAAACTGTTCCGGCGGATTCGAGGCAGCGTTCTTGGGAGCGTCGTACATTTATTGATAGTCGTCTCTAAGGGGGACCCGTGAAGAAATCGTTCCGAATTGGCGCGGCCATTCTTGGCTTAGCGTTAGTTGCCGCGGCTTGCGGTGACGATAAGACAACAGAAACAACAATGGCGCCGGGCGACACTTCGGTCATGACCGACGCTCCGGCAGGTGATCCGTTGAAGGTCGCGTTCGTCTATGTCGGTCCAATCGGCGACGCTGGCTGGACAAAGAAGCACGACGACGGTCGCTTGGCACTAGAAGCCGAGTTCGGCGAAGCGATCGAAGTGAAGTACATAGAGAGCGTCCCAGAAGGTCCAGACAGCCAGCAGGTCCTCGAAGAACTTGTTGCAGAAGGAACCGACCTCATTTTCGCGACTTCGTTTGGCTACATGGACCAGATGGTTGCGGTATCAGAAGCGAACCCAGATGTGTGCTTCCAGCACGCGACGGGTTACATGACCACCGACAACCTCGGTACCTACTTTGGTGCGGCAGAAGAAGCGCGCTACCTGAGTGGTATTGCTGCAGGACACTCGTCGGCATCAGGCAAGATCGGATACGTTGCAGCGTTCCCGATCCCGGAAGTCTTGCGTGGCATCAACGCGTTCACGCTCGGTGCGCAATCGATCAACCCAGATGCAACAGTGCAAGTTGTATGGACGAGCACATGGTTTGGTCCTGACATCGAGAAGCAGGCTGCAGAATCATTGCTCGATGCTGGCGTCGACGTAGTTGCTCAGCATCAGGACACAGCAGCAGCCGGTGAAGCCGCACTCGCTGCTGGTGCCAAGTGGCTCGGGTACAACGACGACATGAGCCGTTTTGCTCCAGAGGCATGGCTCACAGGTCCTGTGTGGGACTGGGCGCCGTACTACATCAAGACGACTCAAGAAGTCATTGATGGCACCTGCTCTAACGCCCAGTATTACGGGACAATGGCAGATGGCATGGTTGGGCTTGCGTCTTATGGTGATTCGGTCGACCAGGCCACAAGGGATCACATCGAAGCTGTAAAGGCCACGATTATCGACGGTAGCTTCAAGCCTTTCACGGGTCCGATCAACGACCAGGACGGTAACGAGAAGGTTGCAGCTGGCGAGTCGCCAGACCTAGGAACACTCCTCGGAATGGACTACCTCGTTGAGGGTGTAATCGGAAGCGCAAAGGGCTAGATCTGCAAGAATGAATCATCAGAACGAGGTGCGCCCGGGCGAAAGTCCGGGCGCACCTGTGCTCAGAGCAACCGGAATCACTAAGCGTTTCCCAGGTGTCTTAGCTGTCGACAATGTCGATTTCGAGTTGCGAGCAGGCGAGGTACACACGCTCCTCGGAGAGAACGGTGCTGGTAAAAGCACGCTTGCCTCTGTGCTCTGCGGCGCTTATCAGCCTGAAGCTGGTGCTGTGTATCGAAATGGCGAGGCCGTTATTCTGAACAGCCCTCACGATGGGTTAACTCACGGAATCGCGATGGTTCACCAACACTTCCGATTGGTCGAACGCTTCACTGTCTCAGAAAACATCGTGCTCGGCGACCCGTCGATCGGGCAATTCTTGAATCGGAACGAAGTCGATGCTGCAGTTGCGGCGGTCGGTGAGCAGTTTGGGTTACCAATCGATCCCACCGCGTACATCTACGACTTGGCTGTCGGCCAACGCCAACGTGTCGAGATCGTCAAGGCGCTTTACCGCAACGCAGATGTCTTGCTTCTCGACGAACCCACAGCTGTACTCACTCCAACCGAAACAGAGGCCCTTTTCGTCACCGTGCGCGCCATGACGAAAGCCGGAAAATCTGTCGTGTTCATCAGCCACAAACTCGGCGAAGTCGCCGAAATTTCTGATCGTGTGACCGTGATGCGCGCGGGTCGAGTAACAGCGAGTGTAGAGAAGACTCAACTTGACCGTCATGAACTCGCACACTTGATGGTCGGACGCTCCACCGAAACTGACGCGCAACGATATGCATCAAACCCACCAGGCGAGCCAGCTTTAGTTGCGAGTGAGGTGAGTCTTGTGACTGGTGGGCGCACTGTGCTCAAGAACATCGACCTCGCGGTCAACGCAGGCGAAGTTGTTGGAGTAGTCGGGGTCTCAGGCAATGGCCAACGTGAACTCGCCGACGTGCTAGCAGGACTCGCTGAAACGACTCGTGGATCCGTCACAATTGCTGGCGTTCCACTGAGTCACGTTGGTGCCAAACGAGCACGCAAACTTGGACTCGCGTTTATCCCAGAAGAGCGGGTCGGCACAGGCTTGGCGCCGTCGCTTTCTATTACTGAGAACCTCTTGTTGACACGTTCACGACCGACATTCATCTCCTTGCGCACGACTCGCCAAGAGGCGAGAGAACTCATCGACGAGTTCGAGGTGAAAGCGCCGGGTCCTAACGCGGCGTGCAGAGTCCTGTCGGGTGGCAACGCCCAGAAGGTATTGGTGGCTCGCGAGTTAAAGGGCGACGGAACGCCTCCCGCTGTTGTGATTGCCGCTGCGCCTACACGCGGTCTCGATATTGGTGCTATCGAACAGGTGCGAGGATTGCTCCACGACGCACGCGAACGAGGAGCTGGGGTACTCCTAATTTCCGAAGATCTCGACGAAGTACTTTCTATGGCCGACCGGATAGTTGTGCTGTACGACGGCGGGATCACGCTTGAACAGTCGCGACCCTACGAAGATCGTTCCGCAATCGGTCGCGCTATGGCTGGAATCGCATGATCAGCGTGAAGCTCGAGCGCCGACTTGAACGCAAACGTTTCTTAGTTGTGTCGGTGCCGGCGATGTCGATATTTGCCGCGCTAGTTGCGGGCGCGGTATTTCTAGAGGCCACGGGCCGACCGTCTGGCGCTGTTTTGTCACACATGGCCGAAGCTGCATTCGGGAGCATGGATGGCATCACGAACACGCTAGGAACCTGCACCCCGCTCATCTTCACGGGACTCGCTGCCGCCATAGCGATGCGCATGGGTCTTTACAACATAGGTGGCGAGGGGCAGCTTTACGCGGGAGCGATCGCGTCCTCCGGGGCGGCGCTTGCTTGGACACAAGACGCGTCGACCCCCTTTGCGATAACAGTTGTGTTCGTTGCTGGCGCAGTAGGAGGCATGGTCTGGATTCTGATTCCAGCGCTGGCGCGAGCATTCTTGGGCACATCCGAAGTGATCACGACGTTGATGATGGTGTTCGTTGCCGACCGCCTTCTCGACTACCTAATTCTCGGCTCGGACTCTTATTGGCGCGACCCGCTCTCTGTTGGGTTTCCGAAGGGTGAGCGCATTCCTGAAGCTGCTCAATTCGCGAAGTGGTTCGATGGTTCGCTCGTAACCGTCGCGTTGCCTGTCGCCGTGGTCATGGTGCTGGTGGTGTGGGCGATCGGTTGGCGTACGTCACTTGGCTTCGAGATGAAGGTGATTGGTGACTCGCCGAACGCAGCGCGTTACGCAGGCATCGCGCAACGGCGTACGATCGTTGTCGCCCTGCTGATGTCGGGAGCACTCGCTGGAATGGCGGGGGCTACGGAAGTCGGCGCTCGCGCGTACCAACTCGATCCTGGCGGGTTGCGTCTGTCGCTCGGTTTCACGGGGATCGTGGTTGCCGCGCTCGCGCGAGCGAATCCGTTTGGTGCTGCGTTGGTGGCGTTCTTCCTAGGTGGATTGCAAAGTGCAGGCAGATCCATTCAAGCGGCGTCAGACGTTCAGGTTCCAAAATCGCTAGCGCTCACGTTGCAAGGAACGATTCTCTTGTTCGTGCTTGGCGGCGAAATTTTCAGTAGGTATCGCCCGAGGGTTGCGTTCAACGCCGCGACGCCGCACGAGCGATTAGGCGCCGAAGCATGAACAGCAACGCTTGGATCATCTCAATCGGCGCCTCTCTCGCAGCGGCAACCCCGATCGTTCTAGCTGCACTCGGAGCGATACTCCACGAGCGTGCCGGTGTACTGAACCTCGGTGTCGAAGGAATGATGCTGATCGGCGCTGTCGCAGCGTTTCTCGCAGCAGATGCATGGGGCAACGTCTGGCTCGCACTGCTTTGCGGAATTCTTGCCGGCGGTTCGCTTGCGATCATTCATAGCTTGCTCGCAGTCACGTTTCGAGCTAACCAAATTGTGGCCGGATTAGCGCTCACGATTTTTGGAACAGGGGTTGCGAAGTATCTCGGTGAGCCTGTGAATGGTGTAGCGATATCAACGTCGATCAATGAGATCAAGATGCCGTTCGTAGGGAACTTGCCCGCGGTAGGGAGAGTGCTGTTCCAACAGGACGTACTCACGTACGCGACCTGGGCTGCGGTCATCTTGGTATCGCTATATATCAATCGGACCCGCCTTGGCCTCGCACTACGTGCCGTCGGTGAATCACCAGCGACCGCCGATGCTCAAGGAATATCGGTAGCGCGTGTGCGCCATGTTCATGTCTTGCTAGGCGGCCTCTTCGCTGGTGCCGGTGGCGCCTACCAAGCGCTTGCGCGGGCACCGGGCTGGAACCAAGAAGCCACGACCAACGGCATTGGTTGGATTGCGCTGTCGCTAGTCGTGTTCGCGACATGGCGTCCGGGGCGTGCCCTTTTTGGTGCTTTCATTTTTGGGTTCGCGATACGTTCGCAATTCACATTTCAGGCACAGGGGATCACGATCATCCCTAGCTTGGTACTTGACATACTTCCATACGCTCTGACGATCATCGTGCTAATTGTCATGTCGTTCGGGACGGCGCGCCAGCGCCTCGGTGCGCCCGCCGCTCTCGGCATGCCATTCGTCCGCGACGAGCGCTAGCTAGGTTGCAACAAATGACACCAGATGACCTAGTCGAGATAGAACTAATCAAGCAACTGAAGTACCGCTACGCGCGATGCCTCGACCTCAAACTCTGGGACGAACTGCGCGCGTGCCTAACCCACGATTGTGTCTGCGATTACAGCGGCGGCAAGTACCACCACGAAGGCGCCGATGCCATCGTGGCATGGATCAAGAAAGGCATGGGTGCTGAGACCTTTTTGTCTAGCCACAAGATGCATCACCCCGAGATTGTATTGACGGGGCCAGACTCGGCCACCGGTACCTGGGCGCTAGACGACCGTGTAATCATGGAGGATCTCAAGCTCGTTGTTCGCGGTTGCTGTTTCTATACCGACACCTATGTCAAGAACGACGGTGAGTGGAAGATCGCGACGACCGGCTACAAACGTGTTTACGAGGAGATCGAACCGAAGCCGGATCTAAATATCACAGCCCACTACTGGCGGACCGGCGGACAGAGCGCACTGCCTGCATAACTTGGTCTGCCTAGTAGTTCTTGTGCCCTAATTTCGCTTTAGCAAGCGACCTAAAAGGACGACAATGAGAACGTGGTACGCGCGCGGATTATCCGCCGCGCGATTGGGGCGGTAGTCGCGACGGCCCTTATCGGACTCGTGTCAGCCGCGGTGGTGGCGAGTCGCGCCCACGACCGAGTTAGGTCTGCCACCACAGTGGAATTGGAGCCTCCGCACGTCCTGTTCATAGGCGATTCCCTGATGGACCAACAAGGTAATCACGCCGCATTTCTTCTGAGACAGTCGGGCGTGACGACTCACGTACAAACGGCATGGGGTTCATCGCTGCTAACGGGCGGCCAGTATCGCAGTGGTCGCACGATGAGCGATCGCCGTCCGAGCGATGACAGCGTGCACTGGCTGTCGTTGGCTTCTGAACTTGTCGAGAACGTTGATCCGACGCTCGTCGTCGTTGAACTCAACCACAACTATTGGTGGCCGTTTCCTACAGATGCCCACGGTGTGGCGATTGCCGACCTCGGCTCGATCCAGGCACGCCGGATGATCGCGAAACAGGTCCATTCGTTAGTAGCGGTATTGCAGAGCGCAGGGGCGGACGTCGTGTGGGTAGCTCCGACTCCGAGCAAGACTCACGCCGCAGAAATATGGTCGACGATGCGGCCCGTACTTCAAGTGCTCGGGACAGCGATCCTCGACCCGAATGCCGCAGTTCGCAAGGACGGCTCTCGGCGTCGGACTAGCGCTCCAGACTGTGCAGATGTCCAGCAGGACCTTTGGATGCCAGACCAGGTCCACCTCACGCGATTTGGGGCTTCCGTAACCGGCACGACGTTGGCCGAAATGGTCGCAGCACGAATTGGTATCCGGTTAATCGACGCGGCCGTTCCGGGCGATCGCGTCGTCGCGCTAGTGCCGGCGACCGATGGTTACTACCTAGTTCAGTGCGATGGTTCTGTCTTCGCATTCGGCTCGGTTCCAATCGTCATCAGCGCTCGGTCGCAAATTGAGCGGGCCGCTCCGGTCGTTGATGCTCGCGCCGCTTCTGACGGCGGTCTGATTCTCGTGAGCTCCGAAGGTACCGAGATTCGTCTCGGAGCGGTTGGTGGTTTGCATCATCTCGAAGAGTTAGGGGCAAGCACGACGCGGCGAAAACCTGCTACTGATCCGATCGCGCAAGCCTGGGACGCGCTACACCCACCGCCAAGAATCGCGGATACGGAACTCGTAACGAACGGCGGTTACACGGTCAGAGAAAATGGCGAAGTCGAGTCGTGGGGCGATGCCGTGTACTACGGCGACGCTGCTCATCTAGCTCGGTTCACTCATCGAGCTAATGCTGTTTGGCTTTACGTGCGGCTTTGAGTGCCGCCGCTGCTGACTCCTTAGCTTCGCGACTCTTGCGTGCAGCGTCCTTTTTCTTTGCATCTGAGGCTTTGCGAAGTGCCCGAATCTCGTCGCGATTGGTGTCTATCGGCGACGAAACTGAGGTGAGCGCCACACTTTTCGCGGCGTCAGAGTCTGCAGAAGCTTCGCCGATCGCGAAGCGGTCATCGGTAGTTAGCAATGTCTCGAACACGTCGGCGCACGGAGCGTCCATCGCTAGATAGCTCGCGAGCATCAGGACGACGAGTTTGCTACCGAACTCCTCTAAGAGTGGTGGGAGAACTTCGAGCATGTCTTCGAGTTGAGGATCGTCACTGCGTTCGTCCCCAAGATCATCAATACACGCGTCGGCACAAGCACCAGAGATTTCGGAGGCCGCCATAGCAGCGCGAACTGGGCCACCGGACCGCACTCGGCCCCATACCAACGACGATGGGTTCGGGTGTACTCGTAGCGCCGCCGTCTTGACGTTGAGTACTTGGGCGAGGTTGCCTATGTGGTCGCCTTCGCCGAGACCTGCTATCGCCGAATCAAGTTCTGCGTTGGTGAATTGAGCGAGAGCAGCGCTGAGTATTTCTCGTCTAGATGTACTGGCCATGCGAATTCCGTTCGGGCTTCTGCGAAGAAGCAAAGAGAGATTGAAGACGCCAGAAGGTAGCTGTTAATGACCGAAAAATCTGTGTAGTGCGCCTGTATGGTCGAAGCCCTAGGGAGGAATGATGATCAATCAGAGCGAGAGTGGGCCGGAACTGCGCGGCCACGCTCGCAGGTTGCTAATTGAACATCTCTGGCGACGTAGATCAGTAATCGAAATGGCATTAGTTGGTGCTGTGATCTATCTCGCGATCGTCCTCACGATTCCGTTGGTCGCTGGTCGCGCTATCGACGAGGTCGTAGCAGACCACGACAGCAAGAAGTTCTGGCGGTATCTCATCATCCTGACCGGCCTCGCTATCGCGCGGTCCGGTGGTGGTGCGATGCGCAAGTATTACGCGACGAAGAATCCTGCGATCGTGAGCGCCGACATTCGCGGTCGTTTGTTCGAGCATGTGCAGCGACTCTCGTTTTCATTTCACGACAGCGTTGGCGCTGGCCAGCTGATGGCGCGCGCTTCGACAGACATCTCGATGATCGAGCAAGCGATCAGCCCACTGCCATGGTTTTGCCAATCGGTAGTCCTGTTCTTTGTCGGTGGAACGATCTTGGTCACAATTCACACCCACTTGGCCGTAGCGGTCTTCACAGTTATTTCGGTGTCGATGGTGCTCGCGTTGCGAACAGCTAAGGGCCTGTATCCAGCTGCGGTCGACGCTCAAGAGCGCCTCGGATACTTCGCGGAATTCGTAGAACAACAAGTTCAAGGAATACGCGTAGTCAAAGGCCAAGGATTTGAGCCACAATTCCGACGACGCGGTGGGGAGGTAGCGAGCGAGTTGCGCGTAGCGGGGCTACATCGTTCTGGAATTCGCGCAGTTTTTCAGGCATCGATGATCGGCGTCCCGGGGGTGGCGATGCTTGTCATTATTGGATACGGCGGTTATCTCGGCGCAGATAGACAGCTGACGCCGGGGGAGCTGTGGACATTCATTCAGTACCTCGCGCTCTTAGTTGCTCCGGTGGCTGCTGGCGCCGAACTGTTGAGCCAATGGCCACAGGGCATGGCAGCGGCTGCGCGCATTGCCGAAGTGCTTGCAGTCGAACCCGATGTCGAAGAACCTCACCACTCGAAGAAATTGCCTGCTGGCGGTGGTCGCATCAAGTTCGACAACGTCTGTTTTGGTTACCGGCCGGAGTTGCAGGTCATCCACAACTTGACTCTGTCGATCAAAGCTGGCGAATCGGTGGCGTTCGTCGGACGAACCGGTAGCGGCAAGAGCACTCTTGTCTACTTGCTGGCACGCTTCTATGACACGTGGAGCGGTTCGGTCTCCATCGACGGTCGCAGGGTTGACGAGGCTCGGCTTCGCGACTTAAGAGCAGCCGTGAGTTTCGTATTCGAAGACACCGTTGTGTTTACCTCATCGATCAGGGAGAATCTCGCGGTCGGCGAACTAACCGCTACAGACGATCGGATCGAGGCCGCGGCGCGACTCGCGAAGGCGCACGATTTCATCGCGGAACTCCCAGACGGATACGACACGATTGTCGGACCGCAAGGACTTTCACTCTCTGGCGGGCAGCGTCAGCGTCTGGCGATCGCACGCGCGATTTTGCGTAACTCTCGTATTCTCGTGCTCGACGATGCGATGAGCGCGGTCGATCCGCAAACTGAGGCTGAGATTCGTACGGGTCTTGTAGAAGCGATGGAGGGCCGCACGACACTGATCGTGGCGCACAGGGTTGAGACGGTCAGCCTTGCCGACCGGATAATTCTGCTCGACGAGGGCCGGATCATTGCCGATGGAACCCATTCAGAGTTGCTCGGATTACGCGAGTACCGAATTGCGCTCGCTCTCGACTCTCTGGCAGTGACGAACATGCTGTCAGAACTAGCCGCAGGCGACTGATGCGCATCGCAGCGATGTGGGAGCCACCTCCTCCGCGTCCACCTGTCCGGCAGATGCTCGCAGAGTTCCGCGCCCACAGGCGTAACTATGGCATCGCAATAGCCGGTGTGCTCATCATGACCGTGAGCAGTATTTCGCTGCCCCTCGTAGTGGCGATGATGATCGACAGAGGTGTCGCCGGACATTCGACAGGGTGGGTCCTCGTGAGCCTCGCACTTGGTGGTGTTTTTGTGATCGGGCAGATCATCGGGAGTTGGATCGAATACCACTGGATGGGAAAATTCGCCGAGCGATACCTATTCGACTTGCGTGGTTCCCTCATGGACCACCTCTACAGCCTTGACATCGATTATTTCACGCACGAACCAGCTGGCCGGTTAGTAGCACGACTGACCGCAGACGTAGAGAATCTGCAACAGTTTGTGCAGATCGGTCTTTCCATGGTTGTGCGTAGCGGAGCACTACTTCTGTTTTCGTCTGTGGTGATGTTTGTTCGGTCGTGGCAATTGGGTCTCGCGGCGTTTGCAGTTATGCCAGTGCTCATCGGTATTTCGCTCTGGTATCGGCCGAGGGCATATTCAGTGCAATTAGATATTCGCGAGAGCACTAGCAACATGCTCGCTCATGTGAATGAGTCGATAGTCGGTATGCGCGTCGTTCAGGCGTTCACGATTGAGAGCGACTTGCACCAAACTTTTCGCGACGTAAGCGGCGAGACCTATACAGCAAAAATACGGAGCGGCCGATTTGCAGCGATGTACTACGGAACTATTGAGTTCGCTCACCCTCTCGCGCTAGCAGCGGTAATCGGCGCTGGCGGATGGTTGGTAAACGACAACGCAGTCACTGTCGGCACAGTCGTTGCATTCACGATTTTCCTTACGCGTCTCTTCGAACCGATTCAACAATTCACAGAACTCAACTCAATGTTGCAGTCAGCTGGAGCGAGTTTCGCCCGCGTGTTCGAGTTCAAAGCACGCGTCCCGATGCTCGTCGACCACGAAGGTGCAGTCGACTTCGTGGAAGCCGATGGTGAGGTACGTATTGAAGACGTGAGCTTTCGATATAGCGAAGACGCGCCATGTGTGATTCCGGAACTGGACTTGGTAATTCCTGCTGGCCAGCGTGTCGCGATAGTTGGTGGTAGCGGAGCCGGCAAGAGCACCCTGGCAAAGTTGATCGTCAGGTTCTACGACCCGACCGCTGGCAGAGTCGTCGTCGACGACCAAGACATCCGATTTGTTACGGCATCGTCTTTGCGGCGCCGAGTGGTCCTCGTACCGCAAGAGGGCTTCTTGTTCGACGGCACAGTGGCAGACAACATCGCGATTTCACTCGAGGGTGCGACCCGTGCCCAGGTTGATGCAGCGTGTGAACAACTTGGGTTCGCTCAGCAGTTAGAAGCAATTCCGGAAGGCCTCGACGCAATCGTAAGCAATCGCGGTCTTACCTTGTCGTCAGGGCAGCGTCAGCTAGTTGCTCTAGCGAGGGCATTCATAGCCGACCCGCGCGTGATCGTCCTCGACGAGGCAACAAGCAACCTCGACCCAGCGACAGAATTGCTTGTCGAAGATGCGATGGTTCACCTACTAGAGAACCGCACGGCGATCGTCATTGCCCACCGCATCAACACAGCGATGCGCGCTGATCGTGTCCTCGTTATGGAAGACGGACGCATCATCGAAGATGGCGCGCCGACAGAACTTGAAGCGCGCAAGGGAGCTTTCGCTAGATGGCTTGCGGCAACCCGATTAGCAACGGTGTTTCTAGAAACCGTCTAAGCGACGGTGACCTGCATTTCGATAATGCCGTTCATCAAAGTGGATTCGAGGCGAGTTGGCTCTTTCGTGACCCGAATGCTGGGAAATGTGGTTAGCAGTTCTTCGAACATGACGCGCGCTTCTATGCGCGCCAACGTTGCTCCGAGACATAGGTGCTCGCCGAACCCGAACGCGAGGTGCGCAGGATCTGGCGCGCGGCGAATGTTGAACTCGCTCGCGGTAGGGCCGAAAGCGCGTTCGTCGCGGTTGGCCGACGCATAAAGCATCACTACGTAGTCGCCTTCGGCAACCGCGACTTCGCCGACGAGAGAATCGTGGGCGACGGTGCGAGCGAACGCCTTGACTGGTGTCACCCAACGCAGCATTTCTTCGACAGCATTGTGCGTGGCATCGCGATTCGCGACTAGCCAGTCGCGCTGTTCGGGATTGCGATCGAGTTCCGTGAGTCCACCGGATATGAGATTCCGGGTGGTCTCATTGCCGGCAACGAGCAATGACATACAAAAGATGAGTAGCTCAGAATCATCTAAGGAGCGACCGTCGAGATTTGCTGCGACGAGTCGTCCGAGTATGTCGTCGCGTGGCGCCTCGCGATGCGATGCAATGCAGCCGAGCATGAACCCGACGAACTCGTTGACAACGGCAAAATCTGCCTGCATTCCATCGGCTGCCTTGACCGTTTCGTCAGACCACTCGCGAAACTTTGATTCGGCAACATCGTCCACGCCGAGAAGCGCCGCGATGACCTGCAGGGGAAGTCGCACTGCGATGTGTTCGACGAAGTCAAATTCTGCGCCCGGTACGTCCGCAAGAATCTTGCGAGTTCGAGCACGGATGTCGTCAGTGAGTCCCTCGATAGCGCGAGGTGTGAATGCGCGGCTAACTAGCTTGCGGAATTGCGCGTGCTCCGGCGGGTCCATGAACAGCACGCTTCGCGCGCCAACGTCGGGAGTGTGGTCGCCCGCTAACAGCTTCGCCCGGATCGGATCTAGAACCAGCACGCCTTTCGACGAACAAAAATTTTCTGGATCACGAGAGATCGCTCGAATGTCGTCGTACCGAGAGACGACTTTGATCCCAGGTTCGTACTCGAACATTGGCGCGTTTGCCCGCAGCCACGGGTATGCCTGTTCAGCTTCTTTTAGCCACCAGTGCGGATCGTTCGGGGCGACTCTCGGTGCAACCATGCACCGCGACAGTATGCGCATACTGTGGCTCCTCGTGGACGAGATTTCGAAGGCTGCTTTCTCCGCATGGTTGCGGGAAAAACTCGGGACTCCGCAGGTCACCATCGGCGACGCGACTCGGCCGAGCGCTGGCGGCTTATCGAGCGAGACGATCATGCTCGACGTCGACTGGGGTGAAGGCACGCGAGGTCTTGTATTGCGATTGCCGCCGATCGGCAAAGGACTTTTCCCTAGCTATGACCTAGCCATGCAGGTGCAAGTAATGAACGGCCTTCGGATGCACAGCGCAGTCCCTGTTCCAGTCGTGTTTTGGCACGAAACAGACTCAGCGCCACTTGGGCGTGAGTTCGTGGTGATGGAGCGCGTCGATGGACGTATCCCGACAGACAATCCGGGCTACCACTTCTCTGGGTGGCTAAAAGATCTGTCGGGACCGGATCAGCAACGTGTCTTCGATGAATCAATTTCGACTCTTGCCGCAATACACAACGTCGATATCGACAGTGCCGGCCTCCGCTCGTCGTTTCGTGGAGTCGGCCTCGACTCCGAGTTCTCCTACTGGAGTGACTATCTCGACTGGTCGGCAGAGGGCCAGAGGTTCAGTGCGATCGACGACGCTTTCGAATGGTGTGTCGCTAATCGCCCCTCGACAGAACCAGCAGCTGGATTGGTGTGGGGCGACACGAGGTTAGGCAACATCATTTACGGCGATGACCTCTGCGTTCGGGCCGTTCTCGATTGGGAGATGGCACTGCTTGGTCCTCCTGAGATCGATCTCGGCTGGTACTTGTTCATTGAGCGAACCGCATTGCAATTCGCGTCACAGCTCGAAGGCTTTCCGGATCGCGGGGGCACTATCAAGCGATACGAACATCATCTAGGTCGCGAGGTCCGGGATATCGACTTCTATGAGATTTGGGGTGGAGTCCGGAGCGCAGCGATCATGACCCGCGTTGCGGCCGATCTTTGCGCTCTTGGAAGAGTCCCTCAGTCATTTGTGTATGAGAACCCCGTTACCCAACTACTCACGAAACTTCTCACCCACTGAGCTTGTACTGTCGCGATTTATGACTAGCCCGCTCTGGCGACCGAGCGCTGACCAGGTAGCGCGAGCGCGGATTACTGAGTTCCGCGAACATCACGCAGGACACAAGACTGACTTTGCTGGCTTGCACAAGTGGTCGATCGAAAATCGCGAGGCCTTTTGGTCTGCGATTTGGGACTATTGCGATGTTCTAGGAACTCGCGGTGACCGCCGATCGGTAGATCGTGAAGCGATGCCAGGGGCAAGTTTCTTCCCGGACGCGACTCTCAACTACGCGCGCAACGTGTTGCGCGGGCCAGACAACGACGTCGCGATTATCTCGTGTTGTGAGACAGGAGCAGACAAGGAATTTACTTGGAGTGAGTTACGTGCAGAAGTAGCGCGTGTGAGCGCCGCTCTACGCGCCGACGGTGTGGAGGGAGGCGATTGTGTAGTTGCATATCTTCCGAACATTGCCGAGACAGTGATTGTGATGCTCGGTGCTGCAGCGATCGGAGCGACTTTTTCGTCTTGTTCGCCAGACTTCGGAGCTCAAGGAGTTTTGGATCGGTTCGGCCAGATCGCGCCGGTGGTACTCGTAACCACAAGTAGCTATAACTACGGCGGTAAACACTTCGATTTTTCAGAACGTGTCTCGGAGGTCCAGGCTGGCTTGCCGACATTGCGTCGCACGGTGCTGGTCGATCCTCGCCGGGACATCGCGCTCAGCGCGACGTCGTGGAATGAATGGCTTGATCCGTATCACGGCGCATCGCTCAAGTTCGCGGAACTTAGTTTTGATCATCCGTTATATGTGCTTTATAGCAGTGGCACCACAGGCGTTCCCAAGTGCATCGTCCATCGTGCAGGTGGGATTCTCCTGAAGCATCTCGCGGAGCAGCAACTGCAGTGCGATATTCGAGCTGGCGACCGCGTCATGTACTTCACGACCGCCGGTTGGATGATGTGGAACTGGCTGGTCGGCGCGCTCGGTACCGAGGCAACGATCGTGCTCGTCGATGGCTCGCCGTTTTATCCAGACCCGATGCGACTGTTTGACATCGCGGACCGGCACCGCGTGTCGTTGCTTGGCGTCGGCGCAAAGTTCTTAGATGCGACGCGTAAAGAAGGCATCCGTCCCGCCGATCGATTCCAACTCGAGCGACTGAGAACAATTTGTTCGACAGGCTCGCCGCTCGCTCCCGACGGATTCAAGTACGTGTATGAGGCAATCAAGTCCGACATTCACCTTGCCTCGATCAGTGGTGGCACTGATCTCTGTGGCTGCATCGTCATGGGCGATCCCACACGTCCAGTGTTTGCCGGAGAGATACAAGGCCCAGCGTTAGGTGTTGCCGCTGAGGTGTACACAGAAAGCGGATCGCCTGCCGAAGTTGCCATAGCTGGAGACCTCGTCGTGACGGCACCGTTTCCGTCGATGCCGCTTCGGTTCGGTTCCGACCCCGACGGCAGTAAGTACCGCTCGGCATATTTTGAGAGATTTCCTGGAGTGTGGGCGCAGGGGGACTTCGCGTACAAGACACCGAATGGCGGGTTCGTAATTGCTGGCCGAAGTGACGCGACTCTGAATCCGGGAGGCGTAAGGATCGGGACAGGGGAGTTATATCGATGTGTTGAAGCGATACCGGAAGTTCTTGAGGCTCTAGCAGTCGGCCAGCCATTCGATGGCGACACGCGGATCGTCTTGTTCCTACGCCTCGCCGCCGAAATTGAGCTGTCCCAAGACCTCGAAGCACGCATTCGGTCACAGATTCGGTCGCAGTGCTCTCCCCGTCACGTCCCCGCGCGAATTATCCAAATTTCGGATCTGCCGCGCACCAGAAGCGGCAAGATCGCGGAGCTAGCGGTAGCTGACCTGCTCTCGGGACGTGACGTACGCAACACTGAGGCTCTAGCTAACCCAGAATCCCTGCAACTGTTTAAGAACCACCCGGGCCTGGTCGATTAGTCCCTTATCGCTTCTAGGCAACAAAAGTGGTGGTAATCCACAGGCAACCATGTCACAATCAAATATCCCTTCAGATTCTCGTCGAGATCGACTGTTAGGGGGTAAGCACCCTTAGGCAAATAAAGGGTCTCCGATGTGCATTAGGGCAGTGGGCCTGGGAGAATCTCAAAGAATTGCGGAAAATTCCGTGCAGGATGATTGCGATGCTGTCATGCTCTCGGGGGTAACAGCAACAGAATTACCGGACAATCCGACTGCTTTCAGTAGCGGTCACTTAGAAGGAATAGGAAACAAGTGAAGTTTTCAGACGATCGCGAACGTAGCGAAGATCAAGATCTAGTACGTCTGTATCTGCAAGATATTGGGCGTCACGAACTACTCGACAAAGACGGCGAAGTACGCCTCGCTCAGCGCATCGACGCTGGCCGCGAAGCCACAGCTGAGCTTGCATTGGACAAGAAGATCACCCCAGCGCAAAAGCGTGCGTTGCGTCGCACGATGCGCGACGGCGAAACAGCAACTCGTGAGTTCGTAAACGCCAACTTGCGGCTTGTCGTTTCAATCGCGAAGAAGTACCAGGCATCTGGCCTCCCGCTTCTGGACCTGATTCAAGAAGGCAACCTCGGCCTGATCCACGCTGTCGACAAGTTCGACTGGCGTAAGGGTTTCAAGTTCTCGACGTACGCGACATGGTGGATCCGTCAAGCACTTCAGCGCGGTATTGCCAACAGCTCAAGGGTTATCCGTCTGCCAGTACATGCTGGCGACACGCTTGCACGCGTCATGAAGGTTCGTGCCCAACTCGAAGGCGAACTCGGACGCATGCCGACCATCGCGGAGGTCGCAGCCGAAGCTGGCTTGCCACTCGAGAAGGTCGTCGAAGTCCATAGCTACGCCAGCGATCCTGTATCGCTCGACGAGCCACTCCGCGATGACGGCGATGCAGAGCGCGGCGACTTCGTTGCCGACTCGGGTGCGACCAACCCGTTTGAGGCTGCGGCCACGGCAATGTTGCCTCAAGAGATGCAACGCATCTTGTCTGTACTCGACGAGCGTGAACGCACGATTCTGCGTTTGCGTTACGGCCTCGATGGCACAGAGCGTTCACTTGAAGAAATCGCCGAGTTCTTCGGGCTTACCCGTGAGCGGATTCGCCAACTAGAGGCTCGTGCACTCTCAAAGCTTCGCCACCCAGCGAGCGATGTTGGCGCACGGAGCTTGCTAGAAGCTGTTTAGCTAGTCGGCAACACCAAATCTTTGGCCCCTGCGAAAGCGGGGGCCATTGTCATTTCGTGGCCTCGGCCACGACAGGAAGCATGTGCCACGACCATTGGTATTCGCCAGGCCGAATTCGGTACTGCTCGAGGGTGTCTGGGCCGCAGCTAAGTGTGCCTAAGCCTCTGTGTCTGTGGTCGAGATGAACGATTGTTTCGGGTCGTGCCGAGAGGTCTTCTGCGTGGCTCGCATCGGTTAGATCTTCTGGCGCTAAGTGCAGCGCGCTGAATTCGAAAGTTCCTGGGGTATTCGCGGCAAAGCGAATGCCGGTGCCGTGATCATCTTGTAGCTGTGTCCAACGTGTGTCGCAGTGGAGTCCGTGTTCCTGTGGCATGACGAACGGAACGTACTGATCGGACACAGTTGAGGACCATTGGCTGATATCTGCGCCGCGGTAACGATCGGGGTAGTTGTCGTGCAATCCGCGCCCGAACCAGCTGAGGCGTTCGAGTCGTGGACTGAGTGACATCCGTATTCCGATTCTCGGGACGTCGCGAATTAGCGCTGGAATATTTACGGTTTCAGAAAACTCGAGTCTTCCGTCGGCAGTGGAATGAATCTCTTGCCTGTGCAAGATTGGCGAATCAGGATCATTGCTTAGGTATGCGTTCGTAACAATGAAGCGGTCGGGAGCAAGTTGTTCGATATCAACAAGTTCATGCGTTAGTAGGTCGAGACCCCAGGTGCGCCACCGTGTTAGTGGTTTGCCGGGTTGTTCGTAGACAAGCTTCAACCCGTCGTTGTCGGTCGGAGCGCGCCACAGAGCCAGCCGCGGCCCGAGACCTTCGTGAATCATCTCGACGTCCTCGACGACAAACGACGACACGATGCCGTCCGTTAGTTGGATCGAACGGCCTGCCTTCTTAGATGACTTTGGTTTCGAACGTGGAGCCTTGAACCAGTCGAGTTGCCTCCAGCCAATCTCAAATCCCGCCAAAGCCCATCGCTGTTCTGATGTCGCTCGCAAGCGAAGAGTGATCGAGCATTCCTCTCCCTTCGACAGTTTCGGGCGCTCTACGTGCAGGGGAACAGTCGAACTTGAGCCAGGAGGCAGGGATGGCAGCGAAATCTCGGACGACGACACAACCTTGCCGTTTATCGCAATTTCTAGGATCGCCGTTAGCCATGACGTGTCTGTGAAGTCTTGCTTGTTTGTGATCTTGAAGGCCTCGCGCGATTTGCTCGACCACTCGACGGCGACAGGACAGGCAAGCCACTTGTGCTCTTCGAGCGCTGGCTTCGGGCGACCGTCTGGCCAGACAACTCCGTCGCAGCAGAAGTTGGCGTCGTGCCGTTGCTCGCCCCAGTCGCCGCCGTATGCCCAACGCGACTCGCCGCGGCCGACGGATTGCAGGAGGCCGTGGTCCCACCATTCCCATATGAACCCGCCCTGTAGTCCTTGTGTCGATTCGATTGCATCCCAGTAGTCGGCGAGACAGCCGTTGCTGTTGCCCATGGCATGGGAGTACTCGCACATGACTAGCGGGCGCTTTGGACCCCACGGCTTGGTCGCAAACGCGACGATCGCGCTAATCGGCGGATACATGGGGCACAAGACGTCAGTGGCGTTGGTTCCGCCTGCCCAGTCGAGCATGATCGCGCCTTCGTAGTGCAGCGGACGCGAAGGATCGTGGCCGCGAATCCATCCGGCTAGCGCGTCGTGGTTTGTGCCGTAGCCACTCTCGTTGCCGAGCGACCACATGATGATTGAGGGGTGATTCTCGTCGCGCTGCACCATGCGCGCTCCGCGCTCAACCCATTGCGCGCGATATGTAGGGTCGTTGCAAAGCGAACCGATCCATGCGTGGCTTTCGATGTTGGCCTCGTCGACGACATAGAGCCCATACTCATCGCAAAGGTCAAGAAATCGAGGGTCGTTAGGTGAGTGAGCGGTTCGAACGGCATTGAAGCCAAACTGCTTCATCATGATGACATCGCGCCTCATGTTTGCGATGTCGATCACGCGTCCGGTATCGGCAGCGAAGTCGTGGCGGTTCACTCCGCGAATAAGTACCGGCATGCCATTGATGAGGAGTTCGTCGCCGACTACTTCGACATTTCGAAAACCGACGCGCTCTCGTTGCACCTCGACCACATGACCGTTCGGGTCTTTCAATGTCGTGACAAGTTCGTATAGGTGTGGCTGTTCCGAAGACCATGCGTGAGCGTTTGGGACTGTCGTCTCGAGAGTAGCTACATGCCCCGAAAAAATGTACGTGTCGAGTTGGTGGGGGACTGCCTCGACCAGCGGTTTGCCGACGCGCTTGCGGCCGTCGAAGACTTCGATCTCAACCTGATATCCGGCGACTGGCTTCGCTGCGAACTCGACCTCTGCGCGAACGGTGAGCGTTCCGGTTGTCATGTCATCTGTCAGGCCACATCTCGCTTGCACGTTCCGCAGCCGAACAACGCCCGGCGAGTATAGGAAAATCTCACGGTGTAGACCCGCTTGCCACCATTGGTCTTGGTCTTCTAGATAGCTCGCGTCGCTCCAACGAGTAACCATTGCCGCAAGCGTGTTTTTCGTTCCGCCAGCGCGCACAAAGTCTGTTACATCGAACTCTGAACTCAGCCTTGAGTCTTTCGCGAGACCGAGAAATCGTCCGTTGACCCACACGAGCAGTGTCGATTCTGCGCCGCCGAAGTGGAGAATGATTCGTCTGGAATACCACTCCTTCGGAATCCGGAAATGGCTTCGGTAAAGGCCTGTCGGATTTTCATCGGGGACCACAGGTGGTAGCAGTTCATCTCCCCACGGCATCTGGACGTTTGTGTAGATCGGCTTGGCTTCTGTGCGCATTGTGAAGCATTCGGGGACATTTACTTGTTCCCAACGAGAGTCGTCAAAGGCTTCGCGTGAGAACTCTTGTGGGGCGGCTTCGGGATTAGGCGCTAACGCGAACCGCCATTCGCTGTCGAGTCGCTGAAACCATGGTGAGTCATCGCGCCCATCCGTTACGCGTGCTGTCGCGATATCTGGGGCGCCGAGTCTTGGGATTCGCATTGGTAGCCGCGACATAGAAACGAGTTCGGGCTGTTGCCACGGTCGAATACCGCGAAGGTCGAACGTCATGCGAGTACCGGATTCGGCTGCCGGTCAGAAATTTTTTGGGTACTGAATGCCGCAACGATGCAGAGACCTCCGGCTATCACGAAAGCCATGCGGTAGTCGCCTGTCCATGCTTTGAATGCTCCGGCGGCCCATGCTGCTAGCGCCGCTCCGAGTTGATGGCTAGCGATTACCCATCCATAGACGACGCCACTTCGCTCGCCGTAAACGCGTTGGCATAACACGACTGTCGGAGGCACTGTTGCGACCCAGTCAAGCCCATACAGAACGACAAAGACTGCGAGCATCACTCCGCCGCGATCTAACACAGTGTCGAGCGCGAGTAGCGACAGGCCGCGGAAGCCGTAGTAGATGAGCAATAACTTGCGTGGGTCGACGTGATCGGTAAGCCACCCAGAGCAGATAGTGCCAACGACGTCGAACAGGCCAATTAGCGCTAGCAGTCCAGCCGCTGCAGGCTCAGCTATGCCGTGACTATGCGCGGCATTGATGAAGTGTGTGCCGATCAATCCATTAGTAGACAAGCCACATATAAAGAAGCTTCCCGCTAGTAACCAAAAAGAACCGGTACCAGAAGCGAAGGCAAGCCCGCTGAATGCCGACCGGATTGGGTTGGGTGTCGGGTCTGGCGTGCTGAACCCAGATGGCGCACCGAAGGCCATCGCGCCGAGGTCTTCTGGTTTGTCTTTGAGTCCGTAAAGAACAAGTGGCACGACAGCGACCGCGGCCGTTGCTGTTGTGAGCGATACCCACTTCCAGCCGGGGCCGTCTGCGAGAGTCGCCAACACAGGAAGAAAAATCAGTTGTCCTGTTGCACTCGCCGCGGTGAGTACACCCGTGACAATTCCGCGCTTCTCATAGAACCATCGAGTCGCGACTGTGGCAGCGAAAACAGTTGCCATGCAGCCTGCGCCACCACCGACAAGGACGCCCCAGCAGACGACGAGTTGCCAAGGTTGTGTCATCCAGATTGTTAGCGTCGTTCCCAGAGACACAACCAACAGAGCAGAGGCGACTACGCGCCGCATTCCGAATCGGGCCATCGCCGCGGCTGCGAATGGTCCTGTAAGACCGAAGAGGATCAGGTTCACTGAGATCGCAAAGCCCACCGTGGCTTCGTTCCAGCCGAACTCGTCACGTAGTGGTCCGATCAGCACGCCTGGGGTACTTCGAAACGCGGATGCACCCATTAGCACGACCACAGCGAAGAAAGCCATGCGCCAGGCGGGATGCCGTTTCATTGCTCGCACTTTAGAACGCGACGCTTATGGTATATCGCTGTGAACATCGATGAGTTTCGCGACGCCGGTTATCGAACGGTCGATCTAATCGCGAGCTATCTCGAAGGGCTAGATGACGCGCCGGTCCAGACTCGAGCGATGCCCGGTTCGGTGCGTGCTCAACTACCGACCAAGGCGCCGGAGCAGCCCGAATCTTGGGACGAGATTCTCAGCGATGTTGAACGGATCGTGATGCCAGCAATCGCGAACTGGCAGTCTCCGGGTTGGTTCGCATATTTCCCTGCGAGTAGTGCGCCACCGGCGGTACTCGGTGAGTTTCTAAGCGCAGGTTTCGCACAACAAGGAATGCTCTGGGCGACCTCGCCTGCGTGTACCGAGATCGAAATTCACGTGATGGATTGGCTCGCAGATTTATGTGCTCTGCCTGCAAAATTTCGTAGCGACGGTACTGGTGGCGGAGTAATTCAAGACAGTGCGTCGAGCGGGTCTTTAGTCGCGCTCGTGGCAGCACGGGAGCGTGTCCGCCGAGTTACTCCGGGCTTACCGCTTGAGAAGACGGTCGCGTACGTGAGCAGCCAGACTCACTCGTCGCTCGTGAAGGGTGCACGAGTCGCTGGCTATGGCATGATTCGCGAGGTAGCGGTAGATGAGAACTTCGCGATGGATGCCGACGCGCTCGCGCAGGCAATCCGTATGGATAGCGATGCAGGTCTCGTGCCTGCATTCGTGTGCGTGACCCTCGGAACGACTAGTTCAGGTGCGTTCGACCCGCTTAGCGCAGTCGGCGCAATCGCCAAATCCGAAGGTATTTGGTGTCATGTCGATGCCGCATGGGCTGGTGCAGTTGGAATATGTCATGAATACCGCGAGCTGTTCGAAGGCCTGGAGTACGCAGATAGCTATCTGTGGAATCCGCATAAATGGTTGATGACGAACTTTGACTGCACAGCGTTTTGGATCGGCGATCGACAAGAATTGATCGACACGCTCTCGATCGTCCCTGAGTATTTGCGAAACGCGCAGACCGATAACGCTGCCGTTATCGATTATCGGGATTGGCAGATTCCACTTGGCCGACGCTTCCGTGCATTGAAGCTGTGGTTCACGCTCAGATCATTCGGCGCTGAGCCGTTGCGGCAGCATCTTCGCGAGCACATTTCTTTAGCGGCAGAACTTGAAAAGCGTATTCGTGGAGATAATCGGCTACTCCTCAGCGCTCCGCATTCGTTGGCTCTCGTGTGTTTTGCTCATCGCGACGGCGATATCGCCACACAGCGGCTTGTCGATAATCTCAACGCGACGAACCGGGTATTTTTAGGAACAACACGCCTCGATGGCACTCTTGTAATTCGAGTCGCGATCGGTAGCCCTTGGCCGGTAGCCGAACGTGTTGACGAACTCTGGAACCTGATTTCTGAGTTGGCGTAATTTCACTTAAGAGTGCCTAGGTGGGCGAGCGCATCTTGGCGCTACCCTCGCAACCGTTATGGCTGTCTTGCGCTTCAGCTTTGGGACGATGGGCTCAGGTAAAAGCACTCTCGCGCTTCAGGTTCACCACAACATGCAACAGAGCGGCCATTCAGGGATGCTTCTGGCGCGCCTGGGTCGCGATGACTCCCATGTGACGAGCAGACTTGGCATTTCGGCGCCGTGTATCGAGGTCGATGAAGAACTTGATCTTGTCGAATTCGCGTACAAGTACAAGGCAGAAACAGGCAGCCTTGATTATGTCGTGTGTGACGAAGCCCAATTCTTCTCCGTCGAGCAGGCCGAACAACTTGGACGGATAGTCGATGAACTCGATGCCGATGTTTTCGCATTCGGGTTGATTACAGATTTCCGTGGTCAGCTATTTGCCGCGACAGCCAGGCTGCTCGAACTCGCCGATGAATGTGTCTCATTGCAGGTCGAGGCGCGTTGCTGGTGTGGTAGTCGGGCCCTCAACAATGCGCGACTAGTGAACGGCGGATTCGTGCGGCACGGTGATGTCGTCGCAGTTGGCGACACCACTAGCTCAGGGGCTGTGCCACTGTTCGGCGACGTCGTCTCCTACGTATTGTTGTGCAGGCGCCACTTCCGTGAAGGAAAGATCAGCGCCGAGGAGCCAGCATGAGTGTCAACGTTGATGTGTCGCAATTGCAATTCCAAATCGAGACCTACGGTTCGACACCATTCCTCGTGACTACGAGCGACGATCAGCGTCCGCACCTTACCCACGTAGTTGTAACTCTCGACGAGTGCGTATTGCGATGTCAGGTGGGTCGCAAGTCGGCTACGAACGCGTCGAGTCGGCCTCAAGTCAGTCTGTTGTGGCCGGCTGTCGATGAATTCGGGTTCAGCCTGATTGTTGATGGTGTAGCTACCGTCGAACCCGGTGATTCGCCGCGGCTTTCGATCGCCGCTCAGAAGGCCGTGCTGCATCGCAATGCTCTCGGTGATGGTTACAAGGCTGATTGCGCGGCAATCGACGGGACACCTATCTAGCCGCACAGATGCCGATGGCCCGTTGCGGCTGTCCGAGTCGATTGCTATTTTCTACTTCGAACCAGTTCCGTCTGGTGAAGCGTCCACGATCGCGGACCCTACCCGTAAGTCTTTTCTTGGGAGGTCCGTGATGGAACCTGTAAATCTCAGTTCACTTGCCGAATTATGCGACGCGATATTCAGGGGTGATCCTGCCGATCGCCAAGCAGATCCGTATCTGTTCGCAGTCATCAAGAAGGGCGACTCATTTGAACTCATCGAGTACGGAGTCGTGTCCAAATCCGAACTCAGCGACGATGTGAAGCCTCCTGAGGGTTGCCTGGCGTTGGTGTTGCAATGCGGAGGTTGGATTGCTCCAGTCGCCGAGAGTTTCGATGGAAGCGGGCCAGAGCACCCGCGTCCGAGTGTGCATCCGCAACGCAAGAGAATGTTCTGTACTACAGCAATTGGTAATGACTCAGAGATCGTCACAGTTTTGAGGGTCGCCGGTGACCCATCGCCGCAGACAATTACTGGCGAGTGCATTGGTGTTGTGCCACAGGCGTTGCGGTCGTGTTGGTCTCGACGAATTCTCTCCGACGCTGCATGACACGGTGCGGTCGGTAACGTGCCGACTTATGCGAGCTGTGGTATGTAAGGAGTATGGCGGCCCAGGGTCGCTAGTTGTTGAGGACGTCGAGATGCCCGAGCCAAGGCAGGGACAAGTTCGGGTAGCGGTGCGGGCCGCTGGGGTCAATTACGTAGATGGGCTACTCGCCTATGGGCGGTACCAAGTCAAGGTCCCGCCGCCTTTTGTCCCTGGGTCCGAACTCAGCGGCATTGTCGATGCCGTCGGCGAAGGTGTCGATTCGGTCGCTGTGGGTGATCGCGTTTTTGCTTCGCTCGGTACTGGAGCCTTCGCCGAGTACGTGCTGGTGAACGCCCAGTCGCTGGTGCCTATCGCAGACTCACTCGACTTTGGTCGTGCGGCTTCGTTCCATCAGTCGTATTGCACGGCATGGTTCGCTTTCACGCGCCGCACAAGCATCAAAGTGGGCGAGTGGGTGCTCGTGACAGGCGCTGGTGGCGGTATCGGACTCGCGGCAATCGATGTCGCGCGTTCCTTTGGAGGACGCGTCATAGCGGTTGCTTCAACCGCAGAAAAGCGCGCCCTCGCTATAGCGATGGGGGCCGAGGCAACAATCGATTCCTCGACAGAGGACATCAAAGTGCGAGCCAGGGAGTTGTCCAATGGCGATGGCATAGACGTGGTTTACGACGCTGTCGGAGGCGAGGTCGCAGAAGCGGCGCTACGAGCGTTGAGATTCGACGGCCGTTTCTGCGTCATCGGCTTCACGGGTGGCATACCGCGTGTGCCGCTCAATCTCGTACTGCTCAACAATCGGACAGTCGTAGGAGTCGAGTGGGGTGGTTGGGTCATGAGGAATCTCGAAGAAAATCGTCTGCTAATCGGTGAGGTCATGGACGCCGTCGCCAAGGGGCAACTGAACCCGATTGCCCCGGTAGAACGGCCGCTAACAGAGGCTGGTTTTGCTGTGGCCGCCCTGCTCGAGCGCCGCGCCGCTGGCAAGATAGTCCTAGTGCCTTAGCAAACTCCGCGATCAAGCCTGCGCGGTTGGACACGCCTATTATTTCTCAACTAGAACGTGTTCTACCTGCAGTGAGCCAGCCTCAATTACCCAAAGGAACTCATCAAATGTCGCGAACAAATCGTGCCGTATCCGCATTCTTGATGGTGGCGACGCTCGGCGTCTCAGCGTGCGGCGGTGGCACCTCAGACGCAAGCAAAGAGACCGAAAAGCTTGGCGATGGTGTCGAGATCGTCGACTCTGAGGACCAGGTCGTTGAGACCACCGACCCGAAGTCGGGCGATAGCTCTGACACCACTATTCCACTTAACGAAGACGGCAATGTCATCGACAGTCTCTTCAGCTCAATGAAGATATTTAACTCTTGCCTCGAAGAACACGGTGTCGAGTTCCTCGGCGATCCGCGCACTGCAGAGCCGGGCAGCCCTGCCGCCGACCCCGAATACCTAGAGACGTTGGGTACGTGCGCAGCCAAGTCAAAGATCATGGACGCCATGACAGCCTGGCAAGACGCTGGCAAAGACCTGACACCAGAGCAGATTGAGGACTCCAACAAGGGCATCACGCTATGGAAAGAGTGCATGATCGGCAAGGGCTGGAATGTCGAGCTTTCGCCAGACGAGCGCGGCATGCTGCAACCAGGAATCGACATGACCGGCCCGAACGGTGAGTCAGCGCTAACTGGTGCAGACACCATGAAAGACTGCGCTGACAAGTCACAAGAGGAGCTCGAGGCCCAGGGCATCGACATCGAGGGATTGGGCTAAAGGGCTAGATCTAAATGCAATTCACAAAAAAGAAAATCATTGCAATCATCGCGGCCACCGCGGTCTTAGTTGGTGGCGTTGTCTGGTGGCAGTCGTCTGAACCAGACGCTGACACTGGCCCAAAGAAGCAGATCTTGACAGGCAAGGCTGAGCGCAAAGATCTGCGCGACGAACTGACAATCACGGGCAAGTTGCGCCGCGAGGAGATCCAAGAGGTCAACTCTCCGTTCGATGGTCGCGTCAGTCAGGTCGGCGTCGAAGACGGCCAGACAGTTGAGCCAGGCGATGTGTTGTTAGCACTCGATGGTCGCCCCTCGGTAGCGGCTAACGGCGACTTTTCTTTCTACCGGCAGCTAGACGTCGGTTCCGACGGCCCCGACGTTCTTCAACTTGAACGCATCCTCGCAGCAGACGGATTCAGCCCAGGAAGTGTCGACAGGCTCTATACCGAGTCAACTCGGACGGCACTCAGGGACTGGCAGGTCGAGCACGGTTACGGTGGCGCTACACCCGAACCCGTTGAGACTGTCCGGGTAACGCTCGCAGACGGAAATGGCTACACAATTGGAGAGAAGGACACATCTTCTTGGAAGATCGGTCCGTCGGTTCCTGGTGGCGTACCAGCGAAGTTAGGTACACACAACCGTCTCACTTTCGCTGGACTAGCTAATCAGACTCCCGCGTTGCCACGCATCAGCGTTCCCGACGCAAACGTCACGATGAACGAAGGCGAAACAATCACGATCGTGCTCGAAGCCGATTTTGCCCCGACATCCGACACTCAGGTGAACCTCACCTTCGGTGGCGACATGACCGGCGGCGACCTCGACGACCACAACGATCCAGACAACGAGATCGACTTCCTGAACGACGAACTCGAAGACTCGCCGATTCTTTGGCAAGCTGGCGAAACTACATATGAGCTAGAGCTTCGCACCTTCTCGGACGACTTGTACGAAGACGAAGAAGAGTGGACGATCGAGATCGCGACTGAGGCGCAATTCGGCGAGGCCGTCAACTACAACCCCGGCTCGCTCAAGCTCATGACGGTCAAAGTCCTCGACACGTCTGTTGTCAAGGTCCCGACGTTCACGCTCTTCATCGATGACGATGACGACAAAGTCGACGAAGGCGGTTCAGCCACCTACACGATTTCATCGAGCGTCGAACTCAGCAAAGACGTAGAGATCAACTACACGGTTGGTGGAACAGCTGACGAGATCGATGACTACGACGAACAAGACGACACGCCGACATTTACATTTGCTGCTGGGAGCGACGAGACAACGCTCACTATCGCTACAACCCAGGATGAGATCATCGAAAACGATGAGACGCTTGTGGTCAGGTTGTTGCCGTTCACTTCTGATGACGACGAATACAAGCTGGGAAGTGCGCGTAGGGGAACAGTCACGATCGAGGACGAAGACCTGCCGGAGCTAACCCTCGAGGGTGACGGCACCATCGGCGAAGGCGGCAACATCGTAATGACGATCGAAGCCGACGAAGCGCCGGTCGACGATGTCTCGGTTGACTACGAGATTGACGGCTCGGCATCTATGGGTGCCGACTTCAATGTGCTCACCGGAACCGTCACGCTTCTTGCAGGGCACACCTCGGTGCAACTAATTGTCGAGACACTCGACGACGATGTGTTGTTCTACCCGTCTGACCTCATCATCGCTGACTGGCCCGCACGTGTCGGCACAGTGTTCGTCGACGAGGGCGAGACCGTCCAACTCGGCCAAGTCCTCCTGAACCTCACGGAACCAGACTTCACGATCGCGCTTTCGGCTAGCCCGAGCGACCGTTCGAAGCTCGAAGTCGGAATGGCAGTCACGGTCGAGATCGAGGCGGGGGACCAGTCGGCCGAAGGTGTAATCACGGTACTCGACGATGTGACGACAGTCGAAGAAGGTGGTGCTGAGAGCTACGAAGGCGAAGTCGATATCACCAAGGACCTCATGGCTGTAGATGGGGCTTCTGTCACCATCGATGTCGTCCTTGAGGAGCGACTCGATGCTCTCGTGGTTCCCCGTGCTGCTGTGTCTCAAGACGGTCAAGGCAACGATGTCGTCAAGGTGGTTGATCCCAAGTCGGGAAAGATCACGACGGTCATCATCAAGACCGGTCTTCAAGAGGGATCGTTCGCAGAAGTGCTCGAAGGTCTCGAGGGTGGCGAGACAATCATCGTCGACGTGACTGTCGGTTGATGTCTGACGCCCCTCTGCTCGAACTCGACAACGTCTCTCGCATCTATGGCGAAGAAGTCAAGGTTCATGCTTTAGATCAGGTTTCGATGACGATCGAAGAAGGCGAGTTCGTTTCGATTATTGGGCCATCGGGTTCAGGGAAGTCGACGATGCTCGGACTCCTTGGTCTTCTGGACCTGCCGTCGCTTGGCACGATGCGTGTCACGGGTACTTCGGTCACGGAACTCGGCGACTTTGCGCGTTCGAAGTTGCGTGGCAACGTCGTCGGCTTCATTTTCCAGCAGTTCCATCTTGTGCCACATCTCGATGCTCGTCGCAATGTTGAGGCAGCGCTTCTTTACCGTGGTCTGACACCGCGGGATCGACGGAACCGAGCGCTGGGCGCACTCGACATGGTCGGGCTTTTGGAGCGCGCCGACCATACCCCAGTGAAACTCTCAGGTGGAGAGCAACAGCGTGTCGCGATCGCGAGGGCAATCGTCACAGAACCTCGGCTGATTCTCGCTGACGAACCAACCGGAGCGCTCGACTCAAAGAATGCAGCAAACGTGATGGAGATCTTCAAGTCGCTTCATACACCGGACCGAGCGATTGCAATTGTTACTCACGACCAGAATGTCGCCGCCACTGCAGAGCGACGCATCTCGATGCTCGACGGCCATATCGCCAAGGACGAAAAGATTCGCGCAGCGAAAGTTGAGTCTTACGGCGGCACGATGGGAAATGCTGGGGCGCTGCAATGAGAGATGTACTCGACATCCTCGGAGTAGCTGTCAGCGGCCTTACTGCGAAGCTCACCCGTACGTTCCTAATCATGCTCGGTCCCGTAATCGGTGTGTCTGCAATTGTCGCCGCTGTCGGACTCACAGAGTCGGCAAAAGGCGACCTGCAGCAGACTCTCGCTGCATTGGGCACCAACCTCATTACCGTAGAAGCCACGGGTTCGTTTGGCTCGCAGAACCCAACGTTCCCGGAAGATGTTGTCGATCGCGTGATGGCCGTCACGACAGTCGAAAGCGCATCGGCCGCGCTAAACCTCAGCGGCATCACGACTACTCCCTACGACGCTGCGAAGGGCTATTACGAGGCTTTTCCGATCCCTGTGATGGCGGTAGACACGGCGTTTCCTGCGGTGATGGGCGCCAAGTTGAGTTCAGGTCGTTGGCTCAACGAGTTCGATAATCGCAGCGGTGGTCGCTCGGTAGTCATCGGAACAGGACTCGCAAACGAAATCGATTACCTCCCCGGTAGCTTGCGCACTATCAACGTAGGCGGCGTTGACTACGGAATCGTTGGAGTAATCGAGCGCGTCATTCTCGACCCAAACCTCGATAACGGGTTGTTCATTAGCTTCGAATCGGCAGACCAAGATTTTGATACCGGCACAGAAGCCACGAAGCTTTATGTGCGCGCCATCGAAGGCACCACAGAAGAAACAGAAGCCGCGATGTCGACGGCAATCAACCTTGGAGATAGCACAGAGGTGACCACATCTGTGCCCACAGACGCTCTTGAGTCTGCGGCTGCGGCAGACTCGACGCTGCAGATCATCGTCGCTTCGATGGGCTTGCTCGCTCTGGTCGTTGGCGGGGTTGGAATTGCGAACGTCATGTCGATCTCTGTTATTCAACGCTCATCTGAGATTGGTATCCGGCGTGCATTGGGCCACGGTCGTTCACTTATCGCATGGCAGTTCTTGCTTGAGTCTGTAGCGGTCGGATTGTTCGGTGGTCTCTTGGGCGCTGGGGTCGGCATCGGAATAGTGGTTGTGGCGTCCCGTGTCGCTGGCTGGGTTCATGTGCTCACACCAGAGTTAGACCTCTTCGGCCTGCATCTTCCAGCGTTCTGGTTCGGCATCCCAACCTTGTGTGCGATCGGCGTAGCTGCGGCTGTATTCACTGCTGTGATTGCAGGGCTATACCCTTCGATCAAAGCCGCGAGGCTCGAGCCGCTAGAAACCCTGCGCCTCGGCTGACAGAATTTTTCGGGCTGGCCTGATTACCAGTCGGTCGGCTTGTAATCCTTCAGGAACTGGCCCCAAATATGTACTCCGGTGTTTGTGCCGTCGATAATTGGGTCCACGATTCGCGCCGCACCATCGACGATGTCTAGTGGAGGGTGGAAGCGCTGCTCCAGCTTTTTTTGTGCGGCAATTTCGACGGTGTCTTCGTCACTGACCCAACCGGTGTCGACGCTGTTCATGTGGATGCCGGAGCCGTGGTAGTCCGCCGCGGATGTTCTTGTCATCATGTTGAGGGCGGCCTTGGCCATGTTGGTATGCGGGTGGCGAGTTGTCTTGAAACGCCTGTAGAACTGGCCTTCGACTGCGGAAACATTCACGATGTGTTTGTCTCTGTTTGGCGTCATCATCATGAGTGGCTTCAGCCGTGCGTTCAGCACAAAAGGCGCGACGGCGTTTACCAACTGGGTTTCAAGTAGCTCGACCGACGAAACCTCGGAGAGCGTGAGCCGCCAAGAGTTCCGGTCTCGGAGGTCCACCTGTTGGAGGTCTTGATCGAACTCGCCAGCAGGAAACAGGTTGGATCGCAGCAAGCCATTTGGAGATAGTCGTTCGTCGTCAAGGAGGGCAGCTTGAGTCCACTCGGATGCGCGCGCTAACCCGGACGGCAACATTTCGTATTCGCGTAGACCTTCGTATGCGCCGAGAAGCGAACGAGCTCGTGGATTGAGGACCGGATCACTGGCTGTTTCGAGTTCGATCATGTGTCGGTAGAACTCTGGCGGTCTACGGACCGTTTGGCAGGCGTTGTTTACGATGTAGTCGAGACGGTCCGTGGTAGCTGTGAGATGCCAACAGAATGCCTCAACGCTTGGCGTATGTCGAAGGTCAAGACCGAAAACCTGCAAGCGATGGCCCCAGTCGTCAAAATCGTTCTCACTCGCGTATCGCTGTGCTGCATCGCGAGGAAAACGCGTCGTTACGAATAAAGTGGCCCCGGCACGCAGCAGTTTTATGCCAGCCTGGTAGCCGATCTTGACCCGTCCGCCTGTTAGGAGTGCGACTCTGCCATCAAGATCGGCCGTCTCGGAACGTTTGACATAGTTGAAGTCGGCGCAGTCGGTGCACATCTGGTCGTAAAAAGCGTGAACTTCTGAATACTTGGTTTTGCAAACGTAACAATGCTGAGGTGTGTGGACATCACGCCCTGGCCCGACAGGGCTGGAGATCGCTTCGGCGAACTCTGCTTCCGGTGGCAAGAGCGCAGGAGGAGCCGCCGAGTTCGGAGTGGTGAACACTGGTTTTGCTCTCAGTGAACGAATGCCGGTGTTGTTGAGCACCTGCTCGTCGCGTAACAGTTTCTTTGCATGCGAGCGACGGATTTTTGCTCTCGTGCGTTGTCGGCGCTCGACCGGATCCGGACAAAAAAGGTCGCCAGCAGCGTTCACGAGCCTGGAGCGTTCTTCAACAGACAATCCCGCGAGCAGCCCAGGGTCTGCGACGATGGCTTCTAACTGTTCGGTGAGTTCGATAAGACGATGGATGTTGAGTTCGTCTGACTCATCTGGCATCTGCCGAATGTAACGGCTTATGTCGCGTTAGTCCGAGTGATGCTCACAGCCTGCCGAGTACGTCGCCGACGATTTCGACCATGTATCCGAGATCATCGTTAGATAGCGCGTGATGTGATGGCAACGACAAGGCTCGCTCCGTTATCGCATCGGCATTGGGCAGGCCAGTTGCTGGAGTGCGATGCTTCACCTTCGCGAAGCCCGGATGGCACGCGAAGTTTCCACTTCACACCATGAAAGTCGGTAACCCATTGTCCGTCGGGTCGCGTTGTAGAGCGCTGCGGTCGATGGCTTCGTGTGACAAGAACGGATGCCGTATCCAAGTTGTCTCCATGTCATGCGCCGTCACCTGCCGGGCGAGTTTGTCCTCATGGCTTGTCATCAGGTCATAAAGGCGATTCGAGATGTGCTGACGCATCCCGTTGCAGGTAGGGAGTTTTCTATCTGGACACGGCCGTACGCAACGCCAATCTCGGAAGGCTCGAAGTTATGCCCCGCACGCTAGGACTGAAATGTCAGGTCGCGAAAGGCGTCCCGTCTGAGAGGTTGCCGTGGCGATCTTTTTCACCTTGCTGAGAACCAAACAGATAGGTCTTTAAGCGTGTGCACAAGACATCCATGACGGCTTCGATCGCTCGCTCGTCATACACGGCTTCAGGGTCGGGAAGACGCCGAGGCGCAATAGAACTCAGGGGCGGCGAGACCATTGAGGCGGAGCACCTGCGGTCAAAGGCCAGCGAAGTGCGGAAATCAAAATGCATATTCGTTACCCGCAACAGTACAGGACGCATCGTTCATAGTTCAAGTCAGGTATTGACATGAAGCCAGCCAGAATAATAGATTGTGGTCGACACAACGAGTTGGGCTGCAGAGGAAGCGTGAATTGAAGTTAGTTCTGAAGTCGCGCGTATCAGTGGCGATAGTGGCAACAGTCATTACTGCCTCTGTCGTCGGGGGTGTGGCTTGGGCTGCCCAGAGTCCCACTAGCGACACTGGAATTATTTACGCGTGTTATAACCCATCAACTGGTGCATTCAGACTGAGGGTAACGACGGCGTGTCCGAGTACCGGGATGACGGTGCCGATCTCGTGGAATCTAGCCGGGGTTCCCGGTGTTGATGGCATGGATGGCGTGGCTGGCACTGATGGCGTTGATGGGCAGCCTGGCTTACCTGGTGTAGCTGGTGTAGCTGGTGAGGCGGGTGTAGACGGACCCATTGGAGCGACTGGCCCGCAGGGCCCTTTAGGTCCGGTCGGCCCTGCGGGCCCGCGCGGTGCCGATGGCGCAAGGGGGAGTGATGGTGTAGCCGGTCCGGCTGGCGCCGAAGGTGTAGCGGGTATCGCGGGTATTGACGGTGCCGAAGGGCCGCAGGGCCCTGAGGGCCCAGCAGGACCTGAGGGGCCGCGAGGTCTTGATGGCCTCCGTGGAATCGATGGTTCAGACGGTGTCGATGGTCCTCAAGGCCTTCCGGGAATTGCTGGCGTTGACGGTCTCGACGGCGAGGTCGGTCCGCAAGGCCCTCAGGGCCTCCAAGGTATCCAGGGTCCTGCGGGAGCGGATGGCACATCACTAGTGGCTGTGTCGACTGTCGCCGAAAACTGGGGAACTACTCAGATCTCTGGTTCGACCTCGACGCTATTTCAAGGCTGGCCGATTCGTTTGGCCCCTAAGTTGCCGCTTAGGACAGTTGCGACGTTCGTACAACCGGCAAACACCACACAAGTGTTTAGGGGATGGGTATCTACGGACGGATACGTAAATAATTGCATCGCCAACGTTGCAGGCACGACTCAGGAGTTTTGGCAACCAGAGTTGACTCTCAAAGTAACTATCGACGGGTCAACCATCGAAACCTATTTGGTGACCAGCGGAGTGGGTTTATCCGAGATCCAATTCGACGTCCCGATCGCGATGTTCTCTGAGGCCGAAGAAACTAATCACACGATTTCGATATTAGGCAAACTCAATTGCATGTTCGCCGAGATCATGGTCACCGGTCTGACAATTATTGCCTACACGATTTCCGGCTAGCGAGGGGGCGGTAAGCCATGTGGGACTTGAACTCTGATAATGGCCATCGGCCGCGCTTGTCACAGTCGACTCTAGAGGTGCGAGAGGTCGATGGCTCGAGAACTTAGGTCGCGTGGTCCAGTCGTGATCGCGACATCGTTGATTGCTGCTTTCGTATTTGGTGGGGTGGCTTCGGCAGTGCAGAGTCCTATTAGTGATTCTGGCGTAATTTACGGTTGCTATAACCCTTCAACCGGCGCATTCAAACTGAGGGTGATCTCGACGTGTCCGAAATCCGGGATGACGGTGCCTATCTCTTGGAATATTCCGGGAAGTCCTGGAATTGACGGTGTCGATGGTGCCCCGGGCATCGATGGCGTTGGTGGTCTGCAGGGATTACCTGGGGTCGCTGGTGTAGCTGGTGACGCGGGTGTCGACGGACCCAGTGGAGCGACTGGCCCGCAGGGTCCTATAGGTCCGGTCGGCCCTGAGGGCCCGCGCGGTATCGATGGTGCCGTCGGGCTCCCCGGACCTCAGGGCAACGATGGGGCAGATGGCCCGCAGGGCCCGGGTGGCGCACAAGGAACACGGGGCATGCAAGGATGGACAGGTCTGCAAGGCCCCCAAGGCCAGAGCGGTCTTGTGGGCACTGCTGGCTCGCCTGGATCACCGGGTGCCACTGGGCTTGCTGGCACCGATGGCGATCCTGGGGCGAATGGCGCCACGGGTCCCGTCGGTCTACAAGGCTCGCAGGGTGTTGCAGGCCCAACCGGTCCAGACGGTGCAGACGGCTCACCGTTACTCATGACGGTTGAGCTGACCAAGCTGCCAGTTGGTGGGTACACGGTCAATGACCATCTCCCATCGCCCTCTTGGGAGACGATGCCATTGACGCAGTCGACCTGGCAACAACCACCGGGCACGACGCAAGTGTTCCGCGGCCACATAAGCTTTGGCTCGTCGACCCCATGCGAAGATTGGGCAACTCAACCGAACGGTAATGTCCCGCCGGTTCTCACGCTGAAGGTGACGATCGATGGCGAAACCAAGGAAATCTCGATAGATGGATCATTCGGTGGGGTAGTTGTGCAGGAGTTCTCGATACCGCTGGCTCTTTTTACGCAATTCAAGGTGTCAACCCACACAATTTCAGCCCAGGTAAAAACTAATTGTGTCGACGTTGGGGAGATAGCCGTCGAAGACTTCGTGCTCACTGCTCTCACGATCAACATCTAGAGGCTGCTCGAAGGCGGTGCTCAGTAGTTTGGCGTCGTTCGTCAACGGCCGCAGCTGCATACCTGAACGCGTCGCGGATGCCCCGGGCACGAGTTGTGGAAAGTCGCTGATGATTTCGTTCACGGTCATGGCCTCGGCGATCATGCCGACGATTGTGGAGACAGCGCCGCGTGTTCCGCACGCACACAGTGAACCCCGCCCATGATGTTGTGTTCCAATGGCCGGAGCCGCGTAGGACATTTGGAGCGGGTGACGGGTATCGAACCCGCTTAGGCTG
>SXGU01050904.1_pt1 | contig 70691 bp, 78 predicted proteins | sample 3174531 | NCBI WGS metagenome assembly SXGU01 (sample SAMN11356863, study PRJNA531348) | freshwater metagenome | isolation source: freshwater sample F1-140 | place: China: Fuxian Lake, Yuxi | collected 2017-12-25 | reverse complement strand
TACCCTCAGTTTCCCGAGGCTATCACGGGCGATAGGACAGGTTAGCTACGTGTTACTGAGCAGTTCGCGTTCCTTGCGGAAACACTTGCATGTCTAAGTCAAACCAGATAGCCGCAACCGCCAGCGGGATCAACTGGATTTGTGAAAAAATTAATTTTCTAAAATCTTATCGATCTCGTATGCATCTCTTAAATTTCGTTAGAAATTTAATGAAGCAGAAATTTTTAATTTCCGCGTGGCAAGATTGCATTTAATTATTATAAAAATATAGAACCTTTTTACAAAAAGTTCGTTCGCACTCGCTCCAAAATTAAAGTAAGCGTTAGAATTATATCAAAGGTCGCGTTTATTAGCGCCTTTGATTATCTGAGAAAGATAAATCTTTCTCTGTACTCACTTATGTCAAAATGTTTTTCAACAATTTGATAACCGATTGCATACATCATATCTTACTGTGCATTGTCGAGAGATGAACCTCGACGCTAAATGTAAGACACTCATAACGTGTTCCATCGTAACGACAAATGTTCCAAAATATAGTATATAAATATTGCGTTCTTGTTTTCGCAATATTTATGCTTGTTAATCGGGGTTAACTTTGTATAAACGTTGCGCTCTAAACAGCAATATTTATGCTTGAATGATTCGCGTCAATGTGCGGTTTTATAAGTTTAATATTATTAGATAATTAATGGGAGAAAAAACCAAAACTGGATTCAAAGAACGCCTTGAAGCATTGAAGCTCGCAGTTAGGTGGACGTATCAATCCTCAAAAAGTTTGACAATTTTAATTTTCTTCGTGATTATTTTAGGCGGACTTCTCACAATCATCGAACCCTATATTTTCAAGATAATAATTGACAAAGTCGTCAGTGGAACTGATTTTCCATTAACTCAAAAACTCGGAATTGGAATAATCGGAGTCATGGTAATTTATGGTTTCGCCAAAGTTTTGCAGAGCATAATGTGGGACATACAGACAATTATCAAAAAAGTCCATTCTCAAAAATTAGATAGATACTCAGCAAAAATATTAATGGACAAAGTATCTTCATTAGATGCTGTTTATTTTGAAGACCCTGAATATTACAACACACTAACAAAAGCAAACCAAAGTCTCTGGAGAATAAACGAAGTCTTCTGGCAGTTCACTTGGTTCTTGGGACAACTAATTAGCGTTTTGGTAGTAGTCGGCGCATTGTCCACATTTGATTGGAAAGTCGTCACGTTAATCGCTTGTGCGACAATACCTAGTATGTTTTTCGCGTTTAGAGCTTCAAAGATAGTTTGGAGTGCGTTCGATTTATCTTCGCCGATTTACCGAGAAGCAGGTTATTACAAAAATTTAATGACTAACAGTCCTGAATCAGTTAAAGAAATCAAATTATTCGGACTAAAATCACATTTCTTGGAAAAATTTGATAGCTTGTTTAACCAATTCATTTCAAAACAAGCAACAGCCGCAAAAAAAGAATTTGGAATATATCTTATCATCGGAATAACTGAAGGAGCATTATCTGTCTTGTCGGCATGGCTCGTAGTAAAAGCTTTCTTAGAAAACCAACTCACTATCGGAGAACTCACTTTCTTCTGGACATTACTCTTCCAATTTGCAGAACATACAAGGCACATGATTCGGATGATTGGAGAGTTAAATCAGAGTTCCACATTTATTACACCTCTTGTTAAATTGTTAAGCTTTGAACCGAAAGTAAAAGAGTCGTCCAATCCAATTATTTTCCCTCAAAAATTAAAGACGGGAATAGAATTTAGAAATGTCACATTTTATTATCCGCGAGCAAAAACTCCGACATTGAAAAATTTCAGTTTAAACATAAAACCTGGAGAAAGTATCGCCTTAGTCGGAGAGAACGGCTCAGGCAAAACAACTTTGGTCAAATTACTCACAAGACTTTACGACGTAACCGAAGGAGAAATATTAATTGATGGAATAAATATTAAAGAATATTCTTTGGCCAGTTTGCACGAAAACATCGGAGTCATCTTCCAAGATTTCATGAGATATGAATCTTTAGTTGAAGAAAATATTGGTTATGGTCAAGTCAAACAATTACAAAGTCAAGAAAAAATACACACAGCATCGTTAAAGGCGGAAGCATGGAATTTCATCCAGGAATTAGAAAAGAAATACAAAACTCACGTCGGAAAAACACTAAAAGACGAAGGCGTTGAATTATCCGTCGGACAATGGCAAAAAATAGCTTTGGCAAGAGCATTCTTCAAAGACGCGCAGATATTATGTTTAGACGAACCAACGGCGGCAGTCGACGCCAAAGCAGAATATCAGTTATTCCAAAAATTTGAAAAATTAACTAAAGAAAAAACAACAATCCTAATTTCTCACAGATTTTCAACCGTAAGAATGGCGGACAAAATAGTTTTGATAGACAAAGGAAAAATTGTCGAAAACGGAAGTCATCACGAGCTATTAAGAAAACGTGGCAAATACGCACAATTGTTCAAAATGCAAGCCGAAGGATACAGAGATTATTTTACTTTGAAAGGTAAATCTTAATCCGTTGTTTAAACACATTCAAATTTTTCTTCAACAGAATAATTAAAACAAAACTCTATTCCGAATTCATTATCGTATTTTACTCCTGGTGTAATATAAATAGAGTCTCCATATCCAAACAGCACAGCGGGACTTCTATCTATCATAATTGGACCAATTATTTTGATTTCTCCAGTGCCGATATTAGTTTTGTCGATTAAGTCCAATATCTCACCTTCGAACATCTCCTCTCCTAGCCTAGTATCATGCGTAACCATTATATCTTCAAACATCTCCCTATTATTCACTAATGTAAACGTTAATTCTGCAAGATTGTTCTCTTTTTTAATACATTTTATATTTTCAATATTAAATGAAATATCTTTACATATAATTTCCTCAAAATCCACCCTTTCTCTATATAATTTTTCATTGTACGAACCAATACCCCACCATGCAAATGCCTTCAATTTTTTCAAAAGAATAATTAAACTTCATTTTCTAAAAATCCCAATTATTTTGTTTACTGCATCGTTAATTATATTGGATTTAACAGAACCTACTTTATATAAGACAATTGATTTCCTAATAGATAATATCTTACTAGTTCTGATAAAACTATTAATTTTTAATTTTCCCGTTGTAAAATCTTTATCAGTTAATTCTATTTGAAAAGGGTCATCTCTTTTTTTAGCTGTAATTTGGCATACAACTAAATCATCATCAGGTAAAGTTGCAACAATTAAGGCGGGTCGTTTCATCGAAGAAGTTAAATCAGAAAACGGGAATGGTGTAACAATGACATCTCCCTTTACAAATCTTTCCATGCTTCCATATCCTCAGGACTCAACCAGTCCTCAGCTAGCAATCCTTCATCAGCAAGAAATTCAATATCTTCTTCGGTAGAATAAGCCCTTTTTATTTCATCTAAATCTTTAATCCTTTTTTCTATAATTCTTCTTACAAATTCACTCCATTTTATTTCCGAATACTTTTTCATCTTTCCATAAATTTTATCATCTATTGATAGAGTTATATTAGTCATAAATAAATAAGTGAGCCCACTTATTTAAATCTTTCGTGAGATTAAATAACTTCAATCGTCTTAACGGGATCAAACTCCTGTGCAAGAGCATCACATGTCGGATTGTAAATTAAAGAATCATAAGTAACTCCCAGAGAAATAGGATTAAATTCTTCCGTCGGCAACTCATAAATTTCAATCTTTCCATTTTTGAAAATAGTGGGGGTATTGCCTAAAGCAGAAACATAAGAATTCTTTAAAGAAATGTAATAAATTAGTTCGTCACCAGCATTAACTTCAATCGGCTGCTGACCATAATTTCTTCTATAAATATTTTGAGAGTAAATTTCAGTAGCAATTCCAGTGTCATAAGAGCCATAAATTTGTTGAGGATTTGCCCATCCCTTAAGATTACTATCAAAGACTGGTTCATAAGTCGTGTAAATTGGCCACAAAGCAAAAGTATAAGGAGAACCTTCAACTTGATTTACAGCAGTATTCTTCAAATCAAAACAAGCAATCAATTTTGGAACTTCAATGATTCGTGAAATAACTCCATCGTTCTTGAATTTCATTTTTCCAAGAGACATAGAAATTGATTCAATATTTTTCGCAGATTCATTTATAAAATTTGCAGTTCCGTTCCAACTCCAACCAGGAGTCAAAGTAACATGAATATCCGAAGTAGGAATATTATTCTTTAAATCAAGAGAGTAATTGTAATCCTGCGCATAATAAAAAATAATAGCCCCCACTCCAACAAGCAAAGTAAACATCAACGCGGTAACTAAAGCAACTCTCATATTATTTCTTCTCTACTTCATCACTATGAAATATCTTGGAGAAATACCATCCAGCTAACATGAATAGCCCAGCCGAAACAACAAGCACCATCAAAATTCCACCCTTGCTTAAATCATAAACATCAATGTAAAATCCGGCAGTAAAAACATAAAGTGAAATCGCAATTAAATAAAATATAGGATAAAACTTTCTTGCTCTAGCGTAAATTATAATCGCAATTACAAAAGAGATAATAAAATCAAACCATCCAAGAAAAGGATACCATTCACCGTATGCCATCAGATGTCAGACTCCCGCATAAACTCAGCAACAATATAAGACACAACCATAGAAACTAATAGTAAAACCAATTTAATACTTCTTGGAAACTGCGCAACATACTCTCGCGCAAAATACCACACTGCAATAAAAACAAAAATAATTCCTCCAATATAGAAAAGATATTGAACTCTCATAGACTCTTTAATTTCTTCAGATTTATAAGCTTTTTTATTACCTTCATCAGGTTTATTAGAAAACAAACTAATCAATCCCCAAACAAGCAAGGCAACAATTGCAAGAGGAATTAACATAAAAAAGTTATTTGCCCCTCCGTGCCATCCAAAATTAGCAAATACAAGCACAATCCAAGTTACTAATCCAAAAAAAATAATAAAAATCACAATGCCGAATAGAATTATCTTTTTATATTCCACTTCAAAGAACCTTTTTGATTCATAAAAAACTCAAGTTTTCAAGATATATAAACTTACTTCGGAGGAACTAAATTTTCCCAGTCGTCAATAAATTGTTCAACGCCTGGAACTGTAACGTCTGCCTTGCGATGTTCAGCATAAAGCTTAGTGAGCAAATACAAAACCATTCCAAGACTCTTCGAACTCTTGTTGTTTCCGATAATAAAATGATCCATGCCAAAATGATAATTGTTGCTGTCGCAAAGCCCCAAAACCGGCACACCTACTTTGTTTGCGTCAGTCAACGCGTTTTTGTCGAGCCATGGGTCGCAAATCATGACGAGCTTACACTCAAAAAAGTCTTTCAAGTTAGTGTTAGTTAAAATTCCAGCAGGATATTTTTTCATGAAAACTCTGATTCCAAAAGTTTCAGCAAAAAGTTTCACTGCCTTCCAACCGGCTTCTCTTTTGCAAACAAGAATAATATCTTCGGGCGCAAATTCCGCTAAAAACGCACCAGCTTCACGCATCTTCGCGTCAATCATCGCAGTGTTGAAAACAGCAAGTCCGTCAGCTCGGCGTTTGTAAATATATTTTTTCATTTGTGGCGTAACGACGCGAGTCCCCAAATGCATAGAAGCCTTCAAATAATCTTCAATAGGAACAAGAGTATTCGTCGGTTCAGTTTTCTCACCAGTAACTTTTTCTTTAATATCTACTTTCTCAATTTCTTTGAATTTTCCTTCAAGCGCTTTCAAACGCGCAGCCAGTTTTGCTTTCTTGTCATCTTTATTTTCATCAGCGCTTTCTTTTTTCTTAGTAGTTTTCTTTTTAGATTTCTTCTCGCCCTCATCAGTGTCAGATAATTCTTCAGCGACTTCCTCAATCGCCTCGCCAGCAGTTTCAATACCATGTTCAACGGCCTCGCCAATTTCTTCAACAACATGTTCCGTAGCATGAGCTACCTTTTCAACAATATTCTCGTCTTTGTGTGTTTTTGCCATAAGTGTAAATAAACAGCGCAGGGGTTTTTCGGAGGTTGTTTCAGTCCGTACCTGCAAAATTTACTAGTTTTGCGTGGTATTCGCAAACCTCAGTTGGCGATACCTGCTAAGTTCTTAATCTTCTTGAAGTTTGAGGGTTTTTAAATTATACCTTTATCAAATCCCGTTTAATATATTTAATGATTATTTTTAGGTCTAAATAAATCTTTTATTAGTTTAGGTTCTCTCACCGGAATTAGAGGTATTGTAAAATGGAAAGTAGACCCAATTCCAGATTTAGACTCAAACCAAATTTTTCCATTTTGTGATTCTACAATACCTTTACAAATCGGTAATCCCAGTCCAAGTCCTCCATGCTCACGATATAGATTCTCTTCACCGATATAAAATGGGTCGAACACCATTTTCTTTTTATCTTCTTGTATTCCGACACCCGAATCTTTAACTGAAAATTCAATAAATTCTCCTCGCCGATTCACCGTTAAAATTATCTCCCCATTTGGATGAGAGAATTTCTTAGCATTATTGAGTAAATTTCTAAGCACTTGCATCGCTCTGTCTGGATCAACATTCATCATTGGAAGGTCGCCAATAAATGACTTAATCACGATTTTTTTCTCTGGAAGATAGGCATTCATTTCTTTAACGAGTCGATGTATATGTTCTTTCAAATTTGTTCGGACAAATATAAAATTTAACCTCCCAATTTCTATTCTTGAGATTTCTAAAAAGTCCTTGATTATATTATCGAGGCGCTTAGTATTTCTTAAAACAATATCCACAGATTCTTTCTGCTGTTTATTCAATTTACCAAAGTAGTCAGTATCAAGCATTTGTAAATGGGCGAGCATAGGGGTCATCGGGCTCCTCAATTCATGACCTGTAATCGACAAAAATTCCGTTTTTGCTTTTTCTATTTTTTTATGTTCTTCGTCAATTTTATCCAATGATTCAATTGATTTGTTAAGCGTGTTTGCTAGTTCATTGAGCTCGTCATTAGTCTTTATATCTATGCGCGTTTTGAAATTTTCTTTTTTTAATTCTTGAGCGACAAACATGAATTTAGCAAGAGGCCTAACTATCGATTTAGAAATTACGTAAATGATACACACGGACAAGATTAAAAGCACTGAAAAACTTAAAATGTTTAAATACAAATTCTTGTCTACTAATTCTTCTGCTTCCTTATTTGCTGTTTTGAGTTCTACCGTAGAGACGTGATTTGCAGAGTCATATCCTAAATTTTTCAAATTAAAGTATTTTCTAAAACCATCACTATAAATTATTTTTTGATCCAAGTATTCTTGACTATCTAGGATGCGCATTGCCTCAAGTCTATTTCCAGCATTGACTTGTTCAATCGCTCTATGTTCCATTTCTACAAGTTTTATATTTGCCTCATTTATATCTTCAAATTGTGATTTTGTCAATCCCTCTAATTCGTCTAATCCTTGAAGCATATGCTTTATTGCGAGATCTAATTCTGGTTCAATTGATAGATATTTTTGCATCCACATCTTGTTCCCTGTAAAAGCATATTCTCTCGCCGCTTGCGTTAACAACGCGTCATAATATTGCATATGTTCCGATAACAAATGAAAATCTATTAGCGCTACTGATTCCCCCATTTTTTTTGAGAGGTCTTCACTTACATGTGATTTTATACCCTTAAGTTGAGAATAAGAAACTAAGCTGGAGAATATCACTACAACTATTAATAACGTAAAAATAAGTATCAATTTAGTTTTAATTTTCATTTTATCTCATCCATATTAGTTAGTTATAATTTCATCTGAGGTTTTTCGCAACACATATGGGATTTCTAAGCCAAGCGCATCAGCGGTTTTCTCATTTATTATTAAGTATGGACCCAACGGAGCCTCCGTAGCAATCCATCTTGGCTCCGCACCATTCAATATTTGTGAAGCTTTTTCACCAGCTAGTCTACCAATACTATGAAATTCAGCAATGTAACCGATTAGCATTCCATTTACAACAGGGTCTTTAAGACAACTAAATGTCGGTTTTTTATATTTCATACTGAAATCGATTATGGGCTCCGCACCCCCATTTTGAATAAGCGTATCGCAAGACCCATATACCGAATCGATAACACCCACATTTGACTCAAGCTGAACAGCTATATCTGCAATATCTACGGCAGATATTTCCAGAACATTTATTCCCCGCATAGCCAGAGTATTATTAAATTCAATATACTGGATTTCAGAATTTGGCTCACCCTTTCTATGGACAAATGCCATCGTTTTCGTGTCGGGATAAATCTGTTCAAATGCGAAATACTGCTTATAGGCAGGCACATAATTTCTCGTGCCCACAAGGTTATTCCCGGAAGAAGACTCAGATTCAATAACTTTTGATTCAACGGGATAAGTAACAACTGAAAATACAATCGGAATATCTCTAATCATATTTTTAGCGATTAATGTTCCCCGAGTAGTCAAGGTATAAATAAGGTCAACATTTTCCTGGTTAAATGACTCCAGAATTTTGAATTGTTCATCATAACTCGAATTAGCATTCTTTACAATATAATTAACATTTTTTCCCTCGATGTAGCCTTTTTCCGCAAGCCCTGTCTTAAATCCTTCAATATTTTGTTCATAATCTGGATTAACGTCCCAGTTAGCAATACCTATCGTAATATTTTTATCTTCACCATTTAATGAAAAAAGAGTATATGTTTTAACAGCTAACCCTACGACAAAAATGGCGACAGCAAAAATAAAAATATAGATTAAAATTTTTTTTAGCTTAGCAAACGTTAAATTCAAACCCCATCTTTTTTTGAAAAAGCCCATAACAAAAAATATCATTGCAACAACCAAAATAATAAATGGTAAGACGAGCTCAATTAAAATAGCCCTTAATTTTTCTTTTTGGGCGATTTTAACATTTTCATTAACGCTCAAAGGAGCAACTCTATTTTCGTAGCTATTTCGTGGAAAAAGTCGTTCTCGCGTGTTTATATCATAATAATAAGCTATCCCTTTATCGGCATGTTTGACTATTCTTCCAGTAAATGGCTCTATCCAAAGTTGTAACTGAACCACTAAATTAACTCCTCTCAATTCAGGTACTTCCGGTAAAAATTCATAACCCGCAGTTTGATCAAAGTCATAGTCCGTTTCATACCTATAAACCTTAAGTCCTAAAATATTTTCTTCGCCAGCAAATTTCATAAGTGCGGGCACGTCATAGCTTACGTGCCAGTATGCAAAATCTTGCTTATTGTTCCTTTTTGGAGCAAACAAATAACCCGTTCTATTTTGATCGCCATATTTTTCGACATGCGCTCCAGTTTTTGAATCTATTCCATAAATTCTGTCTACTCCAAAAATCTTTTCTCCAGTTAATTTTCTCACATCGAAAATATTTTTTATAATAATAACATCATCTTGCGCAGATATTGTTTCATATGCGAATATCGTTTTCGATATTTGCCGACCCAAAAATATTTGTCTCGTTTCATCGTAAAAATCATCCAGAGAAAAAAGATTCGCAGAATAACTAAAATTTTGAGGAATATAATATAATTTAGGAGATACAATAAACCACATAACACTCGCAATTAACAAAGTTATGCTCATAAAAATAAAAAATTTATTTTTACCTGTCGAAGTATTTGCTTCTTTTTTCTCAAACATTGTATCCCAAGTTAATTCCTAGTTTTGCTAGTAAAATCAACAACATTATCAACGAACATTCCAACCTCTTTAATTAAAAGCTGTTGTTCTTTAACGGAAAGCGCATAAAAAATCGCTTTCTTTCCGGAATTTCTTAATTTATTAATGATATCTGAAAGACATCTATCCACATGAGATTTTTCTTGATAAACTAAGAGATTAGTGATTGAATCAAATATTAGATAGTCAAATTTGTCGATTATTTTGTCTATTGCTATCGCCAATTCAGTTAACGCGCCCGGAGAGTTTATACAATAAACATTGTTCGTATAGTCTGGTACATTTTTCAACGTTTTTGTTATGGCATCAACAAAAATAATTTTTTTAAAGTCTATTTTAGCTTTCACAAAATCTTCTTTTAGTGCATCAGCCGTTTTATTTAGGGTAACATAACAAATTTTTTCGCCCGAAAGATTTTTCAAATTTTTTTCGACAAACAGCTTATATTTTACCGAAGGTAAAAGAAAAAGCAAAATTTTATTCAGTTTAAATTCATTTTTTAAATTCATGCTATCCTACTAGTTTTTTTATTCTTCTTATTAACTCTTTAATATCAAAAGGCTTTTGTATAAAATCTCTTACATTTCGACCCAATAAGTTTTCTTTTTCAGCTTCGCTCACTCTGACAACCGAAAGATAAGCAAGCTTAGTGTTTTTCATTTTAGGTATTATTTCTCGTATCGGCGTGCCGGGCATCATAATATCTAACAAAACTAAATCGGGTTTTTCTTTTTCACATTTTTTCAAACCATCATCCCCATCAACAGCAGTTATAACTCTATAACCATTTTTTTCTAAAACTGTCTTCACACTATTTCTTATATCTTCATCATCATCAACAACTAAAATTTTTTTCACCATCTCAACCGATATTCAAAGGAGCAAAACCCTCAAGATACCTAATTCTAATAGGGATTTAATGTATTAAAACCTTCTCTTTAGCAGTTTTGAAATAAAATACCTCCAAGGGAGAATTTACACGAAAAATCTATCAAATTATCAAATAAATCTATTCAGTTATTCTTTTTGTTATATTTATCTAATCTTTCTTTGAGTTTGTCTCCATAATCCTTTTCATATTCTTTTGTTTTAGCCAACCTAGTTTCATAATCATTCATAATTTTTTTGAAGTTTTCTTTTGTAATGGAACCATCATCATAATATTTTTTTTCCATTTCCATTTCCAAATTTCGTATTTTTTTCTTTTCTAATTTTAAGTTATTGAGTTTGTTTTGAATTATTTTAATTTCCAAAACTGGTCTGGAGACAATGCCTATTATAATTAAAAATAACGAAATTGCCCACCAAAATCTCATGATGCCGTTTATTATAATGGCCAACGCATTACCGAAGAATCCTCTCTTTCTAACAAAGAGACTTTTTTCAAATGTGCCCAGATTATCGCCGGCATCAATTGCCCTTATTTCAATACTTAACGTTCCAACATCAGATTTATCTACAAAATATTCTGCGAGATATTCCCCAGTTGATTTTTCAAATAATGGAATTACTTTTCCGTTTGACAAATGTGCAATTACCTCGGCTCCCTGAACTGATGAGCCGTCATCATATTTCAATAAACTTTTGAATTTTATTCGAGAGTTAGTATAAACAACTTCAGAATTTAGACTATCTAAAATAAACGATATATCTCTATAATCAATTTTTATTGGTATACTCGTTCCTCCAACCATAGTCAAACTACCCATAGTTTTATTCGCCTCTGCTTTCAAAACCCAGTCACCAACAGCATCGGTGGATTTTACAAAATAATTTCCAGAATATTTTCCGGGAGAGGATTCTTCCAAAATTATTTTTTCATCAAATGGAGTATAAACAAAAACGGAAGCACTTTCAATCGGATTTGCTAATTCAGTTAATTCTACAGATATTGGAATACTCGCTCCTCTTTTAAATTCCTTATTTTGTAGAGGACTTAAAAAATTAATATTATAATACATAATTCCAGAGGGTGTAGTTATCGTCGGATAAATTTTCGTAGATCCAACTTGTCTGTTTTCAGAAACAGCTATCAACTCAACATCCCAACTACCCTCAGGGTCAGAATATTTTATCGCATATGGTACAGAAAACTTTCCCTCTTCATCTGTATATCCAGTTATTTCAAAAATTGTTTGGTTTTTCTTTCCACGAACTTCGACTAAAGCATTTTTTTCAGGTAACCCTTCTTCATTTAAAACAACACCTCTAAAAAAAATCATACTTCCTTTAGCATAATCTTTAACAAATTCAATCGCATTTACTTTAAGAGTATGTCTCAGGCTAACGAAAATAAAAGCCTCATTATATTGTCTTGAATGTTCAGCAAAGTAACTTATTTTATAATCTCCTGGCTCTTTCGCTCCATTTATCGAAACATTTGCTTTATACATTCCATCTGGGTCGTCCGAAGAATGCTTTAACAATACCTCATTTGAAAATAATGTGGAGTTTGCTCGGATAGTCGCCCCATTACTCGGTTCGCCAGCAAAATAAACCTCGACTCTTAGTTCTAAATTTCCATAATTAATCGATTCTCCACCAGATGGTATGCGAGGAAAAATTCCAATTACTGACTGAACTCCTCCTCCAGAAGCAGTTGTGGTAGTCGTGGTCGTAGTAGTTCCACCATTAGTCCAAGTACAACTATGGCTTTGACATGTTGATTGGCTGGAATACGTCGAACACGCATCATGACTCCCATTACATTTGCCATTGTTGACATTATAATTACAACCAGCAGAGGCGCATCCAGCCGAGTCATCATTATACGTGCCACAAGCATGAGGATTGCCAGAACATGTTTCAGCCAGCACAGGACTAACCAAAAACGAAATCAAAAATAGCGTAGCGAGAAATACACTTTTCGCTTTCATTTATTCACCTCAATCTCGCTAAATATTTCTTGCTCAGGATACACAACAATACCCTTACCATCAACGATTTGCATAGCGACTATTTTTTTCTCATGTTTTGTTCCACGCAATTTAATGACCTCAATAGCATTTTCTCTAAGGTTTCCATGTCTGACTGCATACATCGCAACTACTCCGTCCGCTAAAAACTCCTCGACACCACTATTGCTATATTTAAGCGGAATCTGTTCCGTTTCAGAAATAAAAAAAGACGTAGCTCCGAGTTTTTCAAAATATCTAAATAATTGCTCGATATAAAGTCTATACGAAGAAGTTTCATCATCCTTAAATGCGGCCGCAAGAGCAGTCAGTGAATCCACAATAATCCAGTCTGGCTTAAATCCTTTCGGAATCATGCCGTCAACATGTTCAAGATTAATTCTCAATTCACCACGAGCTTTAGAGAGCAAGGCTTCTACACCTCTTGAAATCTTAAATGGATAAATTCTCTTTATTTTTAATAAACCCTTCTTTTCTAATTTAGAACAATCCCATCCAAAATCGCGCATATGTTTCCTTAGTCTTTCCTCAGATTCTTCTAACGAAATATAGAGACATTTTTCTTTGTTTATCGCAGCATGGTAAATCGTTTCAAGTGAAAAAATTGTTTTTCCAGATCCAGCTCCTCCTGCAAGCAATAGGGATGAACCTTTTGGAATTCCTTTTCCGAGCAAACTATCAAATCCAACAATGCCCGTTTTTACCCACCCACTTTTATTTTTTTTAGCAGAATTTTTTATAGGGCCTATCGATTTTTTTATTTTTTCACTTTGTCTATGAATTATTTTTTTATAACTGGCAGATTTTTTGGATTGCCGATTCATTATTTCAGTTAATAATCCCATTATTTTACCCCGTAATTTTTCATCACATTAGAATATAATTTAGCATCATCAGTCTTAGCAAATTTATCAATTTCTTTTTTAGGTAATTTTCTCAGTAAATCATCCGTAATTTTTAAGATTTTTTTAACATTTTTTTCACTAACGACTTCTTGTTTTTCATTTTTCTGGTTTTTTCTTTTTAAAATGATGAGCACGAGTATCAACGAAATAATTATCGAGAACGCGAGAGAATACGCAAATGGTTTTTGCATAGTGGGCATAATGATTTTAGGAACCGAAAAAGAAATTCTCAAGTTATCCCAATATTTACTTATTATTTCAGAAACGACCACTAAGATTATTACAATAGCTCCAGAGAAGACTATCTTCCTCCAAGGTAGCCTTACGTCACTTCCGAACCTATTATCTCCCTCTTTCTTAGGCATCTAATTAATAGAAAACAGATTTATTTAAACATTATGTAGTATAGAACTACCAAACGCGTCCTCGAAAAACATAATTGCAAACAAAAAGCGTAACCCCAATTTAGAAAATAATATAATAAATTCTTCCAATAGCTCAAAATAATTAACTTCTTAAATTATATTTTCAAGTTCAGAGTTCAACAAAACCACAAGACTTATTAATATCAGAGAATAATAAAAATATGCAAAAAGAGAGAGCTGTTCTAACATTATCCGTATTTCTCGTCGCCATTTTAGCATTTTCAGTATTTGCCCAGGAATCTTCTGATTCTGCGACATCCTCCGAAACTCCCGATGATTCTTCGATTGAAGAGGTTCAAGACGAGCCACAAGACATTCTCGATGAAGCATCAGAAGAATATCCAGAATCTACTTTAGATGTTGACGCAGGAACTACTCCCGGACAATTCGGATATTTCATAGATGCATTTTTTGACAAATTCGGAAACGATGCAAATGTCATGGCAGAAAAATTCGCAGAAGTAAAACAACTTTTGAATGAAGGTAAAAAAGAAGAAGCAAAAGTTGCATTAGAAAACTTCAAAGAATACGCTCACAATTTACAACAAGAAGCATCGCCAGAAAACCGAGATGACGTAAGAAAATATATGGCTTCAATAAATCACGAACTTTCAGCTCTTAGAGGAAAAGGCAATGACGACCTAATTTTAGAGGTTGAAGACAGCGCCAAAGATACTTTAAACGCGCTCGAGTTGTCAAAAGTAATAAAAGACGCTTGTCGCAAACTTATCGAATTAGCGTCCTCAGATGTTGAAGCGCAACTTCAGTTTGAGCAACTTTGCAAACCATCAGACGATTCTTCAGACTGGCACAAAGATTACTATAAAGAATTAACGATAGAACAGCAAGCAGAAGTAAAGCGTTTTGTAAAAGCAATAAAATCTTGCTTCAAGAATCCAGAAACTTGCGATTGCTCCGCAGCAACAGACAATCAAGATTTCATAAATAACTGTGAATTAATCTCTAAAGCTGAAGTTCAATGCAGAAATGGCGAAGAGGCGTCTTGCGATTTATCAGAGGAACTAGGCGACGAGATATTCCAAAGTTTAGCAGACAAACCTTACTTGCGTGATGCTCTTGAAGATATTGAAAGAGAATTTTCAGACATGGACGACGATAGATTCGATAATCATTTACCTGATGAATGCCGAGATGCGGGCGCAACCGACAGACAGAGTTGTATGAAAGTCATGTTCTCTCTAAATGCCCCAGAAGAATGCGTTTCAGCATTAGAAAACGGAGAAATAGATTTAACAAATGAACGAAACGCAAGAGAACAATGTGAGAAAATTATGTTCAGAGAGAATGCTCCTCAAGAATGTATAGATGCAGGAATGACTGAATTTAAAGAATGCGGCAAATTCATGTTCAAAGAATCTGCTCCTCAAGAATGTCTCGAAGCAGGACTCACAGGAGAATCTCCTCGAGATGGTAGAAAATGTGAAGAAATAATGAGAAAACTTGGCGGAGAAAATCGAGGAAGAGGTCCAGGAATAAACTTTGATTGTAGAAGAATTGAAGACCCTGAAAAAAGATTAGATTGTTTTGATAAAATATCATCTCAAGCGCAAGAAGATTTTGACAACAGGGGAGAAGAAGGAAGATGGCCTTATCAATGTGAAGAAGCGGGCGCAACAGACAGAGATTCTTGTGAAAAAATAATGCACGAATGGGGTCAAAAACAAAGAGAAAATCGAGAATTTGAAGACGGAGAATTTAGAGATGACAGAGAATTCAGAGACGGATTTGACAATCGCGGAAGAGGCTCGTTCAATTCAGGTCCTGGAAGGTTTAACCCTCCTTGTAACTCTCCAGAAGAATGCGAGAAGTTCAGACAACAAAATCCTGACTTCGGCGCTAGAGACCAAGAGTTTAAAGGATTCGATGACGACAGAGAATTCCGAGACGATTTCAGAGACGGAGAATTCCGAGACGACGGCTCCAGAGAATTCCGAGGCGAAGAGTTTTCAGGAGAGCAGTTTAATTCAGGCGCACAAGAACAACAAGGTTTCAGTGGTTCAAGTAGTCAAGAACAACAACCATCTAGTTCAGAATCTAGCTCTTCATCAAGCGAGAGTAGTTCAGAATCATCGCCAGCAGGAATAACTGGAAATGCGATAAGAAGAAATCCTTTCTTAAGATATTATTTCAGATAATTTTCTATATCAATCAATCTCTTCAATTTAACCTCGCGCCATTTCGTAGCAACGCCACATTTAATATAATCCGCTCCGAAGCCAACAGCATAATCAGCAAGCCCAGAATCCAAAGTTTCGCCGGAGCGATGAGATAAAATAGTTTTAATTTTGTGCGCACGGCAGAAATCAAATATCTTTTTCAATTCTAAAAGTGAACCATTTTGATTCGGTTTAACGATTACGGCGTTAATAGACTCTTTGCGAACAGCTTCAGCAAGTCGGCTATATTGTGTAGCTGTCAAATCATCTCCAACAACCAAACATTTTTTCCCAACACATTTATTCAGCAAAGCAAATCTCTTGAAGTCGCGTTGTTCAAACGGGTCTTCAACATAAGCCAAGTTATAATTGGGCACAGCATGCTCAAAAAAAGCAAGTTGCATATCTTGTTTCAAAACTTTATTATTGTATTTATAATTCTCATCAGCAAACAAAGTTGACGAAGCAACATCTAAACCAATTCCGACTTCGCACTTGAATTTTTTTTCAGCTTCCGCGCGGACATAATTCAAAATTTCAAGAACGCGCTCGTCATCAGAAGCAACAAGCCACGCACCTTCATCGTTAACAAGTTTGGCTCCCAATTTTTTTCCGACGACAGAATAAACAAACTGCATGATTTTTAAATTATCGGAAAATCGCGAAGCGCGCGGAATAACTAAAAATTCCTGAAAATTTGGCCTGTTAGAAACTGAAGCGCTGTGAAGCCCGCCACCGACAACGTTTCCAACAGGAAAAGGCATTTTTTTCCCACGCCCGACAACTTCAAAAAGCTCTCGTCCAGTTTCAGAAGCCAGAGCTTTCAAAACAGCAGACTCAAAAGCATAAAGCGAGTTAGCCCCAAACTCCCGCGCGTTTTTCAAATCGGTATTTTTACAAATTGCTTTTTCCACGCGCACCAAATCCTCGAACTTCTCAACAACAATCTCGTCGCAAAAAGCATTCAAAAAATCAACACAAAATTCTAATGATTTAAAATAAGATGGCGTTTCATAATCGCCGACGCTTTTGCCGTTAGGCGAAGAAGCCCAATCACACCCATTAACCGAAACGGCAATCGTATCAGCACCACGAGAATCTTTCACAACTCGCGCACAAACCTCTTTGATTATCATAAAATAATAAAACAAAACGCATTAATAAATAATAACTTTCTCAAAAATTACTCACTTTCGCTATTACTATTCTCTTCAATTATTCCGTCATCTGCATCGTTTTCATTGACAAGACCCATTTCATCAGCGTTCGTTTGAATTTCCTTCTCAATTTCCTTCTCTTTTTCAGCGATTTTCTCATCGTCAACATTATCTTCTTTCACAGCCTTCAACTTCTCGTTTGTTTTCTTCGGCATCGGTCTCTTAACTGAAATAGGCAAAACTCCAGAAGTGAACTCTCGTTCAGCAATTTTAAGAGCATCATATCTCATCGATTTCAAATCCTCATCAGAAATTTTCAAAAGCAAAGGAGCATCCATAGAAACTTGTAAAGCCCTTGCTCCAATTATGCGCGCAACTTCATATCTTGTAAACTCGTGCTTTATTTGAGCCATGTTCAAAACGCTCTTGCTATGCATGCGCAGGCATGCTCGTTTAGTTTTGAACTGCCAAAAATATTGATTTTTGCCATTTTATTTCAGGAACTTTTGGAGCTTTTTAAGTGTATCGTCATACAACTTTGGAAGGTGACTCATCATCTGTTCAAGGTCTTCGCGATTTAGTGGAACTTCAAGTCCCTTTTGACACGAGTGCAACATGTGGTCTTTACCATGATAGTGCGAAATTCCGAAAATAATTTTACCTTCACATGCTTCTTCTTCTTCGCGCGTTGGGTCAATTACAATTGCGTCACCGAGTTTAAAGAATGTGAAAGACAAAGGCAAAATCCCGTCGACAAGTGGTAATTTTTTGGTAGCTTTCTTATCGTAGTCAATTCGACCATTTTCACCCAGTTCAGGGATGCGCGTCTGCATCAAAGCCGCAACAGCCGCAAGGCCCGCAGCATCAATCAAGTTGCCGTCATCATTAATCGGATAAACGTCAATTATGACTGTCCAAACTTTCTCGCCTTCCACAATCACAAGTTTTTTCAAATCAATCATGTGGGACTCTCTTACCATTCGGTCTACCAATCTTGGAAGCTCAATCGCGTTGAATTTTGGTGGTCCAGATTCAAATCTCGGCGACGCCAACGGAAGCAAGTCACCTGAAACCATAATATTTCCCTTATCCAAGGAATCAGGATATGGTGTGCCCACTTCAAGTTTTACGCCAACAACGACTTCAGTCTTGCCCAATCGAATTCGCGCGCTTCCTTCTGCCTTGTTCGACACGTTATATTCTATACTAAAATCGCGGTGTTCTAACAATTTGCGTCCGTCAAATCTTTTGCCCGCCGCAAACATTTTAACAAGCATTTCTTGAGTCAGCGACGAAGTATTCATTGAACTCATAGTTCGGTCGCCTCCTTCAAAGCCTTCTTCTGAAGTTCATAAATCGTAGCGCAGGCATCATCTGCTAATCTCAACGCTTTCGGAACAACATGTGGTTGAATATTTCCATCAAGCTGTAATAAAGTATACTGGTCAGAGTTCGCGATTTTAGCAATCGGAAAGTCAGTCGCACCCTCGCCGTCCTCAAAATCCTCTTCTTCCTTATCAACATCAACAACTAATTCTTTATCCATCTTTCCAATAGAAACTGCACAAATCAAATTCCTCATCGGTATTCCTGCTTGCGCAAGCGCCATCGAAGCAGCATTAATTCCAGCAACTCGTGTGCTTGCATCTGCTTGTAAAACATAAATCTGCACATCAACAACTGTATTTGGAAACTCTTTCAAATCCAACGCTGGAGACAAAGCCCATTCAGTAACCTTCGAAATTTCCTGCGAGCGTCTTGATGGTCCAGGTTTTTTTCTTTCTGAAACCGAAAAGCTCAACAAGTCATAATTCACTCTCAAAACAGCTCTTTGAGGGTTTTGCATGTGTTGTGGGTGGAGCAATCTTGGTCCATAAACCGCAGCAATCGCAACCGTTTTTCCAAACGAGAACAGCGCGCTTCCGTCGGCATTTGGAATTATACCAACCTTAGCAGTAACATCTCTCATTTCATCAAACTTTCGCCCATCGTTTCGTTTATATGCCATTATTTATTCTCCTTGAACCAGTTTTCAACTTGTTCAGTTAATCCAGATACTAAAACTTTATCGGCAATGAATTCAATTGCTCTTCGAGCCTTAATTTCCGCATCAATATTCTCGCCGTGTATCCAAATCCATCCATTTTGTCCAATCGTTATGTTACATCCCGTATTTTCTTTTATCAAATTAATCATGCTTCCTTCTCGTCCAATCACTCGTGGAACGCGTGAAGGATTTATTCTGAAGACGAATCCACCCTCAAGTTTTCCCAAACCTTTGCCTTTCATCGCAAGGTCTATTCCCTTAGGACTTACACTCCAAACTTTCGCAGAGACCATATCTCCTATCGCGAGAAACTGGTCCATCTCGTGTTTGTTTACGAATCTCGGCGATTCCATCAAAGGTAAAAACCCATTTTGAGCATAATCAATATCGACAATCCAACCACTATGAACTATATCGCTAACTCTACCAATAACGACATTATTTCTTCGCGGAATGAACGCACCAGAAAGTGAAATTATTTTAACGACTCGCCCTATTTTTTCAGCAACACCATATCGCGACGCAATCAAGTCATTTCCTTCTCTGCGAACACTCTCTCCAGGCAACAAGTCCTCACCAGAAGCAATTATTTCTCCAGGAACTACAACCGTACGGCTGTCAGGTTCAGAACCAAAATCTTCAAATTCTTCGTGTGCTTCGTTAATGTTATTCATGTAATCTTCCAAACCAATCGAGAATAATCGTAATCGTCTCGAATGTATTTGCCAATTTCATAGTTCTATAAATTGAGGGTTTTTAAATTTTCCTATTGAATATTTCAGGAAAATTTTAACATAAAACTTTTCAAAGTTTTTTCGTTTAAAACTTGCGCTTAGAATTTTGCAAGTTTTAAATCTAAAATCCACGAGCGATTTTTTCATTTAAATTTGGCTATCGCTTTTTGTAAAATAAATCATTAAATAATTCGCATTTTATAAAAAATCTCTTAATTTATTTTAAAACTAATTTATCTATTTTTTTTCTAATGAACTCCAAATTAGATACATAAATATGCTCGGAGCAAGAGTAATAACTAAGTTCGAATCTTTATCAGAAGAAAAATAGTGAAAATATACAGAATCGATAACAATCAATATTATTGAAGTCATTAATTTCCATTTCGTCGGTTTGAAATTCATAATAATTATCTAAAATTTAAATCGCTTCTTATTTCTTCATCTCTTCGCTGATAACTGCTCCGTGCGTAATTGAGTTCAGTTTGTCATAGAAATCAATTTGCATTCCCGACGGAATATTCATCACGACTTGCAAATCTCCATTTGGCAACCACTCCTCGCTTTCTTTGTAATCTTTCAAAATTCCATAAACTTGTCCGCTAAATCTTGCAGGGATTTTCAATTTTATTTTCTTAGTTTCAATTTTAATCGGCAAGACGGTCGCAAGTTTGGTGATGAGCTCAGGCATTTGCATTTCAGCTGGGCGGTTATCAAAGTTGAAATGCACTTCTTGAATCGCACGTCGTATTCTATCGTCGGTGTAAGGTCTTCCGTGCTGATCAACAGCATTTCTCAAAATCAAATCGACGACTTGTTTAATGCGCTTTTCGCGTTCAGCGTCGCGAAATTCTTGATTTTTCTGTATTTCGCCTTTCTTCATTATCTGTTCGGCAATGGCGTAAATATCAGTAGTATCGAATGCATTTTCAAGTTCAGCTTTCGAGGCAGCGAGTCCCCGCGTCGCATCGGTGTAAATTGTCGGCATATTCAAAGCAGAAGCAACATTTCCAGTTCCAGCTTTAACTTTCAACGCTTCATCTAAATCAACAGAAATCTCAAACTGCTTCCCCTTTATTTTTATTCGCGCTTCTACCGTCGCCATAAACTATTCCAGAAAACTAATTATTTAAAACTTTATATGATTAAAAGCAACTAAATATAGAACTATTTATTTAACAAATTTCTTCAATTCCTCGCCGTGAAGACGGACAAGTTTACCATCTTTGCTAGGAATCATTCCAACATCAAATCTTGAAACTTCAAAATTCTTACCAAGAATCTCTTTGAAAATCTTTATTGCGAACCTAATTCCTTCATCCATAGTCATATCGTCTTTGAAATCCTTCCGCAATTCTTCTTTAATTTGTTCATCGTTCTCGCCAATAGCATTTGCTCTGTAAGCAAAAAAGTTTCCCGTGATATCTGACGTGTACAAGTGAGCCTTTCCTTTTGAAACTCCGCCAAGCATTATCGCGACACCATATGGTCTAGCTCCGCCATATTGCGTGAACATTTGCATATTGTCAGCAATCATCTGAATAACTGCAATCGGTTCAATAGGACCACCATAAGAAACTCGGTTTTGTTGTGCGAGCAAACGTGATTTGTCGACGAGCATTCTTGCATCAGACGCAATTCCTGCCGCCGTTGCCATGACATGGTCATCAATTTCAAAAATCTTAGTCGCGGATTCTGGCGCAATTAATTTATCTCTAATTCTTTTGTCCGCAAGAATAACTACTCCGTCTTTACAAACTAGTCCGATACTGTTGCTTCCAAGCTTAACTGTTTTTTCGGCGTACTCGACTTGAAGCAAATGTCCGTCTGGCGAAAACATAGTCGCAGCGCGGTCATACCCCATCGCCTGGTGTTGCATTTCTGTTGGCATCTCCATTTCAGTAAAACTCCTCAAAGATAACTAAAACCTTTGTCTGAAAATTCTTAAATTTGCAAGTTTCCATATTTAATGAGTAAATCCTCTGATATAAGATTTGCCGCATGAGCAGTATTTAAGTTTTGCGGGATATTATTTGTCTAAACCTTTAATAGTTCCAGACACGCGCAAGACTTCGAGTTTTCCACGAGCAAGAGCCAAAGCTGCGCGAACATCTGTCACAGTTTCGCGATTTATAGCGAGAATAACTTTCCCATCTGAAGAAGCGACAAAAACTGGCGTAGCCTTCGCCCATCCCAAAACCCCAATATATTCAAGAATTGCGCCCTCGACATCGTTTTTAGTTCCACGAATAAATAAATATCTTCGATTGGCACGCATAGTCGGTTTTAATTTTAACATAACAATTAAATGATTTCACATTTTTTATATCTTTGTTATAATTGGAAATAAAATTATTCGTATTATTTTCGCTCAATCAACAATCTTCGTCCCTGCAATCCCGTTGACTTTCTCGCGAATTATATCGCTCTCTAATGCAAATCCTAAAGCTTCAGCTCCTCCAACTTTAAAGTTAGCCATTCCAATTACTTTGCCGTCGCTACCGACAAGAGGTCCGCCAGAATTTCCAGGATTCAAAGTGACATCTGTTTGCACATAGGCTCCAACCATGTTCGGCCCATCTCGATTCAAAGCAGAAACAATTCCTTCCGTGACCGTAAAATCGAGTCCGAGAGGATTGCCGATTGCAATTATTTTTTGTCCAACAACAACTTCATCGGAATCGGCGAGTTCAAATCCCTCAAAGTTTTTAGAAATTTTTAAAACTGCAATATCTATCGTGGCATCACTGCCGACGAGTTCAGCAGTATAAACCTCTTTATTATAATTCTGTACTTGAATAATTTTGCTTCCAGCGACGACATGTTGGTTAGTTAGAATATATCCACCATTTCCCACAATAAAACCTGTTCCTGCAGAAACGTCGGTCGCGACAGTTACAACTTTTTTCACGGCACCCTCAACGACGAGCGAAAAATCGTTCTGTTTAGTTTTCAGCAATTCAATCTGTCCATCAAAATCTATTTTTTGTTGAGAGAGCGTCCTCACAATTTCTCCAATCCTATATTGGTTTTCCTGTCGTGCTTCGCCCAAATCGTTACTTATTTCTTGCTCAAAACTTTCCTGTCGCGCAATCAGTTTCGCACTCTGCGAACTCGTCGTAATAAAAAAAATCAACTGCAAAATAAGTAGTAAAATAACTGCGCCATAAAGAACATTCAAGTGGTGCCTCATGAAATATTATGTAATCTCACATTTATAAATTAAATCCTCGAATACAGAAATCTCAATAACTCAAACCAATTACATTTCCATTAAATTTCATAAACAAGAAGGATATTCCTCACCAAACTACTAAGTCAATTTAAATAACAACGATTATAAACTGATTCATCGTTTTTAGAGATATGTTAAAAATTCACGGTGTTGGCGGTTATGACGAAGTCGGCAGAAATATGACTGCTATTGAGTCCAAGAACGACGTGCTTTTGTGCGACGCGGGACTTTATCTCCCAGCAGTTGTTGGAGTCAGAGAACGCGAAAAAATTCCGACAGAATCCGGAATGCGCGCAATAGGTGCCTTGCCTAACGATCATTATTTAGAAGAGCACAGACTAAGAGAAAAGGTAAGAGCATTAATGGTTTCACACGCGCACCTCGACCACGTCGGAGCCGTCCAATATATCGCACCAAGATACAATTGCGGAGTTTACGGCACGCCTTACACAATCGAAGTTCTGAAAACACTAATGGCGGACAATGAAAAAGGAATCCATAACCCTTTAGTTCAAGTTCAGCCGAACGCACACACGACAATCAAAGGAGATAGCTCAAATTACAAAGTTGAATTCATAAATATGACTCACTCAACTTTGCAGTGCACTGTCATCGCAGTCCACACGCCCGACGGAGTCGTGTTATATTCAAATGATTACAAATTAGACAACAGTCCCGTTGTTGGCGACCCACCGAACTTCAAACGTCTTAAAGAATTATCGAAGCAAGGAATCAAAGCCCTCGTGGTCGACTGCCTTTACGCACCAGACGACAGGAAAACCCCGTCGGAAAAAATCGCTCGCGGATTATTGGAAGATGTTTTGTTCACTACGGAAAATTACAATTCTGGTTTAATTATTACAACTTTTTCTTCACACATTGCACGTTTAAAATCAATCGTCGACTTCAGTCTTCGTTTAGGTAGAAAACCAATTTTCGTCGGTAGAAGTCTCCATAAATATGTTTCAGCAGGAATAAAAATCGGAAAGATTCCTTTCAAGGACAAAATAATCATGGCTACGCACAGGTCTCAAGTTGAAAAATACTTAAAAATGGCAAACTCCAATCGCAAAAATTATTTACTCGTGTGCACAGGTCATCAAGGAGAAGAGGGCTCAATTTTAGACCGAATTTCCAGAGGCACAATGCCTTTCAAATTAAAGGAAGACGATCACATTATATTCTCGTCAAAAACAATTCCAACTCCTGAAAACCTTGTAAGTCGGAGTGAATTGGAAAAACGTCTTCGAAAATCAAAGCCACGCATTTTTGACAATGTTCACGTTTCTGGTCACGGGGGCAGAGAGGATTTAAGGGACTTAATCAAATTGACGAACCCTGAACACATTATACCTTCGCACGGAGACTTATCCAAAACAATGGCTGGTCTAAATCTCGCGATGGAAATGGGTTACAAAAAAGATTATAATGTGCACTTGCTTTCAAATAGCAAACACGTGACTTTACAATGAGGTATATCGCATGAGAGAAGACATCGTCGGCATGTTGAAGAACGCAATAGAGCGTGGCGGAAGACCCGAACAAATCGCACGTTCATTAGTCAATTCTGGCTACAATGCGGCAGAAGTTCAACAAGCTCTTTCGTTCGTTACTGGTGGAACTTTATCTTCGTTGAATGCTCCCCCACAACAACCGGTAAATATTAGACCAATGGCTCAAATGCCTCAGCAAATAAATTCACAAATTCCTCCACAGCCAACACAATATCCGTCAGTCGCGCAACAACAAACTAATCAATACGCGCGCCCATTACCGATAAGCCCTCAACAGTATTCTGGCCCAGGTTCAGCTAAGTTGATGGTTTTGATAGCCACACTTTTGATGTTGGTCGTCGGACTCATAAGCGCAATAATCTTTAAAGACGAAATAATCAATTTGTTCGGATGACTCTAATTTACGAACCTTCTGAAGATTCATATTTACTCGCATCTGTAATTCCAAGATATGTAAAAAACAAGTCTATTATCGAAATAGGCGCGGGCTCTGGAATATTAGCAGAAACCGCAAAAAACTCTGGTGCGAAGTCGGTCACGGCAACAGATATAAATCCGCAATCAATAAAACTTCTAAAACAAAAAAATATCTCCGCTATAAAATCGGATTTGTTTGAAAAAATAAAAATCGCGCGCAAATTCGACGTGATAGTCTGCAACCCTCCATATCTTCCAGAGGATAAATCAGAAGACAAAGAATCTAAAAAAATAACGACTGGCGGAAAAAATGGCGACGAATTCATTTTAAAATTCTTAAAACAAGCAGTAAAACATCTTGAATCGAACGGAAAAATTCTTCTGCTATTATCTTCTTTAACTCCGCGAAATAAAATTAAGGAGTTATTATCGAAAAACAATCTAAATTATAACATCGTCGCGTCAAAGAGTCTTTTCTTCGAAACTTTGGAAGTTTGGGAAATCTACTACAATAATGCCTAAAAACCACGAACAACAGCAAGTTCCATATGAGATTTGCACATTTAGCGGATTGCCACTTAGGTTCATGGCGCCATCCCGAGCTACAGACTTTAAACTTTGAGAGTTTCAAATACGCTCTTGAAAACTGCAAAAAAGAGAAAGTAGATTTCATACTTATAGCCGGAGATTTATTTGACTCGCCATATCCGCCAATAGAAACGATAAAAGATACTTTTGACGAGTTTCGCAAGCTCAAGGAAGCAAACATTCCAGTTTTTTTAATTGCAGGAAGTCACGACTATTCCGTTTCAGGAAAAAGTTTTCTCGATGTTTTGGAAAAAGCCGGATTCGCCAAGAACGTACATAAATTTGAAGAGCGCAACGGACTCATAATTCTCGAACCAACAATATTCAAGAACGTTGCAATTTATGGCTATCCTGGAAAAAAGACGGGGCTAGAAGTATACGATTTAGAAAAAATAAAATTACAGGATGCTCCCGGATTATTCAAAATTTTAATGTTACACACAACGATGAAAGACGCGCTTGGAAATTTAGATATTCCCGCAGTTGACCAAACAAAATTACCTAAGGCGGATTACACTGCCCTCGGACATTTGCATCTATTCTATGAAAAAGAAAATCGCGTCTACGGCGGACCGATATATCCAAATAACTCTAGCGAGCTTGAGGATTTAAAATATGGTGCGTTCTACATCATCGATACACAAAATGGGTTCAAGCGCCACAATATAAAATTAAAAGATGTTTTAGTTTTAGATTTAGAAATATCCGATTCATTGTCTGGCACTGAAAAAATAATTGAAGAACTAAAATCTCATCCATTAAAAGATAAAATTTTAATACTCAAACTAAAAGGAGTTCTAGAGCACGGCAAAATCACCGATATAGACTTCAATAAAATAGAATCGTTCGCAAGATTTCAAGGGATTTATGCTTTCTTAAAAAATACGACAAAATTATTTTTTCCAATAATTGAAATAGATGTTTCTCCAAGGGGGGAGAATTTTGAAAACGAAATAATTGCAGATTTCAGTCAAAAATATCCGCACAAACTTAACGAACACATAAATCATCTCATAAATGCGCTCAGTATCGATAAAAAAGAAGATGAAATATCGCGCGCATTTGAAGATAGACTTTTCGGGGAGGTTCAGAAAACTTTGTTCCAATGATTTTCAAAAAAATAAAAATAAAAAATATCCGCAGTTATCGCGACGCAGAAATTGAATTTCCAGAGGGGGCAGTTTTGCTAGCAGGTGACATTGGTTCTGGAAAAACAACGGTTCTTATTGCAATAGAATACGCCTTATTCGGATTACAGCCTGGCCAGCGAGGCTCTTCAATATTAGCTAATGGCGAAGAATATGGCGAGGTCTATCTAGAACTTGAAGTCTCAGGAGACAAAGTAATAATCGAGCGCGGTTTGCGAAGAGGACCCAAATCTATTAATCAAGATTTCGCCGCAATCACAATAAATGGTTCGCGTTTTGAGTCATCAATCAGTGAAGTAAAAACTAAAATTCTAGAAGTATTGAATTACCCACAAGAGTTTTTGAGAAAAAATAATCTTCTTTACCGATATACAATTTACACACCTCAAGAACAGATGAAGCAAATTATTTTAGAAGACCCAGAATCGAGATTAGATGTCCTTCGTCATATTTTTGGGCTAGACAAATACAAAAGAATAAAAGAAAATCTTCAGAGAGTCACAGCAAAAATAAGAGAAGACTCGCGTATTCTACAAATGGAAGTGGTTGCCCTCGATTCCAAGAAAAATGATGTAGAAAATAGCATTAAATTCATTAAGCTAATCAGCGAAAATATTTCTGTCAAAGAATCGGAAATAAAATCTGCAACGGACTCGCGTCAGATACATGAAAAAGAAATTGAGAGTCTCAACAAAATGTTGGAAGATCGTGAAAAATTTAGAAAAGAAATCGAAAAATCTAACATAGTTCTGGCGAATAAGAAAGAGCAGTTGGCAAATATAAAAAACGAGATAAGTGGAATAAACTCCATTCTAAATTCAGAAAATACTCTCTATAAACAAAAAAATATTTCCGAAATAGAATCCGACATAATCAAGTTATCAAACACATTAGAGATATTAGATAAAACGCTTATAGATTTTATATCAAAAAAGAAATCTTTAGAATCGCTAAAATCTCTCGCGCAGGAAAACATTAAACGCGTTTTTGAAATAGACCTCTGTCCAACTTGTCTTCAGAATGTTCCAGGAACACACAAGCACAATATTTTGAATGCAAAAGAGAGCGAAATAAACAACATCAATTCAGAATGTTCTTCTTTAGAATCTGAAATTTTGCGTATAAAAAATGAGCAGACAAGACAAAAAAATAATCTGCGAAACTTGGAAAGCGAAAAAGCAGCCATACAAATTCAAAAAATCAGACAGGAAAATATTCAAAAGCAAAAGGAGAAACTACAAGAGCTACTAAAAACAAAAGAAGTGACTGAGAAAGATATTTCATTTTTAGAAGGGCACATGGAGTCATTAAAAGAATCCGCTCTTGAATACTCGAAATTTGAAAATTTGCTCAAACTGAAAAAAGACGACTTGAAAAAATCTATGGAAATTGAAAGAAGCCGAGAAATAGAGTTCGCGGAGCAAAAAAAAGAAAAGGAGTTGTGTCAAAAAGAAATTTTTAAATTACAACAAGAAATTTCAAAAGCAGAGCAGGCAAAACAGAAACTTCTACATTTGCTCGAATGCGAGTCTTGGTTATCCAACAACTTCGCAAATCTAATAAATTTCACTGAAAAAAATATGCTCGTAGCCTTAAGAAAAGAATTCACGAAAATATTCAACAAATGGTTTTCAGTGCTTACAACCGACGCATTCGAAGTTTATTTAGACGAGTCGTTCTCGCCAATAATTGTACACAGCGAATTTGAGTTAGACTACGAATATCTTTCTGGTGGCGAACGCACGGCTGTAGCTCTCGCATATCGCCTCGCCCTCAATCAACTCATAAACTCCGTTCTTAGCAAACTAAAAACTCAAGACGTCGTAATTCTCGACGAACCAACAGACGGATTTTCAGAGCAACAACTTGACAAAGTCCGCGACATCTTGCACGAACTCCACGTAAAACAGCTCCTCATTGTGAGCCACGAGTCAAAAATAGAAGGTTTTGTCGACCATATAGTTAAGATAAAAAAAGAAAACGGCAAATCAATAATTACGAAATAACAAATAAAACTATTCTTAAAATTTAAATAATTTTTATTTTTGCCAAAGTTATAAATTCCTACTGGGAAATCCTCAAATTCCGACGAACTACATTTTTCAGTAATTTGTAATGGTGATTATCGAAGTGCAGATAAAATAATTTAAAAAATTTTCTTTAAATCTCACAAGCAAAAAATTTAAATACTCTTCACTCAAAAACATTAAGAGGTTCTTTCTATTAAAATGGATGAAGAAATTTCTAAGCACGTATTGAAAACGGGAACGTTGACAATTGGAATTGTCTGCAAAGATGGAATTGTAATCGCAGCAGACAGGCGCCAGTCATACGCTTCTGGAAACGGAGTCGCATACTTAGCTGGCAAAGCAAAAAAGATTGTCGAAGTCACGAACAGAATGGTCGCAACGACTGCAGGCACCGCCTCGGACACAAGAAGAATCTTGGACATAATCACAGCAGAATTCCGTTTGAAAGAATTGCGCACAAAAGAAAAAGTAACTGTTCCGGAAGCAGCAAGTTATTTGGCAAACTTAGTTTATGGCAACATAAGGACACCATCAATGATTCCGAGCATAGCCCATTTTCTATTGGGTGGTTACGACGACAACGGAATATATTTATTCGACATCGCGCCGGATGGATACATTCAACAAGCAGATACTTACACGGCAAGCGGTGGAGGAATTATGCAAGCCCATCCAATTTTAGATTCAGAATACAAGAAAGGCATGTCCCTCGAAGAAGGCGCGGCGTTGGCGACAAAATGCATCAGAGCATCCATGGGCAGAGACCCATCTGTCGGCGCAGGCATAGATATTTACACAATCAAGAAAGGCGATCTCAAACAAGTTGTTGACAAAGAAGCAATAACGACATTCGAGATTACAAAGTAATTTCTTAAGGAAGAAACATGAGCGAAATTTTGAAAACAATTAAAGAAGAATTGCCAAGAGGAGTTATTAGCGAGGCAATCTTTGAAGGCGCAAATATAGTTCTATACACCGCGGATAAGGAATTTTTCAAAAACTCCGATGAAAAAATACGCGAAACCGTAGGCAAAATAAAAAAAAGAATCGAGTTAAGAGCAGACCCATCAATTTTAGCTCCGAAAGAAGAAACGGAAAAAACAATTAAAGCACTCATTTCCTCGGACGCAGAATTAGAAAACATAATTTTTGACATCCAGAGAAGCACAGTTATTATCGAAGCCAAAAAACCGGGTTTAGTCATTGGAAAACAAGGTTCAATTCTAAAAGACATTCGCAATTCAACAATGTGGACGCCTCAAACTCAAAGAAGCCCGGCAATTCATTCAAAGATTACTGAAAAAATTCGTGACGTCCTATATGCAAACAACACCTATCGTAAAAAATTCCTGAACGACATAGGTAAAAAAATCTACGACAACTGGAATCCTGAAAAAATGGACATGTGGGTTCGTTTGACTTATTTAGGCAGTGGTCGTCAAGTCGGTCGCTCATGCTTACTTTTACAAACGCCAAAATCAAAAATATTATTTGACTGCGGAATCAACCCAGGCATCCTCAATGGTCCAGACAGATTTCCATATTTGGATGTTTCAGAGATTGGCGGGCTTGACCAAATCGACGCAATAGTTTTGTCGCACGCGCACATGGACCACAGCGGAGTCATACCTTATCTTTACAAAATGGGTTATCGCGGGCCGGTTTACATGACTGCTCCGACGAGAGACATCGCCGCACTTCTGGCATTAGATTTTGTCGGCGTCGCATACAAACAGGCGGAAGCGCCACTTTACAGACCCGACGACATCAAAGAAATGGTGAGGCATTCAATCTGTCTGAATTTCGGAGAGGTTTCAGATATAACTCCAGACATAAGAATTACTTTCTATAATGCTGGACACGTTCTCGGCTCGGCAATCACTCATGTTAACATCGGCAACGGCCTGCACAATTTCGTTTACAGTGGCGATTCAAATTATCGCAGAACAAGATTATTAGATCCAGCAGTCAACTACTATCCGCGCGTCGAATCAATTATGGTGGAATCAACCTACGGCTCAAAAGAACAGATTCAACCACCACTTTCAGAAGTGGAAGAAAAATTTATGAAACTTGTAAACGACACAATTTCTCGTGGGGGAAAAGTTCTTCTTCCAGAATTGGGCTTAGGTCACGCACAGGAAACTCTCTTACGTGTTGAGGACGCAATTCGCACAGGCAAGTTGCCGGAAATTCCAGTTTACCTCGACGGAATGCTCTGGGACATCACTGCAATCCACACGGCGTATCCCGAATTTCTCGGAACAAACATAAGAAACAAAATATTCCAAGACGAAAATCCATTCACTTCACAATATTTCAAGCGAGTCGGCTCACCGGCAGAGCGCAAAGAAGTTTTGGAAGGTGGCCCTTGTATCATTATCGCAACTTCTGGAATGCTTCAAGGCGGAGCATCTGTCGAATATTTCAAAAATATCGCGGAAAACCCTAAGAACACAATCATCTTCGGTTGTTATCAAGGCCCTGGTTCTTTAGGCCGACAGGTTTCAGAAGGTAACGCAACTGTGAAATTAGACGACTCATTAGGCGGTGGAACATTAGATGTAAAACTACAAGTTGAAACGATGTCTGGTTTGTCCGCACACTCCGGTCGTGGCGAGCTGATGCAGTTCATCGCGAGAATGAATCCAAAACCGAAAAAAATAATCATCTCTCACGGCGAGCAGTCGCGTTCGCTTGATTTCGCTTCAAGCATCTATCGCCAATTCAAAATAGAAACCGTAGTCCCAAGAAATCTTGAAACAATCAGACTGAAATAAAATTAATTAACTAACTAAATTATCTCAGACTATTGTGCGCACCCACGCCACATTTAAATATCTTATTTCCCACAAATTAACACTCGAGGTAGAATGAAACACACAGTAAAAATAACCCTAATCTTGTTGTCAATGTTTTTCATAGCGCAGATGATTGGATTATACGTTACAAATGCGTATCTTCCGGAAATAAATCAAATCGTCAATGAAACAACTGGTGAAATAACTAACGAAACAATTTACAATTTACCTTACGGTCTAGATCCACCAGCAGACATCAAACCACAAGAATCAGTAATCTCAATAGTTATCTCTTTGGCAGTCGCAGTCGTTTTGATGCTCTTGCTTATGAAACTAAGAGCAGAAACATTTTTGAGATTGTGGTTCACCGTCGTGGTTATTCTAGGAATCGCAATCGCACTAAATGCTTTTTTCATTAAGATTTCCAACGCATCTCTCTTAGCAATAATTTTCGCAATACCTTTGGGCATCGCTAAAATTTATCGCAGAAATATGATAGTCCACAACGCCACGGAGTTGTTGATTTACCCAGGTATCGCTTCAGTTTTCATCCCTATTCTTAACATTTGGACAGTCGTCGTGTTGTTTATAATAATTTCTGGCTACGATATGTATGCAGTTTGGCATGCTGGCTTCATGCAGAAAATGGCCAAATTTCAAATTCAAAAATTAAAATTGTTTTCAGGATTTTTCATCCCCTATATGAAAAAAGAAGATCGCATCAAATTACAGAAGGCAAAAACAATGGATGCGAAGCAGAAAAAAATCAAGAAAATTAAAGTTAGCTTGGCTATTTTAGGCGGCGGCGACGTAGTATTCCCGATTTTTTTGGCAGGCGTGGTTCTCCGCACACTCGGACTTTGGCAAGCTGTCATAATTAGCCTAGGTGCAACAGCAGCACTCGCATATTTATTTTATCGTTCAGAAAAAGGAAAATTCTATCCAGCAATGCCTTTCATTTCAGTAGGATGTTTAGTAGCTTTAGGAATTGATTATCTAATATTTTAATTTACGCGATATCCTCGCAGAAATTCCATAATCTCTCGGTAATTGTTTTTATTCCAGAATATCTTTTCTTCAATAGCCTTAAAATTGGCGTTGTCTGCAAGTAGACCTTCCAAAGATTGCAGAGACTCAGTTTCAGAAACAAGATTTCCATCGGAAGCTTTTACGATTTCTGTCGCCAGCAATGAATCTTGCTCGGGCAAAACTCTGGATTTTTCGCCGTTAAAATATGAAATAGTGGGTATGCCCCCAACTCCGGGATTCAATTCACTGGCCCTATTTGTAGCCCTAATCAAAGCAGCCATCCCATTTACAAAATCAATATCATTTCGGTCATCTCGCGGAACAGATTTTATAAAATCATGGAGAACTTTGTCGGCTTCATCATATCCAGAACCGGCAGTGGCAAACGGCAAAGATGATTCAGTAGGTTTTCCAACTACCGACACGGAAAAAATTTTAGAATCATTTTCATCTTTACCTATCACTACAAATTCATTCGCCCTGTTTCTTTGTCCAACCCTATCATCTCCACCATATAATCTTTCGGCAGATTGAAGTACGTGTAACCCTATCGGCGTTCCATCCGCAAGTTTTCCAGAAATATATTCTCCGACGCCAAAGCCAAAATGCGCGCGCATTTGTTCATTTATATTTTCCCGATAAGCTTCAAGTAAAATGTCTGACAATTTACAAGCATTATCATAAGTGCTTAATTTCGGATCATATCCATTTTCAGAAAGTCTCTTACTTGCTTCGTTAAGCACGTCAGATGAACCCGTTCCTCCAAGAATGAATTTCCCCCCGAGCAAAGCAGATTTAACAAAAAGGTCATATTTTCTAATCGTGTTAGATCCTTGGCTATCCGCAACCATTCCGCCAGAATTCGAATTAAACCGCATAGCAGTAATTACTGTCATATAATTTTGCCAAAATCCAAATATATAAACTTTTCTGTTATATAACTACTATTTAATTACAACAAAATCAAAACATTTAAATACCCTCAATTTTTCGCCCCTACATGATACTAAAACCTGAAGTAATAAGAAAAGTAAAAGAACACTTTGACTTGAATATTTATGAAACTAAAGTATGGTTGGCTCTGCTTTCAAAAGGAATTGTAACTGCCGGAGAAACAGCTGAGCTTTCAGGCGTTCCACGTTCAAGAACTTACGATGTTCTTGAATCTCTCTCGAAAAGAGGATTCGCAATAATCAAGATGGGCAAACCAGTTCAATACATCGCAGTCGAACCAAAATCAGTTCTTGAAAGAATGCAAACAAATGTCTTAAACAAAGCGCAGGAAAAAGTGAACATTTTAGCTAAATTAAAAGACACTCCAGATTATCAGGAAATCGTCCAATTACACAAGGATGGGATAACTTCAGTAAAACTTGAAGATTTGTCAGGCCACATAAAAGGCAGAGCAAACATTCTCGGAAAGCTAAAAGAAATGTTCGCTTCAGCAGAAAAAGAAATTCTAATCCATACATCAATTGACGACTTCGAAGACAAGTCTCGTGTTATTTCATCTTTGCTCAAGAACATAGACTCTGAAAAAATAAAATTGAAAATTTCGTTGACTGGTGACTCGCACCGAATTCGCAGATTCGCTTCAAGAAACGATCTAAAAATAAAAGAATCAGACCAAAACGGAAAATACTACATCACTGACAAAAAAGAAATGCTTTTCATGATTCATCCAGAAAATGCCGAGGACGAAATAGGCCTTTGGGTCAATTCACCTTATTTCGCAAATTCATTGACTGTAATGCTTGATAAAATTATCAAGATTTAAGATGCGCCAATTAAAAAGAGAATATAGTGGAGGGACCACAGACCTAATGATTTGGAAGCAAGGAGCAGATGAATCTCTAAAATATATTGTTGTTTATAGCCAGCGAGGGCTTACAGACGCATTTATTAAAATTCAAAGCACACCAGATTCAGAAATAATCGGCGTATTTTATGGCGTAAACAAAAAAGGAGAAAAGGCAGTATCAAATTTAGTAAATGATAATCTTTTACAAGGTAAACTTAGAGTCATAACTTCCTCAGAACTTGAAGAAACTCTTTGCGAAGATTAACCATCAATTTTCATTCTAGTGATATGCATCTCTTTCATCTTTTTTTCATTTGATTTTTGCCACACATCTAAATATGTGCGCAAATCAAATTTCACAGGAATGCGCGCGTGAATAAATTTACCTTTGATAAAAGTATCCAAATGTTCAGATTTAAAATGGGCGACGTGTTTTTTCATAAACAATGGCGGACCAATGCGCACAATCTCGTGTCGCGATTTAGCCAAGATATAGTTATCTGAGTCATGCTCGCCAGAGTATGAGAAATAATTATCTTTAACTTTAAAATAAATACCTATTTCTTCAGAGAGCATTTCAGAAAATTTTTTCATTTTTGTGCCAGCAATATCTCCAATTTGTTTATCAGTCTCGAACGTTAGGTGTACAAAATCTATTTTTTCACGCGAAGCGCGTTTTCTTAAAGCTTCTGCGTTCAAAGGTTTCTTAACAAAAAAATCAAGCGAAGGCTTTCGCAAAAATAAAATTGCTGCCTCTTGCGTCTTGACAAAAGTATCATGGGACAAAGCAGCTAAGGCGTTTCGCTCCTTATACGTCGGGTCAATTAAAATTATCGGCGAATGTAATTTAGCTTCATTCAATTCCACGAATACATCGTTCTTGTTTCGATAATGTTTAGCTAAATCAATAACTACTCGTTCTCCACTTTTCATTTTAACAAGCGCACGTAGCATTTTCAAAAAACTCTTATAATAAATTATCAACAGTTCAACTGTATATCCGGAAAAACCACTGACATATGTTTCCGCACCATAAACTCTCTGCGCCTTGAAAAATTGTTTCGCTAATCTTACCTCATCGCCAAGTCCTTTAATATATTTTTTAACATATGGCACGTGAAAATAACTTAAATCTGTCACGTTCCGTTCCTCGCGTGGTTTTTTTATTCTAGTCACCGGAATCACTTCAAAATATCCATTAGAATCGTCACTCATAACTTTAAAATAATCTCTACTGCCGTGAATTTTTTCAACTTTCAATCCATTAAGCTTAGCAACATTTCTCAAAATAGGTTCAAGAATATCGGAGAGCTGTTCATATTTCCAATCAAATCTGACAAAAACATCAACATCATATTTGTCAGATTTTATGAACGTTCCTTTGGCAAAACTCCCTCCAACAAAAACGTCTGCATTTATTTTTTTCCGGATAATTTCTTTTTCAAGCGCATCCAAAAAATATTTTGTAAGTTCATTAACTTTTTTCAACGCAACTTTGTCTGGAAGAAGCAATTGTATTTCTTGATTGACAATACTTTGAACGCTCTTTTTCATATTCTTTTTAAGTCGCGCGCATTTTAAAGCTTTTAGCACAGCAAAATTATCAAATAGAAAGATAATTATTTGTTAATCGCGCGCAAATTAGCTAAACAAAAAATCACTAATTTCAATCTTGTTTATTTATCGTTGACGCAATATCTATAACATATTTGCCGTCTTCAAGTTTGTAAACTAACGGCCTTTTCTTGCTAAACAAATTAGGCACATCAAGAATATATTTTCCAGGGCTAGTTATCTTTACCGTTTCAAAATCAAGAATTATTGGCGCTTCTGTTTCCGCAATTCCAGCTATCTCCCTAACATCTTGTTCAATCTGTGTTTTGTCTTCCGACGTCAAATCTCCAAGTGGCACGCCTCGCGCCTGTTGTATTTTAATCATTTTTTCTGAAGTCATATAAAAGAAAAATTTGCTTCCACATTTGGAGCACCCTTGCAAAGTTTCTCGCGCACCATCTTCATAAACAGCAGAGCAGTGGATACATTGATTCGGCATATAAAAATTTGAGTTGTGAAGTTAATAAATATTTAGCTGTAAATTATCCAAGAAAAACTTCAAGCTTGCTCGGGTCTTTCTTTATCTCTTTCACAATAGAAGCAGGGCCTATAACTGTCAAAGAATTAGTCTCACCGATAAGTCCGCGAGCAATACCTCGGCGCATTCGCAAAAAGAATCCTGCGTCCCCGCCATCTGGCTCGACGACAGCAAGTTCAATTCCTTTGAATGTTTTGACATGGTCAACTAATGCCATCGTGTCTTCAATGAGCCGTATTTCTTCTTCCGGACGAAGGCGTCCTTGCAAAATAACCAACTTATTTCTAAGAACCATGTCCAGCAATTTTTTAACGCGTTCAGTAATAGTCAGTTCTCTAATTTCCGAAAAAGGAATTATGTGCAGACTAAACCCTTTGAATTTATTAGATTTTTTCACCACCATTTATACCATCTCCATTTTTTAAATCCTTTTAGTAAGCTTAAATAAAGCCTCATAAAAATCATCCATATTTGTCGACTTCTTCACAGAAATGCCGACGACATCATACTCTGGGAAAGCCGCCTCTATTTTTTTGACATCTGCTTTACGCAAATCAATCTTATTCGCAACAATCAAAACTGGAATTTTACGCGCGAGCAAATTGCCAATTATCGTGATATTGACTTGTGAATAAGGATTTTCGGAAGCATCAAGCACGACAATAACAGCATCCATGTCATCAAGCCATTTAATCGCGTCAATTATTCCCTGCGTCGCCTCTTTGGCACGTTTCTTCGCATCCTGTTTCGCGACACCATACTTCAAAAAATCTTCATAATCAATTTTGGTTGCAATTCCGGGCGTATCAACCACTTTCAAAAGAAGTTTTTTACCTTTATGTTCAATTTCCACTTTTTCTTTGAACTGCACTTCTCGCGTTTCGTGTGGAACATCGCTCACAGAACCCAGCTCTTCGCCTGTCCAGTCCTTACAAAGAAGATTTGCGAGACTCGTCTTACCTGCGTTAGGTGGCCCATAAAATCCAATTTTGACATTACTTTTCCGACGGAAAATCCCTCCAAAAAATCTTGAAAATATTTTAAACATATCTATCTAAAATTTGTCCTTTTAATAAATCTTACGTCAACAGGCGCGCTCTGCCGAGTAGCAATTTTCTCAACGGTTTTCTTGTGCTGGATGTGAGTAAAGAGTGGTATCTCTAACATACCTATTCGTTTTCCCTCAATCTTCTTGAATGCAAAATTTATCTGTTCATTAGACCAACCCTGTTGCGCTAATTTATTTTTTGCCTGTTCGTCGTTCAAGCCAGCCTTACGCGCATTATAAATGAAATTTATGAGATTATACAAAGAATTTTCATCAGAGAATAATTTCTTCTGATAATTATGTTTATACCATTCCTGCATAAAGACATAAACAATAATCGCAGAAATAATCAACACAATCCATCCGATAATTATAACGACAAATGCTCGTTTTGAGCAGTCCTCTGGACAAATTTCAGCATTCTCGTTGTCATCACATATTCCATTCAAGACGCATTCTCCTCCAATCTCTCCAATGTCCAAGACACTAATTTTGGGCGCAATATAAGTTCCAAGATTCTCAACTTCAACATTTCCTTCGAGCAAGAACTCAAAAATCTTATTTGACGACGTGTCGAGCTCTAAATAGTCTATACCAATTCCGCTAATCGATTTCACATTGTAGCTCGTTTTATAGTCTCCAGCATTTTCGATATCTTGTCCGAAAATAATATAAGTTTTCTCGCCCAGATTCCCAGTAGGTTTTGTCTCAACAACGAAGGTACTCATCAAAACCTCGCTTTCAAAATCATATTCGGCACCAATTTGTTTAAATGAAACCTCTGGTGCAAAATGTCCGTTCATCCAACCAATTGCTCGCTCAGTTAATTCAGCATTATCTTGGACATCTTTATTTTCAATCTTCTCAAGATAATTTATATTCACGCTCGCATAATCAATCGCAAGTGGCAACGCATCTCCACTTTTAAATGTATAAATTCTCTTAGGGACTTTAAGTTCAATCAAATCCAGCATCACTTCTTGAAAATCTCCATCCGTCACAGCAGACCTATAATCATTTTCAATTTGACTAATTTTAGAAGTTACATTCTGTAAATTTAGCATTGCCTGTAATTTTTGAATAAGCCAGGAATCATAGTTGTTAATCTGCGCAGTAGCATTATCCAATCTTAATTTATAATCTTGAATTGTGGCGTTAGCCATCTCGCGCGGATTACCGACGTGAATATTGAATTTTTTAGTAGCTTGCCATCCTTGACTATTTATCGCAGTCAAAGTCAACTCAAATATAGACATGTTTCTTTGGATGTATCGATGCGTGGTCGCACTTCCATTCACATTTTGCGTAGGGGTACCATCACCAAAATTCCAAATAGTGCTCGTAATATTTTCACTCCCGAGCGCGGCAAATTCTACATTTTGCCCGAACGCGACAATCTTCGGAGTCACGTCAAGCGCAAAACTTTTTCTTATAGATATGTCTTTTTGAAAAAGTTCATCCCCATTCAAAAATAATTTGAATTTATCCTCGGTGCTCGTTAGAGGAATAACAAAATTCGCTTTCGCAATATTGAGACTAAGATTATTCCCTGTAACTTTAGCTGGCACATACTCAAGATGATACATCTCCGAAACACTCGCAGGCACACCGACACTTTCATATTCCAAATAGGCCTCACTCAAAGTTATCGCCTGCGAATCCCCGAAAAACTTTATCGGCAAAAAGCACGGTTGACTTTGACAGTTTCTGCCGTAAACATTATCCAAATAAGTATCGAGAACATTACTTAGACGAATATTATATTGAGCTTCATATTCAGAATCATTTATCGTAAAATAAGGCGAGCCAGCATATTGGATTGTTTCTGCGAACAAATCAAAGTCGCTACCTAGCGCTCCAAATCCTGTGGCGGTCCCGCACGTCGGCGCATCAGTTTCCCATCCAATTTTATATCCTGCATTGCTCGACGTTTTGATACATACATAATAATCTCGCGTTTCAGATGCGGTGTGATTAATCCTACAATCCAATTCTTGGAGCGTTTGTGTGTGTCTTGGTAATTTACATCTTCCAGCTTCAGCACCAGTGATTTCATATAATATCATTGTTAAATCAGCAAGCGAAGTCCCGTTGCGTATTTCTCCACCGACAATAAATGCGGGTGCGGCAGGCATCGTGACTTTTTCGCAGTATTCTTTATTGATTACAATCGGCGCCTCGACAGTATTAACCTGATTATAACATCCGACATGTCGCACCCCACAACTCTGCGTTCCAGTCGCGCTATTAACAAAAATACTCTCTCCATCTGATAGTGGATCAATACTTATCTGGGGTGCACAACTTGCAACAACATTGCTCAACACGGAAAATCCTGCCTTAGTTATAGATATGTCCGTTCCAGTAATTTTAAATCCTGCAAACTTACTTTCTCCGGCACCGACGGAAAAACCAGTCGTAACTCCTTGCGAAATATATTGATTTACACAATTCCTAGTACTACAGTTATATTCTGTACCTTCGGAAACCCCATCCTGCGCCTCCAAAAAATCGGCAAGAGTTATATTTCCCGGAAAATTGCTCGTGAGAATTTTATTCACGGGCTCCTGCGAAAAACTAATTGAAACATTTCCTTTGATAGTATCACCCGCAGAATAATTCGTAACGAGATTTTCATAAAGATAGTTCGTGCTCGCAATAACGCTCACAGCTAAGAAAATAATTCCGACAAAAATAATCGCCGAGATTACCCTCTTCTCTTTCAATTTATCTCCCACCATTTTATACACCATTTAACATCTTATTGAATATATAAACTTAGCAATAAATATCTTTGCTCACGGCATCACAAATTATTTTAGTAATAATTTTTAGAATCACTCCCGACAATAAAATTAAGTCTAATCCCTCATTTAATTATTTTTATTCTAATTCCCTTCGCGATGTAAATCAGAACGATGACTATCGCGGCAGCAATAAACTGGATGTATCCAAAAAATCCGAGTTCAAAGTTCAACGTCCCACACGGCACAGTAACAGCAGGGCGCGTACAAACATTAGGTATTTCTTGGCATAACATAGTCGTATCCTGAAGGGGAGTCCCAGTGTAAATTATAGTCATCTCTCCATTCTGACAACTCGTTTGAGTGGTGCTCCAAGTACAGTCGCTGTTCGCACACACCGAAACACATCCTTGCGCACTAGCTGTACCGGGCAATTCATGTACGCCACATTCTCCATTCCCATTATTTGCATTTTGATTCCACAAACATTCAAGATAAGTACAGGCAGGAGGATTCGGCATTTGATTACTTGGCGCATTTGGATTAACATTAGTCCAGTCATCACATTGAGTTTTAGTCATCCCACTACAATACTCAATATTAGTTGGCGGAAGAACGCAACTCCCACTTTGACAAATCAACCCATTTGGACAGCAATCATCAAGCGCGCTATTTACATCGACACCTTTACAAGCGTTTGCAATAGCATTCGCTCCAGTTGTTGCTCTTTGTTCGCCGTTCGGAGACAGGAAGACATTTCCGTTATTCAAGCACCTACCCAAAGTGAAATCTCTCTCAAATGTAGCTGAAACGCCCGATGTAGTTGCAGTCAATCTCATATGTTTGTCATTTCTTGCATTAGACAAATCATCATAAACAACACCTCCAGAATGTACGCCCGCGCCTTCAAACTGCGTCCACTGCTCTTCCCAATTGTTGTCCCAAAACTTCCAGTCAAAATTCATACTGGAGTAAGACGCAGGCGTTCCACTGACAGCCAAAGGTCCACCAGCTTGACCATTAGTCCCCGTACAACTACTTGGAGAATTCTGCGTCGCCGTCGGACAATTCCCAGACAGACAATTCACAACACAATTACTTCCTTGGATGTTCGTATCAACTGCGAAACTGTTAGATGCACTGAAACTTGCTTGCGTCGCAAAATATTGTTGTCCGGTTTGGGCAGTTGGGGGATTGTAAATAATTCCATTAAAACTAGGGGCGTTAATATATGCAAACACAAACGGACTCGCAACAACCAAAATTTGTTTTTCAGCTGTAGCACTCAAACCAGAAACCTGACCTGTACAAGTTAATTTTATAATTGCTTGTCCAGTGTTTGCAAAACTATGTTGGAAATTTGCCGAGGTCGCGCTCTGTCCCAAGTTCAAAGTTTGTTCTCCTTGAGTTATCGTCCACTGATAATTAATTAGCTCAATAGGACTTGTACACCCTTGCGCAAAATCAATTTGAGTGTTTGCGAAATAAATTCCCTGATGCGTCGGCGCATTTATGTTAGCTATTGGTGGATTTGGACTACATTGTAAATTTTCATCAGCCACTACCACATACGAACTTAGGATATTATTCGGCTGACTCGCCAACATAACTCTAAAATAAAGTTCAGCATTACTTTCTCCTGAGGCACTAAACATAGCCGAAGTAATTTGGAAAGGTGGTAAAAACGACACTCCATTCTGAACTGTCGAAGTAAATCCAGAATTGGCAGGACAACCAGAACTAAATCCGGCGATACAGTCATCTATCAAACCATCATTTTCCCATAACTCCCAATAGGTAACTTCTCCATTCGCAAATCCCGGAGCTAATGTATGGGTCACAACATACTGATTCAGACAAATATTTGGAGGAGTTGTAAGAGGTGAGCCGTCAAGTTTTTTCCAAGTCGCAGGATTCGCCGGAATCATTCCAGTCGAACAGCAAATCTTGTAAGAATTAGCGGTCGTGTAAGCCGTCCCGCTCGCAGTTTCCAAATGCGCATTAGTCGCGTCAGACAATTGCAAAACTTCTTGATTTCCCGTAGGGCAAGCGACATTTCCGGCGACGCTTTGGCAAGTCAATCCTTGATAACAAATCTCATTCGTGTAAGAAGGAGAAGTCGCATCAGGAATTTCCGCGTGAGCATTATTCGAAGAAGACAATCTTACAACTCTATTTCCATTCCCACTTCCGGAACAAGTTCGCGAAGGATTCGCCGGAGCAGGCTGTCCAAAAATAGTGCTGTAACAAATTCCCGTAGGATACGCCGGCGTCTGATCATATTTCTGTCCGTGCGCATTCGTCGTAGAACTCAATCTTAAAATTGTATCATCGGCAGAAGCACAAGCACTTTGCGCGGAAGAAATTTGAGTAAGCGCAAACAAAAACGCAAAAAACACGAGCGATAAAACCACAACTCTTTTCATATTTTTTTATTGCATCTTATATTTATAAAACCTAACTTTTTTATTAAGTCTCCGATAAATAAAATTCCAAACAGAAAAATTCTAATTTTAAATAATCTTGAAATATTTCTCTATCCTTTCACAACGCCGAGTGGTTTAAGTCGCGCGACAATCTTTCCGATTCCAAGTTCGTGCGAAACGCGCACAACTTCATTAACATCTTTGTAAGCTTCAGGCGCTTCTTCAACAGCTCCTTTCAGACTTCCAACTTCAAGCATAACGTCGTGTTCAGCAAGCTCTTTCTTTAATTTTTCTGGCGAAATATTTTTTGAAGCATAACTTCGCGACAACAATCGTCCAGCTCCGTGCGCAGTGCTACCAAAACTAAGTTTTTCAGCTCCGGCAGTTCCGCACAAAACATAAGAGTAAGTCCCCATACTTCCTGGAATAAAAATCGGCTGTCCAATTTTTCTATAATCTGAAGGAATCTCTTTTCTTCCCGCGCCAAATGACCGCGTGGCTCCTTTACGATGCACACAAACTTTCTGTTTCTTTCCGTCAATAACATGTTCCTCAATCTTGGCAATGTTATGTGCGACATCATAAACTAAATTCAGCTCACATTTTGGAAAATATTTAGAGAAAATTTCGCGCACACGATGAGTGAGTAGCTGTCTGTTAACAAAACCAAAATTGGCTGCACACGCCATCGCTGCCAAATAATCTTTGCCGAGTTCAGATTTGATTGGTGCGCACGCGAGTTCGCGGTCAGGCAACTTGTCAAATCCATATTTCTCTTCCATTTTCTTGATATAATCCGAAGCAACTTGATGTCCAAGCCCACGGCTTCCGGAATGAATTAAAATACAAATAGAATCTTTTTTTATTCCATAAACTGCGGAAATTTTAGAATCAATTATCTCGTCAGCAACTTGCACTTCCAAAAAATGATTTCCTGCACCTAAACTTCCAAGCTGGTTCATTCCGCGTCCCTTTGCTTTTTGCGAAACCTTTGAAGCGTCAGCCGAAGAAATACAACCAGAATCTTCGATGTGTTTCAAATCGTCGTCAGTCGCGAATCCTTTCGCAACTGCCCACTTGACTCCATCGCGCAAGACATTGTTAATCTCTTTGTCTCCAACAGAAAGAAAACTCTTTGTTCCGACGCCAGAAGGAATTTTCTTTCCGAGCTCGTTCATAATTATTTTTCTTTTTTTCATAAATTCATTTAAAGAAATATCCGAAACCAGCAGTCGCACACCGCAGTTTATATCATACCCAACTCCGCCGGGAGATACAACTCCTTTTTCCAAATCAAACGCCGCGACTCCCCCAATCGGAAATCCATATCCTTGATGTGCGTCAGGCATTGCGTAAACTGAGCCAACTAACCCTGGCAGTTTAGCAACATTCTTTATCTGTTCAAGCGTTTTGTCTTTCAACATCGCTGAAAAAAGCGCCGGCGACGCAAAAACGAAAGCTGGCACGCGCATACCCTTCTCATAAATCTTATGCACAAATTCATTTTCCATAATTAAGAACTACAAATCCAGCTTATATAGATTTCCCAGATTAAACGTCAACAACAACCTGCGCTTCCCAATGTTCAGCATCTATTTTTTTGAAATACATCTCAGCATACGTCGGCGCTTTAACGGAATCTAAATCTTTATATTTCGAGGTGCTATCTCCATAAGCGACAACATTGAGCGTGTATTCCTCGCCGGCAGTTATAGTCACGTCCGTTTTTGAAACCACAAATTGTTTCGCATCAAACAAGTAAATTAACTCTTCGAGAAAATTATACAAAAGAGCCTCATAATCCTCTCCAGAAACAACAAATTCCTTTCTCACAGAAGGAGGTATTTTCCCCCCGCGAGAGAATATGTTAGACAAAGCCAAAGCGCAATGGTTAAACAAATCTTCAGCGCTCTCGCCATAAGCCTTAAACTTCAAATCACCGGTGTGTTCAAGAAATTCAAATTTTTTTGTCATATTTATAGAGTCCTAATAATTATTTATATAATTAACTAATTGACAAATCCACACCAATACATTTTCTTGTTTGCGTCTCACTCCGTCGTCCACAAAAATAATCTCAATTTAACAGGATTAAAATTATTTGTATCTGCGCCAATAATTCGCTCGGCAGAATAAACATTTCCTCGATAAACTGATTGCCCACACGCACTGCTTGCTACACATGCGCGCAACTCAAAGAAAATATAACTTGGCAAACTATTGTTAATAAAAGAAATAGTGTTCGTCATAAGTGTAATGTCGCTCTGCGCCATCATAATTTCGTTTCTCAAATTCTCCTTAACGCTTATCTCTCTCAAAATGTCTCTCGCTGTCTCGGTAAAGTCTGGCGTTTTTTGTTCAGGAGCTCGATTTTTGTAAACTATAAGTATTACTCCGAGTATCAAAGTTATCGCAACCATTACTTCAGCAATCCGGATAAAGCCTTTTTTGTTCACCATACAAAAACCCTCACGTCTGCAAATTCAATCACTCCGCTAGGAATTCTTACAATTGCCACTCTGTCGTTTTCTGACAATACTTCGACATTTTCAGGGATTTGTTTTGAAGAGACGCTCTCAACACTACTGGAAATTTTAACGGCAAATCCAAAATTAACTCTATTAGGTAAATTAAACCGCGTTCTTAAAGTAGAATAGTTAGAATAATAACTATCATTCAAATCAAGAATTTTCTTTTCAGAAAAAATCTTCTGTATTTCTGATGAAGAAACGCTATAGTCGGAATTTCTCAAAAGCGTACCGCTAATCGGACTGCCCTTAACAAAATCTTCCGCAAATTTAACTCTCACAAAATTGTCTATGGGTTTCTGAAAATGTACGCCCGCCGAATCAGTGTAAGAAGCAATATTATTTCCCTGGCTATCCTCAACAGAAGCATTCATCCCAACAGGTGCCGACGGAATCGAAATAGTCACTGGCGAAAAAGCAACTGCGTTATTGATATAAACTGAATAAATCTCTAAATCTATTTTCGTGGCATCGGCAACTTCGCGCCAGACATAATCCAAACTAGACGTCAAAGTTCTGCCACTTTGGAAAGGGCTGAAAAATGTAAACGCGAAAACGAGAAACGCGATAAAAATAACGAATGCCATTATCGCCTCAACGTGCCCAAATCCTCTTTTTCCGTCCATACCTCAAAAAGCACAAAGCAATTTATATACATTGCCCTAGTAAAATTTATATGGAAAACCTAATAGTCGAAATAAAACAAAAACCCGAATTCAAAGACCTTCCGGACTCATTCATAAAACGAATATTGCAAAATTATCTCGACAAGCATAATCTCCCAATTCCAAAAAATAAAAAATCTCGTAAAATATTAATCAAAATAATCAGATCGGAATTAAGAACGTCGGCCGGCCAATATGTAGAAAAAACAAGAAGCCCCAAAGATGCATTGCATTACCATCGCTCAACAAGTGAACGCTTAAATGAATATGGTTACATCAAATCAAAAATAGAAAAACTTGGCGCACAAAGCATTCTTGATTTGGGGTGTGGTTTGAATCCGATAGCGATAGCAAAAAAAGGAATAAAATATTATGCCTACGATATAAAATCCGAATATTTGGAAATAATAAAATCCTATTTCGTAGAGAATGAGGTAGATGGCGAAGTATATCACGAAGATATAACTCAAATAAATAACTTTCCCAAAGCGAATATTTGCTTGATGCTCAAACTATTGGACATCTTGGGAAAAAACAAAAAAGAAATATCGAGAAAATTAATTAACAATATAGATTCAGAATATTTCATAATAAGTTTCGCAACAAAAACTTTGTCTGGAAAAGAAATGAATCGACCATATCGCAGATGGTTTGAAAATCTTTTAAAAGAATTAAAACTTGAATACGAAATTCATCGCACAAGTAATGAAATGTTTTATATCATTAAAAAATTTTAAAGCAATAGCTTCGCGCCGGTTGCTATCAAAAACGCAGCAATAGACATAATGAATGAATGTTTTACTCCAGCCTTCACTGAACCCTCGGAAAGTTTTCCTATCGCAAGCCCACTGAAAATCCCCTGAATGATGAGCATATAAAGAAATGGTCTGGCGAGTTCTTCAGAGCTAATCGCTGCCCCTCCTCCGACGTTAACTCCTCCGAAAGAGTTTCCCGAACTTTCAAAACTTCCAATGCCTTGCGCATCTTGGCTTAAAGGAATAATCTTGAACTGCATCACTAACATAATTCCTATAAAAATAAAAAATATGATATAGCCTTGAACAACTAAACTCGAAATCGCCGCCTTGCGCTCTTTTTTTAGTTTTTCAATTTGATAGATAGATGACGCAACTGAATCAAGTATTGCGTCTATTCTACCGCCAGCCGCTTCAGCCTCTTTGATTAAAGTGATTGCTCTTTTGATAGCCATACTTCCAACATCATTTCCAAAATTATCGAGTGCTTTACTTATCGGAATTCCCAAAGATATTTGATTGGCTAATTTTACAACGTGCTCCGTAAGTGAAGCAAAATTCTTTGTGCGCATGTTCATAATGCTCTGTCCGATTGGAGTTCCACCCTTAACATTTTCAGCCAGCGCTCTTGCGAACTCAAGAAACTGTTCGTTCTTTTCTTTTTCTTCAGTAGTTTCAACAACTGTCCCAATAACAAACGGCAAAGCCACAACGGCAACAGCAATTCCCATAAGGAAGAAAAATATCTTGTCTTCGCGATAGAAAACGACGTCCGCAATAATAATTAAAACAGCGAATATAATTCCAATCAATTGCGATTTTTTTAGCGTCATTTTAGTAGGTGGGTTGTTTCATGTGGAGGAATGTGAGGAACAGGATGTTTACAATAACTACGATTCCGATTATTGCGGTATTCAGTTGAGCCGGATTAAATCCCGTCTGAACTTTTGAGACTGCGATAATAACCATCAACATAAGTAAAATCATCGGTGTAGCAATCACGACGCTAATGTATAAATCCATAAACGTTTCAGCCGACTTAATTCCCTTCTCACGTTCAAGTCTGTAATCTAAAAGCAAACTTTCCGCGCGCTTCTCAAAAAATTTACTTATATCTCCTCCGGAATTTATCGTGACACCCATACCATTCAATAGTTCAGCCAAGCGAACACTTGGCGTCGAAAGCGACACGTTCCGCAACGCCGTGCTCAGGTCATACCCGTACAAATTTATTTGATTCAATATTTTCTTAAATTCCTGTCCGGCAAAAGGATATTCATTTCCCATAGTTACTATTTTGAAGATTTGCACCGGGTCAATCCCACTTCCAGAGATAGAGCCCATGTGTATAACTGCGAAAGGAAGTTCTTGGTCAATGCGTTGCCCGAGCGCTTTTTTTTCAGCACCAGGATAACTGTAAAATAAAATTCCTGCAAGCAAAGGCAATCCAAATGGAAGCCACAGCAATTTTAATGTTCTATTCAAATAATTACCCGAATAAATTTTCAAACCCACCGCGAGCAAGTCCACTTCAAAAAAGATAAAAAAAGTCATAGCTAAAATGCCAATAAAAAATGCAATAGCTATAGAAAAGAACATCATCGAAATATAAGTTGTCGAAAGAAGATTTATGTTGCTCTTGCGCACGTCCAGCCTCAAACTTTTGAGCGCACCTTTGTCTACGAGTCTTTGCGATATTTCTAAAAAAAACTTGTTCGCAATTTTGCCGTAAACATTCGGCGCATGGGCGACATCTAATTTTTGTTCAACTTTGATTTGGCGCGACTTGACCTTTTTCAGCAATTTTTCGCTGATATTAAGTTCACGCATAAACTCTTCTTTGCCTCGGTCAGAAACTAAAATATCCACTTCGTGTTGAAGCGATATCTTCGCGACAGCTGGCGAAGTAGTCGGACCAAGTTTTTTTATCAGACTCACGCTATCAACAAGTTGAGGCAGACTTTCGTTAACTATCCTTATCCGTCGAGCAAGCGAACCCATCATTCGTTCATAAATTTTTTTTTCTTCCGGCGTAGCGTCACCAAATTTATCATAAAAGCGATTAAGCTCCCTGACCATCGCAATCTCGAAGTCAATATTTTTCTTTATCTGTTCAATCATATTGTCTCCGCAACTCTTTTTTGTAGGCGCATCAACTCGCGCTTTGCGCGCTCAAGACCCTCAAAATCTTTTTTTTGAAAATTTTCTTCTACTTTATCGCTTAATTCACGCATCGCATGCAATAGTTGCGCGAGCATCACAACATCTTCTTTTTTCATCGACATTAAAATGCTTAAAAGCTTTATAACTATTATGCCGGAACTACTGGCTCACAATTATGCCACGAAATTCCTAAAAAATCAGAATCTATTCAATTCTACAACCAAACGCTTACTCGAGCCCATATAGTTGAAGTACTTCAACCGGATTGCGATAATAATCATTAACTATTCTACGAACTTCATCAAATCCAAAAATTTTTTTCTGATACAACATATAAAGCAGTTTAGTTCTCCGCAAAAATTCTTCTTGAAGTTTCTGCGTTGGAATTCCATATCTCAAAGATATTTTTTCAAAAACCTTACTTTCTTTTTTGAAATAAAAAACATCATTCGCCGGATTCCAGATAAATGGTGTATTCACCAAAGCAGTTCCATCTTCTCGCGCCTTAATTATTTCCACACATTCACGAAGACGACGCGTTTCGCGATTATTCACGACGGCGTGAGTCATTATCGCAACACAATCAAGGGCGTTTAGTAAAGTCGGTGACAATTCTATTGGCGGAGTTTCAAGACGCTTGATGAGCGTATCCACAGAGTCGGCGTGCATCGTGCTTATTGACGGATGTCCTGACGCCATTCCTTGGAAAAGCACGAACGTTTCTTTTCCTCTAACTTCTCCAACAATTACATAATTGGGATTCTGTCTGAATGAATTTTTCAACAAGTCAAACAAATCAATTTCACCAACATTTCCAGAGCCAATAGCTACGCGCGCAACAGCCGGCACCCAGTTTTCCCTCGGCAAATTCAGTTCACGCGTGTCCTCGATGCTTACAACGCGCGCCTCTGGAGGTATAAAAAAAGCAATAGCATTGAGTAAAGTTGTCTTTCCCGACGCAGTGCCACCGGCAATAAAAATATTTGATTTGTATTGGACAAGCATCCAAAAATAGGCGAGCATCTCCGGACTCAAAGTGTTTAACGCAATCAATTGCGTCGGAGTCCATGGAACTTTAGTGAACTTTCTAATCGTAAACGTCGGTCCGCGCGAAGTCACGTCTTCCGTGTAAGTCGCATTTACTCTGCTCCCATCAGGAAGAGTTCCATCGAGCAAAGGCTCCGAATATGAAACATACTTTCCCGCGCGTTGCGCAAGCTTTTCAACAAAACTAGCGAGCTTGCTCATTTCTTTAAATTTCAGAGTGGTGCGCACATTTCGATAAGTTCTATGCACGATGTAAATCGGAGTGTTTGCGCCGTTACATTCGATATCTTCAATAAAATAATCTCTAAGCAGCGGCTCAATTTCATTCAACCCGATAAAATCTCTATACAAATAGTAAAATATTTTCTCATAACTCTCGTCGCGTATTTTCAAATTTAATTCACTAATTAAAAACTTCGCAGTCTTATCAATATATTCCATCAGCTTCTCCGAAGTTTTTTCAGTCACAACATTAACATTTATCAGTTCAATCATCGCATCTTCAAGTTTTTGAATGGCGTTTTTTTCTTCTTCATTTAATATTGGCTCTTCAATATCGTAAACCAATTCGCCGAGGTCAGAATCCCAATGAATGTGTGCGTTAGCAAAAGGTTGAATCAAAGAATATCTCACATCAATCTGCGTCTTATCGGCAAATCGTGGCAGTGCAGGAATTGGCGGATTCGGATTTATCGATACAGTTGTCATCTTACCTCAAATTAAAATAAACGCAATAACATTTAAACCTATCTTAGCCCTCGCTGACATCAATCCATAAATGTTGTCCGCTCTGATACGTCTGAATTCCTTTGTTCTCAACAAAAAACTTGTAAGGCAGACTCGCAGGAGTAAATTCAATCAGTTCAGCACTATCGACACCATCAAACGTCAAATTATATTTATAGTTAAGTTCCAGATTTATCAAATACTTCTCCGTCATTGGGAGCGTCGTCAAGTTTATTCTTCCAACTTGAAGGGAAATTCCGGGCTCGGAATATCGCACATTGCTCTCGTCAATTATAAAATAAATCGTATCGCGCGATGCGTTAACAGCTAATTTTCCTTTTTCAATAGAGAGTTCTATTTTTCGTTTATTTCCAGGAGCATCCAGAAGTTCATTTATTTTAGAGTCAATCATATTCAGCGAATCGATACTTTGCTCGACGACACTTCTATCTCGGAACTCTTTTATTTTTGGCGAGAGTATCGCAAGCACAAGCCCAATTAGCGCAAGCCCAATCAAAGTGTAAATAACGGTCTCAATCCATACCTGTCCCTTTCTAGATAAACTAAACACCATATTAAAAAACTACATCGCGCGCGCAGTGCGAGAACTCAACAACATCAGCAACAGCACAAACGTTCCCATCTTCAGTTACAGGAGATATCTCTGCCTTGACATATTTTTTATTGATAACATAAGTTCTCTGTCCACCAACGGATGGAATTTCGAGTGGCTGTCCGTATGCCGTTCCTAAAACCATTCTAAGCGCATCAACAGTTAACGCACCGAGTTTCACCTCTTTAACATCCGACTGCTCGTTCTCGTCAATTAGCGCAATTCTAAAACCTGAAACTCCCTCTTTCTTTATCTTCACAGAAAAACCAGTTTCATTAGCTCCAACAACCGACGCAGAAGCATTCCAGCAGTTAAATTTACTTTCAGGAAATTCAACTCCGTCAAGAACATTCAGACACGCTTGACTATTCCCCAAACTCTTATTCACGAATGGAATCACGAATGCAAAAATAATCGACGCAAGAACAACAGTTATCACCAACAACAAAACCGTCGCAATAACTGGACTAACACCTCTCTTAAACATAAACTACTAAACAAAAAATAGTTTTTATATCTTTCTTGACTTAAATTCCGACATATGCTAAGGCAATCCCATCTTTTTCAGGACAAGTATATTCACTTCTCGTCCCATCTTTTTCAGCCAAGAGTTTCGGCACGACTCTAAATGCCTCCTGAGGTGCGACGTTCACACCAAGACAGATAGACGCGGATTTGCCAATAGTTATAGTTCCGTCGGCGAATGGCTCGTCAATCAATAACTCGATACTTTCTTTGGTCGGATTATATTCAAAAACTTGAACCCCGTAAATCGGCACATTTCCAATATTATCTATATCAACGGCAGATTTGCCACCCCTAACGTTTCTACATTCAGACGCATCAGGTACAATCTCCGCTTTAAATTGAGCATCTGCGCACGAAAGACTCACTGCCCTGTCGCCCTTCACAGCACTTTCCGATAAAAATCCGCGAGCCCAGAGAAAAATAATCGACGCAAGAACAACAGTTATCACCAACAACAAAACCGTCGCAATAACTGGCGAAACACCTTGCTTTTTCATATAAAATATTTGTTTCTCCCTTTTTTATAAGTTTGGATTTTTAAAAATAAATTCTTTCTGACAATTTAATTTATTATGCGCACAGAACTCTCTTCGTGACAATCGACTCCGGACATAAAACGGGGGTATTGTCAATCCACATCAAAGGTTCAACACTTAACTCATAAACTTTGCCATCCGTGACTACAGAATCATAATTAAACGTTTTGCAGAAATATTCCGTGGGCTTCAGTTGATTATTAAAATTATTACATTCTGACAATAAAAAATCCCGTTCAGGATTGTTTAAAATCGTCCTAACCGTTCTATCAGCTTCTCCGAATTTTATATACGCAGCATTAACATTAAACAAACCTCTGTTAGTGAAATTAACGAATATTCGCGCTCCACCTCCAAGCGTTTGGCAAGTAACATTCTCAAAAGACAGCTCGATATTTTCATAGCATTTCGGCTGTTCCGACGGCAAATACAATTTCAAATAAAAAAACACGGCGGTGCTCAATCCAATTGCTCCAGCTATCAAAATAACGTAACCAATCATTAAGCTCACTCCTTTCTTATTCAAGCGCAACGAATTGTTCATTATCTCCTCCTTTAATCACGACAAAATAAAAGTTCTGTCCAGATTTCAATTCAAATGTATAATCGTTTCCTTTAATCTTCACAGTCGCGGTGCCAGCAACTTTATTGTGGGCTACGTCAACAGCCGTTTGCGTGGCAATCGGCACAGAGATAAATGAGCCAGAGAGTTGAATGGCTCGAACAGTATCTTCAGAGTCATAATAAATTGCGGAGACATTACTTAAATCTCCGTAAATAAAAACGATATCTTCTCGTGCAACATATTCAGAATATTTACTAATCAGACTTCTTGTGTTCGTGCCAGTCGTCACGAGTGATTGCGAATTTATCACTCCGTAATCCAAAACCCTTTTCGTTTCAAAACCAATCTCCTCGGTTAAGTCATAAAACGCTTCCGGCTCATCGCGCACGAATCCTTTATTCGCAGTGCGCGTCAATGCGAAAAGCAGTCCCGCAACAATCACTGCAGCCATCAAAAATACCTGACCTCTTCGTCGCATCACCATATCAATAAAGAGTTAAAGAACTTTTTAAACCTGTTTAAAAATTTTCTGTAAAATCCAGACAATCTTGCTCAAAGAAATCTGAGAAATAAATTTAGAACGTAGGCGGGGAGTTTGCTCGGTTTTCAGCGCACGTTTAATCTTATGCCTTTCTCAGCACTGCGCTCCCGTAAGCACCGAAACTTCTGATTAGGGCTGCTCCGATCAAGGTCTGACCCGATTCACAGGAGCACGATCGAACAGGACAGCACCTCAACGTCCGGCAAAAGACGTGTGCATCCGACGTCACGCACTCCTTTAAGTTCACTTGAAGCCCGCAGGTGTAACAGCGCAGGGCTAACGCGCCAACTCGCCTACAACAATCCGGCGAATTCAAGGTTTTTAAGATTTCCCTTTACAAAAATTACCCAAAATAAATAACTCTCTAATCAAATAATTTCATCAGAGTCATTAACATTTTCCTTAATTTTATGCATGTCTTTGCTCAAATAAACTCTCTCTTCAGAAACTGAATCGTTCGGTTTCTTGAACGAAATCAAAAGCAAAACCAAAAGTAGCGTCGCCGAAACTCCAGTATTGATTAACAGTAATTGCATCACACCTACCATCAGTTTCCACAAAAATTAATCTATTTAAAGATTATGTCAAATTGTCAAGGACGACAATTTGCTAATATTACAACTCCTAATTTTTGAATGTCTATCTACATTTCTTCCAAAGTCTTAATTCCAAGCAATCGCAGAGCATTTTGCATCACTTGGCAAAACGCTTTAACCAATCGCAATCTAAATTCCTCGCTATCTGAGCCAATAACCTGACACGAATGATAAAATTCGTTAAATGTCTGCGCTAAATTATAAGTATAATTAGCTATTAAATTAGGAGCAAGTTGTTCATATGATTGTCTAACCACTTCTGGAAATTTTGACATGCTGGAAATCAAATATTTTTCTTGAGGACTAATCTCTATTCGCATCTTTTCCTGTTTGTTTTTTTTAAACTTTTTCAGTATGCTCTTTGCACGAGCATAGCTATAAATCAAATAAGGCCCAGTGTCTCCTTCAAAAGAAACAAATCTATCAATATCAAAAATCATGTCGTGGCTTCGATAGTTTTTCAAATCCCCATAAAATATAGCTGAAATCGCGATAGCTCTCGCCCGTTCATTCAAATCTTTATCTGAAAGATTTGCTCTTTTTTTTATTTCTTCTTTAGCTAAAGAAATTGTTTCATTCAAGACATCTTCCATAAAAACAGTCTTACCTTTGCGCGTAGCAAATTTTTTACCATCTTGGTCTAAATATAATCCGTGGTCGATATGGATACAATCTTTAGCCCACTGGTAACCCATTAGTTCTAGTATTTTGAATAGCTGTTTAAAATGTAATTTCTGTTCTTGTCCAACCTCGTATAACATTTTAGTCGGTTTATATTTTGAGTGTCTATCAATCGCCGCCGCCAAATCTCGGGTAACATAAAGTTTAGTCCCATCGCTCTTTTCAATCAAAGCAACACCGAGTCCATATTTGTCCAAATCGACAATAAGCGCACCATCATCTCTTCGAAGAAGTTTTTTCTTTTCCAAATCTTTAAACACGAAGTTCATCTTTTTTTCATACATCGACTCTCCAGACGTGACGTGAAAATTAATCCCGAGTGCGTCATATATTTGGTTAAAATTTTTCAAACTAATTTCTCTAAATGTCTTCCACAATTTGAGCGCCTCTTTGTCACCATTTTCTAATTTTTTAAACCAGTCTCTTGCTTCCTGTTCAAATTCTTCTTTATTGCCTTCAACATATAACTTAAACATATAATTCATCGGATTTTTCTTAAGCTCAGTCATATTTCCAAATTTCTTATAGCTCACAATCATTTTTCCAAATTGAGTCCCCCAGTCTCCAAGATAATTTATTTTTACAGACTTATATCCATTATATTCGCAAATATGCGCCAATGAATTCCCTATAATTGTAGACCTCAAATGTCCGATTCCAAAAGGTTTAGCTATATTTGGCGAAGACATATCAATAGTTATTTTTTTATTTTTACCAGAATTATTCGCCCCATATTTCGCTCTTTCTTTTTCAACCAGTTTCAATGTGCCCAAAGCTAATTTTCCTTTATCCACAAAAAAATTAACATACGGCCCAACTGCCTCAACTTTTTCAAAATCACTTCCGAGTTTAATCTTTGACGCAATAGTTCGCGCCACTTCTACGGGGTTCAATCCGCTTTCTTTCGCAACGACAAAACTAGCAAATGAATAGTCTCCATGAGTCAAGTCTTTAGGATTCTGGATATATTTTTCCAAATCTTCGTTGGCCAAACCTGCACCTTTCAACATCCCCGCAATCTTTTTTTTCATACAAACTAAAAATTAAATTACTTAATAAATATCTCTACTTCAAGCAATCTCTGTATTTCACAAGTTTTCTATACTTCAAAAAAAGTTCTAACTTAGAAGCCCCCAGTGAAAACTCAATCTCTCCCTTAGCGGTTGCCTCCTTCAAAGTCGCGCACAAACCAATCTCTCCAATTCGCGAAGCATATTTATCTGGCAAGCTAACGGAGAAATCGGGATTCTCTGAGGCAGAGTTTTCACTCACGCGTTTTTTAGAAATTGAATAAGCCGTGCTTCCAAAATTAATTTCAAAATTTGTTTTTTCAGGCAGTTTATCGAACAAAGGGTGTGTTTCTAAATAAACTGGAAATGATTCCGCACTCACGACGAGCCCAGTCGCTTCGCGCAAGTCCGCACCCGAAATATTATCGTAAACATAAGCTCCAGCAAAAACTAATACTATCGCAACCACGCTCAAAATCAAAGACACCCTCAACATAGCCTTTAAAAAACACATCTCTTTTTATTATTTGCGCCTCTATAGCTCAGCCGGTAGAGCACCAGTTTCGTAAACTTGAAATAATTTTCAAGGGCTTGCGATTGAGTAAGCAATCGAACAAACTGGGGGTCGAGGGTTCAAGTCCCTCTAGAGGCTTAGGGAACTGAAAGTTCCATCAAAGTGTTGTGCGCAGTTCGCCCATAAGCGCGAAGCACACATTTGTAGTTCTTTTAACTCCTAGAAATTTTCTTTCTAAGAAAATTTGTATTCAAGTCCCTCTAGATGCTTAATTATCTCCGCGCGTGCGACGACGTTTGGCTCTGTTAAAATCAAAAAGCTCCGTGTTTCCAGTACGGCTGACAAAAACAAGTTCAAAAGAATTATCTGGAAGCGAAGGAATACCTCGTTGCATAAACATGTCTGCATTAAGAGCCATTCCCCGATAAATCTCAACAAAATCTCTGTCACCTGATACAACTCTCGTCGGCGACGCATAACTAAGTGCAAAACTTTTAGCAAGGATTATCTCGTCGTCAAGAGTATGTTTTGGGAGACCTTTTTTAAATTCTCTCGCGTGTTTGAGAGAAATATTGGAATTATAAACTTCGCGCGAAATATCAATTACTGTATTCTCGATAGTCGATACATACGACAGAAAGGAGTTTGGCAAAATTTCGTGGACCTGGGGAGAATCATTGAACAAATGGCGTCGCGCACGAATCAACGGGATGTACCATCCATTTTCACCATAATATTTCCCATGGTCTTCAAGACGATTAGTCATTAATTTGTATTCTCCACGAACTTCTTGCGGAAAAACAAACTTCCCTTCTTTGAATAAATTATGGAGTTTTTCAAGGAGCGCACATTCAGCAGACAAAGTTTCTTTAAGTTCTTGTCCATGTATCTCTCCGTGCTTAAGCAAAGCAGAAAAATCGAATCCCCCAATTACTCCAGTATCCAGCACAACAAAACCTCCAGACGGAGCCGCCAAATTTTTAAAAAAATTAAATCGTTCATCCACATCAAGTTCATAATCTTGTTTCATTAAACGAACACATAAAATCACCATTTATAACTTTTATTATATGAATACTTAAATATGAAAGCCATTTTATCGTCGTATGGCAAAAATTGAAATTTTTGGCAGTTCAAAACAGCGGTATGTCTTCACATACATTAGAGGAGAGTTTTGAACATGGCAAAAGAGGATCAAAAAATAAGAGTGGCTATAATTGCAGGAGCAACTCAAGCAATAAAATATTTGGAACAAAACAAAAGAGCGACACACGATGAAGCATTAAGACACGTAGCAAATAACACTCAAGAAATACTAAGAAACATAGATGAGTGTTAATTTCTAACTGATTAAACTTTTATTTTCATACGACTCCTTCGAATCCTTCCGATAAAAAAATGCGGGAGGGAGGATTCGAACCTCCGAAGGCACTAAGCCACAAGATGACTTACATCCTGTTTAGCTACTTCTCCTAATGGAAAAGCGACGTCTTAAGTCTTGCGCATTTAACCGCTTTGCTACCCCCGCGTATAATCTAAAAAGAAATTATAACTATTAAAAAGCTTTGGATTATTGCCTAACGACAAGCAAAGCACCCATCACAAGAAGACTAATCAGCCAATACAATCCATTAAGCACGAAAAGTCCCCAAGATTTGTTCTCCCACAAAACTTCTCCGAGCAAAGTCGCCGCTGCAAAAAATCCGAGCCAAATCCAGAAACCCGTAATCGCGCCGGCAAAAGCAGAAACCACTGCGATGGAAACAAGAAGTTTAGCAAAAACTAACGCCATAACAAAAGTACCGGCGAAATTTAGGAGGAGCTTGTTCCGCATTCCTTTTTTCCGAGACTTAGCAATATCACTAGCCGGAATCTTAGATAGTTTCATCCACAATTTTCCAAAAAGTGGACCGTACCAAATCCAACCAATTACGAAAACAATAACTGAAACACCTAAAACTTTTCCAAGCATAAATGGATTAGTATATTTTCATTTATATATATTATGTTTTTTACACGACTCACAAATTCCACTTACTTCAATTTGAAAATGACAAATATCTCCAGAAACAAATTTTTTTATAAAATCAATTTTATCGATATTAAGGTGCTCTTTTTTTTCACAAATCTCGCAAATAAAATGATTATGGTTTAAGTTTTTAGTAGAGTACAAACTTTTCCTGTCGCAAGTATACAAGTGAATTTTTCTATTTTTTTTCAAATCTCTTAAAAAACGATAAACTGTAGCAATGCCTAAATTTTTGTCATGCTTAGAAACTCGACCATATAGCTCTTCAGCAGTAAAGAAGAAATTCATACTATCAACTTCTTTCTGAATTATCTTCTTTTGTTTAGTTTCTCTTGACTCAACCATTTGTTATTGATAATGAAAATCGATAAGCTTTAAATAACTTGTTTCAGTATGAACAATATGCAAGAAGTTTGGTTTTACACATTAGCAAGTGTTTTAGTAGTTAGTTTAATCTCATTTATCGGAGTAGTCACTCTTTCAGTTAACCAAAAACGCCTCCACAAAATTCTTCTATACTTAGTAAGCTTTTCAGCTGGAGCGTTATTGGGAGATGTTTTCATTCATTTAATTCCAGAATTAATTGAGAATGATTTATTCAATCTTAATACTTCATTCTACATTTTAGGCGGAATTGTAATTTTTTTCACAATAGAAAAAATCGTACACTGGCAACATTGTCACATGCCTCAAACCAAAGAACACACTCACCCATTCGCAATAGTTAATTTAGTTGGCGACGGAGTTCACAATTTTATCGACGGCTTAATCATCGGAGCGAGCTACATAATCAATATCCCAGTAGGAATAGCCACAACCACAGCAGTAATATTTCACGAAATACCTCAAGAAATAGGAGATTTCGGAGTGTTATTACAAGGCGGATTTTCAAGAAAAAAAGCGATATTGTTCAATTTCCTTTCAGCTTTAACTTCGGTTCTCGGAGGCATAATCGCAATTGTTGCTTCATCCAAGATACCGGCAATTTCAGAAGCTTTGATTCCGATAGCTATTGGAGGATTCATCTATATTGCTGGAGCAGACCTCATACCCGAATTACACAAAAATTTTGAAACAAAGAAATCAATTTTAGAATTAATTTCATTTATATTCGGAATAGCAGTTATGTTTTTGCTAATTTTTATCGAATAAATATTTAGAAATCTTAATTATTTTTTTCAAGTAATCTCTCTGGTTCTCCAAGTAGTTCTTTCAAAGTATTCAAAAATTCAGCGGCTTGGGCTCCATCTAAAATTTGGTGATCAAATGTCAAAGACACCGGTAAAATTTTCGCAGTTCTAAATTTGCCGGACGAGCTCAGGACTGCGCGGTCAAATATTTTTCCAAGTCCGAGAATCGCGGCTTCGCCAAGATTAATAATCGGCGTCCCATAAGTTCCTCCAACACTGCCATAATTAGTTATCGTGAAAGTTCCACCCTTCAAATCCATGACGTCGATAGTTCGTGCTCGCGCGCTGTCAGCCAGCGTGGAAACCTCGCGCGCAATTTCCGCAACATTTTTCTTTTCAGCTATCTTAATGACTGGCACCATCAATCCTGCGTCAGTTTGAACTGCGAATCCAATGTTATAATATTTCTTCACAATAATTTCGTTCCCCGCCAAAGAAGAATTAAAAACGGGATGTTTTTGTAGCGCAGCAATAACTGCCTTAATCACGAACGGCATAAATGTAAGCTTAATTCCTTCATTTTCAAAATTTTCTTTCTCACGCTGTCGTAAATCCCACAATTTTGTAACGTCAATGTCATCCATTGAAGTAACTGGCGCAGTCTCCTTCAAAGATTTAATCATGTTTTGCGCGATTATTTTTCTAACTCCTTTCAAAGGAATTCTATCGATATATCCAAACTGGTCATATTTTTTCTGAACGCCCATTCCAGAAACCACAAGTAATTTTTCAACAGATTCTCCACGTTCGTTTTCAAGGTCTTTAGACAACACTGCACCCTCAATTCCACTTCCAGAAACGGATATCAAATCAACTCCGCGTTCGCGCGCCATTTTGCGTGCGGCCGGCGACGCCAAAACCTTACCATAACTCTCCGAAATATTAGTTTTTCCAGCTTCAACTTTTTGGCTAACAATTTCTATATTTTTATTTTTCAAAGCAAGAGGTTTTTCATTTTCTCCACTAATAACGCACAAAACTTCTCCAACCTTGACATTGTCTCCTTTCTTGAAATTTATTTTCAGAACTTTACCTGGAAACGGAGAAGGCAAATCCACAACTGCTTTATCAGTTTCAATTTTGACAACAACTTGATCAGATTTTATTATGTCTCCCTCGGAAACGAGCCACTCAACAATATTCGCTTCAACAATTCCCTCGCCGATATCCGGAAGTCTAAATTCCATTATTTTTCTCCCGCATTCTTCATAACTCTCTCGACGGCGTTAATAATCTTTTGAGCAGAAGTCAGATAATAATCTTCAAACAATCTCAACGGCACAATTGTGTCAAAACCAGTCACTCGCTCAATAGGTGCCTCCAAAGAATAAAGTGCTTTGTCGTTGACGCGCGCAATAATTTCCGACGCCAATCCCAATGTGCGAGGCGCTTCCTGTACAATAACACATTTACCAGTTTTTTTAACACTTTCAATAATCGTAGCCGTATCTAAAGGCGACAATGTGCGCAAGTCAATCAGCTCAACAGAAATTCCCTCCATTTTAGCAATTGCCTCACGGGCAGTTTTCACCCAAGCACCATAAGCAATCAACGTAACATCGCTACCTTCTTGAACAACATTAGCTTTTCCAAGTGGAATCGCATACTCTCCGTCAGGAACTTCTTCCTTTATCGCTCTGTAAATTTTTTTTGGCTCAAAAAAAATCACTGGATCTGGGTCTCTAATCGCTGAAATCAAAAGTCCTTTCGCGTCATGAGGTCCAGAAGGCATAACGACTTTCAATCCGGGCGTGTGAATAAAGTGAGCTTCGGGAGAATCAGAATGATGTTCCAAAGCTTTAATGCCCCCTCCAATCGGACAGCGGACAACGAGCGGAACTGAAAAACGTCCTCGCGACCTATTTCGCAAACGAGACGCGTGCGACACAAGTTGGTCAATCGCAGGAAAAACAAATCCTTCAAACTGTATTTCGCAGATTGGCTTCAATCCAGCGACGGCCATCCCAATCGAAGCTCCAACAATTCCGCTTTCAGCTAACGGTGAATCTATCACTCGCGAATTTCCAAATTCTTTTGCAAGCCCCTCTGTGACTCTGAAAACTCCTCCATCTTCGCCGACATCTTCGCCAATAATCACAATTTTTTTGTCGCGCATCATTTCAAGACGCAACGCGTCATTCAACGCATCAACCATGTTCTTAACACTCATGCCACTGCCTCCACAAAAGGGCGCTCAGCAAAATAATCGTATCCGAAATTTTTCGCGAATGCTTTTTTGACGGCGCCGTAAACTTCTTTCGACGCGACGGCTCTCCCAATTTCTTGTTCAACACTCCACAAAGTAACCTCGTCGGGAGTGTAACCGCACTGATTAACTAATTCATTCGCCTTTATGCTTTCAGCGTCAACGTAAAGTGCAAAGCCATGGTAAGCGACGTCTCCGCTTATTTTCAACCCCTTTGAACCCATCTTCAAAGTTTTGCCGTCGCGCGCAAGCCAGACATCGCGCCGTTCATTTCGGTCTCGGAATTGTTGTTGGTCACTCACATTGAGACCATCAACTCCTAAATTTCGCAACGAATCAAATAAAACTCCATAAACTTTTGATTTATATGCGTTCAAGTCAAGCGCGTGCTTCCGAGTGATTGCTGTATGTTTGACGACAGGATAAAAAACATATTGTCCGGGAGCGAAAACCGTTGCACCACCGCCTCTGTCTGACATACGAAAATCAATTCCTTCATCATTAAAATATCTTAAAACGCAGTCATGCGAAACAGAATCGTAACGCGCACGCACTTTCGCAAGCAACAGTTCGCTAAATTGATTATCTTTTTCAGAACGCCCAAAATTTACAGTTATTGGATGCTGAACTGCAAGAATGGTATCTCCAATCATATTATTTTTGCGAAGTTTAACGAGACCATCTTGGATTTTCATAACTTCGTCATATGGTTGCAATCCCAAATTAATCCAATTAACTGTTTTATTTTCCAAATTCACGCTTCCTCCAATTCTCCGACGACGCCGGCATTTTCCGCGGTTTTTTCAGAAGCTCGCACGCGCCCAGCAATTTCATTTTCCGCAGCAGCAATCGCGCGCTGTTCATCGAGTTCAGGCGTCCGCGAGGCAAATATATAATCAAACATTTCCGTAGGTGGTTGCGGAGTCATACTTTCCGCGACTTTCACTTCGCGTTCAATCAATTGCTCTGCGTCAATTTTTATTTTTTGAATTATCACGGGATTCAAAATTTTTTCGTTAAGCAAATAATTCTCAAATCTCGGCAGAGGATCTTTCGTCTCCCAATCGCGGACTTCATCTTCAGAACGATATTTCTTAGCATCGTCAGAAGTTGTGTGGTCAGTCAAGCGATACGTGAAACACTCAATCAAAGTTGGTCCGTCTCCCCGTCGCGCTCGCTCCAAAGCTTCAAGCGTCGCGCGATAAACTGCAAAAACATCATTTCCATCAACTTGAATTCCAAAAAATCCGTAAGCAATCGCCTTCTGCGCGATAGTTGCCGAAGCAGTTTGTTCTTTAACGGGAACAGAGATTGCCCATTGATTATTCTCGCAGATAAAAACACAAGGCGCTTTGAAAACACCGGCAAAGTTCATCGCTTCGTGAAAATCTCCTTCTGAAGTCGCGCCATCGCCGAAATAAACGACTGCGGCATTTTTCAAACCTTGATGCTTGAACGCCATCGCAGCACCAGCAGCGTGAGGTAAATGCGCACCGACCGTAATCGAAACTGGCAAAATATTAATTCCGTTCGGAATTCGCATTCCTCTCTCGTCACCAGCCCAATATTGAAATAGCATATGTGCCGGAACTCCACGAATCATAAAAACTCCATTCTCGCGAAATGCTGGAAAAACCCAGTCGTCTTTTTGCAAAGCAAAAGCGCTTCCAATCTGGCACGCTTCTTGTCCGCGCATCGGCGCGTAAGTTCCAAGACGCCCCTGTCTCTGCAATTTCAACGCCTTATCGTCGAAAGCACGAGTCAAAACAAGAGATTTATACATTTCAGTCAAAACGTTTTTAGGTATCGACGGCATAAGCTTAGAATTAATCTTGCCTCTTTCATCTAAAATCTGCAGGTAAGGAACTTCAAATTTTCCAATAATATTTTCCATCATCACTCTTCAAAATTAACGTGATAAACTTTATAAACATTCATAAAGCGCCATAAATATGACGAGAAATTACGTTTACGTTTTTCAGAGACCCGCAAGCGACGAAAGGCCGCCGAGATTTGGATATCTATTTGCAAAACTCGAAGAAATGGGAATCTCAAAAGTCGAGATGCGCCATCCAGAAAGAGATCCAAACCGAATAGAGCTCACAACGGAGTTTAGTGGAAACGCCAAAAACTTAGAAGAAATATTCCGAGGATTTGGCTATTCTCTTTCAGAAGATGTTTGACGAAATAGACGAATTTCTTGAGACTTTCGATCCAAATCTCCCACCGAGCGGAGAGACGAATTTTGAACCAATTTTTAAAAAAATAATCTCTCTTGATGAATCAATAAAATGGATAGCTCATAGAAAAGAATTCATGGGATATATGAAACACAAAAGAAAGCGCATTTTTTGCGCACTGTATGGTCCAGAAGATATTGAATTGGGCATAACTGCGGGCTACAATGGTTTAGACTATAAATTTTATGAAGGTCCGGAAGTATCCGAGCTATACAGAAAACTATCTTCAAGATAATTATTTGCTAAGAGCCCACTTCTTCAGATTCTCGTACGACGTAGAACCACAAATAAATTTCTTTGAAACATCATTATAAAAAAACGGAACGCCTCCACACTTACCTTTGTCTGCGTCCTGCAATTTTTTCGCGTTCGCAGAATTGTGCCAAGTTTCCATACGAGTCACTTTTATTTTCGTCTCTTTCTCAAGCTTTTCAATAAGCGGAACCATCTCGTGACAATGAACGCATTCGGTTCCATAAAACATGTAAAGCGCCATACGTCCATAAATCAACCACAATTTATAAATCTAATCAACCAAATATATTTAATATCCACAATCTTATCAAAACAATGAAGCAAGAGGTGTTATCAGCCTACGAGTCAGAAAAATTTCTCAACAGATATGTTCAAACTCCACAAAGCCAGTTAGTTCGCAAATTTTCCGAGATAACCCTAAAAGCTCCACTTGTTTTGAAAATAATCTCGCCACAAGCAATCCACAAAACGGATTTGGGGCTGATAAGAATAGTGCATAACAAGAGCGATGTAGAAAATGCTTTCAACGAGATAATTTCAGAAGCCAAAAATAACAAATTAAAAATTGACGGGATTCTCGTTCAGGAGTTTATCGAAGGCCAGCAACTTATCATCGGTCTGAAAAAAGACGCAGTCTTCAACCACGTGATTCTATTCGGTTTGGGAGGAATATTCACGGAAATATTGGAAGACGTTACAATAAGAAAATGCCCTATAACTCCCGCAGACGCGCAAAGCATGATTGAAGAATTAAAATCATCAAAGCTCTTCCACGGATTTAGGAATATAAAACTAAATATTCCATTATTGAAAGAAACATTGGTTTCAATCTCAAAGATTCCTCAAAAACACAAAGAAATAAAAGAATTAGACATAAATCCGTTCATTCTAAACGCGAAAGAAGGTAAGGCTGTCGACGTCAGAATAGTTTTAGAAAAATAATCAAGAAAATTTCCAGTGTTTAAACGCTTCAAAGCTTAAGTATCCCATAACTATCAAAGCAACCCAAGAAAACCACATCGGCACGACAAAATTCTCAACTCGCGCGTTCCAGTTATTAAGCACTCTTAAAACGTGAACTAAAAAAATAAGCCCAAAAATAATACAATTGATAAAAAAATAATTTTTAGATTTCATACTTTAACCTTAGATAAAGGTAAGAAACTTTCCCAACTGGTTTCAACAATCTGGTTCATTGACTTTGCCAAATAATCGCTTGACAACCAGATGCCTACGTCATAATTAGGATGTACTGTTTTGTCGTCAAGCAGGAAAAGCATAACTTGCTCGCCGTCAACTATTGCAAACCTTCCGTGCGGTTTGTCAATCGCGCGGATTTCAGCAACCTTAGATAACTCACGTGCAATTTTCGCATTTTCAGAATTAATCGGTGCAGCAATCTTCAACGCAACACCTCGCTTCTTCGCTTTTTCAAATGTAGGCATCAACGATTCAAATTTTCTATTCAGACCTTCAGCAGTCGTCACGAGAACAACTTGTTTCTTGGCATTTTTAAGCATCATGTCCATATGATTGTAAATATTTTGTCTCCCCTTCAAACTTCCGGACAAATCCGACGGCTCAACATACTTCACGCCGTTATCGTAGAGACTGCTCAATTCTTTTATTATCTCTCCACCTTTAATTTCTTCAAGTCTTTTCGTTTTATCTTGAGCAGTCAATAACATATGTTTCTTGACTCTATCAACGACCTCTTCAGGTTTCAAAGCCAAAAATTTAATGGGCTTGCCTAGTTTCATCACAACGAAACCTTTTTTTTCTAACGATTCAAGAATATCATAAGTTCGCGAGCGAGGCACATCAGAAATTGTACTCAATTCTCCGGCAGTTGAAACCCCTCGCGAAAGGAGCGAAGTCCACACCTTAACTTCATACATATTCAAATCAAAAATTTTCCTAAGTCTACTCAAAAATTCGCCATTCACAATCATACTTCTCTAAAAGCTTCGGAGTATTTAAATGTTTTTAGAATTCAAAAGTCAAATCCGACATTCTCAGTTTTCAAATCAAAAAATATCATATTTTTTAATTTGCCGTCGACAAAATCAAGTTTTGTCGCGCCAACACGCTCGCGTATAAACTCTTGGTGGGTAACAACTGCAGCTTTTAATTTATCACTAACAAATAACTTTAATTCAATTCTTTCTTCTTTTTTCATGTCTCTTGCTTTGCGTTCAGCTTGTATTTTTCGCGCAATTTCTCGCGCAAATCCTTCAGCTTCAAGCTCAGGAGTTAGTTTAGTATCAAGAATTAAATCTTTAACCTTCGAATCAAAAATAACTTGCTTTACATTCAATTCTTCCATAATAATTTCTTTAGATTCCCCATCAAATTTGAAATTAGAAGTAATTGATTGGAGTGGCTGTCTTACCGCAATTTTTTCTTTATCTCTAAGCATTAAAGCTTCACTCGCAACACGCCGAACATTTATCATTTTTTCTTGAACCTTCAAATTAATTTCTTTCTTTGAAAAAGATAACCACTCTTCAAGATGCACAGATTCTTTTTTACCTTGAACTGCCAAGTAAATTTTTTCAGAAATAAAAGGTAACATCGGAGCAATAATAATTGAAAAGTCATGCAAAACCATTTTCAAAACAGCACGAGCAACATCAGCATCTCCGTCGTTAAATCTCTCTCGACTTCTTCGAACATACCAAGTGGATAAATCATCAACAAATTTAGTTATCTCTTTAGCTGTGGAAATAGTGTCATATTTATTCATAAAATTATTAATTTCATAACCTGTTTCAGCAAGTCTGGATAAAATCCACTCATCAAGTAAAGTTTTATTTTTCAAATCCGCTTTTTTGCCAGATGAATTTAAAATATAAAAGTTCAAGGAATTTGTCAAGATTAAGATTACCTTTTTATGAATGTCTTCAACTCCCTTCTCTGAAAATTTCAAATCTTCTGCGGCCATAATGGGATTACTCAACAAATAAAATCTTAGGGCATCAGAACCATATTTTTCAATTATCTTCATAGGGTCAGAGAAATTTCCCTTAGACTTGGACATTTTTTCACCATCTCCAGCTAATATTGTCCCAGTAGTTACAACATTTTTGAAAGGTTCTTTATTAAATAAAATGGTGGATAAAGATAGCATATAGTAAAACCAAGTTCTTGTTTGAGCAATATATTCGGCTACAAAGTCTCCCGGGAAATTCTGGTCAAACCATTCTTTCTTTTCAAATGGATAATGAACTTGCGCAAAAGACATAGCTCCAGAATCAAACCAGCAATCCAATACTTCCGGAATTCGGGACATCTCCTTACCACATTTACATTTTAACTTTACTTTATCCATCGTAGGTTTGTGCAAATCAATTTTTTTAGGGAAATTCAATGCATTTTCTTTAAGCTCCTGAATACTCCCGATTACTTTTTTCTCCCCACAAGAACACTTCCAGATAGGTATCGCAGAAGCCCAATACCGATTTCTCGAGATATTCCAGTCGGGCGCATTCAAGACATTATTTTTGAATCTACCTTCTTTGAGATGATCCGGATACCAATTAATTTTTTCATTATTCTTCAATATTTTTTCCTTAACTTTTTGTATGTTTATAAAATAAGATGGCAATGGAGAATAAAATAAGGGAGTTTCACATCTACAACAAAATGGATAACTATGTTTATTATTTTGCACTTTATAAGTCAAATTTCTTTTAGACAATTCAGATATTACTTCTTTGTCCAAATTCTTGAACCACTTACCCATCCATTCTTTAGGACCTTGATGAAGTTTTCCATCGTGGCCAACATGTTCTATTAACGGCAAATTAAATTTCTTAATCATCGCATAATCAAATTCCCCGTAAGCAGCCATATGCACAATACCGGTTCCGTCCGTCGTGGTTACACCTTCAGAATCATCTATCACTTGATAGGCATTCTTTTCAGAACTTAATTTATATAATGGTTCATAATGTAATCCCGATAGACTTTTTCCTTTAAACGATTCAAGAATTTTATATTCTCCATTTAATTCTGAAAGTCTATCTGAAACTAAGATATAAATCTCATTATTATTTTTCACTTTTACATATTCTGCATCAGATTTAACTGCGAGAGCGACATTCCCAATCAGCGTCCAAGGAGTAGTGGTCCACGCAAGTAAATATTCATCTTTCCCAATTAGTTTGAATTTTGCAATTACTGAAGGTTCAGTAACTTCGCGATAACTATTATCCATCGCTATTTCTGCATTAGATAACGGAGTCTCACACCGCGGACAATACATTAAGACTCTACGTCCTTCGTAAATTAATCCTTTATTCCAAATCTCTTTGAAAGCCCACCATACTGACTCCATGTAACCTAAGTCCATAGTCTTGTAAGCATTATCAAAATCAACCCACCTTCCAAGTCTTTCAATAAACGATTTCCAATCATGGACATAATGAGTCACGGTTTTTTCACATTCTTCACAAAATTTTTCAACACCCATAACTTCAATCTCTTTCTTGCTCTTAAGACCTAATTTTTTTTCTACAATATTTTCAATGGGCAAGCCATGACAATCCCAGCCCCAAACTCTTTCAACTTTGTACCCTTTCATCGTCCAAAATCGCGGAATCGTATCTTTTATTGTGCTAGCTAAAAGGTGTCCATGATGTGGCAAACCCGTAGCAAAAGGAGGCCCATCATAAAAAACATAATTCTTTTTTTTGCCCTTCAAGGACTTTTCAAAAATTTTATTTTTTCTCCAAAATTCAAGAATTTCTAATTCCGACTCGTTAGTTGAAACCATATATCTAACTTCCCAAACTCCTTTTTATAAGTTATCGTTTTCTTTCAACAGCCCATTTTTTATCAAAACTCTTCAAATAGCTTATCCATCCAACGATGCTCATAAATCCCAGAGTCAACACAAAAAACTCGTTTCTCAAAAAAATAATCATTGAACTAAAGCATAAGACAATCAAAGCGAGCAAATATTTTCTTCCGGGAATAATTTCGTCGCGGGCGAGCCAAGCAATTAGAAATCCTACTGGAATCGCCATAACGAGCAAAACAAAATCGAGAATCATTCCATCAAAAACTCATCGCCAGCACATGCTTGGTCCAGAATGTCTTTCACGTGCACGACTCCTACAAGTTCTCCTTTTTTATCAGTAACTGGCAACGTGCTTATTTTTTTCTCACGAATCAAATCAATCGCTTTTTGAAGTTTATCGTCTCTCTTAACTGTAAAAACTTGCCGAGTCATTATTTCCGAAATTTTTTTCTGCTCACCAAAATGCGCAACCAAATCCTCGTGTGTTAAAATCCCTGCAATCTTATCTTTGACTAAAAAAATCAGACTACTTATTTTATTTTTTATCATAAGTTTCGCTGCCTCGGCAAGAGTCACGTCTTTTTCGATGACGATCGGTTTCCTCATCAAGTCTTCAATAGTCATAGTCCAAATATCCGGATATAGTATATAATATTATCTTTTCGAAATGCGTCGCATAAATCCTCAGAATAGGAGTTCCAAAATCAAATAACTTTTGCCGTTATTATTTTAACTTCATCAATCGGTCTATCTTGGGAATCAGTTTCGACTTTGGCTATTTTATCCATCACTTCAATTCCTTCAATTACTTTACCAAAAACAGGATGTTTCCCATCAAGAAATCGATTATCGATTAAATTGATAAAAAATTGGCTCCCTCCAGTGTTGGGTCCTGCATTAGCCATAGAAATAGTGCCTCTATCATTTCTATCTAAATTTGTTCCAGTAAATTCGTCTTTTATTTTATATCCTGGCCCGCCCATTCCGGTTCCAGTAGGGTCGCCCCCTTGAATCATAAATCCATTAATTATTCTGTGAAATATCACGCCGTCATAGAACCCACTCTTCACGAGCTTAACAAAATTTCCAGCGGTGACGGGCATCTCACCAGTATATAATTCAAGAACAATTTTACCTTTATTAGTCTCCAAAGATACTTTAGTGTGTTTTGAAACCATTAGATTAAATGCTACAATAGCAATCACAATCACAATTGAGGCTATTAAAATCTTTTTACGATACATATACTTAACTAAAAATGCGAATTAATAAACTTTATTTCTTCGCAACTTTCCACATAAGTTCAAAATATTTTTTGTAACTCTGTGCAAATTCATCTTGCTCTACAACAATAGCAAACGGATTTTTACCCCAAAGAATCATTGCAACAGAATTTCCATATATATTGATGACTACCGGACTAGCGTATTTTTCAGGAAGATAGCGAGTTTCAGCAAGTATTTTTGGTTGAATGCTCTTATCTGGAGTAATTACTCGAAGCTTAATTTTTTTCTGTTTTCTTCGTTCGTTAAACCATT